>Ga0209542_10000042_pt1 | contig 336514 bp, 353 predicted proteins | sample RifCSPhighO2_01_FD_184028 | JGI IMG/M metagenome (GOLD analysis project Ga0209542, IMG submission 184028) | Soil microbial communities from Rifle, Colorado - Rifle CSP2_plank highO2_0.1 (SPAdes) (version 2) | ecosystem: Environmental > Terrestrial > Deep subsurface > Rock core/Sediment ...
GCGCATCCATGGACTCAGACGCTATCGAGCAGGAGCGCGGCGTAACTATTTACGCGAAAAACACTGCCACTTTTTACAAGGACACAAAGATTAACATTGTGGACACTCCAGGCCACGCCGACTTCGGTTCTGAAGTAGAGCGTGTGCTTCGTGCTATCGACACTGTGCTTCTTATTGTTGACGCGCAGGAAGGCCCAATGCCGCAGACTCGTTTCGTGCTTAAGAAGTCACTCGAGCTTGGACTTAAGCCGATTGTGGTGATTAACAAAATCGACAAACCGGCAGCGGATGTTGAAAAGACACACGACGCAGTGCTTGAGCTCTTTATGGAGCTTGGTGCAAATGACGAACAGCTGGACTTTACCACCGTGTACGCAATTGGTCGCGAAGGTGTTGCTATGAAGAGCATTGGCGACGAAAAGGTCAATCTCGACCCGCTTCTCGATACTATCCTTGAAAAAGTTCCCGCAGCATCAGGCGATGCAGCTGCCGCAGGGAAGGCACAGGTCTTTAACCTCGGCTACGACAAGTTCGTTGGCCGCCTTGCGGCTATCCGTGTGTACGACGGATCATTCAAAGTTGGCGGTACCTACACTATTAAGACGCCAACAGGCGAGACTCGTTCTGGAAAAATCACAAAGATCTTCACCTTCAAGGGTACTGCCCGCGTAGAAGCGGAAGATGTACGTGCAGGCGACATCGCGATGATTGCCGGGTTCCCTGACATCACCATCGGCGAGACGCTCCTCACGAATGCTGCAGATGAACCAATGCACGCAATTGACGTTGAAGAGCCAACTATCGAGCTCGAATTCATGGTAAACGACTCACCATTCGCCGGACGCGAAGGGAAGTTCGTGACGGGTCGTCAGATTGGTGAACGCCTCGACCGTGAACTCGAAGTCAACGTAGGTCTCCGTGTGGACACTTCAAACGGTGCGCCATTCAAGGTTGCTGGCCGTGGCGAAATGCACATCTCCGTACTCCTCGAAAACATGCGCCGTGAAGGTTTTGAACTCGCGGTGTCAAACCCACAGATCATCGTGAAGATAGAGGATGGCAAGAAGTTTGAACCATATGAAGAAGTTGTGGTTGATACGCCAATTGAATTCCAGGGTCCAATCATGGAACGTCTCGGCAATCGTAAGGCACTCCTTCAGAACATGATTGCGCACGAAAACACCGTTCGCCTCATCTTCGAAATGCCAACTCGCGGACTCCTCGGCTACCGCTCGCAGTTCATTATCGACACCAAGGGTGAAGGTATCCTTGCCAGTCGCTTTATCGGCTTCAAGGAATATGCAGGCGAAATTGTGAAGCGCGCAACCGGCTCAATGACCTCAATGGCAACCGGCAAGGCGCTCGGCTTCGGACTCTGGGGTCTCCAGGACCGTGGACAGCTCTACATTGGTGCCAACACCGAAGTGTACGAAGGTATGGTTATCGGCAACACGTCGAAGGGTGAAGAAATGGTAGTGAACCCAACAAAGGGTAAGCAGCTCACCAACATCCGCGCTTCTGGTTCTGACGACGCTATCACACTCGTGCCACCACGCCTCATCACGATTGAGTCCGGCCTCGAAATCATGAACGACGACGAACTCCTCGAAGTAACGCCAACTTCAACCCGTCTCCGCAAAAAGATTCTCAACGAATCAATGCGCGCCCGCGCAGGTTCGAATGCAAACAAGGGGAAGTAAAATAAAAAATGCTACATGTGTAGCATTTTTTCATTTCGACTGAATGTACAAAATAAAAAGAGGGTGCGTAACCCTCTAAAATTCCTTGGACCCTCTGCGTTTAGTAGTTATATGTGCCGCGATTCGGCTTCCATGCACGATAGTTCCGCGCATTCAGCACGCTGAACGGGATGAAATGGTAGCCAATGCCATGCTGATAGACATAGTTTGAATCGATGATCCAAAGACCTGTCGGTGTTCCGTCACTATGATCTGCTTTTCCTGCTCGCTCAACGACAGCGTAGTGCGGACCGTCAGCGCCTCCTTTTGTAACAAGGATCCACCCCGGCTGAACGGTTGACCACGCTTGCGTTGTTTGACTGTCGGGGATTCCATACATTGCACCTGGAAAGTTTGGGGTCGCGTAATGGTCGCTCCATGCCCAGTAGGTTGAACGGAGCAAGACAAGCCCTGCAAAGAACGTGCATTCACCCCCAGCATAGTAAGTCTTTCCATCAGATGTTGTATAGGGACCACCAGCAAGACCGTTCTTGTCGGCAACGGTTTCGCCGTAGAACATGCTGTACGCGGTCATGTCGCTGTAGACATAATTCACGGTACCGAGGTAAGCCTTTGCTCCCTGCAGATTTTCGTATGAGGGAGGAAGTTGAGAGCTCTCTACCTTATGCGGCATGTCTGCATGTGCTGCAGCGAAGGGGGCATGAAATGCAGCACGTGCTTCATATGCGATGCGTGCAATCCAGTCATCGCCATGAGTCCACGTGTGGGACTCACCACTTCGGGCGTGTACATTGGTAGCAAGAAGTATTGTAGTGAGTGAAAGAACGAAATTCCTACGAGTCGATGACATGGCGTCACTCCTAAAAGAATGAAAGAACAATCCCGTACCAGTATTAGCACGAGACAGTATATATAGCACAGTTGTTTTTTTTACGCAAGTGTGTACAATCAATGTATGCGAAATAAATATTTTTTTGCGACAATTTTATTCGTCGTTTCGGTAGCTGCCGCTGGTTCCTTTGTGTACCAAGACTCACTACACACACTTTTTGTGAGCGGTGAAGCTGCTGTCTGCCCTGAACGAATTGTGTTCGTTTCTGAAAAGGCAGCATATGATACAGTTGCAGAGATAGGAGAAACCGATATAACTATAGAATATCCTTCTCGTGGATATTTTGATTTTGCTACAACGACAGTGGCGAATGGTGATGGAGGGAGAGGGTCTTTCACGTTTCTTCTTCAAGAAGAAAAAGAAAAATGTTGGGTTCAATCAGGAATCGATATCTCAGCAAAGAATAGTACGACGCATGCAGAACACATGGAGGTAACAGCACGTGCTGAGGGTTACCAGGGGGCTATGAATATCGACGGGAGAGAGTTTGCTATTGTTGACTATCGCAAAGACGGTAGTCCATATGGCGGCATGTCGTTTCGTACATATATTGATGGCTATGCATTGTCGCTGTCAGTATATACCTATAATGCCCCACTAGAGAATCCAGAGGATTTTCTAAGAGATCTCCAAGCGCATGTGAAAGTGAAAGAGTGATAAAATCACAAAATATGAATGGGGTCTCACCGAGCTCAAAATCACACCAACCTCAACCCGTCTTCGCAACAAGGTTCGGAGCGACCAATGCGAGCACGGTCGAACTCAAAGTCAAATACAAAATAAAGACTCAAAATACAAAATGCTCAACGCGAACTGCGTTGGGCATTTTTTCGTGGGAGATTGACAAAGGATATAGATGGAGTACAACTATGCCATTGTTTGTCCTTTTTATACCTTTCCAAAGGAGCCTAGCATGGAAAATATCAGTATTGAAGCAATGTGCCGCATTGTGCTCGAGAAGGCAATTGATGATGGTTTTGTCGTTGTCCATCCCGGCGAGAAAGCGCCGAAAGACTTGAGTAGCGGCGAGCTCGTCGGCGTTACGAATTGTCTCCGCGATTTGCTGCGTGTTCGGAACAAGAGTTCCAGTCCAGCCGAGGTGGTCGACCAACGTGCGAAATACATCGTTCGCACCGCCAAAGTGCATGCCCACCGTTCGCTCACCCCGAAGCAGGTCTTCGACACTACGAAGCGCCGGCAGCATGTGAACGAGGCGGTCCGTGACGCCATGCCTCGCGGGCAAGGTGAGGTGGTAACACTTCACTACTTCAGGCCTCGTCCCGAGGCGTACGACAAAAATGGCTGGCTCTCGCCAGCCGCTCTCGACGCCGAGTATGCGTATCACGGTATCGTCGTCGACATTGAGGCGCAAGCCATCGACAATGCCGCTAACCCCGAGCTCGCAGATACCATGCCAAATGTCTGCCAATGGATGGACGGTAGCGGCAAGCATTGCTGCGCGAAGTTCGGTTGCTGGGACGGCGAGCGGCGCGTGCTTGTGCGTCGGAGCGAGGACGGTTGGCTTGCCCCTTGGGTCTTTGCCGGGGTCCGCAAGGAGTCCTCTGTCACTTAAACCCTGGCACTTTGCACCTTTGTCTTTTGACCTCGCGCTCGCGAGGTCATTTTCTTTGTCTGTGCGTATGTTGACAATGCATGCTGCGTACGGCAGTATTGGAGCGCTTGCTGTTCTCGTTCTTAAACACCGCCTGAAAAGGCAAAAGGAGATTCCATGGAAACCATTGCACTCGCATGCAGCCCCGAACAGCTCACCGCGCTCCAGCGCGCGGCGGGCTATGTCTCACTGACGGGCACTGTCAAACTCCTTGGCGCGCTCGCACTTCTCGTCGGCATTGTCTACGTCTTTTGGGGCGCTATCGAAATGCTCCTCGAATGGACGGGCTTCATCGAGGTGGCGATTTGGGTGTCTGCAGTCGGCCTCGTTGTGCTCTCGTACTTCATCGAGGAATGGCAAATTTTTGCCCTGCTCCCCGGGTCGGCACTCATTGCGGGCGCTGCAATGTACACCGCGCGTCTCAGGAAGATCACCGTGAATCCTCGCACCGCAAGGGCGCTCCTCGCGCTCATTTGGGGCGTAATTGCGCTCTTCTTCGGGTCACCGGCGGTCGGTTTTCTCTCCGTGGGTGCGTTGATGGTGTCGATGGGGTTCATGATTGCAAAGACGCCGCTGTGCACCGCTATCGGTTTCGAGAATGATTCCGTAATCGCCCCCGCGACGGCGCAGTCTGTGTTTCTGCTTCTTGGCTACACCGCGCTGAAAGTTGCAGGACTCGCGGGCGTGCTCTTTGTGTTCGAGCCGGGCATCTTCTGGCTCGCGTCGCTCGTGTCGATGATTGGCGTGCTGATTCTCGCGTCGAAGTGGTACGAGACGGCAGGGAATGTGTCGCTGCTGATGAATCTCTGTGCTGCTGCGTTGTACTTTGGTGCAATCCTTGCGGGCAATTACTTCGATATTGGCGCTCTTGCTGTCATGGGTACCGTCTTCCTGATTCTGTACGCCTCGGAAAAAATCCTCGAGATTCCCGCAAGCAGTGCAATCGGGGTTGGCGCAAAAATCATCATGCTTGGCGGCTTCCTGATGTTTGCATGGAACATCATGCAAACCAATCCAACCCTGCAACGCATCATGGCAGGGTAATCGGCAACTTCTTTGCACAAAGTAGCGCAACGCCGGGCACACTTCGTGTCCGGCTTTTTCTTTTTCTCCCTCTGGCTACACACGCTTCGCCCAATTGACAATCGGTGCTGAAATGGTATGGTTTCTGCATGAAGTATACAGGATTACAGATTGTTGGGCTCTTCGTGGCGGTCATTCTCGCGCTTATTGCGGCTGTGGTGATTGTCGACATGCTTGTTCGTGCGGTTGGCTACGGCGCAGTGGCGCTTGATTCGATTACACAGCGTGAGCAGCCGGTCGTTGTTCTTGAGGACGAGGCGGATGTGCGCGGCGCGGCGGTTCTCGCGCTCGCGAGCGACACCGAAGACGAGCAGGTTTCAAGCAAGTATGCAGCGCCTGAGGCTACGGTAGCAAGCCGCGAAACAACTCGTGTTGCTACGGCGGCGCCTGCAAAGGCAGTCCCGCGCTACTCGAACGCAGTCATGAGCTTCCACGCATTCGGCACGACATGGCGCGGTAGTTTCGTGCCTCGCTCCTCGATTGAGCGAAGCGACATACCCGCGATTCGTGCAATGGTTTACAATAATGGTAACGCAGCGACAAACGCCTGGACGTTCTCGTGTAATTGGGAAGGCGCAGTGACCACGACACGTCAAGCGCCTCTCGGCGCTGGCGAGCGAGCATTCGCCGTCTGTACGACAGGCGGACTCTCTCGCGGTACGCACGACGTAACACTCATCTACCAAGAAACAGGAAAGGCAGCGCAGGTGCAGACAGTATCTGTTCGTGTTGATTAGTTAAAAATCCCTCCAGTAATGGAGAGATTTTTTCATAATTGCTAAAACGAGAGAATATAGTGATGCTCGCGTATTCTGCTCTAGCGCTGGATCCTATCCTTCCTGACAAAAGTTACAAGCAACGCTCTAGAGATGTGCATACATAAATCCACGTGGATTTCACTGCTCAGTAATCCAAAAACATTACCCGTTCCTTTTGTCAGGAAGGAAGGGATCCACCGCTAAAAAATACACCTCCTTGAACGGAGGTGTATTTTTTAACGGAGTTCAGTTGCATCAACGAATGATGCTTCGACGATGTAACGGTCTTCCTTTGCGCCGAAGTTGTTACAGGTCACGAGGACGAGTTTCTTCATGCCACTTTCCATAGGGATAGAGTCGGCAGTTGCTTTGAGCGAATAGACGCGGTCGACGCGGTAGACATATTCGTAGTCGTCGGAACGAACGCGGATGGTGTCGCCCCAGACAAGGTCCTCGATGTCGTTAAATGCGCGGAAGTTCTGGTTGTTTACAATCGCGAGATGGCTCGAGTGTCCAAAGAGGAGCATGGTGCCGTCGTCGTTCATGGTGGCTGATGACGGGTAGCGTGCAACACCCGTGAGGAGGGAATTGTCGAGGGTGGTGATGTCGCTTTGCACGGGATTGTTGACGGTGAGCGTTTTCTCGAACTTGTCGATGATGATTTGGTTCGGTGTTGCATCACCCGCAAGTGGCGCGGCAGATGGTGCTGCCTCGACGGGTTCGTACGGAGTCTCTGCCTCGACCGCCGTTTCGGCTACTTCGGGAACGACATACGAAAGCGGTCGCTCGTTGGGAATGAAGTCAATCGCTGCAAGCACGCCGTAGATTGCCGCCATGAATACGAAGACCCAAAAGAGGAATTCGCCTTTATGTGTCATGATTGGTGTCATAATGGTAATATTATGCACTAAAAATACATATTGTCAAGGTATTCTGGTGCCGAACGTGTGTAGAATACGCATATGGACAAAGGACTTTTTGATGAGCGACAAGCGCGGGCGAAGAAAATCGTCCGTGTGCTGAAGCGTTTGTATCCCGAAGTAAAAAGCGAATTGCACTATACAACACCGTTCCAGTTTCTCGTTGCAGTGGTGCTTTCGGCGCAGTGTACCGATAAGCGGGTAAATATGGTGACTGCAACACTTTTTAAAAAATATCACACCGCAAAGGATTTTGCAGAGGCCGACCCAGCCGTTTTCGCAAAAGAGATTGGGAGCATTCCGTTTTTTAACAACAAAACAAAAGCAATTATCGGCGCAGGGGAGATGGTTGTGAAAAAATTTGGCGGCAACCTTCCAAAAACAGAAAAAGAATTAGTACAGCTCCCCGGCGTCGGCTATAAAACAGCACATGTTATTCTCGGCGACCTCTTCCAGATTTGGGAAGGTATCCCGACGGACACGCATGTGAAGCGCTTTGCGCTGAAATTTGGACTCACGAAACATACTGACCTCAAGAAAATCTCTCACGACCTCGAAGCGCTCATCCCGAAGAAAGATTGGAAGTACGTCAACAACGGGCTCGTACTCTACGGACGATACGTCTGCAAAGCGCGTCCACATGATTGCGTCGAGCATCCGCTCACGAAACTCTATCCTGTTGCCGCAAATATTTGGCCGAGGACGACATAAGGGTATTGGTATCTCGTGGTATGCTTGGGTATTATCACGTAGTACCTATACTTATGTATAAAATAATTATTCTCGCCATCATTATTCTTTCGGTTGGAGGGTTTTTGATTACGCGCAATGCCCCCGAGGCGGTTCCAGAGAGCAGTCCTGAACCAGTCGTCAGCAACACCTCGAGCGAAAGCACCGGTGTGGCCGCGCCCGTTGCTGATGCACAAACAACGCACACGGTGCTTTACACCGCTGAGGGGTTTTCGCCGAAAGAATTAAGTGTCAAGGCGGGCGACACCGTTGTTTGGCGCAATATGTCGACGACAGACATGTGGCCAGCGACCGCAATGCATCCAACGCACACTGTGTATCCTGGCTCTGCTATTACAAAATGTGGCGGGAGTGAAGCGTCACAGATTTTTGACGCCTGCGGCCCTGTTGCGGCGGCCGGAGAATACACGTTTGTATTTTCCGAAGTTGGCTCTTGGAAATATCATAACCATCTCAATGTACGTGACGGTGGTACTATAGCGGTAACAGAATAAAGTATGTTCCTCACCCTTCGCATAGCGCTTGCGTTTAGCCTTTTGTATCCAGCACTGCGTGCCGTGCAAAACCCCTCCGCGTGGATTGGCTACGTTCCACCGTTTGTACTGAATGGTGCTGCCACACTCGGTATTTCGCCCATTGTACTCTTGCATGCGTTTGGTTTTATCGAGGTCGTCCTTACTCTCTGGATACTTTCTGGCAAAAAAATCTTTATCCCCGCGCTTTCCGCCGCCGCAATACTTGCAGGTATCATTGTATGCAATCTGGCTCAATTTGACATTCTCTTCCGAGATATTTCGATTCTTATCATCGCACTCGTGTTGGCAAAAAAAGCATACGCGCAGTAATGTAAATCACCACCTCCATTGAACGGAGGTGGTGATTTTATTTGGCTATACAAGTCCTGCACTCAGTGCTTGTGTCTCCTTAAAAATTTCTGTGGGGACGGCGAAGACGATTGTTTTGTTTGGTTCTGCGGCGGCGGTTTCGATTGTTTGCAGGGTGCGAAGCTGGATGCCGCCGGGCGTGCTCGCGAGTTTGCGTGCGGCGAGCGAAAGCTTTTCGGCGGCGATTTCTTCGCCTTCTGCGCGGATTATCGTTGCGCGACGGTCGCGTTCGGCTTCAGCTTGACTTGCCATAACGCGTCGCATGTTTTGGTCGAGCTGAATGTCTTGAATGCGAACATCGGTGACGTCGACGCCCCAGGCGTCGGTTGCGCTGTCGATGATCGCTTCGATGTCATTCGAGACACGCGCGCGTTCCGCAAGGAGCGTGTCGAGGTCGGTGCCGCCGATAACATCACGAAGTGCGGTTTGCGCATACTGCGCAACGGCTTCGGTGTAGTTCTGAATCTTGAGCACTGCGTCGTCGGCTTTGCTGACTTTGAAGTACACGACCGCGTTGATAGCAACGGAAACGTTGTCTTTGGTGATTGCTTCCTGCTGGGGAATGTCGGCGGTGCGGATACGGAGGTCGACTTTGGTCATCTGCTGAATACCAGGGAAAATCCAGGTGAGTCCCGGCTCGCGCATGCCAGAATATTTTCCGAGCGTTAAGATGACGCCTCGTTCGTATTGATCAACAACACGAAGTCCGATAAAGAGCAGTACGATGGCGACGGGGATGATAAATGATAGGAATTCCATACAATAAATTATGCGAGGAGTTCCTCAATAACAGCTTTTACATCTGCGCCATCAGCTTTGCCGCCGAGGTCTTTCATGAGCGCGCCGACGAGGAGCCCCATTTTTGATTTGTCGACTGCGCCAAGTTCTGCGATTTTTGCGGCAGCAATTGGGCGGATAGCGTCGCGTGACATGAGAGTAGGGAGGTAGGTTTCAAGCACGGCGAGTTCGTCCTTTTCAACCTGTGCAAGCTCGTTACGGCCGGCAGCTTCGAACTGCTCGATAGAATCCTTACGCTGCTTGGCGAGGCGCTTAATAACCGCGAGAACACCCGCGTCATCAAGCATTTCTTGTGGCTTTTTGCCTGTGGCGACAAGCTCGTTCATAAACGCCGTGAGCATTGAACGTACGGTGCGGAGACGAACTTCGTCGCGCGCTTTCATGGCCTCCTTGAGGGTGCCTTTGATTTCTTCATGTAACATAATGTTTGTATGATATACTAACGTGCATATGAATACAACCGTAATTATCGCATTGCTCATCGCAATTCTTGGCATACTCGTTTATGTATTTTTCTTCCGCAAAGAGGAAAAAGAGGATGATACGCAAGGAATGCTCCTCCTCCAGCAGCAGCTTCAGCAGCTCACAAAAACCGTGGACGTGCGCCTCGGCGAAAGTTCCGATCGCATGCAGCGCTCGGTACAGTCGCAGTTTCGTGAGAGTCAGGATTTCATCAGCTCTATTAACAAAGAAATGAACGAGCGACTCATGCATGTGGTGAAGGGTGTTGCAGAAGTTTCGGAATCCTCGAAGCAGGTATTTACGATTGCGGATCAGCTCAAGAATCTTGAGAAGGTACTCAAGCATCAAAAGCAGCGCGGCAACTTGGGAGAAGCATCGCTGCAGCTCGCGCTTGAAAATATTTTGCCGCCCGGGGCGTTTACCTTGCAGTATCCGTTTGCGGACAAGACAGCTGTTGATGCCGTCATCCACACCCCCGAAGGGCTCATTGCTATTGACGCGAAGTTTTCACTCGACAACTACGAAAGGCTTATCGCCGCGCAGACCGATGCCGAGCGCGAACAGTACGAGCGCGATTTCATCAAAGACTTGCGTACGCGCATCGACGAGACCGCAAAGTATATTCGCCCGAAAGAAGGCACGCTCCCATTTGCCTTTATGTACATTCCTGCTGAGGGTATTTACTACGATCTCATGGTTAATGAGGTCGGTGCAGTGAAAGTAAACACTCGCTCACTCCTTGAATACGCCTATAAAGATAAGAACGTTATCATTGTGTCGCCGACAACGTTCTCTGCGTATTTGCAGTCGGTGCTCTACGGTTTCCGCGCCTTCAAAATAGAAGAATCCGCAAAGCAAATCGGCAAGCATGTCGAGGCGCTCTCACGTCATCTCAAAGCCTATGAAGACTATACGCAGAAACTCGGCAAATCTCTCGAAACGACCGTCAATCACTACAACGCCGCTCAAAAAGAATTCGGCAAAATCGATAAAGACGTTATGAAAATCACCGGGACTTCGATTGAGTCAGATGCGCTGCTTCTTGAAAAACCGAATCGCGTCTCAGGCGAGGAGGAGTAAACCCTTAGCTTTTTTCGTAGGACCGCAGGAGCACAATGGTGAAGCTCGTAGCGACGACCGCAATGCCGACAATTGTGTTGTAGTAGGTAAACTGCGCGTACCCAAAGAGCGGCAAAAGAACCGTGCTCATGATGACGAATGAACTATAGATGCTTTGTCCAATCAAAAGGGTGCACGCGATGGTTTGCGTATTGCGCGCGTGAATACGATGCATATACGTGCGGTAGATTACGAGCGGTATGATAAGAAGTATGGTAAGTACGGCGCGATAGACATTGATATATGGTCCAAAGGTTAGAACGGTAAAACCAACATCAGTGTAATAAGTTTGTCCGTATATCATGTCGGGAGTTAGCATAAGCATGGCAGTTGCGAGACCCGTAGCAAGGATGGCAAGCGGCAAAGGGCGAGACAGTCGCGAAAACAGCGCGAACGGTAAAAGCGCAAGAAGCGTTGCGTTCACAATGCTGAACGCCCCAGGGATATGGTAGTACCCTACCCATGCCCACATGCCGCCGAGCCAAAGCGCAACCGAGCGCAGCGCAAAGGCAATACAGGTCGCAAATACTATGCGCTCAAAATGTTCCCGTATGTCACGTAGTGCAATAATGACCGCAAGGACAAAACAGTAGAGCGTGCCAATGATGGTTGCTGCGATATTAACGGCAGCAAGGAAAGGTGATAGGTCCATGTGATGATAGGCGCACAGAGGACACTCGTAGAGAAAGTGTAGCACGCTTTGCGCAATAGCCGAATGCTAGATTTTGGTGTATGGTGGTGACATCTATGGCAAAGGTATTTGTTGGATTATCTGGCGGTGTTGATTCTTCGGTTTCGGCACATATGCTGAAGGCTGCGGGTCATGAGGTTGTTGGTGTGTTCATCAAAACATGGCAGCCAGATTTTCTCGTGTGTAATTGGGAGCGTGAACGGCTCGATGCAATGCGTGTTGCGGCGTCACTCGAAATTCCATTCCTTACCTGCGACGCTGAAGAAGCATACAAAACCGCGGTTGGTGAATACATGATTGCTGAATACTTAAAGGGGAATACGCCGAACCCTGACGTGATGTGTAATCGTCATGTGAAGTTTGGCGTATTCTGGGAATTTGCGAAAGCACGCGGTGCAGACTTTATTGCAACAGGGCACTATGCGCAGGTAGTGAAAGATGAGCATGGTGTGCCACAGCTTGTACGCGGTAATGATGCAAATAAAGACCAGTCATACTTCCTTTGGCAACTCACAAAAGAAGACCTTGCGCACACCATGTTCCCCATAGGACATCTTCCAAAACCACAAGTCCGTGAATACGCCCTCGCGAACAATGTCCCTGTAGCAGAGAAAAAAGACAGCCAAGGCATTTGCTTCCTTGGACATGTCGACATCGAAGAGTTCCTCTCGCACTACACAACACTTATTCCTGGTGATGTGCTGAATGAGAACGGAGAAAAAATCGGCACTCACAATGGCGCACTCATCTACACCTACGGCCAGCGTCACGGCTTCACGATTGATGCAGCAACCACACACGAGCAGCCGCACTACGTGATTGCAAAAGACCTCGAAGCAAATACCGTCATCGTTGGTACAGAAGCACCAAAAATTGAAGAAGGCGAAAACATCACTCTCACGAACATCTCCTGGGTCAGCGGCTCGCAGAAAGAAATGCTTGCGCAGTTCCGCTACCGCCAGTCACCATTCCCCGTCATACTTTCTGGCGAAACGCTTCAGGTTCCCAAAGAAACCGAACGCCCCGCGAAAGGACAATCCGTCGTCTTCTACACCAAAGAAGGAATCTGCCTCGGTGGCGCCATTGTCGCTAACACCTAACAAAAACGTGCTACTATGCACGCACGCCTGCGTAGTTCAATGGATAGAACAACCCCGTCCTAAGGGGAAAATGTCGGTTCGATTCCGGCCGCGGGCACAGTCTAGTGAGGTCTACCGAGACGCTTCAAAAGGCCCAAAACGCCCATATAAGTAAAGTAGCCTCACCCACCCATCAAAGCCACCGAAAGGTGGTTTTTTGGTCGATCTTTCTCTTTGGGTTTATTATAGCCAATCGGCACTTCACGGTTGTTGTTTATATCAACAAGTGGTATACTCTTTGCATGGAAGATGAGGCGAAAAAACTCGGTGATAATTTGAAGAAAATTCGTACCGATAAGAATATTACACAAACTGAGCTCGCACGCCTTCTTGGGGTCGATAAGTCTTTTGTTAGTAATATCGAGAACGGGAAAAGTAATTCCACCCTCTCAACGATGGCAAATATTGCCAAGGTCCTTGAAATCTCTATAGATAAACTCTTGAAATAAATATGCCAAAAAATAGTCAAAATCACTCCAGTACTCCAGATGAGGGAGTGCACATCGAAAACTCAAAGAAGCTTTTTGAATTTCTTGAGCAACTTGCGCAGCTTAATCTCAAGGTAAGAAAGGAAATTACAGCACTCAAGCCAGATGAGAAGATTTTTGATATTGATAACAAGGCTAAGTTCCCCGAGCATAAAAATATTTATATCAAACGTGATTCTGAGGATCGTGATATTGACGCAAATATTTTATTATCAGTAAGACGCTGCGCAATAGTGCCATCACCAAAACTTCCCGATGATCTACAGAGATGGATCCCTGATTTTGACCAGACTAGCTCTGTATTGCCAGTTGCCCAAGAAAGAATTTTGGACACTGAGTATTTTGAAGATGACAATGAGCGCATTGATGCATTTGAACTCCTTCAGAGTAAGGGTACCAAATCAGATTTACTGAAGAACTGGATAGAGAAAGATGAAGACGATGAATATACAAAAAAAGAAAGTATAGAAGTACCTATTTATTTTAAGGATTTTCCTGAACATGAAGAACTCATGTCTGTCTGGCTAGAAACCAAATGGTTGCCATGGAAAGAGAAAAGTAAAGATGATTTTGCGGTAAACAGAATATATCAAGAACTGTATGCGCTCCGTTCATTCCTCAAAACAGAGGGTGATAGTTTTGATCTGCAGTGGAGTCATGATCTTTTTGTCTGGAAGGATAAAGTCGTGAATCACCCAACACTTTTCACTCCTGTTGAGCTGGAGCTCGACAGTGATAAGTCTGAAATCAGAATCGAAATTAAAAATAGCGAACCGTCATTTTTCGATGTAGGTTTTGTTCGTGAGACAACGGAGCAAAACATTGCAGATATAGATGACAAAGCAAAGCTCATTAATGGACTTCTGAAAAATCACGAACTGGATCTCTGGGATATTAATTTGTTGAATCAACACTTCAATCATCTTGCGCAGTATGTTTCCGCAGACGGTACCGCTTTCTTTAACAAAGAAAACCTTGAGGAAGCAAAAGGAACAAAGCCTTACGTCCTAAATAAACCCCACTTACTCCTGCTTAAAAAGACAGGAAAGAGTTGGGCAGAATACGCGAAAAAAATTAAGGAAGATATTGAGGAGAATAGGAAACTAACTCCCTTCCTGAAGGATCTGGTTGCCTCTGAGTACGTCACTGAGGATGAATCTAGCAAGAGCAGCTCAGATGACGATATAATTCAGGATTCTGAACTTTATTTTCCATTGCCCTATAACGATGAGCAAAAGCGAATCGCTATGCGCCTAGAGAGACAGTATGGCGCCGTCGTACAGGGGCCACCTGGTACAGGAAAGACGCACACTATTGCAAATATCGTATCCCGACTTCTTGCACAAGGTAAGACTGTTTTGGTGACTTCTCAGACAGGGCAGGCGCTCTCGGTGTTGAAGCAAAAACTACCAAAGGAAATTCGAAGCCTCGCAGTATCTCAGGTTGAATCTGGAAGGAACTCAGATTTGCAGTCTTCAGTTGCAGAAATTAATGAGAATATTTCACGAACACAAACTGAGTACGATAAGAAAATTGATCAAATCAGAAAGGATCTTACCGTCATACGAGAAGATATTGCAAAGGACCAGAAAGAGTTCCGTCGCAAATCACTAACCGACTCACAGGAAGAGATTATTTTAGAAACAGCAAGTTACGGACCCATCAGTGCAGCAAAGAAAATCACTGAACTACATAGCAAACTCAGTTTCGTCTTTGAAGATCCTATTAAGGATGACCTTGAGGTAACGATACGACAGTCTGATATAGATCAGTATATTTCAAATCTCACGGCACTAGATAAAGATCATTGGACTGATTCGAAATACGAGATGCTCCCAGATTCTGAAGACTTACCTGGTATTGAAAAACTTGAACGACTATTTGTTTTACGTAGGGATATATCAAAAGAAGAGCTGAAACTGAAGGATGTGTCACTCAGGTCAGAAGAGCTATCGAACATTGATAGAGTTGTTGAGTATATTAAACACATCAATGAGCATAACAATAATGTCGACAAGCTAAAGAAATACATAAAGGAAAAGTCAGGAATTACTGAAGTTGAATTTACTGCGCTCAAACAAAAATACACTAGCGGTAGCTCACGCACCTTGACTGAATCGATCAAAAAACTGAAATGGGAACTTGAATCATTCGATACAGAATATGAAAAGAACTTACTCCAGGTTGCGAAGAGTGACTCTCAGAAGAGACGATGGCAGACGACTCTTCAGAAAATAGAAGATTTACTGAGCGAACATAACAAGAAAGACGGGTATGCTATCGGTAAAAACATAGAGGTATCCACTGAGTATAAAGAACATCCAGACGACATAGTTTTAGCCCTTGAGGGTTTACTTTTACATGCAAAGGAAAATGGAGGAAAGGCAAAAAAAGGGCTCCTGCTATTCATCTCAAGCCCATTCGCCCATAAGCTATCAAAAGCAATCACCATCAACGGTCGTCCTTTTAATTCCGCAGATGATATTGAAAGCATGCTTGCATACTTCCAGAAGAAGCAGATATCTCAAGAAGTGCGTCAGCTCTGGAGTCAGCTCAATGAAGATGTCGCTAATTCACCGAAGCTTATCGAGAACTTTTCTGTTGCAGAAATCGAGGATCTCCTAATAAAGAGTCGACGTGCAATAAATTTTGAAGAAAAACATGCCGAGGTTGTTGAGGAACTAAAGGAAACCCACCTATTCAGGGATGTTAAATCGGAAGATTTGATGTTCATTAGCGAGGCTCTGTACATCTCTGAGCTTATCGGATCAATTTATATGGCTCGTGAGACTCAAACCCTTGTTGATGATATAAAATCTTCATTCGCAGGAAACAACCTTCATGAAGAGACCAAAAAGCTCATTGTCGATATCGGAAAAAGAGACATCAAAGTTATTGAACAACAAGCAGAAAAGATTAAACTACTCGCAAAGAGGAAGGATCTTGCAATCGAGCTTCACAAGCTCGAAGGTGAGGTTCTTGGAACTCTCAAGGAGTACAGTGCAACCAAAAAGGAAAATCACCCACAACTAAACGAGTATCTCTCTGCGGTGAATGAAGGTGAAATTACTGGGATAAAAACGTTCTACAATACACTCCCCGAACTGCACGCTCGACAAGAACTATCACACAAGATTAAGTTCGCTGACGATGTCTTTAGAGACGTTATTCCGAAGACGATCCAGAAGATACGTACAAAAATTTTGGATGGTGAATCTATTGATATCGCAGTTGATGAGAACATTACACTGAAAAAACTTGAGTCGTGGCTTGAGTCTCTACATGAAGGCGATGCACTCTCAGATATCTCAAAGAGAATTACACGCTCTAAGAAAAAGGAAGGCACACTTGTCGGTGAACTTGTTGCGGAATCAGCATGGAAAAAACTTGCGAAGCGAGTAACAAAGGAACAGAAAGAGTCTCTTTCATCTTTTGCGCTTAGCATGAAAAACTATGGCAAAGGAATGGGTAAGTACGCCGAGAAACATTTACGTGATGCAGAAAAAGCTCTGCAGGTCGGAAAAAATGCTGTCCCCGTATGGATAATGCCATTGAGCGCAGTACATAGACTCTTCCCAAATCCAAAAGCTGGAATGTTTGATGTGGTTATCTTTGACGAAGCAAGTCAGATTGATATTCTTGGTCTTAATATCGCATATATTGGAAAGAAGATACTGGTTGTTGGAGATGATGAGCAAGTAAGTCCGTCTTCATTCGTAAATCAAGAACAAGTAAACGACCTTATTACTCGTTACATTTCACACATACCAAATAGTCACCAGTTTACGGCTACTTCAAGCCTGTTTGCACTTGCCAAGATAAAGCTGACTGACCTTATTGGACTCACGGAGCACTTTAGATCCATTAAGGAAATTATCGGCTTTAGTAACAGACTCTCTTACTCAGGACGACTCAAGGTGCTGCGGGATCAGATGCCAAAATACAAACTTAATCCAGTTCTTGAAGGAGTTCATGTTGCTGGCGGATATGAAGAAACAAACGCTCAAGTCAATAAGGCTGAAGCACAAGCAATCGTCGACAGAATAAAGGTTTTGCTAAAAGACAAACCTACTAGAGAAACAAACGAGGATGGAGATATTCGCCATGTCACTTATGGTGTTATAGCACTCCTTGGCAAAGATCAGTCAAAACAAATCACAAAACTCATAGGAGAACAAATACCTCACGAACTCATAGAGAAGCATGAAATACTTTGCGGAGACCCCTACACCTTCCAAGGAGATGAACGTGATATTATTTTGTTATCGATGGTAAAATCTCATGATCTAAGTAATCCGGACAAAGCAATCTCTCCGTATACAGTGAACAAAAAGGAGAATAAGCAGCGAATGAATGTTGCTATGTCTCGTGCTCGGAACAAACTCATTGTATTTCACTCAATGATGCGTGAACAGTTAAGCAACCCCGACGATCTTCGGAAGATGATTTTGAATTGGATATATGACTATTCAGAAGAAAAAGCAAAGAGCGGAATTGAATGGGTGCGTTCTAAGGCTGACTCAGAATTTGAAATCGCAATTGCCGCACATATTATAGATCGCGGTTATGAGGTGGTCCCACAGTTTGAGGTTGCGGGATATAAAATTGACCTCGTAATTCAAGGTCAAAATGCTCGACTTGCAGTAGAGTGTGACGGTGATCAGTACCACAACCGCATTGATCAATGGGATGCAGACATCGAACGTCAAAATATCCTCGAGCGTGCGGGATGGAACTTCTGGCGAGTATCAGGCAGTGCATTCTATCGCCATCAAGAAAAGGCATTGGACTCACTATGGGAAAAGTTGGACGAAATGAAAATTTATCCAGATGGTGACCCTAGAAATAACATCAACGAGAATATTCAAGAAGCATCTATCCCGAAGAGCCACAAAGGAACAGATGCAGACAAGCAGGAGGCTTTATTTTCAAATACAGATAATCGATCTCATGAACAGGAATTAGACACAGATGATATTGATATCCCCTTCATTAGGGATGACCGAATTGACTTTGAAAAAAATACTCCTGAGCTTTTTCTGAAAGTGAGACCAGCTGCGAAGTACGATTTCCTTCATAAATATCTAACTGAAAATGGCTCAATGTTATCAGGAAAAGAAAGAAGGATTATTGAACTTCGTAATGGATTCTTTGATGGACGAACTTATACATTGGAGGAGATTGGTAGAGAATTTGGTGTTACGAGAGAACGTATTCGACAAATAGAAATGAGAGTTTACGAGAAAATAAAGAATGATTACACAAATAAAAAGCAGGAAAATATCAGTAACGATATTGAGGAAGTGCCAAACATTAACACGGTAGAGGTTCGCGAGGAAGTGCCTAATAATGAAGTATTGAAGACCCGTATCGATACGCTTGATATTAAAGCTCGCACAATGCGCATGCTTGAGGCGGCGGGAATTCGAACTGTAGGTGGTTTAGCGAAAAGAACAGATATTGAAATGGTGAAATTATTAGGTGGTGACGACAGTGGCTTTGAGCAACTAAATGATGCCTTACTTACAATGGGGGTCTATTTGAAAAGAGAATCATAGGATACATAATAAAATCAAGCAAGAAAGTTGGTGGTGTCGTCTAACTAAATACCAAAAAACTACATGTCTCTTCCGTATGAAGAGACATGTAGTTTTGGTTTTCATCATCTGAAATATTAGTAATAAAAGCAGTTTTCACTCATATGTCTTGTCGAAGTTGCACTATTTTGTTCGCTACAGTTAGCTTGCTCTTTAAGCTTCCCAAAAGTTCACGCTTTTCATATATCGGTCCATCACGGAGGATGTACTTTGCGTAGTTGCGGACTTCTATATCCTCAACGTTAATCTTTGTTTCTTTTATGCCGAGGAGTTCTTGTTGGCACGACACCTGATGGGGAAATGGATGTGCCGGAAGGCCCCGATGAAGTGGCATGGTTTCGATTTGGGCCACGTCCTGGAGAGGTTGGGAGTGCTGTTATTGCGGGGCACTTTGGATGGAAGAACGATATTCCTGCAGTATTTGATTACCTCCATAGATTACGTGAAGGCGACAAGGTGGTTGTTATCGATGAAGAAGGAACCACCGCTACGTTTGTGGTGCGCGCCGTTCATGTATATGGCAAAGATGAGTCGGCATTTGACGTGTTCTACTCAAGTGATGGGAAAGCGCATTTGAATCTTGTCACGTGTACCGGTGATTGGAATGTTGCAAAAAAAACTCGCCCCGAACGACTTGTGGTGTTTACTGATCTGGAGTGACAAAAAAATACGGCACGCGTGGCGTGCCGATGGGGAAGTGTGTTGTCTCGTGCATTAAAACAATGCGCGAAATTTTCGGAGAATCCATCCGAAGATGTTGTAGTTCTCCCAAGACGTCGCTTGGTAGGTCTTGAGCAGTGCTCTCATGCGGGGGTAGAACATCGTCTCAAACTCGGAAAGAGTTTGTAGGACGCTGCTGTCACGCACTTCTTCCGCTTTCATTTGAATGGTGCTGAGGCTCGTCTGCACCTCGAGCAGGATGTTGACCAGAACCCTGCGCGGATTCGCCGCGTACAAACAGGTTCCTGGATGGAGCAGGACATCGACCGCCTCTTCAACACAGAGGTAGTTTTCTCCGTGGAAGAACTGAAGGTGCGAGTCGCCGTAGGGGCGACGCGAGACCTTGCACCACAGCGGATGCCCACCCATGCCGGTAGCAAGGGCAAAATTTGGCGAAACCGCCGTTCCGCCAGTGTTGGCGTAGTTTGCGATAATCCGTCGGTACTCTTTCCACCAGGACTCCTTTGCGAGCGCCTGGAAAAGTCGGTGCATTTCGGCATGTTGCCGCGTGAGCGCTTGCAGGTGCATGAGGGGTCTCCTTGGGATTGGGGTCGGGACAGGTAAGAACAATGAACAGAAAAAGCATAGCACATGATATGACTAGTGTCTAGAGTGGCGGGGAAGGGGCAAAAAATCACCTACGCGAGGCAGGTGATGTTAGCCGATGCTACTTGTTACGGAATTGCTTGCGGATTTCAAAGAGAAGCCATCCTGCAATGAGGTAGCCGATAGTTGCACTGAGAAATGCAGACAGGCCACTTGCTCGTCCGTATGTCGAAAGGGTCATCATGCTCGTACTGAATGAAAGAATCACCGACAGTGCGCCGATAAGTGCGCTGTAGAAAAGGAAGTTCCAGCCTTTGCGTTCACGAGCCCGTAGCGGATTAAACGCAAGAAGCTGTAGGACACTGCCAATAATACCAAGTACAAGGGTAGTGATACCAAGAATCATAATGACGCCACCGAGCGCAAACATTGAAGACATGATTGCCCCGTAGGTCATAAGCGAGAGAAGTCCGAAGAGTCCTGAGATAAGCGCGAGCCACGGCGCTATATCTGCAAGAACCTTGCGTGCGGTTTTCGGAAGATGTGGGAAGTTTTTGTATAAATTTGCAAGCACTGCTTCGATGCCGTGTGCTGACTCAATGAGTCCTTCCGGTGTTGTATTCGTTTGTTCCATATGCGGATAGTATACATGGCTTTTCAGAAATGTCATTTTTCAGGGCGCCCTCTCGTGGTGCAATTTGTTGCGAATTATGCTAGAGTAATGGCGCACAAAAGAAAGGGTCCATAGTTTAGTGGCAGAACATCGGTCTCCAAAACCGAGAGTGAGGGTTCGATTCCTTCTGGGCCCGCCATAGCCAAAAAAATTGCGTATGCAATTTTTTTGTTGCTACTGGCGAGGCCCAGAAGGAATCGAACTACTAAGATCTAACTTCAGGAAAATAATGCAACTACCCCAAAGATTTGTCATCACCACACAGAGTACTTCCATTTTTATAGTCGCTATCGCTCCTTAAAAATTTGGTCGCCTCGGGGCTTATGAAAATAACGAAGTACCCACAGGGCATAAACTCACGCGGAGTATATTTTCTAAGAACCCGGGGATCCAGGATGGAGAGAGATGTTCTTCAGCCTGGATCCCCGTGTATTTGAAAACAATACACTCGTGAACTCGTGTTTGTTTTCTAAATCACGAGGATGACAATTTTTGGGTTTATGGAAGTACTCCCCGTGGTAATGACAGGAGCTGGGATGTTGCGCATTTAACTTATTCGCTGTTGCGAGCCGGGTTGGGTTTTTTGCTTCGTGCGGGTATACTGTGCGCATGAGCCTTTCGATTGCGCATACGACGCGCACGTATCCGAAACATCTCCCGTATGAACGCATGAAGCGCGATATTTTAGGTGCGCGCTATGAACTCTCACTTGTCTTCGTGGGACGGACTCGCGCACAGGCACTCAACGTCGCATACCGCAAGAAGGACTATTACCCAAACGTGCTTTCGTTCCCGCTCTCTGCTACGGAAGGTGAAATTTATATTTGCCCCGAGGTAGCGAAGCAGCAGGCAAAAAAGTTCGACATGACCGTGGATGGATTTATGGGATTTCTTTTTATTCACGGACTGTATCACCTCAAAGGGCACGATCACGGCGACAAAATGGACGCACTTGAAGCAAGCGCCGTGAAGCGCTACGGTTTGAAATAATATGAGTAAACGCACACGCATTATCACTGGTATCGATATTGGTTCATCGCTCATAAAAGTGATGGTCTTTCGCGTTGCGGAGCATGAGGGTGAGCCGGTGTCGCAGGTTATTGGGTTTGGCAAGGCGGAGGCGCGCGGTATTGAGCGCGGTTACATCGTGAATCATACCGACGCGTTGCGGTCACTGCAGAGTGCGCTTGCGGAGGCTGAGAAAAACGCAAAGCATCATGTGCACGAGGCGTATCTTGCGATTGGCGGAGAGATGCTGCGGGCGGACTATGCGCACGGCGAAACGATTGCGCAGGGGCCGAATCAAATTATTACCGCAGACGATATCGAACGCGCTATTGCGTATGGTACCGAGCAGGTTCGCGGCGAACTCGTAAACGCGCATATTTTCCCCGAAATCGTACTTCGCACAGCACTTGATGAAAAGAAGGTGCTTGGTCGCGCAGAAGGCATGCAGGGGAATAAGCTCGAAGTTGATACGCTTATTGTCTCCGCGCTTGCGCAACAGTTTGACGAGCTGAAGCTCCTCGCGCAGCATGCCGGTGTGCATATTCTCGATGCGGTGCCGGCGCCGCTCGCTGCATCGCTCGTATCGCTTTCGCGCGTGCATAAGCGCATGGGGGCAATGCTTATTGATATCGGCGCAGAAACTACCACCGTGACCGTCTTTGAAGAATCGCGCCCCGTTGCGCTCTTTGTACAGCCGATTGGTTCTATGAATTTGAGTGAGGAGCTTGCCGTGCAGTTTCGTATTTCGCCGGAAGATGCCGATAAAATAAAGCGTGTTGGCGTGCAGGGAACGGCGTTTCCAAAAAAGAAGTACGACGCGGTGGTAAACGATTTCTATACCAAACTCTTCACGAGTATTCGTGACCATTTCCGTCGCATGAAGTTCCGCAATATTCTTCCTGCGGGCGTCTTCTTAACCGGTGGTGGCGCGCTCGCCTCGGGTGCTCCCGATATTGCGCGCGATATTCTAGAACTCCCCGCGCGCGTTGTGGTGTCACCCTTTGAAAAAAAGGGGGGCATTCCGCATGAATATCTCATGACCGTGTATGGCACCTGCATGTGGGCGGTGAATCTCGATGAAGAGGCTGCCGAAAGTGGCATTCCCACACCCGCAAAAGCAAAAAATCTCTTCTCCTACTGGCTGAAGCAGTTCATTCCGTAAAACCTGCTGCGACTTCAAAAACACTGCAGGAACGCAGTGTTTTGCATTCTTGACAAAGATAAGCAGAAGTATATACTTTTGCGTATATGAAAACGGCAATGCTTAATATTAAAATAGATCCACGTGTCAAGATGGATGCACAGCTTGTTGCCGACGAGCTTGGTTTTTCTCTCTCGTCAATTATTAGTGCGACGCTTAAAAATCTCGCGCGCACGAAGACTGTTTCATTTTCTCTTTTGGAGCCGACGCCGCTTCTCCAGGATGCAATTCGTGCGTCACGGAAAGAAAGACAGGATACCACACCTCAGCATTTTACGAGCGCATCCGCGATGATGGATTCGCTTGTTCGTGAATAATGGTATGCGCGTAGGATATAGTCGCACCTTTCAAAAAATGTTCAAGAAGCAGCGAAAAACGGTGCAAGAAAAATTTACGGAACGTCTTGAAGTGTTTGTGTGCGACCCTCACTGCGAGATTCTTAAAAATCATGCACTACGAGGTGAGTGGCGTCCTTGTAGAAGTATCAATATTACGGGAGATATTCGAGCGGTCTATGAAGAAATTTCAGAAGGTCAGTATGAATTCGTAGCAATTGGCAGCCATAGTGAGCTCTATTCTTGAATACTAGTGAACCCCGGTGTTTTGCATTCTTGGGGGAGGTGTGGTAGTATCTTGGGACTATGGAAGCTATGCAATCGGTATTGCCGTACGCGCAAGTGATTCTCTCTATCGTGCTTGTTGCTGCTATTCTCTTGCAGCAGCGCGGATCTAGCCTCGGCGGCGCATTCGGCAGCGATAATTTCAGCGGCACGTTTAACAAGCGTCGCGGCGGAGAACTCTTTTTGTTCAGATTGACTATTGTTGTCAGTGTGCTTTTTGTACTCACGACACTTTTGTCGCTTACCTTGGCGCAAGGGTAATCACCCGCCTTCGCAGAAGGTACGCCCCTGCATAGACATATCTCCATATTCGTGTTTCTAGAGACGCGGTGTGTTTTTTCGCTTAATTTCTTCTTTTTGTGGACCGTTTGTTTGCATATTTTGACCGACTCACTCCAGGCGATCGGCTTATCTTTGGCCTTGCGCTCTGCGGTTTTGTGGTGACGCTTCTCTTTGGCCTTATCTCGTTTGGGAATCGTTTTCTTGTGGAAGCGCCGCGTGCAGACGGCGTGCTCCTTGAGGGGTTTGTTGGCGTACCACGTTTCGTGAATCCGGTACTCGCAACAACACAGCTCGACAAAGACCTTGTCGCGCTTGTGTATGCGGGCGTCATGAAGGTGGGTGCCTCGGGCGACCTTGTGTATGACCTTGCTGAGCGTGTCGATATAAGCGACGACGGCACAACGTACACGATTGCACTTGCGCAAGATAGAACATGGAGCGACGGTACACCCGTGACTGCCGAAGACGTCGCCTTCACCATTCGTACCGCGCAGGATGCACTCGTGCTCTCGCCGCTTCGTGCGCAGTTTCAAAATGTTTCTGTTGAAGTGGTGGGGACGCACGAAGTGGTACTTACCATTCCCGCGCGCGACCCAGGGTTTCTTGAGTCGCTCACGGTGGGTATTTTGCCCGCACATATATGGAGTGCCATTGCGCCGGATCGCTTGAGTTATAGCGAATACAACAGTAACCCTGTTGGTGCAGGGAAGTTTGTGCTCGCTGCGCGCAAATTATCTGTTGATGGTTCACCAGAAGTATTCGTCTTCGCACCGCGCACCGGGGCAAGCGACGCACCGCGCACCTTACTGCACGCCGTATTTTTTGCAAATGAAGCGTTGCGTATGGAAGCGCTGCGAGACGGCACGATTGACGCGGCAGCAGGTATCGATGCAGCTTCGGCAGGAGCACTCGAAGGTGATGCGCAGATAACGCTTCTCACACGCACCTTGCCGCGCACCTTTGGTATTTTCCTCAATCAAAAAACCGCGCCAGCGCTCCTCGACACCGCAGCACGCGAAGCGCTCGATATCCTTATCGACCGGGACGCGCTCACACGTACCGTGCTCGGTACCTATGGAGAAAGCACCGAGGAGCCGCTCCCCGGAGCATGGCAGTATGGCATTGATACTGGAGCAACAAGCACTACAAAAGAACACTCTGTCGACGCAGCACGCGCGCGTCTCACCCGCGGCGGCTGGGCATGGAGCGAAGAGGAGCACCTTTGGACAAAAAAGCTTGCGGGTGCAACCACGACACTGTCCTTCACTATAACAACGCTCAACGCTCCTGTGTTTACCGCAACCGCCGCAGAGCTTGAGACGCAATTTGCCAAACTCGGCGTGCCCGTGAAAGTGCTTGCGCGAGAGCGTGCGGACGTAAACAGTGTTATTGCCGCACGAGAATACGAAGTACTTTTGTACGGCACCGCGTTCCTCCGCGCGCGCGACCTCTATCCCTTTTGGCATTCATCACGTCGCGCCGACCCAGGGCTCAACGTTGCCCTCTATGCAAACCTCTCCGCAGACGCCGCGCTTGAACGTATGCGTAGTGCCGAGGGTGCCGCCGCCTATGCCGAAACGTATCAAAATTTCATGACGGCATTCCGCGCCGATACGCCGGCACTCTTTCTCTTTAGTCCACACTTTATCGAAGCCGTCCGCAGCGACGCTACCGTGACGCTCCCCGCAAGGATCGTCGATCAGTCAGAACGCTTTGCGCTCTCGAGCGAGTGGTACAAAGAAACAGAGCGCGTTTGGAAGATCTTCGCCGATTAGTTTCTAGTCATTCGTGAGTAGCTATACTCGCGAACAACTAGCAACGAATGGCTACAAATAATTTATAATAATCAATAGTTAATTACCTTTATGGAACCCTCATCATCATCCCCGCGACCTCGTCGCACATTTACCAATTTCCGGCCACGCCGCACCGAAGGAGGTGTGGACGCTTCGCATACACCAGCACGCGCTGCGTCGCATCGTCCCGAGCGCCGCGCAGGAGCAGGTAGCTACGTACCTCGTCGCGCAAGCAGCGATGCACGTCCTTCGCGTCAGCATACGCGCCCTATCGAAGGCGGTGACGCATCACGTCGTCCGTATGTACGGAAGGAGTCATTTGCACCACGCAAAGAAGACGGCGCTGCTGCACCTTCGGGTCGCTCGATTCGCTTTGTGCACTCTGAAGAGCCGCGCAAGCGTGTTCGTGCGCAGGCGCGTCAGCGTCGCTCGACCACCTCGCCGGCGCTCGTGCAGCGCGTCGCAACAGACGTTCGTCCACTCGCCGTGCAGCCCGTTACTGACCCTGATCTCGTGCGTATCGGTGTGGTCTCTGGTGCAGAAGGCATCGGCCGCAACATGTACTTCTACGAAGACAAAGACAACATCGTTATTTTTGACTGTGGACTTCAGTTCGTCTCGCCGCTGCACAACGCCCCAGGCGTCAACTTTATTCTGCCCAACACACAGTACCTCGAAGCGCACAAACACAAAATCCGCGGCATGTTCGTGACGCACGGACACCTCGACCATATCGGCGGTATTCAGTTCCTCATCGAACGCCTCGGCTACCCACCAATTTACACACAGTACCTCACGTCGCTCCTTATTTTGAAGCGTCATGAAGAGTATCCACACCTCGACCCACTCAACATACAAGTTATTAAGGAAGGGGAGTCGGTCACCTTCGAGACGGGGATTAAAGTCAAAACATTCCCTGTTACACATTCAATTCCTGATGCGATGGGTGTTATGGTAGAAACAAAGTGGGGCAACGTTGTCTTTACGGGCGACGTGCGCCTCGACCACAAGGGCGAAGAAGTTGTCGGCGAAGAAAAGCGCTACTGGGAACTCGTCGGCGCGCAGAAGAACCTTATCCTTATTGCCGACTCTACCAACTGTGACCGCCCCGGCTTTTCACAGCCAGAAGGCGTCGTATTCGAAAACCTCCGCAAGTACATTCGTGACACCAAGGGTCGTCTCGTTATCGGTACCTTCGCGTCACAGTTCGACCGCCTTACCTCGATTATCAATTCGTGTCTAGAATTCGGGCGCATTATTGTTCCCGAAGGTCGCTCGATTAAGACCAACATCGACATTGCTATCAAGGCAGGACTCATCAAAGTACCTGCAGGACTCATCGTCTCCGCACCGGAAGCAGACAAGTATCCGCGCGACAAGGTGGTTATTCTTGCAACCGGCGCACAGGGCGAAGAATTCGCCGCGATGTCACGCATTGCAACGGGCGAGCACAAGTTCTTCAAGCTCGATCAATACGACACCGTGCTCCTCTCGTCGTCGGTTATCCCGGGCAACGAACTCGCCGTGCAGTCGCTCAAGGATAAAATCTTCCGTAACAACTCACGCGTCGTCACCTACCAAGGCGACAACATTCACGCGTCGGGTCACGGTTACTCGGGCGAGATGAACTGGATTCGCCGCACCGTTGGGCCAAAGTTCCTCATGCCAATCCACGGCAACCACTTCCACTTGAAGAGCCACATGTATGCGGCAGTGCAGGACGGCTTCCCGCGCGAAAACGTGGTTGTTCCCGACAACGGTTCGGTTATCGAAATCTACAAGGGCGAAATGCTTCGCGTGCTTCCCGAAAAGATGCCGAACGAAGACCTTACCGTCGACGGACTCTCTGTCGGACTTCGCCAAGAAGTGGTACTTCGCGACCGTATCGCACTTTCCAACGACGGTATGTTCGTGGTGGTTGCATCGCTCGACACGCGCACCGGCAAGCTTCGCAAGTCGCCAGACATTATCTCAAGAGGATTCATCTATCTCCGCGAGAACCAGCAACTCCTTAACGACGCCCGCACCATGGTGCGCACGCAAATCGAAGAGTCAACGGCAAACTCACGCCACATCGACCTCGATGTGCTCCGCGACGAAGTCACCGACGCCCTCACCAAGTTCCTCCTCCAGCAAACCAACAAAACCCCAATCGTTATCCCTGTCATCATCGGTTTTTAGGAAACAAAAACGCACCGCAGGTGCGTTTTCTGTTGGGTGAAGGAATACACAATAGATTTTGATATATTCAATATTGTGTCAGATGTCATACCCATGGTATATAATGCATTCCGCCATGTCGGTGGAAATGCATATTACTATGCATCTTGTTCTTTTATGTTGACGTGCGTATACTGCGCAGATGTTCACTATTCACAGGAGTATATCTATGACGAAGAAAATAATCATACTGGGTATCGGTATCGCATTCTGCGTGCTATTTTTCTTTTTCTTGCAAGAAGATGAGAAGGATACGACCGTTTCCAACGGTGTTGTAACCTCATCTGCAATGCAGCCCATTGCACCTTCTGCGAACGAGCAAGAAAAGGGTGTGGTCACGGCAGGTCAGGTAAAAATCACGAAGGAGGCAGCGCCAACGCCATACATAACTCCAGAGAGCAATTGGGGCGATGTCGTGATTCGTGCTGCGGAAGGTGAGTCTACTGTCCTGCTTCGTCGACACCAAGAATTTGTGCTCGAGCGAGCAGATGGTACGCAGGTCAGGTTTGGCGAAGGTGTTGGAAGCGTTACCTGGTCAAAAGACAGATCAGTTTTTGCTACAGAATCTAGAGATACCTATAAGGTTTCGCTGTATGATGCGAAAGGCATACGTATGGCAGAAATACCTTTTGCGGCAACAGGACCAATTTTTTCTGACTCAGGAAAAAACCTTGTTGTTGCTATGGTTGAGCATCCAGAGTATGAAATGGGATTTCAAACTCCGCTTCGCCTTACCCTCTATGATGTCGTAACCGGCACGCAGACCAGTATTGTTCGAACGAGCGAGACGGAATATGCCTCGTCGGTACTTGTTACTGATAACGGAACTGTTTACTATACCTTGGGTCGTGATGATGCCGCCAGCTCATTCAATGTCTGGACAAAGGAAGAGGGGTCTCAAAAAATTTCTGGGGACGCAAAACTCTCTCATTATTTTGGAGCTCCTGATCTGGTATCGCCAGACATGGGAAAATGGTATTGGCTCGATGCTGTTGATCATGTCCTCTCTGCGCTCGATGTCTCAGTATCAACGTCAGCGACATTCACTGTCGAAGAAGGGGTTATTGCCATAGCATGGGAAACCCCGGGCACACTTTTACGTATCACTCGAAAGGAAAAAGACGGATCAGAAAAAGTTGAACTTCGCACCATTCCCTAATGTCCTCAACCCAATGGAGATTTCTCATGAAGCGATATATCCCCCCTCGTGCTTTCCCTTGCATGCCTTACTGTGCATGGCGCTACTAAGTTTCGACGTCCACTGAGCGGCGAGCCAAAAATCAACGCGTGGTACGATTCCAATAAGACAGCTGGTGTAAACAAACGATACGATGGAAGAGTTATTCCTAACTCCGTAATCGTAGACCCTGGCTGGTATCCCGGAGGGTTTAATTATTATTACGACCAGCATAATGGCGTCGACTTCAATGTAGGCGAAGGTACAGCTGTGTACGCCGCGGCAACAGGTGTTGTTATTACGACCCAGACAGGCTGTGCGGTTGGCGCAACATCATGCGGTGGCAGTTATGGCAATAACATTAAGATCAAGCATGGTGATGGGCGTGTGTCCATCTACGCGCATCTGAAGAGTCTCAAAACTGGAATTGCCGTAGGTAGTTCAGTTGCCTGCGGGTCGATTATTGGCTACTCAGGGAATACGGGATTGTCAGATGGCCCACATTTGCATTTTGAAATCTGGTCAGATTCAACCATCTCACAACGCCTCGACCCGTTTGCTGGCTATTGGAATAGCGTCGTGTATCGTTGGGATCCGATTCTGTATTACTACGGAATTGTGAACCCCTACGCACCGTATCCATCGACAACATGTCAGTAATGTGCTCTTTCTAAGTGTTTACCCGCCCTAGTGGCGGGTTTTTTCTTGCAGGCTAGGTATACTATAACTATGAAAAAAATATATGTAATAACACTTGGATTTGTAGTGTTTTTTATGTTTGTGGTCGGTGCATACCTTGCAGCTCCATACATTGTAAATGCATACGAAACACGTGGCTGGGAGACGTTTACCAATGAAGAGTTTGGCTTTACTTTTAAGTATCCACGGGAAATGTACGTTTCAGAGGGTGCTTCATCAGCTACAAAAGGTGATGCTGAAAAATATACGGTAGTTTCAGCTAGGTTACAAGAAGATCTGTACATCTCACCAGGATACATAGCCATGTATATTAATGAAGGAGATGAAAACCTTACTGAAGAATATCTTGATAAAAAGAAAATTTCTATCCATGGTAGGAGTTGGAATTATTATACTAGTGGAGAGTTGATGGAATATATACCAGCAGTTTCCACGACAGGTGAATATAGTCCGTACGGAGAAACAAGAATAGAAAATATTTATTATTGGAATACTTATGTAACACGTATTAGTTCTGAACTGCATTTCGAAGTTAGTGCGACCTATTCAAATCCAAAATATAATGAAATAATGGACATCATGGTTCGTTCAATCAGATTTAAGTAATTATACCCAAGAAGCGGAGCAGCAGATGCCGGCCTTCCTCAGTTGTGCTATAGTGGAGGCATGAAAATCTTTCTAGTTGGTGGCGGGACGGGTGGGCATTTCTATCCGCTTATTGCGGTGGCGGAGGCGCTGCGGGCGCAGGTGCCTGCAGAGGAGCTCAAGCTCGCCTACATCGGCCCCGATGCATTCGAACAAGCGGAGCTCGACCGTGTGGGTATTCGCTATGTGTGGTGCCCGGCAGGGAAAGTACGGCGATATGTCTCAATTCTCAATGTCACCGACCTTTTCAAAACGCTCTTCGGACTCTTCGTTGCGTTCTTCAAACTCCTTGCGGCGTATCCTGATGTTATTCTTTCAAAAGGTGGCTATACCGCCGTGCCGATTATTCTTGCCGCGCGTATCTTGCGCATCCCTGTCGTGATTCATGAATCAGATGCGCGTATGGGGCGTGCAAACGAGCTTGCTGTTGGGTACGCAAAATACATCGCCGTGTCGTATCCGCACATGCTTGATACATTACCGAAAGAGAAAACAGCGTTCGTGGGCATTCCTGCACGCGCCTCGATTCGTGCGGGCGACGTTGACGAAGCGGCGGTGTACAAGCATTTCGGCATTGCCGATGCGCAGGCACCGGTTATCCTCGTGCTTGGCGGTTCGCTCGGTGCAGAAAATCTCAATCTCCTCATGATGGATTCGCTCGACTCACTTTTGCCGAAATACACGATTATCCATCAAACAGGGAAGTCGCACAGCGAGGTTATCGCAGAAATGGCGCGCGAACTTATCGTCGACCCGCGCCTTGCGCCACGCTATATTTTGCGCCCGTATCTCTCGGCGGAAGACATGCATGCGGCTATGGAAATCGCTGACGTCATCATTTCACGTGCAGGTTCGGGAGCTATTTCAGAAATCGCGCTCCATGGCAAACCATCAATTCTCGTACCGATTCCTGAAAGCGTTTCGCATGATCAGACCACGAATGCGTATGCATACGCAGATACTGGCGCCGCACACGTGCTCGAAGAAGAGAACGCCCGCGAGCATATTCTCGGCTCACTCCTTGACGAATTGACACAAGATGCTACAACATACATCCGTATGAGCGAGGCTGCGCGCGCATTTGCGCATCCTGACGCAGCAGAGAAAGTTGCGCGAGTGCTTGTTGCGATTGCCAAGAAGCACTAGTAAAAACCTCAAGAATTGTCATCCTCGGGGCTTGTGAAAACAAGGAGCGATAGCGACTATGTTTTCAAAGCAGCCGGGGATCCAGGATTAAGAACATTGCTCGCCACCTTACTCCCCGGTTCTTTGAAAACAATACTCCTAAAGTCGTTTGTTTTCTAAAGTTCAAGGATGACAATAATTGCCTTTATTGAATTACATTACATTTATGTTCGGAAGAAAATCACCAGAAAAAGTTGTCACCCGTTTTGCGCCATCGCCGACCGGCTTTATGCATGTGGGCGGCGTGCGCACCGCGCTCTTTGCCTACCTCTTTGCGCGAAAGCATAAGGGTACGTTTATCCTGCGTATCGAAGACACCGACCGTGAACGTCTTGTGCCGGGTGCTACCGAACACATTATGAAAACCCTTCACTGGGCGGGTATTTCATGGGATATTGGCCCCGACACACCTGCCGCTGAAAATCCATTCGGCTCAGTTATTCAGTCAGAGCGCCTCAGCATCTACCATGAGTACGCGCAAAAGCTCATCGAGAAAGGCCTTGCGTATCCTGATCCGTACACACAAGCAGAGCTCGAAGCATTTCGTGAAGATGCAAAACGCGAGCATCGGCCGTTCCTCTATCGTGATCATCGCCCGAAAACGTTTGAGACCTGGGACGGCACGAAGCCGCTTCGCCTCAAAGTAGAAAACCCGCGTCGCATGGAATGGTACGACGAAGTCCGTGGCGAGCTCGAAGCAGGTCCGGAAGTTGTCGATGACATTATCCTCATCAAAGCTGACGGTTTTCCAACCTACAACTTTGCGCACATTGTTGACGACCACCAAATGGGCGTAACGCATATCATGCGTGCCGACGAATTCATCGCGTCGACACCAAAGTTTTTGACTATCTACGAAGCGCTCGATATCGTGCCGCCAAAATTTGTGACGCTTCCCCCGATTCTTCGCGCTGACCGCAAGAAGAAAATGGGCAAGCGTGACGGCGCCCAGGATGCGCTCGACTATCGTTCGGAAGGATATCTCGCCGCAGCAGTTGTAAACTTCCTCGCACTCACTGGCTGGAACCCTGGCACTGATCAGGAAATCTTCACGATGGACGAACTCATAGAGACATTCGCACTCGACGGCATTCAGTCAGGCGGCGCAATGCTTAATGAAGAAAAACTTGAATGGATGAACCGCGAGCACATGCTCAAGCTTTCACCGCAGGAGTATCGCGCCTTCGTGCATGCCTTCATTCCAGAACGACTCCTGAAGCTTCCGCAGTGGAGCGAGGAGCGCTTCGATGCACTTCTCCCTTCGGTTCGCGAACGTATCTCGACCGCGGGTGAATTCCGCGACCATGCCGAAGAAGGCGAATACGATTATTGCTTCGCGCCGATTATTCTCGACCCAACGCTCTTGAAGTGGAAAAAAGACGAGTCAGCAATTGACGCGCTCCCACGACTCCGCTACTGTGCTGAAATCCTCGCGGCGCTTCCCGAAAACGTTGACCGCGAAACCGTCGAGGCAACCATCATGCCCTATGCAGAAGAGGTTGGACGTGGCGAAGTTTTGTGGCCATTACGCGTCGCACTCTCCGGGCGTGAGCGCTCGGTTGACCCATTTACGCTCATTGCGCTCCTCGGTACTGCAGAAGCATATAAACGGGTACTCTACGCCTCAGACATGCTCCGCAAGTAGCACGCTTCAAAATTGGTCCATCTGCACTGACTTCGGATATTTTTAACCTCCACCGTACGCCCAAGTACGCCTACGGTTAAAAACCTCCTCCAGTCAGCGCACCTGAACTCAATTTTGAAGCGCGCAAGATTCCTGGTGGCAGCATCAGGGATTTTTGTATGTCGGCGCCCGTTCTGGTATACTCTCTGCATGCCATCACATACGACACATACCGCACCACGTACGATTATTTTCTTCGGGCCGCAAGGCTCAGGAAAGGGAACGCAAATCGCGTTGCTTGAGGAGAATCTCCGCGCGGTTGACCCGAAGCGACAAGTTATCAATATTCAAACAGGACGACGATTCCGCGGGCTCGCGGCTCGCGGCGAAGGCTATACCGAAAACGCGCTCAGCGAGACGCTCGACACCGGCGCATTGCAGCCGCTCTTCCTTTCGGTAACGTTGTGGGGCGACGCAATGCGTACCCACCTTACCCCCGACCATCATCTCCTCATCGACGGATTCCCCCGCACCGTCGCCGAAGCGACCGTGCTTGAAAGCGCGCTCACGTTTTACAAGCGAAACGAGGTGATTATCATCCACCTCGTGACACCAGACGACGTGGTGCGTGCACGTATGCAGTACCGCGCTCGCCATGATGACACACCAGAATCAATTGAAGCACGTCTTCGCTGGTATCATGACGACACCGAAAAGCTCCTCGCGTACTATCACAACCGCGAAGGAACGAAAATTCTCAACATCGACGGCACCAAAACAATCGAAGAAATCCAAAAGAATATCTGCAAAGCCCTCGGCATCTAAGCATCGTGACGCTTGCAAAAGAACCATATTTGTTGTATGGTTTTTTTGTTCGTTCTCAACTTTCATACCTCATAGGAGTTCCTCATGGAAAAAACTGATCAGGCCCTCGTGCATGCGCTGAACCTCGTCGTTGCGCTGGCACTCGTTGTCGCCGCGACACTGCCGTTCTGGCAGGAGACGGCCGGCAACACCGTCTTTGCCATGATGGCGCTTGCAGGCGCATTCATTGCGCTTGCGGTGGCTGTCCGTACCCGCTCGTACACCGTGGGTGTGCTCGCCCTTGTGCTCATGCTCGGGTTTGGGGCGCGCCTCTCCTACGTGTACGTCACGTTCTTGTGGCTGCTCACCTTTTGATCCTTCCGCCTGCGATGCGGGCAAACGCTGCTTCGGTGGCGTTTCTTTTTGTCTTTTTTTCGTGTATACTCGGCGCATGTTTGGAAAGTTAAAAAGCTTTGCTGCCAAGAAACTCATTGAGCAGCAAATTAAGAAATTACCACCGCAGCAGCAAGCAGCGGCACTTCAGCAGGCAGAGATGATTTTCACCTTGATGGAGAAAAACCCAACCCTCTTCGAAAAAATAACCAAAGAAATCGAAGCAGAGGTAAAGAAAGGCAAAGGACAGCAAGCAGCAGCGCTCGCCGTGCTCCCGAAGTACGCGAATGAACTTCGTGAGATGATGGGCAATGGCGCTCCACAAAAGGGAAGCAATGTCGCTTTTAATCCCGACGGCTCGATTCACAAATAGCCCGCTTCTTTTGAAGAAAATTTTGCTCTCTATTACTTATGAAAAAAATACTTGTTCTTTTAGCACATACCGACCCGACCTCATACACTGCGCAGCTTGCGAATGCCTACGAAAGCGCAGCAAGCAATGCTGGACATGAAGTTATTCGCGTGAATATCGGCGACCTGACGTTCGACCCAATTCTCCACATGGGGTACAAAGAAATCCAGCCGCTTGAGCCGGACCTTCTTTCCCTGCAGGGGCGTTTCAAAGAAGCCGACCATATCGTCATCTTGTATCCAAATTGGTGGAATACGATGCCGGCAATTCTCAAAGGCCTCTTCGACCGCTTCTGGCTCCCAGGATTTGCATTCAATTTCGACAAAACAACCCACAAAATTGTGCAGCATTTGAAAGGGAAGTCAGCGCGCGTTATCGTCGTTGCGGGCACGCTCTCACCATTTCAAACATGGTGGAAGTACGGCGACTATACCAACGAAATCCGTCACAGCATTCTCGAGTTCGCAGGACTCACGACAAAAGTTACCGCCTTCGGTCCGTGCGAACGCACGACGCAGGAGTGTCGCAGCAAGTGGATTCGCGAAGTCGAAGTGCTGGGGACTCGTGGAATCTAGCTTTATTCTCTAAAAAATCGATGCCTCGCGGCGTCGATTTTCCGTGTGCCCTCATGTGGCACGCACCGAAAAATCATGTATAGTAGCACCATGACTCGCGAGGATGTCAAATTCGACAAACTTCCTGAAGCGCCCGGCGTATACTTTTTCATGGGCAAGCGCCGTGAGATTTTATATATTGGCAAAGCAACATCACTGCGTGACCGTGTGCGGAGTTATTTTTCGAGCGACATCGCCGAGGTGCGCAGCCCGCTTATTGCGCAAATGATTGCGGAAGCTGTGCGTATCGAGACAACCCCGACGGACTCGGTGCTCGAAGCGCTCTTGCTTGAAACAAACCTCATCCGCACCCACAAGCCGAAATACAACACACTCTCAAAGGACGACAAAAGCTACAATCATCTCATCATTACCAATGAAGAGTTCCCTCGTGTGCTTGTGGTGCGTGGCAAAGACCTCAGCTCGTATCCCGAAGATACACGTCTCCATACCTTTGGGCCATTTCCCCAAGGAACACTGTTTAAAGAAGCGCTCAAAATAGTGCGCGAACTTTTCCAGTTCTATGACGACCGCGCAAAGCTGGGGAGCGGCTCAAGCTACCGACGCGGCGTTGTCAGCTTCAATCGCCAAATCGGACTCTACCCAAAAGATGTCGACAGGGACGTGTATCTGCAAACCGTTCGACACCTCGCACTCTTTTTTGAAGGGAAGAAGGAAGTCATTTTGCGCGAACTCGAGCAAGAAATGCTCCGCCTCGCCAAGCTGCAGAAGTTCGAGGAAGCCGCACAGGTGAAGCGGAAGATATTTGCACTCACGCATATTCACGATGTCGCGCTCATGAAAAAAGAGTTCCGCACGTACCATGACGAGAAGCGCATGCGTGTCGAAGGCTACGACGTCGCGCACCTCCAAGGCGAGGCAATGGTCGGCGTGATGACGGTGTGTGAAGGTGGCGAACCGGTCCCGAGCGAATACAGGTCGTTCACTATTCGTTCACTTACGGCAAGCAACGACCCCGCCGCCCTTCGCGAGGTGCTTTCGCGCAGACTCGAACACCCAGAATGGCACTACCCGCATGTTATCGTTGTTGACGGCTCCACCGCCCAGAAAAACGCCGCCGAAAAAGTCCTCCGCGAAGCCGGCGTGGTTATTCCTGTGGTGGGCGTGGTAAAGGACGAACACCACAAGCCAAAACGTCTCATTGGCCCCGCAAACGTCATCCGCCAGCACCACGACACCATCATCCGTGTAAACGCAGAAGCCCACCGTTTTTCAATAAGTCTCCATCGCAAAAAACTTCGCACGGAACGTACGAAAAAGTAGCAGTTTTCACGTTGCACGAGCAAAAAAAATGTGGTATATATACGCCACCGTAGAGTACCACTCTATAGATACGGCCCTATCGTCTAGCGGTTAGGACGCCAGGTTTTCATCCTGGAAATCGGAGTTCGATTCTCCGTAGGGTCACAAAATTATACATTATCGCATACGTGATGTATTCTACATATTAGATACTTTATGAATACGTTTGAAAAGGGGACAGTAAAGATTCTTCTTTACAAAGACACTGAAAGTGGTGTTTGGTACGGCTCAGCGCTTGAGTTTAACCTTACTGTGGATGGTGATGACAGGGAAGTTGTATTTCTTGAGCTCAGTCGAGCGATCAAAGACTATATAGTTTCTGCACGAGAAATTGGCTCAGCTGCACTCTTGAATCAAGAGGCAGATCCAGATTTGCTTGCACTGTGGTATGCGCATTCTGAGAACAGAGCGCTCGCTACACCATCGCCCTACACACCGTATCTTGCTGGCACAGAATCGATTGCACATGGCTAGAGGTCTGCACGCATGGACGACGTACGCTGTCATCACGTTTCTCAAGAAACATAATTTTGTACATCATCGTACAAACGGGAGTCATTTTCAGTACAAGAAAATTGCAGACGGTGTTGGGAGACTTGTTACCGTCGCGTCGCATGGGAGTAAAAACATACCTATTGGCACCATGAATTCAATAGTTCGTCAGTCAGGGGTTCCAAAGAGCGAGTGGCTGGAAGAGCAAAAATAAGTAGGGCGCTACCGCAGTAATTTACTGCCGCGCGATTGTCTCCACACTATTCCAATTCTTCTCAAAATATGGTATATCTATGCACACAAACACGGCCCTATCGTCTATCGGCTAGGACACAGGATTCTCATTCCTGGAAGCGGGGTTCGACTCCCCGTAGGGTCACAACATACCAAAACCAAAGCGTCAGCTTTGGTTTTGTTGTATGTTGTAGACCCTACGGGGAGTCGAACGGCGTAAGGCGGTATACAAGATTTTTGTTGATGTGAAGCTTCAGCGGAACACAACAACAATACTTGTCGCCGCGCCGGGGTCGGCAGTGCTTGGTATTTTTGGAGCGACAGCGAACATAAAATACCTAGCAACTGTGACCGACTCCCCGTAGGGTCACAAATACTAAGGTTTATGGTATTATTTTCAAATGAATAAGATTATTATTATAGGTTCTCCTGGCTCAGGTAAAAGTACCTATGCTAACAAATTAGGGCAAAAATTGAACTTACCAGTTTTTCATCTCGACAAGATTTTTTGGAAAAATAACTGGAGTCCTATTTCTCAAGATGAGTTTGTATTAAGGCAGGAGGAAATTATGAAGGGGGAGAGATGGATATTAGATGGTAATTTCACAAAAACAATTGATTTTAGAGCTAAAAAAGCCGACACAATTATTTTCTTTGATTACCCTAAATGGTTATCGCTTTGGAGAATTCTAAAAAGGTACTTTATTCACTTCCGAAATGTTCGTCCTGATATGGGTGGTAATAATAAGGAGAGACTTTATGGGGAACATATAAGATTTATTCTTAACTATCCTCGAGAAAATGTTATGAATATTTTAGCTAAATACAACGATAAAAATATTATTATATTTCGAAACGATAAAGATGTATGTAAAACTTACCCAGGCGCGAGTGATAAGCAATAAGCGACTGATCAGAAAAGTCGGTGTTGTAGATGAAAAACAGTTTATTGAGATACAAAAAGCATTTCGACAGTTCACTTAAAACATCGACACCCCGCATTGCTGCGGGGTGTCTCGGAGGCCGAAGCCCTAATACCGATTACATTAACAGAAAATTTTAAAAAAGCAAGCAAAAAAATTATGAAGATATGTATATGCTCATCAATGTCCGGGTATGCAAGATTTATGGAGCTCAAAGAAGTGCTTGAAAATGAAAATCATATTGTGCTGCATCCAGAGGTTGAGTTCGAAATGAAGGGCGACGACACATCAGTTGGTGCGTATTTTGAGAGGAATGGTGGCATTGATGCATTTCCGCCCGAGCATGAAGTCTGGAAAAAGAAGGGAGATGCGATAGCAAAGCATTTTCAAAAAATTGATGCGTGTGACGCGATTCTTGTTACAAACTACGAGAAGAAGGGAATAGAAAACTACATCGGCGGTAACACCTTCCTCGAAATCGGCTATGCATTTGGCGCAGGTAAAAAGATTTTTATTCTCAATAGTATCCCAAGCGAATTATCATACAAAGAGGAAATCCTAGGAATGCAACCTATCGTTTTACACGGAGACATTCTGAAATTGCAATAACATTTTTAATAACTTCAGAATTCCTGTCTATCCTATACGTTCTGAAAACCGCGCACCATTTTGATTTTTCTGCACCTGAGCATATGATGGGAAAAGGTATAGGCTTCCCATTTGCTTGTACTCATATTATTAAACATTATTCACTATGATCAATAAGTTTTTATTGAGCGTAAGTGTTATTGTTTTTGCACTGAGTGTAACGACCGCTCCGGTCTTCGCACAAACCACTGATACAACACAAACAATAGCAGAACGGCTCGCAGAACTCTTGCAACAAATTAAAACCTTGCAAGAACAACTACTTGACCTTGAGGCTCAGCAGCAATCTCTCCGCGGAGAGATTCGAGAGGCCGTTCAAATCACGCGTCAACTTGCAATTGGCGCAACGGGTGACGATGTTCGAGAGCTCCAAGAGCTTCTCGCCTCCGATCCAGAACTTTATCCAGAAGGTATTATCACCGGCTACTTTGGCTCACTCACCGCTCGCGCAATCGAGCGTTTGCAGGAACGCTTCGGTATTGAACGGGCTGGCGAGGTTGGTCCACTTACACGGCAGACCATCAACCAGCTGTTGAGTCGATTCGCACACGGGCAGAAAAATGTCTTTGAGCGTATATCAGATGACGAAGATGAAGACGACGTCGATCGTACCGCACTCGCGCCTGGCGTGAAGGGCGTGAAAGTCTGTCACAAAACAGGTACTGGTCAGCACACCATCTCTATCGGCGGTCCTGCGGTGCAGGCACACCTTGCACACGGCGACACATTAGGGAGATGTGACGACGAGGTGAAAGGTGACGACGACGATGAGGATGAAGACGAAGACGACGATGAGGATGTTACCGATCTGATGATTAGCGACGTGTCGGCTCGTCGTATCACGGAAAGTGGCGCGACTATCACCTGGGAAACCAATGAAGATGCCGACAGCACCGTTTGGTTTGCAACAAGCTCAGGATTTGTAATCGGCGCGGCTGGTGTCCAGATGAAAACAAGCAGTTCTGAGGTTGAGAAACATCAGATTCGTCTTGCCGACCTCAATCCAGGCACCACGTATTACTTCAGAGTTGGTTCCGAGGATGCCTCGGGCAATGATGCAATGTCGAGCGAGTTCTCCTTCACAACCCTTGCCGATACCGAAGCACCCGAGATCTCAGACCTTGAGGTAAAGGACATCGCAACAACAACCGCAACCATCGTCTGGGAAACCGACGAAGCGGCAAACAGCGTAGTGTGGTACTCCACGACATCAAATTTCAATACTGATGCCGACGGCGTACTCCGCGCAGAAAGCACGCTCCTCACGACGAGTCACAGTATCAACCTAAGTGGACTCACCGCAAGCACCACCTACTACTACATGGTAAGTTCAACCGACTCCGACAACAACGAAACCAAGTCAGACGAAGAGTCGTTCAAAACTCTCGGTCAGTAGCACAAGCGTATGCTTGTACGATACAAACAAACAACAACAAACCCCGAGCCTTCTCGGGGTTTGTTTCTGTATCTTTCAAAAGAAAAACAAATAGTATTGCGACAGAATTAATATTCTGATACGATGACAGTATAGAGTTCTGAACAGAGTAGAGGACTGTCCTCTTATTCTCTAATAATTTAAGAGACAACAAACAAAATATATGGAAAGAGAAGTTGAACAAGTGAAAGGTTCAGGCATTAAGAAAGATATAATTGCAATTATTAGTTTTATACTTGGACTACTCTCCGTACCGTTCTATTTTATTGGAGTGATTCCGTTGGCGGCAATAGCTTTTGGATTGTTTGGAATTAGCCGGACAAAAGTTGTCGGCTCAGGGCGGTGGATGGTTGTTACGGGGCTTGTTTTAGGTTGTATATATTTAGTCAATAACTTATATATGAACGGTCATTTTGATACAAGTAACACAAATAATAGTACGTCAGTGTATAGTGAAACTACTGAACTGCATGCAGAAATAGTTAAATTAGAACATGTAGATAAGTCAGAGAGCACCAGCGCATCTTATGAAATTCAAGCAGAGCTTACAAACATTTCTGAAAGACCGATACGTGCTTTTAAGGGCAGGCTCACAATTAAAGATATTTTTGATGAACATCTAACAATTATCGATGTCGTACAGACAAGTGCCCTTTTGCCTGGGGATAAAACATCAGCATTGCAAAGTGTGATAGATACTTATGGGTACGACAGATATGATCGCTTACATGATGCTGGAAAAATTGAAAACTTGAAAGTAGAATTCCAAGCATCAGAAATCATATATGATAATTAATTGGGTATATTTTCAAATGAAAAAACGAATAGGCATTCTTAATAAAGGTGAAAACAACCAGTTTATAGATAATACTTTTGAAAATTTAGATGTATGTATTCAGGACGAGGGAAGAAATACCGTCGCTAAAGGAAACAAATTTCTAACCCAATTTAAAACTTCATCTTCAGAAATCAATTGGACAAAATGGGGTACAATTATTGCAGGCATAGTAGCTGTGCCCAGTATTTTTTTTGGCATAGCTGCATATCTGAATACTCAAGAGTCTGAGGCGTATGTTAGCATTCAAACGGTTTACGAAAACAGTCCAGCGACCCCATATGAATATCTGGATATAGATGGTAAGGCACATCTAGTGCCATTACCTTTCGAAACCTTTGAAGCTGCCATGAAGTTCGGAGAGGCAAAAGGCGAAAAAAATAAGATATATATGCATCGGGTGATAGTCATGGCACTAGATCCTACCGTTCGATATACAGAGGGCGATATATTAGGAAGTACTTTTAAACCCGCATACAGTCCAGAGAAACTTTTTACTTTCTATCTTCCAGATGGCGTAGACATTACTAATGAAAATGTTCGCAGCAATATTGTTCCGGCAGGCGACAAAACATATAAAGTTACGCTACTCACTATCGATGGCAGGAAGGATGAACAAGGGCGGATTGCCTACACCTTTAGAGTTGAGGAGGTGGGTGAATAAGATTTCTTATAGCAGAATAAAGAGCAGCGAGCAGATTCGCGCGAGACAAGCAATACACTACATCTCAATAAATGTGCCTGACACCTCTGTCTTTTTACTAAAATGGATAATAAACTTAAAGAAATACTCAAAGAAACAATCGAAATAACCAAATCTTTGGCGGAGGCAGCTGAAGTTGGTAATACTAGTTTCCTGGTTGTGCTTGTAGGTATCTACAGGATATCTTTTACTACGTTGAGAGATATTGAATACCTGTCTCGTTTTGAAGAAACTTCACAAAGTATTCTTGACCTCACTCGAAAGATTATTGAATATGGTATTTCTGCAGAGTACATGTTGGTGAAAGGTAAAGAGTTGATGGCAGACCGATTTAAGGAGCATATGATAGTAGAAATCCATGAAGAGTTTGAACTATTTAGAAAGACGGGGCAAGATCCTGCAGCTATAAGTGAAGAGCATAGAATTAATGTAGAAGAAAATCAAAAAGAATTTGATGCTTTGAGCAAGAAAATGCAAGAGAGACGAAGCTGGTCGGGTCGGTCAATTGATGGAATGATTGAGGATTTAGCTAAGGAGGATTCACTTAATGAATTCGATATATCAAGACTGTTGCGCGCATATGTTTGGGGGTGTCGACTTAACCATGCAAACCCAATGGTCACCCATAGTCATTTAGATCTTGAAAGATTAGAAAATGCTAATTCATTCTACCTGGCACTTGGACTCACGATTGCTGTTGCAGTACATACCCGCCTTACTACAAGATTAATCGATGAGTCACGGCTTAGTGTAGGTTCAAATATTTACGAGGATATTGTAGTGGGGATTGCAGAAATACATGAGAAACTTAATACTCTTCCGGCGGAAGGGTAGAAAACTAATGTTTTGAGGTGTATCCTCTTATTATTTTTTTACCTGCACACGAGAAGCAACGCTAGAAATATATGAATATCAAATACGTAATCAAATTAACCTGAAATTTAAAAGACTATGGAAATCTGCAAAAAAAATAGCTCTTTAGTTGCTTGCTTTCCCAAAGCTGAGCTGCTTAAGATGTATGAGACTCACAAGAAGTCATCAATTCTAGCAAAGCTGAATGAGCAAGGTAAAACCTTAGGTGATTTTAACTCCATGACTGAAGCGTTAAACTGGGTCCACAGATTAGGTCAAATGTCCGCTAACGATAGAGACGAACATGAATTAATAGCTGCCGTTTTCTTTGTGGTCGACTTTTACGAAGGCACAAGCGAAATATGTTTTAAGTTAAAAAATAGTTTTAATTACAACAAAGATAAGACAGACTCCATAGATACGCTCAATAAATACAGAGATGATCCACCAGATTTCATCATAAAGCAGTCTGACGGTTGGAGGGATTTTGAACTTAAACGATACCGGGAGGCTTTGGACACGGATACCATTTTTGATTTCATCATTAAAAAAGTAGGACACTACGGAAATCTGGGAGACATGAATTTATTACTTATCTTGCAGGCTAATGGTAGTAATGAGTTGAAAATCGACTTCCGTGATTTACATGAGAGATTGACAAAAGAGAAGTATGCTTTCAGGGGAGAAATTTTATTGTCATTTAATAATAACAGTGCTGAAATGGTTATCTGTCAAGTGTTTCCAAATTTTGCTAAGAGTATAAAAACTTTCATCTTGCCTAGTTTGAAGAGAATATGAAGGACATGAAACTTACTGTTAGAAAGGCTCCAGAAGCTGGAGTGGGCAATGACATCGTTTACATTCATAAATATGATAGAGGGTCTGTAAAAGTAAATAGGGTCTGTAAAATATGTGTTGCTGATGCGTGTATATATGCAACTGTTCGCGGAAAGAAAACAGCGGGTGAAATTTCTATTGATAAACAATTACGTTTGGAATTAGATGTCGAGCTAGACCAAGAATATGACTTTTCTATTGATTACAGATTCTATTATTTCTTGATAGCTCCATTTCGTACAACTAATATGGGGGTCAGGGCAGCATATATTATCGCAGTCGCATCACTTCTCGTATCGCTGTTACCATTTTTATTCGATTTTGTATTTGAGGAATAAAGCGGCAGTCCTTCGATCGTATTGGTCATGAAAAACGCGAGGGGTGTGGTAGACTGGTACGAGTATGCCTAGAGTATCATTAGTGAGTACTAGTAATTATTTTTATTATGTTTGAACTTGGTCAATATAGTGATGTTGCATATTTATTTTTGCGACTTTCGGTTGCGGCGATATTTATCTATCACGCAGTTTTGAAATTAAAAGATTCTGAAGGCATGAGCCGGATGATGGGCATGCCGGCGGGTATGATTCTCATGCTCGGCTTTGTAGAAGTCGCGGTGTCACTCGGACTTACCTTCGGTGTGTATCTTCAAATTGCCGCACTCCTTGCAGTGGTCGTCATGCTTGGTGCTCTCTATTTCAAGATAATAAAGTGGCACGTCCCTTTTGGTGCAATGGACAAAACGGGGTGGGAGCTTGATCTTATTCTTTTAGCAGCGAGCGTGTTCTTACTGGTGCAGGGTGGTGGCGCACTTACTATATAGCGGGAAAGAAATCAACATGTTAATTTCCGCATTCACATTAGATATTGTCGGGAAAGTCATGGTTGCGTATACCGCCCTTGCGGTACACCATCGTGTTGCACGAGAGCATACGATAGACCGCGAGGTTTTTCGCGTTATGAAAGTAGAACAATATGTCGGCGCGATTGGTATCATGTGTATGATAGCTGCGTATGTGCTGCATGTGTATAGCGCCATATAAGATATATGAATATAGCAAAACACATACTTGTTCTATCACTTGTTTCATTTGTGGTGCATGGAGCGTGGGAGAACGCACATGCACCGCTCTTTGCGGGATACGTTTCCATACTACAGCATGCCCCTGCGTGTTTTCTTGCGACGCTTGGCGACGTCATGTTTACTCTTTTTGTGTATCTTGGCATCGCGCTTCTCAAGCGTGATTATTTATGGATCTCACGACTCAGCGCAGCGGACGCGGTTGTGCTTATGGTGCTTGGTCTTGCTTTTGCGCTCGGCATAGAGTGGCGCGCACTCCTGCAGGGGCGTTGGGCGTATACGGAGGCTATGCCGATTATTCCGTATGTGCACATCGGGCTAACTCCTGTTCTGCAGATGGTTATTCTCTTGCCGTTGTCGTTTGTGACGGTTGCGCGGTGGCGAGTTTAGAAAAGAGTAGAGGAGAAAGAGGGTGCGCTCTTTGGTTAGCGGTTTAATTATTTTTTATGACAGATCATATGCATGCAGGGGTTCCTGTGTTTGAGTATAACTACATTACTGACGGGATTTATATTGGGACGAATCAGTGTTGCGTGACGCATTTTGATGAAATGCTGCAGAAGGAGGGAATACGTGCGGATATTTCGCTTGAAGAGAATCATATCGACATGCCGTTTGGCGTGGACTTCTACACGTGGATACCGATTGTAAATCATGCCGCACCGACGCAGGAGCAGCTTGATTTTGGCGTGACGGTACTTGCAAAAATGGTCACGCTCGGCAAGAAGGTGTACGTGCATTGCAAGAATGGGCATGGTCGCGCGCCGACACTCGTTGCGGCGTACCTTATGCGGGAACACGGAAAAAGTGTCGACGAAGCACTAGAGATTATCAAAGCGGGTCGCCCAACGATACATATAGAGGATGTGCAGCGCGCAGCGCTCCAGGCATTGGTGTACAAAATAAACTCATCAGTGTAGAATGTGTCTGAAGTTAGTTATTATAAAATTACAAAACCTCTATGAATACACTTACTACTAGTGCTGTGGTGCTGGCGCTCGCCGCAATTGCAGCAGCCGGATATTTTTACATTACGGCGCAGACAGCGCTCGCTGAACGTGCGCAGGAAGAAGAAAACAAAAAATTAGTTCTCACCGCGTATCAGGCACTTTTCGGCGATCACGACCTTTCGGCGCTCGAGAAGTACTGGGGCGAACCATATATTCAGCACAATCCACTTGTTCCCAATGGCAAAGCCGCGCTCGGTGCATTTGTGCAAAGTATGATTGACGCGGGCGCGCCAAAATCAACACTTGATGTCAAGCGTGTTGCGGCAGAAGGTGACTATGTATGGGTACATCTTCGTAGCTCATTCGGAGAGCAGGAAGTTGCGATTGTTGATATCTTCCGCGTGGAGCAAGGCAAGATTGTTGAACACTGGGATGTAATCCAGCCTGTTCCTGTTGAAAGCGCGAACAGCAACACGATGTTTTAAAAGGGAAAACTCTCACGACTATTCGTGAGAGTTTTACATGGTATCCTTGCTTTGCATCATTCTGTGAGAATATGTGTTGCTGCGGGAAGTTGTGCGGCGATAATTGCCAGGTCTGCTTTGGAGTATTGTGTGTTTCGTAAGTCGAGCAGGGTGAGTTTTTGCAGGTTGCCTAGTTCGTGGGGAAGTCCGGTGATGGGGTTGTTTGAAAGATTCAGTATGCGTAGTTCGGTGAGCTGTCCAATTTCAGCAGGAAGCCCTGTAAATTCGTTGTTGCTTAGAATAAGCTCGGTCAATGCGGTGAGCTGTCGCACCTCTGCTTTGAGTGAACCAGTAAGCTGACGATTTGAGATGTCTAGTTTTGTTGCGGTGACGGGGACAGATATGCCTGCATAGACCTCGACCTGTTCGGTTGACTGCGCGCTCGTGTAGGTTTTGATTTTTTGCTGGAGATTTGATGTGGTAGTAGTTGTTGCAACAGGCTCATACCAGAAAAATAACGTTCCGCCGAGAACCGTTGCGAGCAAAATAAGAATTCCAAATAAGTGCATATACCCAGTCTACTGCAAGTCGCTAGAAACACAAAAACTCTCACGACTATTCGTGAGAGTTTTTGCTAAGCGCGCTCGCCTTCTGTGGGGAAGCCTGCGGCGCGCCATTCGGCTAGGCCGTCGGCGTAGTGCCCCACGTTTGTGTAGCCGGCAGCTTCGAGGGCGTTTGCGGCGAGTGAGGAGAGCTGGCAGGAGTGGGAGGCGCAGTAGGTGATTATCTCGGCGTCTTTTGGGGCGCCGACATTCTCTTCAAAATTCGCAATGAAGTTTTCATCATAGGGGACGCTGAGAGCGCCCTTGATGTGATACATGTCGTAGCTTTCTGCGGCGAGGGTGTCGATGAGGTAGATTTTTTCGCCGCTGCCCTGCTTCGCTTTCAAAACTTCGGTTTCAATATGTTTGGCCATGATGCGTGTGGTTACGCATGTCTTGCATGTCTTAAAGAAGCATAGCATGGAATGCTGGGCAAAAAAAAGAGCGGAACCGAATCCCGCTCTGTGTCCTTGCTCAAGGCGCGCTGTTACGCGGCCAGGAGGGCATGAACATTTTCGATGAGTGCGAGGTGCACCCGCAGGTAGTCACGGAGTTTTTCCCCGTGCATACCGTTCTCCTTCTGGCTCAGGTGAGCCGTCTTGATGTACGGTGTGTAGCCGTACAGGGCATGACCTTCCGGGGCGAACCGCACGTCGGCGCAGTGTGCGCCGTCCTGCTGGTTCCAGGTGCTGATTACCACGCCGTCGGGCATGGTCCACAGGCCTTTGAGGGCGAGGAAGCGTTCGTCGAACGAGCGGACCTCCTCGGGCTTCTTGGCTTCTTCCGCCCGCGCCGCAGCTTGGGCAGCAGCTTTCGCCGCGGCTTCTTCTGCACGTGCTTTCAGTGCCACCGCCTTCAGCTCCTCGTTTTTCTCGGCGAAATGCTGACGACGCATCGTCTTGGCGATGTCGCCAAACACATTCGCATGGAAGTGTTTGGCGATTGCCTCCACGTCACGTTGGCGCCACTGCACGCGGTGCGGGTCGAGCCGCAACGCGTGAATCGGGATGTACGTGCCCGGGCGGGCGACGTTACGAATTCCCGTTTCGTCGAGGGCATCGAGGAGCTCGTACACCATGATGATGCCTGACTGAGTTTCGTGCGGGCGGACCTTGCCAACGAGGCCGAAGAGGTAGTAAACCCCTTCGACGCCGTTGAAGATGCGTTCGCAATCGATGGCGATGTCCACGGGTTTCGTGGACATTTCAGCGCGCATGCGTGCCTGCTGGTCCTCGCGCGCGGCGGCAGCTGCCTGCGCGCGCGCAAGAGCGCCTGCCTGCTTGAGCTTGTTGCCCGCACGCTTGTGCGCGCGACCGGCATTGCTAGCGGCAATTTTTGCTGCGACATCGTTGGCTGCACCCTTGTGGTTGCCGCCGCCATTGCCAGCTTTGCCCTTGGAACCGTTCTTGCCTTTTTCGTTAGCCATGGAGCACTCCTTGAAATGAGGTATAAACCTCGTAAAATGAAAAGATCAATGCCATCAACGATGACTCAAGTATTTTTACACATTATATTACTTTTGTCAAGAGCCTGCACGGTCATTCCTGCACGCCAAGGATTTTTATTTTGAGTTTCTCCACCTCGCAGGTATACTGCGCCTATGGATACAAAAAAGAAGACTTCATGGAAGTCGCAGGCACTCATTATAGTGTTTGCATTTGCAATTTTCGGTGCTGGTGCCTATACGGGTCTTGCACTTTCTACCAAGGCAAGCATCCCGACATATACGATTGGTGGTACGTCGTCGGCGCCTATCGAAGGAGCGGAACTTGCCGAATTCTGGCGCGTCTGGCGCCTCATGGACGAGAAGTTTGTCTTTGCGTCAACAACCGCAGAAAAGCCGTCGACACAAGACCGCATCAATGGCGCTATTTCCGGCATGGTGGGCACCTTTGGCGACGATTACTCAATCTACATGCCTGCCGAGGAGAGCGAAGAGTTTATGCAGGAAATGTCGGGCGAGTTCTCGGGCGTTGGTATGGAAGTCGGCTTGCGTGACGGCGTGATTACCGTAATCTCGCCGATTGAAGGAACGCCAGCAAAGCGTGCGGGTATGCGCGCACAAGATGCGCTGCTCAAAATCGACGGCACCTCAACCGAAGGCATGAGTGTCGATGCGGCGGTGAAGCTTATTCGTGGACCGAAGGGCACGAGCGTTACCTTGCAGGTATACCGAAAGGAGTCAGGCGAGCCGTTTGATGTCACGATTACACGCGACACGATTGAGCTCCCGACCGTGAAGACAGAAGTGAAGGGCGATGTGTTCGTGGTGCATCTCTACACCTTTAATCAAGTTGCATACGCGAAGTTTGTCGACGCGATGCGTGAGTATGTCGCGAGTGGGAAGTCAAAGATGGTTCTCGACCTTCGTGGCAACCCGGGCGGCTATCTCGAAAGCGCGGTTGCTATTGGTAGTCTCTTCTTGAAGGAGGGTGACATCGTGCTTCGCGAACGTGTGGGCAATGAAGGGCAGGAGGTGCTGCATCGCGCGAATGGTACAAGCCTTGGGGCGCAGGCGCCGAAGCAGATGGTGGTGCTTATCGACGGCGGTTCTGCCTCGGCATCTGAAATTCTTGCCGGAGCACTGCAAGAGCACGGCGTTGCAACACTCATGGGTACACAGTCATTTGGCAAGGGAACTGTCCAGGAGGTTGTCGACATGCCGTCAAAGGCGTCACTGAAGGTGACGATAGCTCGCTGGTTTACCCCAGAAGGCAACGGTATTCACAAGCTCGGGCTTACGCCAAGCGTTATCGCAACCACCTCAGCAGAAGCACTCCTTGCAGAGAAGGATCTCCAGCTCGAGGCAGCGCTGCAGTATTTGAAGTAATATACAACAAGCACCTGCATTCAGGTGCTTGTTTTATATTGAAAGTTTTGCCTGTCAATCTGGATACCCCAGGGCAGCCTCTCTTGTCACTTCGTGCCAATTCACCTCCTCCCACCTGGATGACAAAAGCGGCCTGTAGTGTTTTAGAGAAACGAAGAGTTAAATCTGCGTCGATTTAACTACACAGCAATCAAAAGCATTACATTTTCCTTTTGTCATTCAGGAGGAATCCAGAAGTCTGACAAGAAACGTTGCAGTGCACGCACTATTCCCGAGTCTCCTTCTATCCACACCTCTCGTTTCTTAAAACTGGCGTATACTGCTTCTATGAAAGGTCTTTCGTGGCAGCCACATCGGTTCTTGGTGTTTGTGGGTATTGTGCTCACTTTTTTGGTGTTTGCGCTTGCTTCAATCGGCATGTATGAGGGTGCGCTTGCGCAGCGTTTACGAACGCTCGAAGATGCAACGCGCACCATTGCGCAGAGCACAGCAGATTTACCGCAAGCGCTCGAAGGTACGCTCCATGCGCGACACGCCGCGGTGGTGCAGTATCGTGGCGGCATCGCAACAATACTCAGTGCGGGAACGGTGAGCGAAGACGGTATCGCACACCTCACCGAAGGCGAAACGCTCGCTGCGACCTATCCAAAACTCACCGCGCTCCAACTCCGCACGCTTCCGTCGCAGGGGGTGTTCTCGGCTGGCCGTATGCAGGGAACTGCGGGCGATGTTGTCGTCTTTGCGACACGTCTTGCGACAACGCAGGACATACTGCTTGTTGCCTATGACGCACAGCCGCTCGCTCGCCATGTCGTTGCCGCGGCGGCGCTTCCGCTCGCGCTCTTTACGCTTCTCTATGCGCTCGGCACCGTCTTGTACTTCTATCTTCGCCACCGCGTGCGTCGACTTGTTCGCGAGCAAGAATACGTCGCGCTTCTTGCGAATGACATGCGGCTTCCCGTTGTGGGGCTTTCGTGGGCGCTCGCCTTTCTCCGTTCGGGCGCAAAGCGCAAAGGCATTAAGCGCGAGGAGCTCCTTACCACCATGGAGCATGCAACGACAACGCTCGACGATTGGATACGCCGCGTGATTGATCACACGCGCGAAACGCGCGGCGGTCGTGCGCTTCCCGCGATGCGTACGACACTCGACCTCCGCGAGGTGCTCGACAACACCCGTGCACTCTATGCACTCTATGCGCATGCGCGCGGCATTACGCTTGCCTACGACACCATGCCAGAACACATTCCGTTTGTAGGTTCTCGCGAGACGGTTGAACGCGGTTTCGTACAGCTCTTGTCGTTCATTATGCAAAACGACGCAATAACCGATACGCTCACCATTGCCTATCGCGCAGGAAAGCATGTGCATGAATTTACCTTTGCCGGCATCGAACTCTTTGCATCGTCGCCACGGGGACTTCTCTTGGCCCAAGAACTTATAGCATCGCAAGGCGGCGCGGTGCTCCTGCATGACCACGATACGGCGCCTTTGATTACCGTGCGTTTACCGCGCGGCACCAAGTAACTGCTATGAGGAACACACTACGAGGCATAGGCATTCTTATCGCACTTTTCCTCAGTGAGGGCGCGTACGCTGCGGGCGAGCTTTCAATACAGGAATCAATGCAGAAGCGTGAATGGGCGCATCAAGAAACGCCCGTGTTTGAGGTGGTGCTGTCGCTTGCGGATGCTTCCTCGAGCGATGTGCTCCTTGAAGGGAAGGTCGTGCGTGATGACGGTGTTGAGGTCAGCACTTTTATGGATCGCGTTGTGCTTTCGCAGGGCGGGGAAGTTAAGAGGCAGTATGGACTCAGTATTCCGGAATGGAGAGCAGGGTATTACTATGTTGTCCTTAAAGTGTCCTCGCGCGATACCGACCAAACCGTTATTCGCCGCGTAACCTTCTCGCTCCGTCCGAATGTTGCTGCACGCTTTGTGTATGGCGGTACTGGTGCAGCGGCACTCCTCGGCATTGGACTCATTGCGTACGTCTTTTTTAAGCGCCGCGAACACGTATAGCTCAGCATGCAAAAAATAGAACGACATACATCGGCGAAGAAAGAGCGGAAGTCTATTGTTCCGCTTATTTCGTTTGCGCTTGTTGCGTCCTTTGCGATCCTCCCTGTTTTCGACCTTGTTCGCTTTGGCGAGCGCTCGCTCTCATTTTTTGTAGCTGTCGATTGTGTCACGGTGCTCGTGCTTCTTGTTGTGTACAAGGTCATGCAGCGTCGCGCTCAGTTCACCTTTTTGAGTGTGCAACTTGCTGCAGGGGCAATCTTTGTGCTGGCGACGGTACAGTTTTTACAGTATGCACCATCGTATGACACGTTCTTCGGGATTCCTGATGCAGAGAGTGCTTACCTTCCGATTGCGCTCTTCGCGCTCACTATACTTTGCGTGCCGCTTCTTGTGGTGCAGAAATTAACCGTTCGCGTATTTTTCGGCGTCCTGTTTGCGCTTCCGGTACTTATGCTCCCGAGCGCAGTTCTTGACGGAGGCTCTACCGCAACGGCATTTGTCGGCATGCTCACGCTCTTCGTGGGAGCGTTTGCGCTACCGCTCTACATGATGTCGAGGCGAAACTTTATTATTGCAAGTTTTGTTGCCGTGGCTTCGCTCGTGCTCGTGGGATATGGCACGAACGTGCTTCCGCAGAGCATGCTTCTCGTGCTTCTTATTGCAAGTCTTGTATTTTTCGTGCGTATGCTGCTCGAGTTTCACTACGCTGCACGAGCAAACCACATTGCTGCGCGACTTACGCGAAATGCCGCGCTCCGCGCGCGAGGAGTTTTTGCACTCGCGACAGCGCTGCTCATACTGGTACAAAACGGACAGCTGTATGCACTCGCCCTTGCGGGTGGTGCAAAGCAGCTTTTCACACAAGAGCTGAATACTCTCGCGCTACTTTTGCAGAATGCTGAGCAGTTTGAAGCGCCAAGCGGCACGCTTGCTTTGTGGCTCCAGCATCTCGGTACGCTCGGCGCCCTCACGTTTCTTGCGCTCGTAGGTGCCGCAATCTATATGACACAGCGCGCGCTCCGCGAGCCCGAGTTCTACGAGAAAAGTTGGTATACGCTCGTGCAAGTAACTGCAGCAGGGGTCGGCATGGGCACGCTCGCCGCGCTCCTTATGCCGCTTGGAAGTGGCAGTGTGCTTCTTGTGGGAGTTCTCTATGCATTCTTGTGTGTGGGTGTGGCAAAAATTTCGCCAGAACGAGCATGGTTCATGACAACAACAAAGCGGGTCTTCCTGCGACGTGCTGGCGCACCGATGCTCGCGCTCTGTGTTGCTCTAGTTTGGTATTACACCGTGCGCTATGCTTTTGCAACGCGCGCTGCATCGAAATCAGCTTGGCAGGAAGCGTATCAAAGCATGCCGTCGCCACACTATCTTGCGGGCGCACTCGAGACCGAAGCTGCAGAATTTCGTAGTCAGCTCACCGTTGCGAACGACGCAGAAGTAGCGCTGGACCTCGCACGAACGGTAACCACACACATCGTTGAAGCACGGAAAAAATATCCTGACAACACAGAGATTGCACAGGCCGCGCTGACCCACTATGAATTCCTTACTCAGCTTGGGGTGAAAGGCGCGGTTGACGAAACGATTGCCATTTTGGAAAAACTCTATGCGCAAAATCCTGACGCGCCGCTACTTACCTTACGCTACGCAACCGCGCTTCTTGAGGCATCGCGAGCGCAAGAGGCACGCGACATTCTCGATACAAGCAGTTCGCGTATGACGAGTGATACGCAGATGCAGTACACCACGCTCTACGCCTATGTGCTCATGGCGCTAGAAGACTACGCAGGGGCAGCTGCTTTGTTTGCCGAGGTGGTAAAGACGGGCTCTCGTGACAGCGGGACGTATCTCGCGTACGGCATTTCACAAGTCCATACCGATGTCCCTGCCGCACGTCGTATCCTTGCTGAAGCGCTCGCGAAATTCCCGAGCGACGCATCAGTCTATGTGTATGCGGCGCTTACTGAACAAATAGCTGGCGACCGAAACGCTGCGCGCGCAGTGCTCGAAAAGGGAATTCGTCGCGCAACCAGTGGCGATACGGCAATACTCCGCACGCTCCTTGACGAACTCACGCAAAAAGGTAGCATTTCTAGTATTGGCATCGCGAACATTCCTGTCCCAGAACCTCTCAGTCTCGACATAAGTACAACAACCGCAACCTCGACCCATGATCAATAAACTCTTCGCATTCACCCAAAAAGAAATCCGCGGCATGCACCAGGCTGCGTATGTGCTTGCGGCGCTTACGTTTGGCTCGCAGCTTCTCGCCCTTTTGCGCGACAGGCTCCTCACCCACACCTTCGGGCTTAGCGGAGAGCTCGACCTTTACTTCGCGGCATTTCGTGTACCCGACCTATTGTTCGTTATTTTTTCGGCGGCGCTCTCTGCGTATGTGCTTATCCCGTTCGTCTCGGAACGTATGGCAGGCTCCGCAGAGCGGGCGCAACATCTTTTGTCGCAAGTGTTTACCTTGTTTAGTGGCGTGTATGCGTTCGCTGCACTTCTTGTTGCGCTCACACTTCCGTACTATGCGCATGTGTTATTCCCCGGCTTTACCGGAGCGCAGCATGCAGAACTCATCCTCCTTGTACGCATTCTTCTTTTGCAGCCGTTCTTTCTCGGCGTTTCCGGAATTTTTGCCGTCGTTACCCAGCTCCATCATCGCTTCATACTCTTTGCGATAAGCCCCCTTTTGTACAACATTGGTATTATTCTCGGTATCGTGGCGCTCTATCCGTTCCTGGGCTCCGCTGGGCTCGTGTGGGGTGTTGTGCTCGGTGCTTTTCTCCATGCGGCAGTGCAAATTCCTTCAATCCTCGCAAGTCGACTCGCGCCGCGCATGACGCACGTGTTCGAATGGCGTGCGCTCGCCATAGTGATTCGAGATTCGCTCCCGCGCGCCTTCACGCTTTCGATGCAGCAAATCACCCTCTTTGTATTCGTGTCGCTTGCAACCATTATCGGCACCGGCACTGTCGCTGCGCTCCAGCTTTCGTATAACCTGCAGTCCGTCCCGCTTGCGATTATTGGCATGAGTTATTCTGTTGCGGCGTTCCCGCTCTTAGCCCGAGCGCATGCCGAAGGAGATTTTGAACGCTTCCGTCATGAGGTTTCTGCAGGTATTCGCCACGTGCTGTTTTGGACACTGCCGATTATCGCGCTCGCGATTGTGCTCCGCGCGCAGTTCGTTCGCGTTATTCTCGGGAGTGGAGAATTTAGCTGGAACGACACACGTCTCACCGCTGCTGTCTTCGCACTTTTTGTAGTTTCGCTTGCGGCGCAGTCGCTCCACCTTCTGTGTGTGCGTGCATGGTATGCAGCAGGGAACACACGGGTGCCGTTCTTCACGACGCTTGCCACAACCGCGCTCATCATTGGGCTTGCATATTTCTTCACGGCACAGTACGCGCTCGTGGCGAATATGCTCGAAACAACACTTCGTGTTGAAGATGTTCTGCACACAAAACTTCTCGCGCTACCGCTTGCCTACAGCCTCGGCACTATTCTCGGCGTCGCCTTCTTGGTGCATGCAACGGTGCGTACCTTCCGTATCGACCATATGCCGCTCCATGCGTCACTCCTGCGCTCCATTGTTGCGGCGCTTTCCGGCGGTTCCGTCGCCTACGCCATGCTCAATGCGGTTGTGTATGTATTTGGTACGCGCATTACCTTGTGGGGCGTGCTCGGACAAGGCTTCATAGCAGGAGCGCTTGGTATGGTAACGGTATTTGTTGTCTACGCTCTCACCAAATCGCCAGAATTTAATGACCTCCATCGCGCACTCTCCAAGAAACTTTTCAAGGCGCAGCCCGTGCTCGGCGAGGATACACCAAGAGATTAGTTGTGGTATAGTATTTGTATGTACGATATATTTTCTTCAGTTGTTTCAGGGCTGTACCAATTTGGTACGTCGCTTGGTGTTGGAGCGTCGACGGTCGTTCTCGTGACGTGGCTCATTGCACAGATGGATGGCACGATTTCAAAAGATGAAGGCCGTATCCTTCAGGTAATCTATAAAATTCTACGCATCGCGATGTTTGCGATTGGGCTTGCGCTCGTCCTTTCGCACTTTGGACACACAGTCACGCGCGACTTGCAATACGCAATGCAGTGGTCACTCTTTGGTGTGCTCTGCATGAATGCGGTCATGATGACGTACCACAAAATGCCGATGCGTTTCGGCCCGTCACTCCAAGCCGGCACCTGGTACGCACAATTTCTCATTACGGTTATACCCATCGCGAAACTCCCCGAACTTATTATCGCCCTTATCTACCTCACTTGGATTTTTGTTGTATATCTCATTATTCGTGGTATCTTGAACGTCATTCATGACGGAACAAGATAGTACGCAGCGCATCGCACAGATAGAGCACGCAATGAACCTGCCCGAATTTTGGCAAGACCCAAAAGCAGCGCAGGAAATGATTAAAGAGCTGCAATCGCTGCGTGATGCGGAGGAAGGTAAAGAACAATACGACCGTTGTAACGCGGTGCTTTCTATTGTCGCAGGAGCCGGCGGCGCTGACGCGGAAGACTTTGCGCGCATGCTTGTCGAGATGTATATGCGCTATGCGGACAATCACGCCTATACCGTCACCCGTATCCACGAGAACGAAAATGATCACGGCGGCTATCGCAACATTACACTGCTTGTCGAAGGGAAGAACGTGTACGGCAACTTGAAACACGAAGCCGGCGTGCATCGCCTCGTGCGTATTTCGCCATTTAATGCGAACGATAAACGTCAAACCTCCTTTGTGCTCGTCGAAGTATCGCCTGAGTTTAAAGATGCCGCACAAGGCGCACTTCCTGAAGATGAGCTCGAGATTTCCTTTGCAAAATCCGGCGGTGCAGGCGGACAAAACGTCAACAAACGCGAAACCGCGGTGCGTATTGTGCATATCCCGACAAATATTTCCGTCCATGTTTCCTCCGAGCGCAGCCAGCACCAAAATAAAGAACGGGGACTTGCCCTTCTAGCCGGTAAAGTCTACGCGTTCCAAGAAGAGCAGCGCAAACGAGAGATGCAAGGACTCACCGTCGACCGCACCATGAAAATCGAGTGGGGTAACCAAATCCGCAGCTATGTCCAGCACCCGTACAAAATGGTCAAGGACCACCGCACTGGCTATGAAGTGAATAATGTTGATGCTGTCCTAGGTGGCGATATCGACGACTTCATAGAAGCTATGAAAACAAACCCCACCGCAACCCAACAGTAAAACCGCTCACGCGGTTTTTGCTTTGGTAAAGTTGACGTGGATTTAACTAGATAGTAATCAAAAACAATGCATTTTACTTTTGTCATCCTGGAAGGATCCAGGCTGACAAGCAAGCACGTGGTTGTTCACGATAACCTTTTTAGAATAGTATATCGCAACACTCCGTACTGGTCAGGGTAATGTGTTACAGAAAAACCATTCACCATCGCAAGCTTAGCAACAGCCTCACATTGCTCTGGTTCATGTTCGATGACGAGGATGCCGTGCTCCGCAAGATGTCTTGGGGCTTCACGAATAATACGCGCAATAATTTCCATTCCTTTGGCACCACCATACAGTGCGAGGTGCGGTTCATGCATTTTTACCTCAGTCTGTGTGCGGTCAAGGGCGGGGTCGATGTAGGGTGGGTTGGTAAGAATTAAATCGTAGGTTGCTCCTCCTTGAATATGCTCAAAAAGATCCCCTCCATTAATGGAGGTGTTTTTTAGCGGGAGATTATTCCGTACGATATTTTCACGAATGGTTTCGTGGTGGGATTCGTCAAGTTCGGCAAAATCGACATGTGCGGAAGGGAAGGTGTGGAGCGCAAGCGTGCCGATACAGCCAGAGCCAGCGCAGAGGTCGAGGATTTTTTCAGGCACGAATGGCAGTTCGTGTAAAACCTTCGTGACCCAAAACTCTGTTTCCGCGCGAGGAATAAGCGGCTTTGAAGCAAGTGCGATAGTGAGTGGTCCAAACGGCATGGTGCCAATGAGATACGCGAGCGGTTCACCGCTGCGTAATTTTTCGCGCGCAACAAAATACTCGCTGTTTTCGACGCCGTTAAAACCTTCTTCAAGTAGCCATTTTTCTTCGCGTGCGTCCATCGTGGGCATAGTAAACATACTTTTCAAAGTAATGTCAACCCACTTATGCACAGGTTTGTGTTTGACGGTGGGGGAAAGTGGCATATACTTGACCCGTGGTGGGAGATAGTGGAGCACTTCTTCCAAAATGGGCGAACTCGCACAGCTTTTCACAAATTTTCACACTCACCGTGCATCGGGCACGGCTCCCGTGAAAATTTCTAAAAATCTGCACGATTTCATCCCATTTTGAAAGAAGTGCAATTGCTTTACATTACGTAAATGAAGCATACACGTTCCTGTCACGTCATGACCACATGCTTATCGGTGAATATTCACATACGATCGATATCAAAAACCGCGTATCGCTCCCTGCCAAATGGCGTCAGGAGCTCGGCAAGTCGGTGGTCATTACTCGTGGTCTTGAGGGGTGCCTTACGGTATACACTCTCGCGGAGTGGGAAAAGGTGAGTGCGATGTTCACCAATTCTCCCTTTGCGTCTGCCGACGAACGAGGCTTTGCACGCTACATGCTCTCCGCAGCTGCGGAAGTGGATGTCGACAGTGCCGGGCGTGTGCTTGTCCCCGACGTGCTCAAAACATTTGCAAAGTTCGACAAAACAGTCGTCCTTGCAGGTGTCCACAATCGTGTGGAAGTCTGGGATGAAGCTCACTGGCGTGACTATTCTGCAGGCATTGAAACAAATGCTGCGGAGATGGCAGAGAAGATAGTAAGTCGCGCATAATATGAGCGATACACACCATATAACCGTCCTTCTGCATGAAGCGGTTGATGCGCTCGATATACAGCCGAGCGACATTATTGTCGACGCAACTCTTGGCGCAGCCGGACACAGTTTGCTCATAGCGGAGCACTTGGGGAAGGGCGGCACGCTCGTTGCGCTTGACGCTGATGAAAAAGCAGTCGCACAAGCACGTGAAAAATTCATGAAGGTGGCGCCGAATGTGCGTCTCTGGAATGCAAATTTCCGCGAGATTGGTCCGCTGCTCGAGCAAATCGGCTACGATAAAGTTGACGGAATCCTTGCTGACCTCGGATGGCGGCAAGAACAATTCGGCGGCGACGACTCGAAAGGCGGCGGGAAAGGATTCTCGTTCCGTGTGGATGAACCACTTCGCATGACCTATGGCGACCCAGAGTCGTACGCATTCACCGCGCACGATATCGCTAATGCATGGGAGGCGGATTCTATCGCGACTATTCTTCGCGGCTACAGCGAAGAAAAGTATGCATGGAAAATTGCGCAAGCGATTGTTGCCGCACGTGCGGAAGGCGTTATCGAAACCTCTGGGCAGCTCGCACGTATTATCGAAGCGGCAGTGCCCGCGTCGTATCGACATGGTGGCATTCATCCTGCAACGCGAACCTTTCAGGCGATGCGTATTGCCGTCAATGATGAGCTCGGCGCACTCGAAACGTTCATTGCGCAGGCGCTCGCACATCTTGCGCCAAAGGGCAGGCTTGCGATTATCACCTTTCATTCCCTTGAGGACAGAATGGTGAAGCATGCCTTCCGTCAGGCGGCCGCAGACGGCAAAGGTGATGTTGTCACCAAAAAACCAATCATTCCGAGTGACGACGAAGTTGCTCAAAATCCACGCGCCCGCAGCGCAAAACTTAGAGTTTTTTCTCGAAATGACTCATAGAGAGTTATCTAATAACCGCAATTTCATGCAAGGTTGGATGAAGTTGTGCTGGCAGGGAGTTATTTTTAGCCGAAGACGTATATATGACATACGGCGAAGGTTAAAAATAGCTCCCTGACAGTACAAATTCGCCATCCTTGGATGAAAGTGCACTTGTTCATTTGTTCTTATGTCTTCTCACACTGACACCCTTCGAATCCCTCGCGCGTATATTTCGTACGCAGTTCTCTCGTGCATGGTTGCTGTTTTTGCACTCTTTGGCTATGTCCTCGTGCAATCGGTGATGCATGCGGTAGCGCTGCGTGCAATGAGCGCGGAGCTTGCAGAAATAGAGCGCGACACGCACGCGCTTGAGATGCGTCAAGTTGCCGTAATTCAAGAACTTACCCGAGACTACGCGCTGCAAAGCGGCTATGTTGCGCTTAGTGGGAGACTGTATGCAGAAAGCAGCGATGTCGCCGTCGCGAGGAGATGAACCTCCAAAATTGGCACATATGCACTGGCTTCAGACAGTTTTAACTTCCGTCGTACGTATGGGTACGCCTACAGTTAAAACTGTCCTCCAGCCAATGCATCTGCACTCAATTTTGAAGGCCCTATGAATGATTATAGAAGAACAAGTTAGGAAGAACAGACTGTATTGAGCACCTCGCCTCCCCGAAGATGGCCAATCCAGTCTGTTTTTGTGTGTACATGCGTCGCTTGTCGAGGTATAGTGGTGCTATGGAACTTTCGACAAATGATTTGCTGGTGTACCTTATCCCTACTTTTGTGATTGGGGCGTCGGCAGGGTATTACACGGCAATATTTTTTCTTGGATAAAGTATGCGAGGATTTCTCATGAGTGCGCTTGTGTTCCTCCTTGGACTTCTTCCTGCCGGCGCGCAGGCACAAGAAGCACTTGCTGATACGCAGGAGCTTATTCGTGCCGAAGTCGTACGTGTGGTGCGTGAAGAGCACATTGAGGTGCCGGGCACAACACTGCAGGTTACCGTACAAACGGTCGATGCACGCACGAAGGAGGGAAGTGTGCTTACCTTTGAATATGACCTCTCCCCAAAGCTTCGTCCAGGGAATGACGTTATCATAAAGCGCACGACAACTATTGAAGGTGATGTATATCTTACCTATCAAGATCGAGACCGTCGCGTACTCCTTGGTGTGCTCGGGCTCGCTTTCGCTTCCATGTTCGTGCTCCTCCTCGGGAAGCGCTCATGGCGCACACTCGCATCGCTCGCGGTTTCGCTCTGCGCAATCTTTTTTGTGCTGGTGCCCGCCATTACCGCTGGCTACGCGCCCATCCCAATCACCATTGCTATCGCGGGAACGGTGCTTGCGCTCGCTATTTTTATGACGCATGGATTTTCGTCGCAGGGCATTACGGCATTTGCGGGCACCTTTTTAGCGGTGGGCGTCAGCATTGTGCTTGCGTCACTTGTGGTTGCACTCGCCGGATTTACGGGGACAGGAAATGATGCGGCAGTGTATCTTAATGTGACAACGCGCGGTACCCTCGATCTTCCTGCAGTCCTTCTTGCCAGTATTATTATTGGCATGCTTGGCGTGCTCGATGACGTTGCAGTGACGCAGGCGGCTATTGTTGAGGAGCTTAAAGCAGCGAACCAGGCGTATCGCTTCAAGGAACTCTATCGTGCGGCGATGCGTGTGGGGCGCGATCATATTTCTGCGCTTACCAACACGCTCGTATTTGCGTATGTGGGCGCGGCGCTTCCGCTCGTGCTCCTTATGTCGCTTATGGAAACGCCGCTTACGTATCTCGTGAATCAAGAAATGGTTGCCGATGAAATTGTACGTATCCTTGTTGGCTCAATGGGGCTGATGCTTGCGGTGCCACTTACGACCGTTATTGCTGCATGGTGGTGGCACGCGCGGGTGCCGCAGGGCGCTCCGGCACATACGCACGCACATCACAAAGAATCATAGCTCGTCATGCTTCTCTGATTCGCATTCGTGGTGTATACTCGTAGGAACCGAGAGAGGTCCAGGAGACCCGCGCACTACCGAGTGCGCGGGTTTTTGGTGGCACCCTCTAGAGAGTATGAACAATTCACCTGTTAATCTGAGGCGCAAGGGGACGATTGCGGCGACGCTACTCGCGGCAGCGGTTTTTACATGGCTCATTGCAGTGCCTGCGCACGCTTCGTGTGGCGACGCCTCAGGGCTACCATACTTCGTGGGAATGATAGGGCTCCTCATAAGGAGGAGAGAAGAAGGAGAAAGGCGTCGTTTTCCGCGGGGTACGTTTTCCAAGATAATGCGCATTCTCTACGCGATGCTTGCGGTACTGATGGTTGCTGTTTTTGCTATTACCTCGATGTGGTACGTCGGCTTCCAGGCAGAGCGCGAAGTTGCGCGCGCTGTTGTGCAAGGGGACGAGAAGCTCGCATCGTACATAGAGCGAATTTCAAAAGCGGCCTGGTTTATCACGGCGACCTTTGGGGAAGAGGCACAAAGTACGGCCTTCCAGGAGGTGTGCGCGACAGGCAACGAGCCATCGACTGATGTGAAATATGATTACACTGAGTATTTACGAACAGTACTACGCACATACCCATATGTTCGAGAATATATTTTTACCTACACCGCAAGTGGGCGAACGTATACGCTTTCATTAGGACCACAGAGCGAAATTAGCGAAGAAATGTTTCCTACGAAGACTGCTGCGTTTCGCACCCGCGAACTCGTCGCATCACTCCTGCGCGGTAACGAAATCAGCATGGAGCGCATTGAAACGTATCGCGACGGGTCGCTGGTTATTCCGTACACCATGGCATTTCGCACAGAAGAAGGGGTTGTTGCGGGCTCGATGACAACCCTCATTGCATTGCAAGAATTCTTCCGCGACTTTGAAGACGCACCACCTAAAAATCTTTTTGTTGTTGATAGCGAAGGGCATTATCTTTGGCATACGAATACGGAGAAACGCGGTGAGCTTGCTGCAGGGAAGGATTCTTCGTTCTTCTCTGATTATCCCGAGGCGTACCCCGATATTCTTGCGGGGAGAGGGGAGCGGCGGGTCAAAGACGGCAATCGGTACATTCAGGTTCGCCCTATCTATGTCGCGTTCGAAGTGGTGGTTAATTGCGTGAGCAGAAAACTCAATACGCAACACGTGTCGCCACAACATTATGTTTGGTTTATAGGATATGAAGAATAAGAAAAAAAATAGAGTCGCGGCACTTGTTGCACTTAGCGTGATAGCAGTGCTTCTTGTTGGTGCGTGTGCAGCATGGTGGTTTGCGGTGCGGGTGCGCGACGCGGGAGCGCCTGACGAAAAAGTCATGCCGGTGCGTATCCTGTGGTTTGAGCAGTATTCTGCAGATGCTGTTGCGCATATCGCAGAGGCATTTACCGAGGAAACAGGCATTCCCGTTATTATTGAGCAGGTCTCTGTGCCAAAATTTCAAGCTATCGCACAGCAAGAGCTTGCCTCAGGGTATCCACGCTTTGACCTCCTCGTCGGCGACTCGCAGTGGTTAGGATACGGCGTGGAGAATGGGTATTACGAAGACCTTACCGCATTTGTGTCCGAACATAAGATTCTCGGCACTTTTAGCGAAGCAGCAGCAAAAGGATATGGAGAATATCCTGACGGTTCGGGAACATACTACACGGTTCCCTTTGGCGCAAATACTATTGTGTATGCGTATCGCAGCGACTGGTTCGAAAACCCTGCTGAGCAGGCGGCGTTTAAAGAGCGCTATGGGCGCGACCTTGCGGTGCCGCGCACGTATGCCGAGCTTCGCGATATTGCACAGTTCTTCTATCGCCCCGCAGACGGTCGATACGGTATCGTTTTCCCGGCGTCGCCTACCTATGACGTGGTGAGCATGCTCTTCGGCTCAATACTCTTTGGCTATGGTGGTTCGTGGGGCGACCGCGCAACGTGTGTTGCTGACGGGCACATCAACAACGACGGCGCGGTCGCTGCGCTAGAGCTCTATCGTGATCTCTATCAGTATGCACCGCCTGAAGCAGGAGGGTACGCGTATGCTCCTGCGTGGGACCGTTTCTTTAAGGGGGATGTCGCGATGGAGATGAACTTTATTACGCATATCGGTAATAACCCCTATGCAAGTAGTACACGCTTCTTTAGTGGGCTCTTTGGCCCCGCGTCGCGCGATGCACAGCTTGCGGGGCAGGGCGTCTCGCTCGTGACTGGTGCACGAAATCGCGACGGCGCGCTCAAATTCCTTGATTGGTGGGTTACGTACGAAACGCAGCTTGCCTTTGCAGAAGAGGGAGGCCTCACCACATTTCGTCGCGTGACCGCGTCGCAGCGTTTCAAAGAACATACACCTTATAATGAAGCATATGCGCAATCAATAGAGCACGTGCGCGATTTTTGGAACGTACCGCGCTATAGTGAACTCCTTGCAATCTCACAGCTTCATTTGCATGACTACCTTATGAGCGTAAGTACGAGCACGGAAGCGGCAGAACAAACCCTTGCTACCATCCTGGCACAGTGGCAGCCAATCCTCGCAACAGCGTGTAAAAAGTAGCCTAACTATTCGACCGTGCGCGGTTTTCGTGTATAGTAGTGGTATGCATCATAAGTCAAAACTCTACCTGTGGACGTTTGCGCTCCTTCTTTCGGCAACGGTACTGTATGTACAAGCGCAATTTGGCGCAACGAATACCGCAGTGCTGGGTATCTTTTCGCCGAGCAGTATCACCGCTTCGGTAGCGGGTGCCTTTGGACCAGAATTTGAGCCGGGAATCTTCGAGCGCGACACCTTGCAGGAAGAAGGCTTTCATATCCGCGATGTCCGCTACGGCAAAGGGAAGGAGGCGGTGAGTCGCGCAGATGTTGCGATACATTACAAGCTTGAAACCGTGAGTGGCACACCCGTGCGCGATACCCGCGCTGCGGGCGATGAGCCGTATACGTTCGTGATTGGTTCGGGCAATACTATCAAAGGAATGTCGATTGGTGTTCTTGGCATGCGTGAAGGCGGTACGCGCACGCTCGTCATTCCTCCTCAATATGCCTACGGCGAAGAGGTTGTCCCTGGCATTCCGCAAGGCGAAGCTCTCGTATTTACTGTCTCGCTCGTCTCCGTCAAATAGTATGAAACCTCCCGTCTGGTTTGAACTCCAAAAACAACTACCGAATGGTGCGCGTGCGGGTATTATTCATACGCCGCATGGCGACATTGAAACACCTGCATTCGTGGCGGTTGGCACCAAGGCGACGGTAAAGTCGCTCAAGCCCGAAGACCTCCATGATTTTGTCGGCGCGCAGGTTGCGCTTGCGAATACCTACCACCTCTACCTCGAGCCGGGGCACGAGGTAGTTCGTGATGCCGGGGGACTCCACACCTTTGCAAACTGGCAGATGCCGACCATCACCGACTCGGGTGGTTTCCAGGTATTCTCGCTCGGCGCCGCATTTGGTAAAGGCGTGACGAAGTTCGCAAAAGGCGAGTACGACGACACTGAGCGAGGCATCAATATCTACTCAAAAGAAGTCGCCTCAGAACACGGCAAGCTCTGCCAAATCGACGAAGAAGGCGTCACCTTCACCTCGCATCACGACGGTTCACTCCACCGCTTCACTGCGGAGCGCTCGATTGAAATTCAGCATGCGATCGGCGCAGATATTATCTTTGCGTTTGATGAATGTACTGCCCCAACTGCCGACTACGAATACCAAAAGGAAGCGATGGACAGAACCCATCGCTGGGCGAAGCGTTCCATTATGGCGCACAAGCAAAACTATGAGGCGCTGAAAAAGCAAGGCCTCTACGGCGTGGTGCAAGGCGGTCGCCACCTCGACCTTCGCGCAGAAAGCGCGCGCATCCTCGGTGATATGGACTTCGATGGCTACGGCATCGGCGGCTCATTCTCAAAGGAAGATCTTGGCGAGGCGCTCAAGGTTGTGACTGACATTCTCCCGAAAGATAAACCTCGTCACCTCCTCGGCATCGGCGAACCTGAAGACATCGCGCGCGGCGTAATGCACGGTTGTGATACGTTTGATTGCGTTGCGCCAACACGTATCGCGCGTACCGGCTCGGTGTATAACCACACGTCCGCAGGCATTGTGCGTATTCATCTCAAGAACGCAAAATATATTCGCGACTTCTCACCGCTCGACGAACACTGCGATTGCGCGGTCTGTACCAAGTACACCAAAGCCTACCTCGCACATCTTTTCCGCGCCAATGAAATGCTCGGCGCGCACCTTGCCTCAATCCACAATCTGTACGTCATTGTGAACTACACCAAAAAACTCCGCGAAGAAATTTTGGCTGCATAAAAAACAGAATGCGCTCGCATTCTGTTTTTTATGCTGCTTTTTTCAGGTAGGCGCGGATTTTGCGTCGAGCTTCTGAAGTTTTGGCAAACTCGAGCCACTTGTAGGTTGGGTGTGAGCGTTCGCTTGTTTCGATTTCAACGCGGTCGCCATTTTTGAGTGCGGTGTCAATGCCAACAAACTTGCCGTTGACGCGCGCGCCGGAGACGTGTTCGCCAATGTCAGAGTGGATTTCAAAGGCAAAATCGACAACGGTTGCATTGACCGGAAGGTCGACCACGTCGTTGTTTGGGGTGAAGACGAAGATGCGTGTTGAGAAGAAGTCTTGGTGGAGCGCGTCGTCGAAATCATCGTCGGTGACATCGTGGTGTGTGTACGAAGTGGCGACCGCTTTGATCCAGTCAGGAATGGTTACGGCCTCGGGGCGTGCGGCGACAACCTCAGGTGTTTTGCCGAAACGAGGAATAAGTGAGCGGAACCAGGACTCGTTTTTGGTGACATTTGGGCCGCCGTTCTGCTGTGTTTTGTAGACAAGGTGCGAGGCGATACCGAGTTCTGCAGCGCGGTGCATGTCTTCGGTGCGGATTTGGATTTCAACAACACGGTCGTACGGTGTGGCGACGGTGGTGTGGAGCGAGCGATACCCGTTAGGTTTCGGGAAGGCAATGTAGTCTTTGATACGCCCTGGCATTGGTCGCCAGAGTTCATGAATAATGCCGAGTACTTGGTAGCATTCTTCAACAGAGCCGACAATGACGCGAATGGCAAGGTAGTCGTAGACATTGTTCATGTCCCAGTGGCGGCGCTTGAGTTTTTGATAGAGCGAATAGAGCCCCTTCACACGGCCGGACGTGCGGAAGTTTGTAAGGGTGAGTTCGCCGAGGCGACGCTGGAGCGCCTTGCGACACTTTTCGAGCATGGCTTCGTCGTGCTTGCGGTGTTCTCGGGTAAGGGCAAGGACACGCTCGTGGTCGTCAGGATAGACGTAGGGAAACGCAAGGTCTTCAAGCTCTTTACGCAAACGGCCAATACCGAGACGGTGGGCAACCGGCACGTAGATTTGGAGGGTTTCCTGCGCAATACGGAACTGCTTTTCTTTGGCAACATGCTGGAGGGTGCGCATGTTATGGAGGCGGTCGACGAGCTTAATGATAAGAATACGAATATCGCGCGAGGTGGCGACAAAAAGACGGCGCAGTGATTCGTTGTGGCGGTCTGTGCCGCGGTAGCGTACGCCGCCGAGTTTGGTGACGCCTTCAACAAGGAAGAGGATCTCATCGCCGAAGTCACGCTTGATGTCGTCGCTGGTAACCGCGGTGTCCTCGATGGTGTCGTGGAGAATACCCGCGGCAACCGTTGCGGCGTCGACGCCCATTTCGGCGAGCATTTTGCCGATGGCGAGCGGGTGAATAATATAAGGTTCACCAGACTTCCGCAGCTGCCCATCATGTGCTTTGTCGGCAACCATAAATGCACGTTCGACAAGTGCCTTTTCGTCGGCAGTCGCATACGTCATGGTGGTGAGGATGTCTTTGATGGTTGCGGTCATAGGTACCCTATAAAAACACGGCGCGCGATAATATGCAACTGCGTAAAAATAGGTATGATAAGGTGATGCAAAAACTTTATGCGGTGTTAGATAATGTGCGAAGCGCGCACAACGTGGGAGCTATTTTTCGGACCGCGGATGGCGTAGGTGTGGCGAAGATATTTCTGGTAGGGGTGACGCCGCAGCCGATTGATCGCTTTGGGCGGCTCATGCCGGAGATTGCGAAGACATCACTTGGCGCGACAGAGACGGTTGCGTGGGAGTATTGTCAGAGTATTTCTGAGTGTATCCAAAAACTATACGAGCTTGACGCGAAGATTGTTGCGGTGGAGCAAGATGCGCGTTCTGTCGCCTACACAAAACACCGCCCCAAGGGCGATGTTGCGTACGTCTTTGGGAATGAAATCGACGGTGTGTCGCAGGAGTTTCTTGCGGTCGCGGATGCCATTGTGGAAATCCCGATGCACGGCACGAAGGAATCGCTCAATGTTGCAACAACCGCGGGGATTGTGCTGTTTGCTGCTCGTGCGATACCTAGTTAAATCCACGTGGATTTAACTAGTTAGTAATCTAAAACATTTCCCGCCACTTTTGTCATCCAGGAGGGATCCAGAGCACGACATTAACCTTTGATTCGTGTCAAAAACTCCACCTCATCAATAACCGGAGTCCCCAGCTCCTGCGCTTTTGTCAGCTTACTCCCCGCGCTTTCACCTGCCAGCACAAAGCTGGTCTTTTTTGATACCGAGCTTGCGGGCGTACCACCATGCTTACGAATAAGCGCTTCGGCGTCGTCGCGCGAAAGTGTCGGGAGCGTGCCGGTAACTACAATATGCATACCGTCGAACACGCCTGCCTGTGGTGCCGTGAACGCACCAGGCGTCACAAAGGTACGGAGCTTTGCAAGTTCGTGTTGTGCGGCAGCATCCTGCTTCCAGGTAAGAACAGCAGCTACCGTTTCAGGGCCGATGTCATGTATGGCGATGAGTTCGTCCTCGCTCGCTTTCAGAAACGCATCAAAGGTACCAAATGTTTTTGCGAGCGTGTGGGCGGTTTCTTCGCCGATACTTGGAATGGCGAGGGCGGAAATAAAACGTGGCAAGGACACGGTGCGGCGTGCGGCGATTGCTGCTACAAGCTCCTGTGCAGATTTTTCACCAAAACCTTCAAGGACATAAATATCTCCCGCCGTGAGCGAGAAAAGGTCGGAAGGGTGCGCAACAAGCCCAGCATCCATAAGTGCCTGCACGGTCTTCGGGCCACAGTGGGCGATGTCGAAATTTGCTTTCGATGCAAAATAGGCAATGCGGCGCATTTGTTGGATGGCATTTTTAGGATTCCGTGCGCGCCATGCAACCTCTCCTTCGGGGCGGTAGATCTCCCCTATTCCCTCCATGAATGGAGGGAATACATAAGGCTTCGTATTTTTTGGACGAAGCTCGGTGAGAACACACTTTATGTCGGGAATAACATCGCCCGCCTTTTCAAGAATCACCGTGTCGCCAATGCGTACATCAAGACGCCGAATTTCGTCTTCATTGTGAAGTGTTGCGCGTGAGACCGTGGTGCCTAAAATCGAAACAGGGCGAAGCTCTGCAACGGGAGTGATAACGCCCGTGCGGCCAACCTGAAGCGTGATGTCTTCGACGACGGTGGTTGCCTGTTCGGTCGGGAACTTGAACGCAATAGCCCAGCGCGGTCCCTTCCCGGTGAAGCCAATGGCGTCCTGCATGTATTTTGCGCGGACCTTGACCACGACGCCATCAATCCAGTAATCCTGCTTCGCGTGCTTGCCTTGCCACTGCCGCCAATAGGCAATCACCTCGTCAATGGTGGCGCAGACTTTAAAGTGTGGATTTATTTTGAAGCCAAGTGACTTAAGATGTGCGAGCTCGGCATCTTGCGTCTCTGGGAATGTGCCTTCGTATGCGGCAAGGTCATAGAGGAATACATCAAGCTTGCGTGCAGCGGCAATACGCGGGTCGAGCTGGCGAAGCGAGCCTGCGGCAGCGTTGCGCGGATTTGCAAAGGGAGGTTCATTATGTGCAGCGCGCTCCTTGTTGATGCGCTCGAGCTCTTTTTCGCCGAGCCACACCTCACCCTCAACAACGAAGGTGCTTTTTTCAGATACCGTGAGCGGGACTGATTCAATAGTGCGTACATTCATGGTGACGTCCTCGCCGATTTTGCCGTCGCCACGAGTTGCGGCTGTTTTGAGTGAGCCGTTCTCGTAGGTGAGTACAATTTTAAGGCCATCAATTTTAAGTTCGCAGATGTATTCGGGCGCATCTTCGATTGCGTACTCCTTCAAAAAACGCTTCACACGCGCATCAAACTCGCGCATGTCATCTTCAGAAAACGCATCGCTGAGCGACCATTGCGGCACTTTGTGTGGCACCTTCTGAAATTTAGGAAGCGCGGCACCAGCGACACGTTGCGTTGGGGAATCGGGAGTGACGAGCTCGGGATACTTCGCCTCAAGTTCGCTCAGTTCTCGCTTGAGTGAATCAAGTGCTTCAGGAGAAATCGGCTCACGGTCATACACGTGATACTCAGTACGATAGTGATGAATCGCGTCACGAAGCTGCGCAGCGCGCGCTGCAATATCTTTGGGGATCGGTGCCATAGTGTGCAAAGTATAGCATAAAAGCCGCAATGCGGCCTTCATGAAGTAATGTAGTTATATGCGAGAGATGACGGTTTTAATCGTGCGGAGGGCGATTTCTATGTCGAGCATGAGCGAACGGTGGGTGATGTAGTAGAGGTCGTAGGTGAAACAGAGGCAGGTTTCCTCGTTTGACTGCGGGCTGATATTGCCGGGCTCGTAGAACTGATGGGTCTGTGCCCAGCCGGTAATGCCTGGTGTCACCGTCGTGCGGAGTTTATAGTGCGGAATTATCTTCGCGAGACGTTCGGCTTGCGCGAGAATGTGGCTTCTCGGGCCGATAAGCGAAAGGTCGCCGAGGATAATGTTCCAGCACTGGGGCACTTCGTCGAGCGAGCTTGCACGAAGATACTTACCAACACGAGTGACGACGTTTGTGGTATTTTCTTTGAAGAAGAGGCCTGAGGTGCTCTCGCTTTGGGTCATGGTGCGGAGTTTCCATACGCGGAGGCGTCGACCATTTTTGCCGATACGGTCTTGGGTGATAAACACGGGGCCTTTGGAATCGAGTTTGATAGCAAGTGCAATGAAGGGAAGGAGCAGCGCAAAGAAGAGAAGGAGTATGCTTGAACCAACAATATCGATGAGGCGCTTACTCACGGTGTACATGAGTGAGTCGCGGTCGGCGCAGTGATAGGTAATCCAGTCGCGTTCAACGGTTGCGAGCGGCACACGGTCGAAGGTTTCTTCGTAGACGGTCTTGAAGTCGCGCATTGGTGGGAGCCCTTGCGCGGCGAGATCACTGTAGAGCAGGGTGAGGGTGTGCTGCGCGTAGAGGAGCGATGTGTTGACAATAATGAGATCGATGTTCTTTTGCGAAATCATTTTTTGGAGTTGCGGCGCGCCGGGCACATCGCGCATGCTGTTTTCTGGGTCGATATGGTGAACGATGCGGTAGTTGAAGCGATTGTTCTCGTTAATTTCGTGGAGCAGCTCATGCGCTTCGGTGCCGCTTGCAATAAGGAGCGCGCTCATGCGCTTGCGCCTCGCGCCATCGAGCCAGGGGTACAAGTAGGTGCGCCACGCAGAAATGAGCGCAATGGACACGAAGAGATAAATGAGGAGGTTCGTCTTTGGGCTAATGCCAAAGGGAAGCACAAAGAAGAGGACGAGCGCAATAAGAATGTTGACGAACTGTGCATAGACAATGCGCCCCATCATGTGGAGGCGTGCGACTCGTGTTTGTTTATCGTAGAGTCCCGAAATAAAGAACACGAGAATCCAGAGCCCCGTAAAGATAAGAAAGGGAATGAGGTGGATACGGAGGAGTTCTTGACTCGGGAGGGCAAGGTATCGTGCCGCAAGCGTAATGTAGAGTGCTGCAATAAAGCAGAACACATCACCGATGATGAGAAGTCCAAGCTCACGTGTTCGTTCGCGCATATACTCAGTATGGTAGCAAAATAGAATAATATTGCAAGAGTTCGGGAGTCAAGGTACTATCATCATATGATGAAAAGCCGAGCCGAGACGAAGATTCTTTACCTCATTACCAAGTCAAACTGGGGCGGTGCGCAGCGGTATGTCTATGACCTTGCGACAGGTGCTGCGCGTGCGGGATTTCCTACACTTGTTGCGCTTGGCGGTGACGGCGAGCTCTCCGTGCAGCTAAGGTCTGCAAAGATTCCTGTGCATACACTCAGAGCGCTCACACGCGATGTTGGCTTCCTGCAGGAATGGCGCGCGTTTCGAGAAATTATAGCGCTCCTCAAAAAAGAGAAACCTGACGTGCTTCATATCAACTCCTCAAAGGCGGGTGGCATGGGTGCGCTCGCGGGAAGGCTCTGTCGTGTGCCACGTATACTTTTCACCGCGCACGGGTGGGCATTCAATGAAAACCGCCCGCTCTGGCAGCGACTCGTCCTGAAGTTTCTTCACTGGCTTACCGTCATGCTCGCGCATGAGACGATTGCTGTTTCGGAAATTACGAAACGTCAGCTTAATTGGCCACTTGCAGCAAGAAAGATGACTGTTATTCATAATGGCATCATGCCGCAAGAACTCCTCGCTCCCCATGACGCGCGAACGCAACTTGCAATAGCACATCACGAACTCTCCCCGTATCTCCATGATCCGTGGTCAGTGAGTATCGGGGAGCTGCACCCTACCAAGCAACACGACGTCATGATTCGTGCTATGCGAGATATTGTTGAGGTGCAGCCACGTGCTCGTCACCTCATCATGGGTGAAGGCGAAGAGCGAGAACGCCTCGCAGGGCTCATACAGAAATACAACCTCACGCAACATGTATTTCTTCTCGGGAACGTGCCAGGGGCATCAAAATACTTGACAGCGTTCTCTTTCATGGTGTTGCCGTCGCGTAGTGAAGCGCTCGGCTATGTGCTTCTCGAAGCGTGCGCTGCAGGAATACCTGCTATCGCCTCATCTGTCGGTGGTGTTCCTGAAATAATTCGCCACCGTGAAGAAGGACTGCTCGTTTCGTCAGGGGACGTGCATGGGCTTGCTGATGCATATCTCTTACTCCTCACGAACGAGAAACTACGCAGTGCGTTTGCACACAAGGCACACGAACGGATTGCCCACTTCAGTATCGACGCGATGTACAAGAAGACGTTTGCACTCTATCTCTAATCCCTGGATTTAACTATTCACTCCCTCTAAAACAATATCCGTAACTTTTGTCATTCAGGAGGAATCCAGCGCTAGGGCATCAAACTCGAGAATTTCTGCATATATCAATTCGAAGGTATACTCCCCAGTATGTATCGTCACTACGTCCTCGGTGTAAGCCTCGCCGTTCTCCTTTTTACCGCAGGTTACTTTTCACGCATACTCACCGAGCCGGATCCGGAGATAATTCCAATATTCTCAGTCAAAAACGCCACAAGTAGTGGCGCACTTTCAAGCAGCAACGACCCCGCAAAACTCGTCGACTTCGCCACTTTCTGGCAAACCTGGGCGCAGCTCGACGCAAACTTCTACGGCGGCGCAAGCTCAACGCCTGTTGCAGAAACAGAACGCGTACAAGCAGCAATCGCAGGGCTCGTGAGCGCTTATGGCGACCCGTACACGGTATTCTTGCCAACAAAGCAATCAAACGCCCTCAAAGAACAAGTGCGTGGCGACTTTGAGGGTATCGGCGCCGTACTCAATATGTTTGATGCGGATACGTTTTTTGTGACGGGTATTTTGCCTCATTCACCAGCTGAAGCAGTAGGGCTCGCTGCGGGCGATCGTATTGTGTCTGTCGACGGAGCGCGAGTGCAGGGTACAACACTCGACGGGCTCGTGTCGCGTATTCGCGGAGAAGCAGGAACGCTGGTTGCGATTGGTGTCGTGCACCAAGATGGTACCGAAAAAACGTTCGACATCACCCGTGGTAGAGTCGCTCTTCCAACAGTCGCCGCACAGACCGTCTCGCAAGTACGACAAGTTGCAAAGAAAGTCGTCGACAAAGCGGACGATATGAAAAACACCGTCATCGACGCGCTGAGCAGAGTGGACGAAGAGGCAGACTACGAAGCAAAGAAAGAAAACTACCGCATCGTGCACCTCTCGACGTTCGCCGAAAGCTCCGTCCCTGCATTCAATAAAGAAGCAGAAGCATTCGCTGCGAGCGATGAAGAAGTCTTCATTCTCGATTTGCGCGATAACCCTGGCGGCGATATGCGTGTTGCAGCAATTCTCGCGAGTTACTACCTTCCAAAAGGGGAGCTTATCACCTACGCACAAGGCGGCAATAACTTAAGTGAACGCTATGAAAGCTTTGGCATCGACACCTTCGGCGCAAAACGCGACACCGCCTGCTTCGCCGTGCTGGTGAACGAGCGCTCAGCCTCCGCCTCAGAAATCCTCGCCGCCGCACTCGGCGAACACAAAGCCGCAAAAATAGTCGGCACCAAAACCTACGGCAAAGGCTCCGTCCAAAAACTCATCGACATCGCCGACATTGGCTCTCTAAAAGTAACCATCGCCCACTGGTACACCCCCAGCGGCACGTCCTTGTCACACAACGGCTACACCCCCGAAATACCTGTAAATCAGGAACTGAACGAACCCACCCCCGACCCCTTCGTGAATACTGCTATACAAAGCTGCACGAAAGAATAGAAAAATATACATTTTCGATAATCCTATGCTATGCTCTTTGGTATGACAAAGAGCAAGAAGGATATAGCGAGTACTGAGGTTGGACTCATCCTCTATCAGGGGAAGTCGGGAGACATAGAGCTTCGTGGCGATTTTACTCGTGAGACGGTATGGGCAACTCTCGATCAGATAGCGTACGTATTTGAGCGTGACAAATCAGTAATTTCGCGTCACTTTAAAAACATATTCTCGGAAAATGAGCTTGAAAGAGATGCAGTTGTTGCAAAAAATGCAACAACTGCTGCTGATGGAAAAATATATCAGGTTGAGTACTATAATCTTGACGCGATACTCTCAGTTGGCTATCGCGTAAACTCGAAAGCAGCAACCATGTTTCGTCAGTGGGCAACCAAAACACTCCGCGCTCACCTTGTCGACGGCTACACCATAAACCGCGCTCGTGTCGGACAGAATTACGACGCCTTTATGAAAGCTGTCGCAAATGTACAATCAGTGCTCCCCGAGCATGTAGTGCTAGACCCTAAGCAAGTGCTCGAACTCATAAAAGAATTCGCAAGTACCTGGATGTCGCTCGATGCGTACGACAAAAATGCACTCAAGCCAGTAGGCAGCACCAAGAAAGCCGCAAAACTCACCGCTGATGAACTCTGGGTTGCCATCGGAGAACTTCGTACTGCTCTTATGAAAAAGGGCGAAGCAACTGACCTCTTTGCTCGCGAACGTCACAAGGAGGGACTCTCGGGCATTGTAGGCAATGTCATGCAATCATTTGGCGGCAAGCACGTGTATGTCACCACCGAAGAGAAAGCGGCACACCTCCTCTACTTTATGGTCAAAAACCATCCCTTCAGCGACGGCAACAAGCGTTCCGGCGCATTTGCCTTTGTCTGGTTCCTCCGCAAAACAAAAGTAAAAGGTGCGCACAACATCAACCCCGCAGCACTCACCGCATTAACGCTTCTGGTTGCAGAAAGCAATCCGAAAGACAAAGAGCTTATCGTCGCCCTCGTCACACAGCTTTTGAGATAAGGGCAGTAAGGTGGCATTCTGTGTCTACAGAATCAGTTTCTAAGCACCTTCGTGAATACTGCCATTCAGAGCTGTGTGAACGAATAACAAAAGCGGCAGAGAGGCCGCTTTTTTAGATCTAGACTAGATATATGCACGGAGAATACGGAGCTCTGCCTTTATCCAGGCGAGGAAATAGTGTGGGTAGTTTTCTTTGTGTGTTCTGATGATATCGAGGTGTACGCGCGCAAATTGTACACGTTTTTCTTTGCTGATATTTCCACTATGCTTTCGATATTGCGTCATGTATTCAGGAAGGTTTGCGAGTTTTCCTTTTGTGCCGAGACGGAGAACGAGGTCGTAATCTTCCCAGATAGGTACGGCAGGATTATATACAGGAATCGTCGTGAGCGCGCTTGCGCGCACGAGAACTGCTGAATGGGTGAACTGATTTCGGAACAATAATTTTCCACGAATGGCCCTGTCGACTGTTTCGTAGGAGAACGAATCAGTATTGTTTGAGTCGCCGTCAATGACATTCACTTGTGTACCAACAAGCACATGATCAGGGTTCGTATCCAAAAATAAAACCTGCTTTGCAAGCTTTTCAGAATCACTCCATACATCATCACTATCAAGCACTGCGATATACTCACCCCGCGCCAGCGCAAAGCCACGATTGCGATTTCCTGTAATGCCAAGATTTTGCGGTGCAGGGAAGATACGAACACGCGCATCCTGTTCCGCAAAACCTTGCGCAATCAAAACCGTATCATCCGTCGAAGCATCATCCAGCACAAGCAGCTCCCAATTCTGATATGTCTGCATTAAAACACTCTCAATAGCCTCATCAATATACTCCGCACGATTGTACGAAGTCATCATGATAGAGATGAGGGGAGTGTCTGTGTTCATATCTTATGAGTAAGTGGGGCCAAACATGAAAGCCTTGATTCGCTCCATGTTGTCGGGGTGTGCAAAAAGGAGGTTGTCATAGCTATACGATTCCTTTTGAATGTGCCGCCTTAACAGTCCGTCGGTTGTAATTTCGTACGCAAGATACCCGAGTCCCGTGAGCGTTGCGATGGACTTATGGCAGTTCTCCTTCCACTCATCATCTCCGGCAACCTCGATGGACACCAAGGGCTTCTTTGTGCTTAGTACCTCAGTCATTGCGCTGAGAATAAGATGTTCAGCACCCTCTGCATCAATCTTTATGAGCGTTGGTGTGAGGTTTTTCTCCTTGCAATACGTATCAATTGATAGTGTCTTTACCTTTATTTTTTCACCTTCATCCAAGAAAGACATTTCGCCCCCAGTGCGGCTATGGAATGTGTTGAATGCACTATATTTTGGGCCGTAATCAACAAATTCAATCTCTGTCTCTGTGTCGAGTACTGCGTTATTGTTGACGGTGATGTTGTTCTTCAACGCAGCGTTCTTTGTGAGAGTTTGGAATGTACGAGGAGTTGGTTCAAAGCTGTGTACGTGTCCCGTCTCTCCAACAAGCGCGCTTGCCAGTATGGTATAATAGCCCACATGTGCACCTATATCAAAAAAAGTATCGCCTTCCTCAAGGAAGTTGATAAAGAAGTTTGCAAGATTTGCTTCAAAGAAACCGTAATAATAAATTGCATTACCTTCAGGGAGATAAAAGCTCATTTTGTCGCCCCATAGGGTGGTGTAGTTCACACGAAAAGGGTGTTGGTAGGCTATTGTCTGCAAGATAAAATAGGGAATAGTGCGGAGGGGGTCCTTGAGGATTCTTCGAAACCTGCTCGATTGTAGCTTATAGAGCTCATAACGTTTGAGAATCTTTTCCTTCAGCTCACTCTTTTTTTCTTTTGTCATACTTATGATGCTGAGTATACCACTGGTAAGAGTTTTTTCACAGATGCGAAATCGGAAAGGTTCGCGTCACAGTATATTTTTGGGTGAATATCTTTAGCGTTCTCGATAAGTGCGTAGAGTTCATATTCGTTTTGAAAGAACCCCCCGAGTTCATCCGTAAGTAGCGGGGCATTTATTTTTGGATCACTCCATGAGCCATGCGGTGCCGTAAACTTGCCTGAAAAGGGAACGAATGTCGGAACGTCCCGTGACCACGCTTCTTGTAGGGCGAGGCCCTGGCTCTCAACTTCAGAGACGTAGACCAGATATGGAGCCTCAGAGAGTAGTGTAAAATACTCCACCTGTTTGAATGCTCCGTAGGTAAGCATTGTGGACTCTATACCTCTCGAGCGAAGGCTGTCAGCAATCTTCTGTGCGTCGGCGGTGTCGGGGCGCTTGTTGTAAATAATAGGATTGCCAATCCTTGTGCTGCCGTTATGCTCAGAAACTCCTGCAGGCCAGAATACTATTTTATGTGCAATCCCCGGTGCTTTGTTGCTCCAGAAATCAATAGTCCATTGTGACGGCATGAGAATACTATCTATTTCATCACTGAGTATGATTTTGTCAGAATGATTAGGGTGCGAAACAATATTTGGTCCTGCAATAAGTCTCGTTACCTTACCTGACTTCTTTCTCAAAATAGAGGAACGGAGCGCATGAACACCAGAAAGTACGAGCGTTACACCGCGTCGGGGGAAGAAGGGGTCTGTTATGAAAGGTATTCCATGTGTTGTTAATCCTCGTTCTAAACTGTCGCGTACGGCATCAGGGCCGCTATACTTTCTGATAACCTTGCGTGCGACCCACTTCCAAAATTCCTTGGTACATGGACTCCAGCTGTGAGTGTAGATAGTAAGCATGATGCAATTATTTTATGGAATAAATTTTTTGGAAGAGAATGGTTTTAAAATGTTCAAAGAAGGGAATTTTCTTGAAAGGTCGGTAGAGTAGCGCAAGTATTTTTCTGATTTGGTTAGTTATCGCACGGTACCGTGCGATATGTTTCTCGTTCTCTTCATAGATTTGTGCACGGATAGGGTTTATTCTCCGGCGACGAGCTTCGCTAAGAGGCTGGTCAAAGATGTGTCTTAGAAACACCTCGAGGTTTTTGCGGTCTTTTGCAAAGTCGATACCTGGCATAAGAATTGGCCTGTTCATAATCTCAAGGTAGAGCTCGTCATTTTCGTCAATCTCTTTGACGCGCGCTACTACCGCATCAAAGTCGGGGTAATCCGCACAGTTTATAAAGCGTTCAGGATTAAACACTTCTGCAATGCGTGGGTCGCCATAGTAAATTGGAATGGCGTCCGCAGCAAATGCTGTCAGTATTTTCTCGGTGGTGTAGCCACTACGTGATGAGTTTTCAAATGCTATGGCAAATTTTCGCTTGCGGTCAAAATCCAATTTACTCGTAAGTTCCGTGCCTGTGGTGTTGAGGTAGTTGCCGCCAGAGTCAACTTGTTTGTATGCTGATAGTTTTTTAAAAAAATCACCACGTGCATTATCTGCGAGATAATTATTGTACACAAAACTGCAGAAACCTTCTTTTGCCGCAAGGTCATCCTTGGTAAATGGCCGCATAGTTTTAAAGTCCGTATCACCTGCGTTTTCGATGTCACACTGTCTATAAAAGACAGCTAATTGAAAGACGGGGAGCCTGAAGTGACGATCTTCGAAATCCATATGGTCGAAGCTTATGGCATAGTCATAGAGATTAAAGTTCGGATGAATATTTTCACCAGTATAGAGGATACGAATTGCATTCGGATATTTCAAATACGTGGTTGTGCTTTCATGGGAAAAAACATAGTCGGGGTTTTCTGATAATTGCACATCATAGTATTTCTTGAGTATCTTTAAAAAGAACAATCCATATGAAAACGGGTTGTTTGGGTCGAAGTCACATATTTTGATACGGATGGTCTTTTTCATGCTGCGTTATTCAGAGAGAAGTTTCTCTTTTGCTACACTGTAGCTATTTTCCACGGAAGCAAGGGTGATGTCGTGTTCGCGCTCGAAGAGGCGCGCATAGACCATAAAGCGAGAGAAGGCATAGCTGACCATAATGATGACACCAGCTCTGCCTAAGAGGACGCTTCTTCGGAAAATGTAACAGTATCGTATCATTGCAAGGAAGGTTTTGACAAGCGAAAATTTCTCACCGCTTTCAAATTTATAATGAGACTCCTCCTCGGCATAACGCATATGTCCTGCAACAAATTTTCCTATTGTGTAGGTACTAAAATGGCGTAGCGCATATTCTTGTCTAGGAGGAAGGGTGAGAATTTCAGATGCGGCGCCAGTAAAACGCCCCATATGATGAATATGATTGTCGGAAAAATCCATGTAGTCACGGTGGAAGGTTGCGGGGAATTCCGATATCTGTGCGGGGTGAGATGTTTCCCCCCAAAGATACGTATACATGGGTACCATCACTTTTTTATACACGGATTGTTCGGCAAGCTCGACAAGTTTTTGCGCGAGGGTTCGCGGTGCAATATTGTCAACATAGCCCCAGTATATCCACGGCGTGTTAGTATGCTTCTTGATGAAGTCAAAATTTTGCTGTGTTTCTGATTGGGGAAGGCTTGATGCAGGTCGTGAGAGAAATAGTGCGCCAAGACTCTCGGCAATCTCTTTTGTTTTGTCGGTGCTGCCACCATCCATGATGATGACGGGTCCGAAATCGCGAAAGCAACGAATGGCGTACTCGATACGTGCGTCCTCATTGTACGAAAAAAGTACAAATGAGAGAGAGGATTTTTCTGGTGTTGTATTAGTCATGGGAGGTATATTTTTTACGTACATCGCGCGCGCATTTAATAATACTGTTCGGTATCAAGAAGATTATAAGCAGAGCACCACGAAGTAGGGGATTTAGCGGTTTGGAGTGTTTGAGAATGAGAGAGAAATTTTTGAATGTACAAGGGAGGTCGTGACCTTTTGCCCGGAAAAGCATGATGGGAAATGATTTTATGTTCGTGTTGAGCATGGTTGTGAGCGCTTCTTGATCAAAACCCCAACGCAACATTTTATGATGTAATATATTCGAGTTCACGAACGCAGTGAGTTCGCCACCATTTTCTACCCAACGACAATCTTGCCCCGTCGATACCATGGGCTTGGTAACGAAGAAGTAACTGCTCTCCCCAAGACCAAGAACTTTCAGCGCCGCCTCATAGTAGAGCCAGTACTCCATAAAGTCATCCTCAGTAATCTGCTGAAGCATTTTATCACGACGAATAATGACTGAACTAAGGAGTCCACGGCAGTAGCCTTTATGGAAATAGGTATTTGGATTGTTAGTGATAAAGGTGTTGTCCGTCGTGTATGGGGACTGATTTTGTATATCAGTTTTGGTATCTGCGACGGATTCAACCCCGCCAACATCGTAGGGGTGCACGGAGACTAATGCTACTACGTAAGCAATGGCGCCTGGCAGTATGGTGTCATCGTCGCCAAGGAACCAGACGTATTCGCCACTTGCATTTCGCACAACCTGAAGGTAATTGAGGTCTGCACCAAGATTCTTGTCGTTCCTTGCGTAGGTGAAATTTGGAAACTTTAAACGATACATTTCGGCAACCGTACGTGTGGCATCAGAACTTGCATTGTCTGAAATTGAAATCTCTACCTGTTGCGCAAGCTGGGGCTCATGTTTAAGTTGCTGATATATACTTTCAAGTGCATTTGCAAGGTGCTGTGCACGATTGTATGTTGGTATGCAGATGCTTACTATTGGATTTGTCATGACAAAAAAAGTGTACCACAGTATTGACATAAATATAGAGTATGCAACACTACAAAAGATTTGTACTTCCGTTGTTCTTAATTCGTAATCTCATGGAAAGGGGTCTTCAGATGACTAAAAATCCAAATGCTATTGTGCACGAGGATATTGTGCATATGGCAAATCAGCCGTTTGATTGGAATAAGCTTGAAAATACCACCGTTCTTGTTACGGGGGCAAGCGGTTTTCTTGCTACATATATCGTTGAGCTTTTGCTGTATCTGAGTGCATACGAGAAGAAGAATATCACGGTGCTTGCTCTTGTGCGGGATAAGGCTAAGGCGCAGAGAAGGTTTAAACATCATGGGACACGAAAAGATTTGGTGTTTCTCGCTCAGGATGTTTGTACTCCTCTTGATGCGGGCTCGCTTGGCCCCGTTGACTATATTATCCATGCTGCAAGTCAAGCTAGTCCAAAGTTTTATGGCTCTGATCCTGTCGGAACGATACTGCCGAATGTGCTTGGTACGCAACATCTACTGACACTTGCACAAGAGAAAGCATCCAGGGCACTTCTGTTTGTGAGCAGTGGGGAAGTGTACGGCAATTTGCAGAGTCATCAGATTCCAAATACTGAAACTGAGTTTGGATATCTTGACCCTATGGATGTGCGATCGTGTTACGGCGAGGCAAAACGGATGGGGGAAAATTTATGCGTGAGCTCATGGCGGCAATACTGCATTCCTGTAAAAATCGTGCGACCATTCCACACCTATGGTCCAGGAATGGATCTGAACGACGGCAGAGTCTTTGCGGATTTTGTTGCCGATATTGTCAGCGATAGAGATATCGTCATGAAGAGCGATGGAAAAAACACGAGGGCTTTCTGTTACATTGCCGATGCTGTCCTCGGTTTCTTTGCGGTCCTTCTAAAAGGAGATGACGGTGAGGCATATAATATTGGCTCTGAGCGCGAGACAAGCATTCTTGCGCTCGCAGAAATGTTGGTGACGATTTTTCCTGAAAAGAACCTTTGTGTGGTGAGGCATGATGTGTGCAGTCCTGCTGGATATGTGGGAACGAAGATATCGCGAACATGTCCTGATATTTCCAAAAGTAAGCAAATTGGTTGGATGCCTCGTGTCGATATTCGGGAAGGATTCACAAGAACCATTCGTAGTTACCTGATGCCATGAGGCGAGGTGTGGCGTTCGTTCATTTTTGAATCACGGGAGCATTTAATGCTCCTGTTTTTTATGTCGCCATTACTTTGCCCGTTCCAACAGGAGAAGCCCTGCCGTGCTGCTTGCTGATACGGTGTAGTGCTCTGCCAGTATGGTGGCAATGCGAGTGTCGTAGAGGTCGTTGAGTGTGAGTGGGTATTCGGCGAAAACTTTTATGTTCGTATTTTGCGAGAGAAAGTCAATCATTGTTTCAACTTCATGTATGAAAAAAGTATCTGTTGAAGAGGGGAGGGTGAGAGCTGCGTACGTTCCTGTTTCCGCGTGATAAAGACCGTCTTTGTGTCGGGCTAGAATGAGGACCGCTTCACCTTCATGTGTGTGGTGTCGTATGAATGTAATATTTGTTGCATAGGACGTTGTATCTTTGGTGGCATACCCCGACACAACTTTTTTGACATCGGCTGCATAGGTAGGGAGATTTGAAAGAACGCTAAAGGGTGCTGCGCTGATGACAAAGAGAAGAAGAGTAAAAATGAGCGCGTGACCTAGAAGGAACGTTTTACTTGCTGTTATGTGGGTATAGAGTCGTTCAGTATACAGTGCGAGAAGTATGAATGCTGGGTATGATGGGCCAAAGAGCGTGTAATCATGCGATCTTCCTTCATAATAAATGAGAAGTCCGATGCCGAGAAGTGAGAGCATTAAAATTATCTTGTCGCTATAGACAACCTTTTGGGTAAGGAGGGCACGTATTGAAATAATAAGTCCAACAAGGTAGAGAAGTGCAATGATGCCCCAGAAATGAAGTGGCGGGGGGAGCGGTATCAAAAAGTATCCTGACAAGAATAATTTTTGATACATAAAGAAGAGCGATATGCTCGGAAGAGAGCCGCTCGTAACGTATGTGTATGCAGCAAAAGTAGCAAGTACACCAGTGAGCATAAGAACGGCACTGCCTACGTGCCGGGCTGACCGGATGAATTTTTCTTGCATTGTCCCCGAGTGAGAAAAATCATGATAGACGAGTACACACACCCATGTGATCAGGACGAAAAATCCAGTGTCAAAGTTCCAAAGCGGAGCAAGCGCAATAGTGAGGAGTGAGCTGTAGTATGCATATTTATTTTCAGTACGTAGATACGTGCCCGTAAGATAGATGAAGAGAGCAGGGAAAAGGATTCTGACTGGCCAGTACTGAAAATAAATGCCTGCGGTTTCAGTGCTGTGTGTAAGATACGTATAGAAGAGAAGCGCCATAAAACCAGCATAGGTGATCCATGGAATTTTGATGTATTGGCGCATACTTTGCAGGATAAGGGAAAAGGAGACAAGTGTTAAGGCGCCCATGATGACAGAAAAAGAAAACAGACTTATGCCACCAAGCATTGCAAATATTGGTGCAATAAAGAGGGGGAAGAGCCCATACAGACTTGTGAGATCAACGAGGAGTGTTTTTCCTGATAGGACTTGCGTGATGGGGTAGAGGAGTGGATTTGTATGAAATTCGGAGAAGGTTGCACCAAGAGTGTGAACGCTCGTGATAAAAATAACACCAAAAGCAATCATGACAATTGCCTGAAGTGTAATTCGTAATTCATGTCGGTACCGGGTTAGTATTGATGGTTGCTGCAAAAAAAGATAAAGAACTGCAGGGAAGATGCCAAGTAGATAGAAAAACTTGCCATACGTATCAAAGACGATGCTTTTTGCCACATAGAGATAGTTGCTCATGGCGAGTCCTGCGCAGGTACCAATCAAAAGTATGCCAGCAGTGATGAGTGATAGGTTCCTATAGAGAGCGTATAGACGAGAGGAGGTAAGGATATCGATTTTTTTTCGTATCCAATAGTACGTGAATGGAATACTGAGCGCTGTTATTCCTGTTCCAAGTATGAATTGTAGGCGCTCGACGGGTTTCGGAAGAAATGCAGGAAGGAGGAAGTCGAGGTAAACGGTTGCTGCATCTCGCAGTATAACGGCTGTGTTGGGGGTGTAGATAAAGCCAATGGTGATGACCGTAAGTGCAAGAACAATTAACGATATGAGCGTGGTTATGAGCACTGCAAGATAATCAGAGAGGGGTGAATTTTCTACAGGGGAAGTATCGGAGCGCATCACCTGTTTGCCTCGATGGAATAGGTAGATGGAGAAGATGCCGAACAGCGTAAGGATGTACAGTATTACTGCGCCAGAAGCTTTTGCAATCGGCTCTATAAAAAAGACATAATCGCCGCCCCAGTTAATAAGGCTTCCAAAGAACTCTTTTTTAACAGGAATACGTGAGTGTTCTAAAAAAACATACTGCGGTGCGGCAAAAAGCTTGTATGTTGCGATATCGTTTGCAGGTATGTGCGGAAGGATGCTCGGGAGCGAGGTTTCGTCGGTTACTGCAACGAGCTCGCTCGGACTAAGCGCAAAATCCTTCACGCCAATACGTATGGTGACAGTATCCATACGTTGCAAATCGTCCGCAGTAACACCAATGAGTATTTTTTCCACGAATACGGCATCGATGCTCCAGCGTTCTAATGCATTCGGGTCGTTTCTGGTGAGTGTTATGTTTTTAGAACGGGCAAGTTGCGCATATACCTGCACCGAAGGGAGGGCTTCGTTTTGTGTGGTTGTAACCGTAACGTCAATTCGTTTTGCAATAGCACGACTACCTACGGTTGCAATCATGCTCCCTGCAAAAATGGCGAAGGCGCCACAGGCTGCGAGAAACAGAAATGATGGAAGTAGTGCCTGCATGTTTTTTCCTCGGAAATGGCGATTTGCGCCATCAAGAAAATATTTTTTCATAGTATAAAAATAACACAGTAGTGGAATAAAAAAAAGAGCCACGCAGGCTCTTAATACGTATGTGCACGTAAGATAGATACAAAGAGAATTCGAGTTTTAGGAAATATGAAGAGAGAAGCAAAAGGTATCACATAGGCAACAAGACTGCCAAATGCTGCACCAAGCATGCCGTAGCTTGGGATGAGGAGAACGCAAAGGATGATGTTCGTAACCATTCCCAAGAATGATATAAACAAGATATACTTCGTCATACGTTCAAGCAAAAGCACGTGCTGGGTAACGAGCGTGAGCGCAGCGCCGATATTGCTCCAAATATAGAGCATGAGTACGGGAGCTGCACCCGCAAATGTTACGCCAAAGACAATATTGACGAGAGGTCTTGCAACAAGAGTCGTCAGCGTTGCAACGACAAGGGTCGTTACAAAAAGAAAGAAAAAGAGTTTCTGTGTGCGTTTCCAGTAGAGAAGATTATTTGTTTTCTTTGCATTTCCGATTGCGGGGAAAAGTCCGGTGGCGATAATGTGTGGTAAAAAGTACCATACTTCAGAAAGTCGTACCGCAGCGTCGTAGAGACCAACGGATGAGGCGTCGATCATATGTTTAATAAAGACTTGATCGATGCGGGCGTAGATGGTGAAGAATGCAGAAACTAAAATAAGCGGCGCTGCATCATTAATAATAATTCGAGCAATAGTCTGGTCAAACGAAAGTGTTTGTAGTCCCCCAAAGCGTTTCGTGCGTAAATAGATATAGCTTACTGCATAGAGAATAGGTTCAAGTACAATGATACCAGCAAGGTAGAGGACACCACCATCGAGTGCGATTACCGTAATTTTGCCTATGTTTAATATCAAAACAATAACAATAGATGCTAGTGATGGCCATTTTAATTCAACCTGCGCCTGAAATTCCTGACTCAGTAAGGTAAACGAGCTTAAGACAAGTGTGGTGCTGATAATAAAAATAACAAGGAGAGACACATCGTGTGGAGAAAAGGCATATGCGGCAACGATACAGAGAATCATTGCAAATACGCCTGAGGCAAGACGCATGAGCATTGCCGTTCCCATAATCGCGCCGCGCTTCTCAGGGAAGAGAATAAGCTCACGAGAGATAACTTGATCAATGCCAAGTGATGCAAAGACGCTGATGAGCATAACAAAACTTACTGCGTAACTTAACTCGCCGTAGCTTGTCGGTCCCAGATTGCGCGCAATGTAGGCGGTCGCAATAAGTCCTATCGCCATGGTGGCGATACGTGCAAAAAACATCCAGCTAAGATTCTTTGTGTATCGTTGCAGTCCGGTGTCGTGGCGTTTTGCGATGAGCCGAGCGAATATGTTCATAGGATGTGTGTATTGTACACTTTTTTGAAGCTTCTATGCAACATGCGCAAAAAAAAGACCCCCAATGAGAGGGGGTCGTAAGGGAGGAGAACGACCGTGCGGTCAGTGGGTTGCCATGAAGGTGGTGATTTGCTCCATGACGTAGCCGAGCTGTTCGTCGGTGAGGCCTTGATGGCACGCGAAGACGAGGCCACCACGCATGACCTGGTCGGTGTTTTCGTAGCTTGCTTCGGCGAGGCGGTGCGGAATTTTCTCGAAGGCCGGCTGCTTCAGAACGTTGCCCGTGAAGACGGGACGGGTCTGAATGTCCATGCTTTCGAGATACAGCGCCAGCTCTTTTCGGTTGAAGGGCGCGCTGTCGCGAATTACAACGGGGAATGCGAGCCAGACCGCGTCGGCGCCTTCGGTTTGCTTCGGCAGAATGAAGTATTTCTCATACTGCTTGAAAAACTGAAGGAGCGATGCGTAATGACGACGACGCAGTGCAGCAAAGCCGTCGAGACGCTTGAGTTGCTCGAGCGCGAACGCGGCCGATATTTCAAGTGGCAGGAAGTTGTAGCCGATTTCCGAGAAGACAAACTTTGCGTCGTATTGCACGCCGCCGAGTTCGACATTGAAGCGGTTTTCCGCCTTTTCGGATTCCGCGCCTTCGCCAAAGAGCGATGAACGGCGACCCCAGCCACGCAGGACGACGAGTCGTTCCGCGAGAGCTTCGCTGTTCACCATGACCATGCCGCCACCGCCCGCGCCGTTGATGATGTGCGAGCCGTAGAAGCTGGTTGTGGTGATGTGCGAGTAGGTGCCGGTGGGGAGCCCGTAGAACGAACCGCCAAAAGTGTCGCACGAGTCTTCAATGAAAACAATGTTGTGCTTCATGGCAATCTCGGCAAGGACCTTCAAGTTCGGCAGATTGCCAAGCAAGGAAGGAATGAGAATTGCCTTGGTTTTCGGCGTGATTGCCGCCTCGACCTTGTCTGCATCGATGACGTAGGTGCCCTCGTCCACATCGAGGAAGACGGGAGCGAAGCCTTTTTGCCGGATGGGCGCGACGACGGTGCCGAACGTCAAAAGCGGGGTGATGATTTCGTCACCAGGCTCTGCGTTCAGGAGTTCGAGTGCGAGCAGGTTGGCAGATGAACCAGAGTTCACCATGACACCGTACTTTTTCCCGAACCGTTCGGCGACCTTCGCCTCGAATTCTTTGGTTTTCGGTCCGAGTGCGGTATTGCCGCGAAGGACGTCCACGACGGCTTGAATTTCTTCTTCGCCGTGAACTGAAGCTGCATACGAAACACGCATGGTTGACATGGGGGTTCTCCAAGAGTTGTGAAAGAGCAGGATTGCTTATGCAAAGTTATGCCACATACACACGTGTGTCAATATTGACATAGTAAAAACCATATTGATACATATTTTGGAATATACACAACCTTTTATAAAGTAATGATATAGTATTTGAGGTATGCGTAAAAAATATCTCATCACGGGGGGTTGTGGTTTCCTTGGTTCAAATCTTGCAGCGGAAGTGCTGCGCAGAGGCGATGAACTTGTTGTGTTTGATAGTCTCTTTCGAGTGGGAAGCGAGAGTAATTTAGGCTGGCTTCGAACACTGGGTAGTTTCAACTTTGTACACGGAGACATTCGTAATGCAAATGATGTTGAAAAATTAATTCGCACCGAAAAACCTGATGTGATTTTTCATCTTGCGGGACAGGTAACCATGACGCTTTCACTGACTGATCCCCGTCGTGATTTCGAGACAAACGCACTCGGAACATTCAATCTTCTTGAAGCAGTACGCGTACATTCGCCGACTACGAGCATCCTGTATTCGTCAACGAATAAGGTATATGGGGACCTGGATTCGCTACAGTACATTGAAAATGAGATGCGCTATATAACGCCTGATCTTCCAAAAGGTATGACGGAAGAAATTTCACTCGCATTTGCGTCGCCCTATGGGTGTTCGAAGGGCTCTGCAGACCAGTACATGCTTGATTACCATAAAATGTTTGGACTAAAGACGGCGGTGTTTCGGCATTCTTCAATGTACGGCGGGCGGCAATTCTCAACCTATGACCAAGGGTGGGTTGGCTGGTTCGTTGAACAAGCGGTGCTGGCATCTATGGGGAAGGGAAACATATTTACTATTTCAGGGAATGGTAAGCAGGTGCGTGATGTGCTTCATGCCGACGATATGGTGAGGTTGTATTTTGCTGCGTCTGACAAAATGTCCGAAATTGCAGGTCAAGCGTTTAATATCGGTGGAGGGGCTGACCAAAGCTTGTCTCTTCTTGAATTGTTTGCACTGCTTGAAGAAAAACTTAGTACGAAGCTTACGTACGAGAAATTGCCGCCGCGCGCAAGCGATCAAAAAGTGTTTATTGCAGATCTTACCAAAGCATATAAACGTATTGGATGGAAACCTCAAGTCTCAGCATCGGAAGGTATAGATCGAATGATAGAGTGGGTCCGTGAAAAAAATAATATATGAAATTAAGTATTATCATTCCCTCGTATCTCGAGGAAGAAAATTTACGCATCCTCTTGCCAAGGATCAATAGCGTACTCAAAACAATAGCGGTGCCAAGCGAAGTGCTTATTATTGACACGGAAACACCGCTGGATTCCACAGCGGAAGCTTGTGCCTTGTATGGCGCTCGTTATATTCCTCGTGTTGGGGGTAATCGCTACGGCGACGCAGTGCGAACGGGTATTCATGCAGCGCAAGGTGAGTATTGTATTTTCATGGACGCGGACGGATCTCACACGCCTGAGTTTATTGAGAAACTTTTTGCAGAACGAGAGCGTGCGGACGTGATAATTGCATCACGCTATATAGACGGAGGAGATACCGACAACGGAAAGGTGTTGGTGCTCATGAGTTGGATAGTAAATGCCGTATACGCACTTGTACTCGGACTTAACTGTAAAGATGTTTCAAATAGTTTTAAATTGTACCATCGTGAAGAACTGCAGGCGCTCGATTTGCGGTGTCATAACTTTGATATTGTTGAGGAGATGCTTTTCAAGTTGAAGAAGAGAAACAAGAAACTTCATATCCTTGAGTTGCCATATACATTCAAGAAAAGAATGTTTGGAAGCACGAAACGCAACCTTGTCGCGTTCATGGTGTCATATGGCTGGACACTTATCCGCCTGAGATTTGGCAAGTAATATGGTCTCCTTCGTTCGGAAATATATTTTTGCAATACTCATTGTCTTGAATACAGTGCTTCTTGGTGTGCAGACGATGGTGCAAGATAAGCCTGTTTTTTCCGGTTTCGGTACGGGGGTCGAGGCGCTTGCTGCGGGTGATTTTAACGCATATTATTTTGGAGGCAAGTTATTTCTGCATAACGAGTCACTGTATGATGTATCTTCGCAGAGTATTGTTTTTCCCAATGTTGTTCTTTCTGAGAGTAAGTTCCCTAGAACACAGAAGGTTTGGAATTGGATAAATAGATCCGTCTATGGGGCGACTGTGCCAGAGGTGACGGTCCCCTCAGTGAACATCTTTGTCTACCCGCCGCTTATGGCGGTGTTGTTCGTGCCGATAAGCATGCTCCCCTTTGTGGATGCATATATTTTAACGAGTATCTTTTCGCTTACTGTGTTCGCTTTTGCTGTGTATATGCTTTCAGCGAAACTTCCGCGCCGGCGCATGTTCTTAATTTTTGCTGTGGTTGCTTTTCTGACTTCATTTATATTTGCAGTCCATCTTCATCGGGGGCAGACGGACATGTTGATTGCCTCTCTTGTTATATTTGGATATCTCGCACTGCAACAGAGGAAATCGAATGTTGCTGGCGTATTGATAGGGGTTGCGTCGTTGCTTAAATTGACCCCAATCGTACTCGTGCCATATTTGATGTTTCGTGACAGGAGGGCATTTTGGTTTGCGAGCGGCACACTTGGTGCCTGTCTCTTTTTAATTCCTGCAGACATTTGGTTTGCATTCCTTGAGCGCATTACCTCATTTGCAACAAGTTTTTCAAGCGGGACGGCAAGCAATGGTTTGTTTGGACTTATGTACAATTCTTTTACCGAGAATTTTGTATCATATGCCGCCGCAAAGAATATCTATGCTGTTGTTTCATTCGTATTGCTGTGCGGAGTTGCCGCGGCACTCTTTCCTGTTCGAAAAAAAACAGAGCAGACACTACTTATTTTTGCTGTTCTGACGGTGCTCATGATGCTCTTGCCTGGAGTTTCGTGGGTATATAATGGCGTGTATGTACTCATCGTGTTTGCGGCGTACTGGAGCATTCGTTTTCATACACTAGTATCGGCGTGGGTTTATTTTGTGTATGATATTTTTGCATACCTCATTCTTTCCTCATACCTACTTTTGTCATATGCGCGAGATTACCCCGTCTATCATATGTTTGCACTACGTCCATTATTTCTACTCTGTTTCCTGGGGTTGTTTCTCTACGTAATGAGGAAGGAATTTTTCAGCAGGATAGGAAGAAAAATTTTCACGTTTGGCATACAGAAATTCCTCGCGCATCGTAGACGATTCTCGAAGTTCGCTTTTGTCGGAGCGGTTGGTGTTATAACAAATCTTTTCATATTTAGTATTCTGCATCAGACGCTCCTGCTCGATGTAAACAGTTCGGCTGTTCTTGCGTTTTTTGGTGCAGTAACACAAAACTATCTTATTAATCATTCGTGGACCTTCTCGTTTCAAGAGATTGAAAACCATACTTTGAAAGGATACGGCAAGTATGTGTTCGCCAATCTCCTTGGGTTGGGAGTGAACCTTCTGGTGTTAAATGTTATTGTTCGTATGGGATTTCTACCGTTGGCGGGGCAGGTTCTCGGCGTCGGAGCGGGTATGGTTTGCAACTACGTGACTGCGTCGAAATTTGTATTCCGCCGCACATAAAAAAAGCAGCGAGTTGCCTTGCTGCCGTGAGATTGCGTTCATTTGATTCGCGAGGAGTCTTCAGCGATCATTTTTTTGAGACCTTCTGCGAGGCTGTATGAAGCCTTCCAACCGAGCTTTTGTAGCGCCGTTGTGTCAATGTTGTAGGTCATGACTTCATTGTCTCGATAGGGAATTGCTCCGAACCGTAGCTCGGTTGTCACATTCCCGCTGAGCTCTTGCATCAGCAGCACAAGGTTTTTAATGCTGATATTTTCCTCACCACACACATGATACTCCTCGAAGGAATCCGTGTGTGTGGTTCTGTGCGTAACTATCCGCAAGAACGCATCGACAACGTCGTCGACATGAATGAAGTTTCGCAGCTGCGCCCCTTCAGTGAGTTCAATATACGGCGCGTTTGACAGAAGTTTTTCAGAAATAAGCGAGACGAATTTTGTTGCGTCGTCGCCTGATCCATAGAAGTGTCCGAGGACAACATTCGTGCAGAGCATATAGTTCTTGTACGAATGGAGCCAGTCGCAAAATTGATGCTTCGAGAGCGAATAGTGCCCCATTCTTTTGTCAAGAATGGTATCCGTATTAATAAAGTGCCGAACCTTATGCTTCCGCGCGAGTTCAAGAAGTCGTACAGGGAGCAGTAGATTGGCCTCAATGACCTGCATCGGGTCAACTACTTTTCTACCGTAGTCGGTGGCGCAATGAATGATTGTTTCGATGTTGTGGTTCTCGAAAAGGCTTTCTAATTCTTGATTGTCGACGTCGTGTGTCAAAACGTGAGTGAGGACATCGTGAATACGAAAGGTGTCAGAAAAACTTCTTTTAAGCACAATCATAGAATAACCATCTTTGAGGAGTGCGTGTAAAAGTTTGCTGCCAAGGTAACCGGTTGCACCAGTAAGGAGTATCGTGCCTGTACGCATGTGAACCTCGCAAAAAAATGTGAAAGAACAGTGGAGTTTAATCCAAGGTTATGACACATACACACGTGTGTCAATATTGACGAAACTGGAATAAATTGTCATTCTTTATATGGCTATTGATCTTTTGATCTTTCACAACTGAAGATAAGGAGTATTACCATGCAATCGTATCAATTTTTGCAGAATGCCTATCAAGGCAAGACGGTTTTGGTGACGGGGCTTACGGGATTTAAGGGTTCGTGGCTGTGTCATACGTTGCTTTCAATGGGTGCGAAGGTGGTGGGCATTGGCCTGCTGCCGCGTACGTATCGAGATATTTTTGTGGTTACGGGTTTGCGGGACATGGCTGAGCATCACGAGTTTGATATTCGTGATGCAGACCATGTACGCGCACTCGTGCAGCAGGTATCGCCAGACATTGTGTTTCATCTTGCGGCGCAGCCCTTGGTGCGACACAGTTATGCCGAGCCGCTTCTGACCGTGACAACGAATGTTGTCGGAACTACGAATGTGCTCGAAGCAATTCGGCAAACGCCGACGGTGAAAGCTGCGGTCATTATCACGACCGACAAGGTCTATGAAAACAAGGAGATCGATTACGGGTATCGGGAGCATGATCCGCTTGGCGGACACGACCCGTACAGCGGCAGCAAGGCGGCGGCGGATATTGTGGCGCAGTCATATATTCGCTCATTCTTCAATCCGTCGCGCTACGGTGAGCGTCACAACACGCTTGTGGCGATTGCTCGCGCAGGGAATGTCATCGGTGGTGGCGATTGGTCACCCGACCGAATCATTCCCGACATCATGCGTTCGGTTTTGGATGGCGGCAGCGATGTCTTGATTCGAAGCCCGTTCGCGGTGCGTCCGTGGGAGCATGTGCTTGAACCCGTTTCGGGTTACCTTGCGCTCGGTGCTCGCCTCTTGCAAGGCGAAGCGGAATTCTCGAGTGCGTGGAATTTTGGCCCCGACCATGATTTGTGGCTTCCTGTAGGAGAGATGGTACAGCGTGTGCTGACGCTCTTCGAACGGAAGACGGCATGGCGGGGAGTGATGCAGTGTGACACGCATCATGATGCAGAGAAGCACGAAGCGGTGCTTTTGACACTCGATGTCACCAAGGCGAATCGTCGCCTCGGGTGGCGTTCGCAGTGGGATATCGACACGACACTCACGCAAACGGTGATGTGGTACGCGCAGGTTGCAGAAGATCCGAGCTTGGCACGGGATGTGACTTTGCAGCAAATCAACTTGTATTTCAACAATCCCTAACACGGAGAACGACCATGAAAGTAGTCATCCTCGCAGGCGGTCTCGGCACACGGCTCTCGGAAGAGACGCACGTGCGCCCGAAGCCGATGGTGGAAATTGGTGGTATGCCGATTCTTTGGCATATCATGAAAATCTACTCGCACTATGGGTTCCATGACTTCATCATTTGCCTCGGCTATAAGGGTGAATCGATAAAGGAGTGGTTCCTCGACTATCGCGCATGCAAAAGCGATCTGACCATTGATCTGACGACGGGCGGTGTGCGGTATCACGATCCACAACTGGAATCGTGGAAAATATCGCTTGTCGATACCGGACCAACGACGATGACGGGCGGGCGCCTCGCGCGCCTCCGGCACCTCATCGCTCCTGGTGAACGCTTCATGATGACCTATGGCGACGGCGTCGGCGATATCGATATCGCCGCACTCGTCCGTTTTCATGAGTCGCATGGGCGTCTTGCCACGCTCACCACCGTCGTGCCTGAAGGGCGCTTCGGCGTTGTTGAAATCGACGCCGATCATTCAGTGTTGTCGTTTCAGGAAAAAACGGACAATCAGAAGCGGGTGAATGGAGGGTTCTTCGTACTCGAAGGGAAGGTGTTTGACTATCTCAAAGATGGCGACGCCACAATCTTCGAACAAGTACCTCTTCGTACGCTCGCGTCAGATGGTCAGCTCATGTCCTACGCACACAACGGCTTCTGGCACCCCATGGACACCCTCAGCGACAAACAAAAGCTCGAGGCCCAGTGGGAAAAGGGAGCTCCTTGGAAACTTTGGAAGGAGTAACAGCATGGACTACCGACTCACGCGCTTTGCGCAAAACCTTGATGGTCAACCGATGTTCAAGGTGCTCGCAAAAGTGCAGGAAATGCAGCGGCAAGGCAAAGACATCATTCACTTCGAGATCGGCGACCCAGATTTTGGGACGCCGCAAAACGTGGTGGATGCTGCGTGTCATGCGCTGCAAACAGGAAAGACGCATTACGCTCCTTCAATCGGAATCAAGGAATTGCGTGAAGCGGTGCGTCTTGCGACGCAACGTTCACGCGGCTTCTTGCCCGATTTGGAGCAGGTGCTCATTACGCCTGGTGCAAATATCGCCATTTTTTACGCGGTGCAATGCCTCGTGGAGCCTGGCGATGAGGTCATCGTGCCTGATCCGGGCTTCCCGACTTACTATTCGGTTTTGAAAGCGTGCGGCGCGGTGCCTGTTCGGGTACCGCTTCGCGAATCGAATCATTTCCGGATGCATCCAGATGATGTGCAATCGCGCATCACGAGCAAAACACGCATGATCATGCTCAACTCGCCGCACAATCCGACAGGGTCGGTGATGACGGGCGGTGAGATTCGGCGCATCGCCGAAATCGCGAAAGCGCATGATGTGTACTTGTTTAGCGACGAGATTTATGCGCGGATGTATTTCGCAGACGGCATTACGTTTTCGAGCCCGTCGTACCTCGATCAGTGCAGGGAACGGACCATCGTTGCAAACGGCTGGAGCAAGGCATTTGCCATGACCGGCTGGCGCGTTGGTGCGGTCATCGGGCCGCATGATGTGATTGCCAAAATGGATCTCATGTTGCAAACCACGTCGTCGTGCGTGCCACCGTTCATTCAGTACGGGGCGCTTGAAGCGATGACGGGTGACCAGTCTGAGGTGCAGCATATGACGCAAGAATATCAAGCGCGTATGCAGATTCTGGTGAGTGGTCTCAATGACATTCCGGGTATCCGGTGTCTTGAGCCTGGCGGCGCGCTGTATGTGTTCCCGAACATTTCGGGGACCGGCATGACAAGCGAACAGTTTTCTGATTTCGCTTTGGACAAGGCGGGTGTTGCACTTCTTCCCGGTACAAACTTCGGTGAGTATGGGGAAGGGTACATTCGTATGTGTGTGGTGAATTCGCGGGAAAATATCGCGGAAGGCATTCTTAGGCTAAAACAAGCACTTTTGAAAGGGTGAACATCATGAGAGTTGCTGACTATATTGTGGACAGGCTGTATCGTGCGGGCGCCCATCACACCTTCATGGTGTCGGGCGGCGGCATGATGTTTCTGTCGGATGCGCTCCAGGTCCACAAGGACATGGAGGTGGTGTGCAATCACCACGAGCAGGCGTCGGCTATGGCGGCGGTTGGGTATGCGAAATACACGGGAGGCATAAGTGCGGCGTTCACGAGCACCGGTTGCGGTGCAACAAACGCACTCACGGGCCTCCTCACCGCGTGGCAGGACAATGTGCCGGTTGTGTTTATTTCGGGACAAGTCAAACAGTCCGAAACAACACGCGGGACAGGCGTCCCGCTTCGACAACTCGGCACACAAGAGGCTGATGTCATCAAGATTGTCAGATCGCTTACGAAGTACGCCGTCATGATCACTGATCCGTCGACGGTTGCAGAGCATCTCGAGCAGGCCTTGCACCTTGCAACATCGGGGCGTCCTGGTCCTGTGTGGATCGACGTCCCTATGGATGTGCAAGGTGCGCTCATGACAACGACAGCGACACCGCAGGCAGTACACGGGGGAGACAGCTCTCCTGCGTGGTCCGCGGAGGCTTCTGCGACGGTGTCGAAACTGCTCATGAATGCAAAGCGCCCGGTGATTATTGCCGGGCAAGGTGTGCGGATTGCGAAAGCGATTCCGCAGCTGGAGGCGTATGCGCGGAGTTATGGCATCCCTGTCGTTGCACCGTACCTCGGTGTTGGCATGCTCCCGACTGATCACCCGATGTATGTCGGCGTGATTGGCATCAAGGGGAGCCGTGCAGGAAATCTTGCCGTGCAAAATGCTGACCTCGTGCTTTCGATTGGAAGTCGCCTGAGTGTGACGGCAATCGGGTATGAGTACGCGCTCTTCGCGCGTGAAGCGGTGAAAGTGGTGGTTGATATTGACCCCGTCGAGCACACAAAGCGGACGATCAAGGTTGATCATTTCATCCATGCTGATGCGAAAGAGTTTTTGATGAAGTGCTTCCCGAGTCGCAAACCCGAAACAGGGGAGTGGCTCAGCCGGTGTCAAGCGTGGAAAGCAAAGTACTCGGTGTGTCTGCCTGAGTATCGCACCTACACGGGTGCGGTGAGCATGTATCACCTTGTGGACACGCTCAGCACGCTGATGAAGGACGACGCCGTTGTCATTTCGGATGCAGGCTCGGCATTCTATGTCACCACGCAGGCAATTAACCTGAAGGGAAACCAGCGGTACCTCACCTCTGGCGGACAAGCGGAAATGGGCTTCACGCTGCCTGCATGTATTGGCGCAAGCTTTGCAAAGGGCGGCTCGGTGTACGGCATCACAGGAGACGGTTCATTTCAGATGAACATTCAAGATCTCCAGACGATCGTGCACCACGGACTCCCCATCAAGCTTTTTGTCCTCAATAACAACGGGTATTTGTCGATTCGTGCCACACAGAACAAGTTCTTTGAAGGACGGCTGGTTGGCACAGATGGGACGTCAGGGCTGTCGTTCCCCGACACGAAAAAGATTGCAGACGCATACGGTATCAAGTACCGCAGACTGCAGCAGAGCGCGACGCTTGCGGAAGATTTGCAAGACGTGCTTGCAGAAAAGGGGCCGGTGATTTGCGAAGTGATTTGCCCCGAAAACGAACCGGTCGTGCCCACTGCTGCCTCTAAAAAAACAGCAGAAGGCAAGATGGTGTCGCGTCCGCTTGAGGACATGATGCCGTTTCTCGATCGGGATGAGTATCTGAGCAACATGATCGTTCGTCCCGTGGATGAATAGGAGGTGCTATGAAAATCGCCATTCTTGGCGCGACGGGGTACATCGGGCGTTCGCTCGCGCTTGCGCTTGCGAACGACCCGCATGCCAAACTTGTGCTCTTTGTGCGAGATCTCGAGCAGGCTGAGGTAATGCTTGGTGCGCTCGGGCTTCCGAAAACTGTCCAGATACGCCATATCAGCACGTTGCTTCGGCAAAAAGTTGATGTGGTGGTAAATGCGACCGGGATAGGGAGTCCTCGTGCGCTTCTGAGCAATGCTCGTGCGGTTTTTGAAGTGACGGAATCTATGGATGCGCTCGTGATGGCATATTGCGAGCGATATCCTGGAGTCCGTGTGTTTAACATCAGTACGGGCGCGGTATTCGGGGAGTCGTCAGGCGATCCGATTACCCTTGGCACAAAAGCAGTTTTCAATCCCGATGCGGTGCGTGCCGCAGATTATTATGCGGTTGCAAAACTTGCATCGGAATTGAAGCATCGCGCATATGCTGAAATACCCCTTATCGACCTTCGTTTATTTTCGTTCTTCAGCACATCGATTGATGTTCGTGAGACGTTTCTGCTCTCGCAGATTGTCGCGTCCGTCCGTTCGGGGGAGGTGTTCGTCACCAGTTCCGACGATATTGCGCGCGATTACGTGACGCCAGAAGCGCTTGTCGATGTCTTGTTCTTTCTCTTGGGGCGTTCGCCTGAAAATACGGCGTACGACCTCCGGAGTGCGGCACCGGTAACCAAACTGGAACTGCTTGAGTATTTTGCAAGAACGTGGAATTTGCGTGTTTCAATAACTGGCGAGGAACAGATGAGTCCCACAGGCAAAAAACACGCGTACTATTCAAACCGGACAACACTTGCAGACTTGGGCTGCATTCCGAAATATACCTCACTGCAAGGTATCGACCGCACCATGCGGACGATGCGGTAAAGGAGGTTTCGCAGGGCACCTACGGGTGCTTTTTTTTGTGAGAAGTTTGAGAGCTATTGGAGAGCACGAATCCGTTGCTTCAAGTAGGGGTGGATGCTTGCGTCATCTACAGCGAACCACTGACGTGCGTTGTGTTGAGGGTCAAGGGTGATGGTGGCTGCCTCTCGTTCGGTGAGGGTATAGCCAAAAAAGACGGTGATGGCGTGATAGGAGATGTTGGGGAAGGCGCTGTTTGGCCAGAGTTCTTCGATAACCTGCGGGTTATTGAGCTTGCCTGCGTCGAGGGTGATGCCGAGCTCCTGCTCCATTTTGCGTACGGCCGCCTCGGCGAAGGTTTCTCCTTTTTGGATGCAACCGCCAGGGGTATAATAGATGCCTTGTGCTGGCTCATTCGTACGCTTGAAAAGGAGGACCTGTGTACGATCTTCATTAAACAGTACAATGTCGATGCAGGCAACGGGGGTTTTGTCCATGTAGGACATGTATTCTTCGGTGGTGAGTTTTCTTGTCATAGTTTAGATGCGGAGCCAGTTTTTGCTTTCGGGGATAATGTCTTTGAAATTGGTATCGTTGTAGCTCTTTGACCAGAGCTTTGGTGCAATAATAATTTTATCATGGTTTGTACTCAGCCAGGCGCCCCACCAGGCGAATGTTGAGTTGGGGATTATGTGGTGTTTGCAGGCGGTAGAAATTTCCATTTCTTCGATGTAGCTGATGGAGGGGGAGGAGACATAGGTTGCATCTTCGGGAAGTTTTGCATGTTGTTTGACCCATTCGATGTCGTCACTCATGACGTAGAGGTGCATGTTTGGGACAAGTTCGTGCATTTTTGCGAGGGCGCGGGAGTAGTAGGCTTCGTCGCAGACGTCGAGGTCGCTATGCCCAACGTAGTCGGTGCGGCGGAAGAAAATGCCAACGGCGTATGGGTCATTCTCAATTTTCTCCTTCATAGCTTGTGCGACAGGGTCGAGCGGGTCGCGGAAGGTGAAGTGCTTACGAATTTCAGCCTCGATTCCTTTGAAATACTTTTCTGATTGCCAGTAGCCTTCGTAGTACTTTCTATAGGGCGTGGTGAGGAGTCTTTTGTCGTAGTGAATGATGTCGGGGGTAAAAAATTTACGTAGCACGCGGCGCAGAATGTTTGAGGCAAAGCCATAGGGTGTGCGGGCGGAGAGCGCCGAACGTTCGCTCGCAAGCGGGATTTCGCATGAGAGTTTTTGTAGGTCAAAGGTGCGGAGAGTGTCGGCGTGAACGCGTCCATTCGAGGTATACGCGGTGATGTCGTAGTCGACGTGAACGGTGTCACCTCGACCTTTTGCTGCAGCAATAAGCGCTCGCGAAAATGCATACTGAAACATTTGATTGCCCATGCCGCCTTTGAGTTTGACGATGACTGTTTTGTGCATTGCATCATACTAACATGTGGTGACGCAAAAAATAACCCCGCCGGAGCGGGGTTGGGAGTGGTCATGTTAGACACGACCAAAATTGTCTTCATGGCGCACAATGTCGTCCTCGCCGAGGTACAAACCCGTTTGCACCTCAATGAGCACGAGTGGCACCGTGCTCGGATTCTCGATGCGGTGCTTTGCGCCGATGGGGATGTACAGACTTTCGTTCGGATGGAGCAAGCGGCGCTCGTCACCGATGGTTACCTGTGCAATGCCCGAGACGACCACCCAGTGCTCCGCACGCTTTCCGTGCGTTTGCAGCGAGCTTGCGCAGCCAGGGGTGACGGTGATTTTCTTCACCTTGAACCCCGGCCCCTCCTCGAGCACCTCGTAGATGCCCCACGGGCGATAGCCACGGAAGTGATGATCGGCTTCGGGGTGACCTTCAGAGCGAAGCGTGTCGACAGCCTTTGAGAGCTTGCTCACAGCGTTCTTGTGGAGCACGAGGAGCGTGTCTTGCCCGTCAACCACAATGAGGTCGCTCACGCCAATGGCAACAACGAGTTTGCCATCAACACAGGCACTGACATTCGACGAATCAAACGAAGCGATGCGCTGCTCCTTGCCGCGTGCGGGGATAAACGACTCGAGGTCGCCCAGGTCATCCCAGTCGAAGTTTGCACGGACGACGCGCATCGAGGAAGCTTTTTCCGCGACGGTGTAGTCGATCGACTTCTCGGGAAGCAGCTCGAAGTTGTCGAGAACGCTTTTCATGCCCCCTGCAATGATGTCCTGCGTCACGGGCTCACACAGCCGAATTTCACGCATGAACGTCTCGAGACTGCCGATGTGAAAGCCGGTATTCCAGAGATAGTTGCCTGCGGCGAGGAAGCCCTCAGCGGTTTCGCGGTCGGGCTTTTCGGTGAAGCGGGTGACTACCTGCGGCTCCGCAAGGCTGCATTCGATGTAGCCGAAGTCACTCGACGGCTCCGTGGGCGGAATGCCAATGACCACATAGTGGTCACGGGCGATGCGCGCTGCTTCCTGCAGTGTTTCGCCATAGGACGCGACGTCGTGAATGACATGGTCGGCCGGCGTGCAGACAAGCACTGAGTCAGTCGAGATCTTACGGTCAATCATGGTTGCGAGTGCGCACGCCATGGTAACAAAATTTTCCTTGCCTTCGGGACGAATGACGAGACCTTCCTGCGGGAATGCGGGAATGATGGCACGTGCCTGTTTGAGTGCGTTGTGCTTGTTGACATCCGTTGTGATGAGGAGAATGTCCTCAATGGCGGAAGTTCGCAGCGCACGGCGAAATGCTTTTTGAAACAGCGATTCGCCGTCAGCGAGCGGTACATAGTACTTCGGGTAGCTGCGACGAGAGAGTGGCCAAAGGCGCTTGCCCTCACCGCCACACATGATTGCCTGGACTATGCGAGACATGGTGTTCTCCTTGTGAAAGATCTAGGAACGGGGTTGATACGATAATTACATATATCGGGCAATATGGCAAAGAAAGCAACACTTGACATTATGCATCGTATGTAGCATCATACTAACGTTCGTTTTTTAATTCCTGTAACCAATCTTCAGAAGGAGATTCTCATGACGGCAACTTTGGTAACACACCAAGTGGTCGATGGCTCTGCCGCAACGCGACCCGTCGCCTCCATCCTTATGCGTGTGGTTGAAGCGCGCGGCGAGACCTTTCGTACAAAGGTGATCTTCCTGGATCCCGAAGATGGACCTATCTGCTGGCGCGTTCAGCTGTACCGCCCGTTTTCGCTCCTCTCGTTCCGTAAAAAGGAAGTGTTTGCGCAGATTCATGTCGACAGTGATCCTGTACGCTTCGCGCTCACCGTTTTCAATTCGCTGCTGAGCAACGATGAAACCCAGAAGATCAAAGACGGCATCGCTGTGCTTGAGCGGCAGTTCAAAGGGCAGCGCCTCATCGCCTAACGCAGCTCTTTGAGCGCAGAATATTTTACCGCCACGTCACACGGCCTCTGGCGGTTTCTTTTTGCCTGGAAGGTATATGAAAAGAAAGCAACACTTGACATTATGCGTCATGTGTAGCATCATATCAATGTTCGTTTTTTAATTCCTGTAACTAATCTCAGAAGGAGATTCTCATGACGGCAACTTTGGCAATTGACTATCAGTCCGACGGTTCTGCCGCAGCGCGACATGCCGCATCCATTCTCATGCATGCGGTGGATACGCGCGGCGAGACCTTTCTCACAAAGGTGATTCGCATGGATGGCGCAGATACGCCTCTCTGCTGGCACGTTGAACTGTATCGCCCGTTTTCGCTCCTCTCGTTCCGCAAAAAGGAGGTGTTCGCGAGGATTCGCATCGGCAGTAATCTGGCGTGCTTCTCGCTTACTGTTTTCAACTCGTCGCTGAGCGACGATGAAATCGAGAAGATCAAAGACGGTATTGCCGAGCTTGAACAGCGATTCAAAGGGAAGCGTCTCTACTAGTGCAGACGTCTGCACGCAGAATATTTTACCGCCGCGTCACACGACCTCTGGCGGTTTCTTTTTGCCCGGAAGGTATCCACAAAGAAAAAGCCTCCCAGCGCGGGGAGGCGAAAATGTGCAAAGGAGCGTGTTACATGCGCTTGTCTTCGGCGCTCAGGAACCAGTCGTAGGTTTTGCGGAGGCCGTCTTCGAGCGAGACTTCGTGCTTCCAGCCGAGCGCGTGGATGCGTGAGACGTCGAGCACCTTGCGCGGCGTGCCGTTCGGGATGTTGCCGTCAAAGACAATGCGCCCCGTGTAGCCGACAATCTGCGCAATGAGCTCGATGGTCGCACGCATGGTGCAGTCGACGCCTGTGCCGACATTGATAGGACCAGCCTCCCGGTAGTGATGCATGAGGTGCACGCACGCCTTGGCGAGGTCGTCGACGTAAAGAAACTCGCGAAGCGGGGAACCATCAGTGAAGCCGCGCACCTCAGAGAGGTCGACCAGCTTCGCTTCGTGGAATTTCCGCATGATCTGCGGAATTGCGTGGCTGTACGCTTTATGAAAGTTGTCGCCGGGGCCGTAGAGATTTGTCGGCATTGCCGAAATGAAGTTGCATCCGTACTGCGCACGGTATGCATCGCACATCTTGATGCCAGCAATTTTTGCAATCGCATAGGCGTCATTCGTTGGCTCGAGCGCGCCCGTCATCAGGTATTCCTCCTTGATGGGTTGTGGGCAGAGCTTCGGGTAAATGCACGACGAGCCCAGGAAGAGCAGTTTATTGACCATTGCCAGCTTGCTCGCTTCAAGGACAGCCGTCTGAATTTTGAGATTCTCCAGAATGAAATCAGCAGGGAAGGTGTTGTTGGCGGTGATGCCGCCAACTTTTGCTGCAGCGAGGAAGACGTGTGTCGGCTCGACGTGCTCGAAGTAGTGTATGACCGAGCGGAAGTCGCTCAGGTCACACTGTGCCCGCGTTGCGGTCAGAATGTTGCAGTAGCCTTGACGCTCGAGTTCGCGCACAATGGCGCTTCCCACGAGGCCGCGGTGTCCTGCGACGAAAATGCGTGAGTCTTTTCTCATACCCAATCCTTTGGAGAATATGTGCAGCGGCCCGAAGGCCTTCTGCAGCGGGGTTGGTTTAGATGATGCCCTTTTTCGCGCGTTCGAAGTCGGCGACGGTCATTTCACGGACGAGTTCATCGAACGTAACCTGCGGTTTCCAGCCGAGCTTCGTGCGTGCCTTGGTGGCGTCGCCGTGGAGGTTGGTAACGTCCGTCGGACGGTAGAGGGTCGGTTCGATATAGCCGACAATCTCGCCAGTGTCGGCACGAATGCAGACTTCATCTGTTCCTTCGCCATGCCATTCCACGTGGATTCCGAGAAGTCCGAAGACGCGCTCCGTGAACTCGCGATTGCTGTGCTGTTCGCCAGTAGCGATCACAAAATCGTCGGGCGATTCTTGTTGCAGCATGAGCCACATAGCGACGACGAAGTCCTTCGCATGCCCCCAGTCGCGACGCGACGAAGGGTTGCTAAAAGGAATCGGATCGTCGTAGCCGAGCGCAATGCGCGCGGCGTGACGCGTGATGGTACGGGTGACAAAAAGTTCACCACGCCGCTCGCTCTCATGGTTGAAGAGAAAGCCTGAGCAAACGAACATGCCGTACGCCTCGCGGTAGTTCCGTGAGAGGTAGTGCGCATAAACTTTTGCACAGCCATACGGACTGCGAGGCCAGAAGGGCGTTGCTTCGCTTTGCGGCGGCGGGGCTTCACCAAAAATTTCGCTGGTCGACGCTTGGTAGACACGCGTCTTCTTGGCGAGGCCCGCAAGCCGAACAGCTTCGAGCACATGCAGTGTGCCGCCACCATCAACGGAGAGGGTGTATTGTGGCAGATCGAACGAATCGCGAACATGGCTCTGCGCGGCGAGGTTGTAAATCTCGTCGGGCTTGAGTTCCGCAATGATGCGATAGATGCTGAGACTGTCGGACATGTCGCCATAGTGCAGATGGAGTACTTTCTCTTCGAGAAGGTGCGCAATGCGCCACTTGCTCGCTTCGGTGCTGGTGCGACGAATGACGCCGTGAACTTCGTAACCTTTCGAGAGCAGAAGCTCCGCAAGGTACGAACCGTCTTGACCGGTGATACCGGTAATGAGTGCAACTTTCGTCATGATGACGTTCCTTTGTAAATGAACAAGACTTCTCTCAACTGCTTTGTAAAGCAGTTGAGGGCTCAATAGAAATGTATACTGTTTGTATATGTTTTGTCAATATCTGTGCCTGCTGTGAGAGTAGTGGAAATATGGACATTTTGGGGCTCTTGGTGTAGTATGCGGGGCGCAGATATGGGTGATACACATGGCGACTATGGTGTAACGGTTAACATATAGGTTTGTGGTACCTGCGATTCGGGTTCGATTCCCGGTAGTCGCCCTAGAAAAACTTAATCCCGCTTCGGCGGGATTTAGTTTTTCTCGGCGACTACCGAAGAGGCGAACTGCTTCGCCTCTGGGGAATCGCACCACACAGGGCATTTCTATTTTTATACTCCCTTCGGTCGTTAAAAATAAGTCAACCAGCCGGAGCCCTATCGCGCGCAGTGAGCGGTAGCGGAACGAGCACGAAGGCGAGGCGGGCTCGCGAGTGCTTAGTTGTAGCTAGCCGAAGGCGCAGCGAAACTTAGCAACTTGTGAGTCGATCCCCGATAATGTTTACCTGAAAAGAGTCGATCTCATAGAGCTCATCGTTCTAACTCCTGGATCCCCGGATATGCGAAAGTAATACTCCGCTCGCGCTACGTTTACTTTCTGCATTCCGAGGATGACTCATCGGGGTGTATTTATTTCTTGAAGTTAGAGCTGAGTTTCTTCCACACCTTGCATTCTCAAAATCTATGCTATACTCCCTGCAGTTAGTTTTTTCATATGGCAAATCGACACCTTTCACGTTCTGTTGTTCTCCAGACTCTCTTTGAGGCAGATGCATCAGGGATAGACCGCGCGAGCGCACATGCAATCCTTGAGCGTAACCGCGACGAGTTCGCGCCGCGCAACGATGACGACGCCTTTATGGTGTCGCTCCTTGATGGCGTGATGGGGAAGCAACACGAACTCGATCTTGTCATTGAAAAAGCTGCGCCTGAATGGCCCCTTGACCGCATTGCGGTCCTCGACCGAAGCGTTCTTCGCCTTGGTCTCTACGAGCTCCTTTTTGCAGACAGGGCAAGCGTCCCCGCAAAAGTTGCTATTAACGAAGCGATTGAACTCGCAAAGCAGTATTCTGGCGATAGTTCAGGACGCTTTGTGAACGGTGTACTCGGCGCAATCTACAAAGAGCTTGGTGAGCCGGGCAAAGAAGAACAAGGGAAGCGTCCACCTCGTCGCGCGGTACGTTTTGAGGATATGCCGGTTGAGCGCCATGGTGGTGCGGTTGTGTACACGCGTGACCCGCATGGAGTGCTTAAGCTTGCGCTCGTGCATGATATTTTTGGGCACTGGACACTTTCAAAGGCAGGGCTCAAGGAGGATGAGTCGCTTGAAGAAGGAACGGTTCGTGCGCTCAAGGAAGAAACGGGGCTCGATATTGTCATTGAAGAACAAATCGGCGCAAACGAATACATCGCGTCGTCGGCAGAGAAGGGGCGTGTGCGGAAGCAGGTGACCTACTTCCTTGCACAGGCGCCGTATCAGGAGCTAGAACTCCAAACAGGTGGCGGGCTTGATGATGCGCGATGGTTTAAGATTGGTGATATTCTTGCGCTTAATTTCTATGAAGATATTTTGCCAGTCGTGACGAAGGCTGTTACTATCATCGCATCAAAGTCAGTATAGTTTTTGAAAAGACCTCATGGAGTGAGGTCTTTTACTTTGTTTGCTCAAAACCCTGGATCCCATCCTTCCTGACAAAAGTTACGTGCATTGTTTTAGAGGTGGTTTTATGTTAAAACCAACGCCGATTTAACTAGTAGTCAATCTAAGTTACTAGTTCTTCCTTTTGTCATCCAGGAGGGATCCAGGAATAATGGGTGACACGGTGCTTTCTTTATGGTAGAGTTTGACGAATGAATTATTCTGCTATTGAAGAACGTATTGGTGTTACTTTCCGTGAGAAGGTGCATCTTTTGACGGCGCTCACGCATCGTTCATATTTGAATGAGCATCGTGAGGCGACACAGGAACACAACGAGCGCTATGAATTTCTTGGCGATGCAGTCCTCGAGCTTATCGTGACCGACTATCTCTTCCGTGAGTATCCAAAGAAGCCAGAAGGTGAACTTACCGCGATTCGCTCAGCACTCGTGAACACGGTTTCGCTCGCGGGTGCAGCGACCGAGCTTGGGCTTGGCGAGTATTTGCTTATGTCGAAGGGTGAAGCAAAAGATACCGGGCGCGCGCGGCAGTATCTTCTTGCGGATGTATTTGAAGCGGTTGCGGGAGCTATTTTTCTCGATCAAGGGTACGATGCGGCACGCGACTATATCGCACGAAGCCTCTTTGGTAAGACGAAAGAAATCGTCGAAAAAGAACTTTGGAAAGACGCAAAGAGCCGCTTCCAGGAGCGTGCGCAGGACAAGGTAAGTATTACGCCGACGTACGAGACACTTCGTCAAACCGGCCCCGACCATGCGCGGCAGTTTGTGATTGGCGCGTTTCTCGGGAAGGAGCTTATTGCCGAAGGTGAAGGTTTCTCAAAACAAGAAGCGGAACAAGTGGCGGCGGAGCGCGCTCTCACAAAACAAGGCTGGTAGCGAACTTCCAAAACGGGCGTACTTGCATTGGTTTCAGTCACTCATTCCTCCGCGGTATAGAAATACCGCTCCGTCATTCATTCCCTCCAACCAACGCAATTACATCCCGTTTCTGAAAGTTCGCTTTGCAAGAATGAAAAATTCAGTCGAAATTCCAACAGCGTGCCCTCGGCGCGTTTTTGTTAGTTTTCTCGAACATGCGGTATACTATGCGTATGAATATCTCTACGGCACGAGGGTTTACCTTGATTGAGCTTATGGTGGCGATTACCATTATTGGTATCCTCACGGCAGGCGCGACGGTTGCGTTTTCGAATGCGCGGTCTCGTGCACGTGATGCGCAGCGGTATGCGGTGCTCGCGCAGATAGAGCTCGCACTTGAAACCTATCGCCAAGTGAATGGCTCGTATCCAGACTCTGGCGGCGATTGGGTGAGCTCATGTACGCTCCCGACGGGGTATATTACAGGCCTTGCGCCAACGTTTCTCGTAAAGCTCCCACTCGACCCGGTTTCTGTAACAGGGTGTCGCAACGGGAATGAGGGGTATCGGTACAAGTCAGACGGCACTGATTACAAGTTCCAAGTGTATAAAACTGTTGAAAAGGAAGAGAAGTGCGACCTCGAAACAAAAGCGTATTGGGAACCAAATAGCTCCGACAGGCCAAACACTTGTTCTGTCTATAGTGCTGGCGGCACAGCATTCTAACTATGCTTCTGAAAGAACTCACGATTAACGGATTCAAATCATTCGCAAAAAAAAGCGACCTGCTTTTTTCGTCACCGATTACGGCAATCGTCGGGCCGAATGGTTCGGGAAAATCGAACGTCGCGGAGTCGTTCCGCTTCGTGCTTGGTGAACAGGCAACGTCGCGCATGCGCGGCAAGAAAGGCGAAGACCTTATCTTTGGCGGCTCTGAAAAGGTGGCGCGCCTTGGTAGGGCAACGGTGACCGCAACCTTCGACAATAGTGCGCGCGTATTCCCGACTGATTTCGATGAGCTTATTATCGAGCGCACCGTTGCGCGCGACGGCTCGAACGACTACACACTTAACGGCGCACGCGTACGCCTCAAAGATGTGCTCGAAATGCTCGCATCGGCAAATATTGGCACGACCGGACACCACATTATTTCACAAGGTGAAGCAGACCGTATTCTTACTGCGTCGCCAAAACTTCGCCGGGAGATGATTGAAGATGCTTTGGGACTTCGCGTGTATCAATACAAAATCGCTGAGAGCGAAAAGAAACTCGAAAAAACACACGAGAATATTGCACGCGTTGAGTCGCTTCGCCGCGAAACCCATCCACATTTACAGTTTCTCGAACGACAGGTCAAAAAATACGAACGTGCTCTCGAGCTTCGTGATGAACTCGCGACTGCCTATGCAGACTATTTGCGTCGCGAAGCCGCATATCTTGCTGAAACAAAGAAGACGCTCACATCCACGCTCACCGCACCAAGAGAAAAACTCGCACAGCTCATGCAAACTCGCAAAGAAGCGGAGCAGAAAATAGCAGGACAAAGTGAACATCACGATACCGACACACTTTCTGCAAAGCAAGGCGAACTCTCTCGTGCTCGGCATGAACGCGACGCTGCGGCGCGTGCCGAGGCATCGCTCGATGGGCAGATTGGTTTTCTCGAGCGGCGCATTGCGCACCTTCGTGCTGAGCATGCAAAACCTGCGCCAGCAGTACTTGCGGCACCGATTGCCTACGATGTATTTGCCACAACCTATGCACACATTTCGCGCGCAGTAGAGCAGGCGCTCCTCAGCGTTTCTCTTGATGAGGTAAAAACAACGCTTCGTAATATTCACACCTCGCTCGGCGCGCTCGCAAAACGCGCGGAAGTAGCACCACAAAAATCGCTCGATCTTTCAAGCGAGGAAGGTGAACTCGAAGAACTTCGCGTCCACGCAGAAGATGCACGAGCAACGCTGCGCGCCGTGCACGAACGGGTTCAGGTGCTTGAGCACCAGTGCGGCGTGCTTCGTGCAAAAATCGAAGCTGATACAGAAGAAGCACGCGAACTTCGTCACAAAGTAGAACTCTACGACCATGAAATTCGCGAGCTTGAACGAGAGATTACAGGCCTTATTGCACAGGAGGATATGCTTCGTCGCGATGATGAGGCGTTTAATGCGGAGCTCCAAGAAGCGGTGGTGCTGGTTCGCTCAAAGGCGATGCAGTATTTGAAGCGCCCCGTGCTGGTGGACGGCGCCGCGCTTGATGACGCTGCGATTGCTGCGCTTCCGCGTGAAGGGCAACTTGAACGGAAGCGCGCGCTTGAGCGTCTTAAAATTCGCCTCGAGGAACTCGGTGGCGTCAATGAGGAGGTTATTCGCGAATACAACAATGCGAAAGAGCGCGATGCATTTCTTGCAAAGGAACTCGCCGACCTCGGCACCTCGTCGGAAACATTGTTGCGTATTATTGCCGAGCTTAATCAAGAACTCACGCTCCGATTTACCGAAGGGCTTGAAAAAATTGACGAGGCATTCAACAGATTCTTCGCTCGCATGTTCGTTGGTGGTGTGGCGCATGTGCTGCGCTCATTCCCGAAGGTCAAGGCGGCAGCGCAAAGTGCGGTCGTGAGTGATGATGAGATTCCTGAACCGACAGAAGAAGATGACGATGCTGAGCCGGAAATCGGTGTCGAAATTGACGTGCGTCTCCCCAATAAGCGCGTGCGCGGGCTCGATATGCTTTCGGGAGGTGAGCGCGCGCTTACCTCGATTGCGCTTATCTTTGCGATGTCGCAAATCAATCCGCCGCCGTTTATTATTCTCGACGAAACCGACGCGGCACTCGACGAGGCGAACTCTCGTCGGTATGGCGACGCGCTCTCGGTGCTCGCGGAACGTTCGCAGCTTATCCTTATCACGCACAATCGCGAAACTATGTCGCGTGCGGGCGTGCTCTACGGCATTACCATGGGGCAGGACGGCATCTCTCGCATGCTCTCGATTAAACTCGAAGAAGCGATTGCGGTAGCGAAATAAGAAAACGGCACACGCCGTTTTCTTTGTGGTATACTTGCGCCATGTTACTCGTATTTTACGGTGGAGACACGGAAACGGCGCGCGCAAAAATGCGTGAGCACCTTGCGCAGGATACGCGTCAGCCGCAGTGGATTATTGCGACCGAATGGTACCCAGGACGTTCCTTGGAAGTCGCAAATACAATGCCACTTTTTGGCGGCGTGCACCTCTATGTGCTCGATACGCCATCGAATGATGACGCGTACGACGCAGAAGTGTACGCATCGCTCGAGGCCTTTGCACAGTCGCCACATACGTTTGTGCTTGTGGAAGGCTCGCTCCTTGTGGGGAAAGTGAAGAAACTTCAGTCGCATGCGCAGGAGATCTTTGAGTTCCGCTCTGCAGAAAAAAAGTCGACGTTTAATACGTTTGCGCTCGCTGATGCGCTTGCGGCGCGCGATAAGCGGAGCTTGTGGGTGAAGCTCCATGAGGCGCTTCGAGCAGGAGAAAGTGCCGAGGCAATTATTGGTGTCTTGTGGTGGCAGCTTAAAGCGCTCGCACTCGCCGCGCGCACAAAAAATGCCGCCGAAGCCGACATGAAGGATTTTCCGTATCAAAAAGCAAAGCGCGCGCTTGCGAAGTTTAAAGACGGCGATATAGAGCACTTCATGCGTACGCTCAGTGCTGTCCTCCACGAAGGACACGGCGGTAAACGAAACATAAACGACGCCCTCGAAACCTGGGTGCTTTCCATTTAATCATGCAGGGAAGTATTGGTGTTGATGAAGCGGGACGGGGCCCTGTGGCGGGGCCTGTGGCCGTTGGTGCGGTGTGGGTGCCGAAGGGGTTTGACTTCGAGCTTTTGCCACGTGTTGATGATTCGAAAAAGCTCACCGAGAAGATGCGTGAGCGTGCCTTTCGCGCGGCGTGCGCGCTTGTGGAAAAGGGGATTCTGCGCTATCACGTCGCGCTTATTTCTGCAGAGCATATCGATGCGAGGGGAATTACGGATGCGGTGCGAACAGGTATCACAGCATGTTTTGCGGCACTCGATGCGGACCCTGCAACAACGCACGTAAAGCTTGACGGACTTCTGAAGGCGCCCGAAGCATTTGTACATCAAGAAACTATTATTGGTGGCGACGCAAGCGAGCCGACGATTGCGCTTGCGTCGATTCTGGCGAAGGTGACTCGCGACCGCTATATGGTGTCGCTGCACGAAACGTCTCCCGCGTATGGCTTTGCCGCGCATAAGGGGTATGGCACGAAGCAGCACTACCGCGCGATTGCAGAGCACGGCATGATGCATGAGCACCGCCGGTCATTTTTGAAGAAATTTTCAGAAGGGTTGGGTACTAATTAGTCTGGATCCCATCCTTCCTGACAAAAGTAAAAATGCAGCGCTTTCGATTTCTAGGTAGTTAAATCTACGTGGATTTAACGAGTTGTTAATTTAAAATAACTCCCGTAACTTTTGTCATCCTGGAAGGATCCAAGCGCACGGCAATAATTTTGAAGAGAGCATGATGCGTTTAGTGACACAAACGAAGAATGGCGGTATACTATGCCCCATGGATATTGCGAACCGCATACTCGGAATTTTGTTCTATATAACAGAGCCAGTCACGCGCGAAGCGCTTGCGCGTATGCTTCAGATTGATACTGATGCGCTCGCGGAGGGTATTGCGCAGCTGCAGCATGACTTCAGCACGCGAGGTATTCGTGTCCTCCAAGAAGGCGACACGCTCGCGCTCGTTACTGCCCCAGAACTTACCGAAACTATCGACACGATTCGCAAAGAAGCACTCTCTCGCGATATCGGCAAAGCAGGTGCGGAAACACTCTCGATTGTGCTCTATCATGGACGCGTCTCACGCGCACGTATCGATGCAATTCGTGGGGTGCAGTCGTCTGCAATCGTCCGTTCGCTCCTTGTGCGTGGTCTTATCGAAAAAATACAAGGAGAAGGAAGATCGCCCGAATATGCAGTGACGCCACAGCTCCTCGCGCACCTTGGCGTCACGGAGCGTCGCGAACTTATGGATTTCCATGAAGTCATGAGCGCACTCGATGCATTTACCGAGACGCTCGAAACAAACCCCTCATAATTCGTATGCCAGAATCAACTCCATCAACCGTGCGTCCTGCGCCGTTTCCTGTCTTTCGAGAACTCGCGCTCCTTGCGGGCGTCTTAGTGTCAGTTTTCTTTTTGCCGTATTTGTATACCCAGGCACGCATGCCGCTCTCGGATGCCGGAGCGAGCCGCGCCGCACAAGTCTCTGCGCTCCAGGCTCCCGAAGAGACGCCGCGCGTTCCAGACGCTTCAGCATTTGAACATATTGCGCTACTTGGTAAAACTTCCGCCGTCTATGACGTGTCGCGCGGTGAGTTTCTCTATACGCAAGCGCCCGATGCGGTGCTTCCGATTGCCTCAATTACGAAACTCATGACCGCGCTGGTTGCGTATGAGCTTTTGCCAACACTTGATACGATAGTCACTATCCCCGCGACAACGACAGATGAATATTCTTCGCTCGCCGTGGGCGACAGGTTCACCGCGCGGGATCTCATGGATTACACACTTCTCGTTTCCTCGAACGAAGGTGCACATGCGCTCGCGCTTACCGCCGCGCAAATGTCCTTTGGCAAGGATGCTGATATTGCGATGTTTGTGCGCGCGATGAACGTGCGCGCAAAGACACTTGGACTCGAACATACAAGCTTTCAAAATGTCACTGGGCTCGATATCGGTACAGGGCCTGGCGCAACAGCTTCCGCGCAAGACGTCGCGAAACTTCTTGCCTACATCATCACGGAGTATCCTGATCTCCTCACCGCAACAAGGCTGGAAGAGCAAACCTTTGTTGGTGCAAAGGGCCTTATCTACGAAGCAAAAAACACCAACGGCGTAGTGCGCGATATTCCTGGGCTCATTGCTTCAAAAACAGGCTTCGAAACAAGCGCGGGTGGCACCCTTGCCGTAACCTTTAACGCAGGGCTTGGCCGGCCAATTGTTGTTGTAGTGCTTGGTTCGACGTGGAGTGGCAGATTTGATGATATACTCGAGTTGGTGACAACAACCCAGGAATCTCTATAATTTCTTCCAAAATGAGCGAGTTTGCACGCCGCAAGTACAATTTTTATCCTCACCGTACATTAGGTACGTCTCCGGTAAAAATTACACTTGCAACGCACAACCTCATCTCATTTTGAAACAAATTACTGAGATATAATTTAAACTATATGGAATACGCAATCATGAAACTTCTCGCCATATCGGCGCTCACCTTCACGGCCGCAATGGCGGTTACGCCACTTGTCACGCATTTTCTCTACGAGCATAAAATGTGGAAGAAAAAGGCGGGGAAGGAAGGCGGCTATGGCGGCGGCGGCACACCACTTTTTAATGAGCTTCATAAAGATGCCGATACCGGCACACCGCGCATGGGGGGTGTTGTTATTTGGCTCGGGCTTCTCATTGCGCTCGGCTTCATTGTGCTCGGGCAGCTACTCGCGCCGCAAAGCCTTCTTGCTGACCTTAATTTCGTGAGTCGTTCACAGACGTGGATACCGCTTGCGGCGTTCTTTATCGGTGCACTCGTTGGCTTTATTGACGATTACTCCATCGTCAAAGGCTCGGGCACGCACTTTGCCGATGCAGGACTTTCGCTCAAAACGCGCCTTGGTATTGTCCTTGCGCTCGCGGGCGCAATTGGCTGGTGGTTTTACGCAAAGCTTGGCGTGAGTGCCATTTCGTTTTTTGGTATCACTACCATTCCGCTTGGCGTCGGCTTCATTGCGTTCTTCATGCTGGTGGTGGCTGCGGTGTATGCGAGTGGTATTATCGACGGCATCGACGGCTTGTCGGGCGGTGTGTTTCTCTTTATTTTCGCCGCGTACACCGGCATTGCGCTCATGCAGGGGCAGACGGATATTGCCATGTTCTGTGCCGCAATCGTCGGCGGACTCCTTGCTTTCTTGTGGTTTAACATCCCGCCCGCTCGTTTCTATATGACGGAGACGGGCATTATGGCACTCACGCTTGCGCTTGCGACGGTCGCCTTTTTGACCGACGATCTCGTTGGCGGCGTCGGCATTTCACTCTTGCCAATTATCGGCGGACTGCTTGTTGTCACCGTTGCCTCAAATATAATTCAGGTGCTGTCAAAGAAACTCCGCGGCGGCAAAAAGGTGTTTCTCATCGCGCCGCTCCATCACCACTTCGAAGCACTTGGCTGGCCGCGCCCAAAGATTGTGATGCGGTACTGGATTATCGGCTTTGTGCTCGCGTCGCTCGGCGTGCTTGTCGCACTTACCTTGCGCTAGCCTATGTTTGTCTTTAAGGGTGTCGACAAGATTTTCCTCAGCATTGTTATCACGCTCGCCGTTGTAGGCTTTCTTGTGTTTGCCTCTGCGGCGCTCGGCATTCTCGGGACCGGGCAGTTTGATGTGCGTGCGGTTATCTGGAAGCAGTTTGTGATTGGTATTGTTGGTGGTTTTACGGTGCTTACCATTATGACCGCAATTCACTACCGCCTTTGGCGAACCTATGCGTATTGGTTTTTTGGCTTTACGGTGCTGCTCGCGCTTCTTACCTTCACACCGCTTGGTCGCGAATATAACGGCGCGCTCCGGTGGATAGAGCTCGCCGGACAATCATTCCAGCCCGCCGAGACACTTAAAATTGGCTACGTACTTGCGCTCGCTGCTTGGTTTTCGAAGAAGCGCGCGGTTATCAACGAGTGGCGACAAGGGCTTTTGCCACTTGCGCTCTTCACACTCCCTGTTGCGCTCATTATGATTTTGCAGCGTGACACGGACGGACTTGTGGTGATGCTCTCTGGCGCGGGTGCGATTTTCTTTGCGACAGGCGTCACCTGGCGACATGTTGGCGCAGTGCTCCTTGTCGGCATGCTTGGTGTTGCCGCGATTGTTGCGTCGCACGCCGATTTACGCGCACGGGTGATGCAGAAGTTTTACGGCGACGAAGAGACCGTGCGTGACATTGGGTGGCAGGAACGACAGTCGCTCATTGCGATTGGTTCGGGCGGCGTGACGGGGCGCGGCTATGGGCAGAGCATCCAGAAATTCGGCAATCTCCCCCTCGCGCAGTCGGACGCTATCTTTGCCGTCTTTGCGGAAGAGACAGGGTTTGTCGGTACCTTGTCGTTTATTATCCTTGTGTATGTGTTCTTCATGCTGCGTGGATTTCGTATCGCCTCGCATGCAAAAGATGTTTTCGGCACACTTGCCGTCGTCGGCATTATGACCATGCTTATGATGCAGATTAGTATCAACATCGCAGCACTTACGGCGATTATTCCGTTCGCGGGGCTCACCCTGCCGTTTGTCTCACAAGGTGGTACCTCGCTTATTGTGGTGCTTGCCACGATGGGGTTTGTCTTGAGTGTTTCAAAGCATATGCGCGCGGTGCGCTAATACTTGGAGCTATCTCGCTACTCGATATGTGCGCAGGCGGCTATTGTTTTTTCGAGCGTGGTAAGCGCAGACATGCGCGCTGAGGGCGAAATACTGGTAAACGTTTTGCGGAGGTGTTTTGCAAGCACTTGCTCTGCCTCTTTGCGAAGCGCGGCGCCTTTTTTGGTGAGCTCGATGTGGTGTTCGCGACGAACATTTTCGTTGACCGCGCGGGTGATGAGCTTTGCTGCTTCAAGATTTTTAAGATGGCGTGACATGGCAGGGTGGGAGACCGCAAGTTGATGCGCAATCGCAACCGGCACGCTTGTACCGTCACCAATCGTGCGCAAGATGCGATACTGCGTAAAGGTGATGTCGATATGTTCACGACGCAGCGCACTGTTTGCTTCAGCATCAGCAAAAATAGCTGCACGCAAGAGTGTCTCGGGATAGATAATCGGAAACTTCGATTCCATGTGCATACTATACGGCGAATGCGCGCGTGGGGCGCCTTGTCAATGTGCATCTTGCGTGGTATATTTTCGCCGTCAGACAGTCGCGCGCTCGCAAGAGCGTGAGGAAAGTCCGGACATGCCCACATTCGTAAGAGTGCGGAGGACGGTAGCAGGTAACGCCTGCACGCGGCAACGCGCGAGGTGCGAACAGAGACGCTTCAATCGAAAGAAAGAAGCCCCTGCGATGGGGAGCTATGTACGAAACGAAGTACGCAGTTGAAACGGCTAAATCCTTACCTGCATGCAAGGTCGTGCTTCTCCGCAAGGAGATGAGAACCGCTTGAGCGCACCGGCGACGATGCGCCTAGATAAATGACAGTCACCTCCATTCGTGGAGGCACAGAATCCGGCTTACAGACACACACAGCGCGCTTCGGCGCGTTTTGTGTGCCTGTTGACAAGTATACGTAAGTATACTACTGTGCGGGTACGTTTGTTTCTTTGGTCTTTTTTAAAGGAGTACCACCATGGCTACCTCGATTGTTCAATTGTCTCGTAAGGATAAAACATCGATTGTGCAATTGCTTCGCGCGGGCAGGATTGATGAGATTGAAAAAATTTTGATCAGTGAACCGCGCAACGAGGAATTCAAGAATGCGCTGACGACGCTCGTGCAGTGCAAGTTTGTGCTTGGTTGTGGAGTGATTCCTTACGTTCGCAATCTGGTGATTATTCGCGCGTTTGCTATTGCAAACACTTTTGAAGAGTACCAGTGGCTGTATGAAGAGGCTGTTGGCTTCCTTGATCATCAAGAGGTAGCATTGCTCAGGGCAAGAGAGCGTATGCGGACACTGAAGCAGTGTCACTGGGTTCACTCAAGGGAGAACACGTGTAAATTAACGTTGTGTTCTGTGGAGCAAGTGACGCGTCTGTGTCATACGTTTCAGGATTGTCAGTGGGTCTTTGATCGATTTCAGCCGGCTTTTGGCAACGCAGCGCTGAAGAAAGCGTTGTTCCTCATGAACACCCTCGATGAATGCCTGTGGGTCTACGGGCGTGTCTCTGGCATGGACAAAGAGCGAACGCTCGCAGCAATCGGTGAACGCCTAAAAACCTTGGACGACTTTGTGAAAGTGCGAGCCAGCACTGACACCATGCTTGACCAACTCGCGCGTCGCACCATGGGCGGACTTCTTTGGTAGCCGGAAGTCGCATGCAAATCGCCAGCACACCTCTCGTGTGCTGGCGTATTTTTTTGCGAGGAGCGAGGTGTGTCATCTTGCGGGTGGTGTGCTATAGTGCGAGGATGAATACTCGAGTATATCTTGATTATGCGGCGGCGACGCCGGTTGCGCCTGAAGTTATGGTGGTTATGTTGCCTTATTTTTCGGAGTTGTTTGGCAACGCGGGGGCGGTGCATGCGGAGGGGCGCGCGGCGCGGGAGGCGATAGACGAAGCACGTACGCAGCTCGCGCGGATCCTTACGGTGCGCCCCGAAGGCATTACCTTCACGAGTGGAGGTACGGAGGCGAATAATCTTGCGATATTCGGGACGCTTGCGACGAGCACGGTTGCGCAGCCTGAAGTTATCACGACCGAAGTTGAGCACCCTTCGGTGCTTGAGGCGATGCATGAACTTGAAAAGCGTGGCGTAAAGGTCACCTATCTTCCCGTGCAAGAATCAGGACTGGTAGATAAAAAAGTGCTCGCTGCGGCACTCACGCTAAATACTGTGCTTGTGACATTCGCCTATGCAAACAGCGAAACGGGTGTCGTGCAAGACGTGCGCGCGCTCGTACGTACGGTGCAGGAGTTTGCGCGGGCGCACGCGGTGAGCATTCGTACGCATATCGATGCCTCGCAGGCACCGCTCTGGCTTCCCTTAGGTATGGACGCGCTCGGCGCTGATATGATGACGCTCGACGCAGGGAAGTGCTATGGTCCAAAAGGCTTGGGTGTGCTCGCGCGGAAGCACGGCGCCCCAATAGTTTCGCAAACATACGGCGGACAACAGGAAGCCGGGCTTCGTGCGGGTACCGAAAACACGCCGCTTATTCTTGGTGGCGCTGCGGCATTCGTACGCGCGGAGAAAGGACGTGAGGAGCGAGTAGAACGCACGCGCGCGGTACGCGACTATCTTCTCGAGCGATTGCAAGAAATATTTCCGAACGCGGTTTTAAACGGAGCAAAGGAAGATCGTCTTGCGAACAACGTGAATATTTCACTTCCTGGCATGGATACGGAATATGCCGTTATGTATCTTGATGCACACGGTATCGCCGTCTCGACACGAAGCGCCTGTGGCGCGCTCGGCAAAACTGGCTCGCATGTGATTCGTGCAATGACGCACGACGAGGAGCGAGCAACCGCAACCCTTCGCGTCACGCTCGGCGAAGTAACAACGCGCGACGATGTTGACGCATGTGTGACAACATTGCAGAAGTGGCACGACCTCATGCAGCGTGTGGTATAGTTTCCTCATGGAGACTTACTTTATCGGTTTTGTACTTCCCGAAGAAGTACGCGAAGCCCTTGCGAAAGCGACGTCGAAACTTCCTGCGCCATGGGTAGGAACTGCGGCGGACGACATGCACCTCACGGTCCATTATCTTGGACGCGTTCCTGAAGAACTCCTCGCACAGCTCGAAGCAATTACTGGCTGCATCGTGGATGACACAGCGCCAATGCGTCTTGAACACGGGCGAACCATTGTGATGCGTCCTGCAAAACCCTACATGCTCTGGGCAAAATACGTGCAGTCGCCATGGTTTGATACACTCGTAGGCGACTGCGCGCGACGCCTTGCAAAACTTACGGAGCACAAGGACGGACACCACGCGTCGCGCGCTGCTATCCCGCATCTCACGCTTGCTCGGCTTCCGCATGGCACGTACGCGGAGTCGCTCGTGCCACCGCTCGATCTTCCGCAGGAACTCACCAGTATTCGTCTCGATACGCTCGCCCTCTGGCGGGCGGAAGCAGGGAAGTATACGGTGGTAAGGTCTTGGAATTTGTAGCGAGAGTGCTGGATCCCTCCTGGATGACAAAAGTGACGAGGTATGTTTAAAAGAGATACATACATAAATCCACGTAGATTTATGTATCTACTACTCTAGAACCATGCCGTTATTTTTGTCATCCAGGAGGGATCCAGAGTGACATGTATCGAGTCTACACCACCAAAGCGCTTGTCTGTGGCGCGTTTGATAGCATGACTGCCGACAAAACCGTGCAGCTTTTTACGCGTGATGCCGGCATGCTCTACGCTGCGTCAAAAAGCGTCCGTGAAGAACGCTCAAAGCAACGCTACGGACTGACTGAGTTTTCAATTCTTACCGTCTCGCTTATTCGTGGAAAGGCAGGCTGGCGGATTACCGGCGTTGAACCATTTATGAATGTGTTCACACCGCTCTATACGCGGCAGCAGCGCGCGTTTGTGCGCAACCTCACGCGCTTCCTCAAGCGTATGGTGCGTGGCGAAGAAGCCTCGGCAGAGCTTTTTGATATGTTCATAGAAGCAATGGTGCGCGCGCCTGAGTATGAAGATCTCGCTCGAGCAGAGCAAGAATGCATGCATCGCGCCTGCGTCCTTCTTGGCTATTTGCCCCACGAGGATGTTGCAGCACTTACGGACGAAGTGCTGCGGCTGCATATCGAACGCGCGCTTGCCGCAAGTCACCTGTAGCCCGTCTTTTTCGCAAGCTGGTGTATACTAGGTGCATGCAAGGGCAAGGAATAGCGTATGATATGCAGAAAGTAGCTGAAGAAGATGTGCCGCGCTTTGTGTCGCCGCGCCGTGTCGTGTCTGAGTTCAATCTCTGGCAGGGCGACCATGTGCTCGATGTCGCCTCAGGCGCAGGACACTATATTCCGCATCTGCGCGCAGCAGTCGGTCCGAAAGGGCGCGTCTATGCGCACAGCGCGCAGAAGGCGCATCATGAGCTCCTTACGCGCGATACTGTCGCCCGCGGACATCACGAAGTTGTGCCGTTGCTCCACATGCTCGAAGATGGAGAGCTCGATATTGTTGCCGGCACCATTGATGCGGTGCTTCTTGCAAATGTGCTCAGCGCGGAAGGTTTCAAGACTGAGGGTCTTCTTGCTGAAATGCAGCGTGTTATTCGACGCGAAGGAAAGCTCTGTGTTGTTGACTGGCGTTCTCGAGAAGACACCGAGCGAGCGCTTATTGCGCTCCTTGCGGAATTTGGCTTCGAGCCCAAACGAGCACTCTCGCCTGCCGCAACAGGCTCGTATCATTACGGTATTCTCTTTACAAAGCGTTAATTATTCATAGTTTTTCATTTCGTATGCGACCCTTTCAAGTAGCCCTCATTGCAGGATTCAGCGTCATCGCGGTACTCGCGCTCGTTATCTTTTCGACGTACAAAGGCGGCGGCGATGCCGAAGAAAATTTGCTTGCGGGCGGCATTACCATTTGGGGAACATTGCCCGACGCGGCATTTACCGAGACTATTTACGGCGTCACCAAAACCGACACGCGTTTCCAAGCAGTCACCTATGTGCGCAAAGATGCCGCAACGATTGACCGTGAGCTTCTCGAAGCCATTGCCGACGGCACGCCGCCAGACCTTCTGGTGATTTCAAATGAGACACTGTACTCATTTATGCCGCGCCTCTACGCTATTCCGTATACCTCGTTCCCGCAGCGTACCTTTAAGGATACGTATATTGATGGTGCGGAAGTCTTTATGCGGAGCGACGGCGTGTACGGCATTCCGTTTGCGGTCGACCCGCTCGTCCTCTATTGGAATCGCGACCTTTTTGCAACGGCCAACCTCACCTTGCCACCGACCACCTATGAAGATTTATTGCGCACCTATGTTGACCGTCTGCGTGTTGCAAAAGGAACCGATATTGCACAAGCAGCTATCGCGTTCGGCGAGCATGTGAATATTGCTGCCGCAAAGCAACTCTTTGCATTGTTCGCTATCCAGGCCGGCAGCGATATGGTGCGTGAGGAAAATGGCCAATATCGCGTCACCTTTGCAGATCAAGAAACTACCAGCCAAACTATCCCCGGCGTTGCCGCAGCGCAGTTCTTTACCGACTTTGCAAATCCACAGAGCGTCTACTATACCTGGAACCGCACGCTTCCTGACGACGTGAGTCTCTTTAGTGCGAGCCGTCTTGCGATGCGTATTGGTTTTGCAAGCGATTACGCCGCACTTCGCGCACGAAACCCGAATCTCAATTTTGATGTCGCACCGATACCACAAAACGCTAGCGCGAACGTGAAGCGCGGCTACGGCACCTATTATGCATTTGCGGTGCCGCGCAATGCCAAAAATGCTGCGGGCTCGCTCTTTGTCGCACAAACCCTTGCCGCAGCAGGTGCAATCGAACAAATGACATCGCTCCTTGGCATGGCGCCAGCACACCGCAGCGTGCTCGCAACACTCCCCGCTGACCCTGTCGAGAGCGTGCGCTACAGCGCTGCTATTATTGCGCGCACCTGGCTTGATCCGAAACCTGCGGAAACGAATGTTGTCGTTCGTGAGATGTTTGAAAGCATCATCGCAGGACGCGCGCAAGCTGGGAGCGCAGTTACCAACGCCATGCAGCGCATACGTAATCTTTTCTAATTTATCCTAAAATTAACACTAATAATTATGAAAACATTTTTATACACAGTGATCGGGAGTCTCCTCCTTGCGCCTGTCGCGTATGGAGCAGCTGCACAGACAACAGGCGCGCTCATCAATCCACTCAAGGTCGATTCGGTCGAAGGGTTTCTGCTTGCTATTATTGATGTCATGCTTACTTTTGCGCTCCCGATCGTTGTTCTCTTTATGATGTGGACAGGATTTCAGATGGTTATGGCGCGGGGAAATGCAGGCGAGCTCACCGCAGCGAAGAAGCGCTTCCTCAATGTGCTCGTTGGAACGCTCGTTATCTTTGGTGCGAAGGTGATACTCGAAATTATTCAGGCAACTATCAAAGCATTTTAAGTATATGTACGCACGCATCATTACCCTCCTCCTTGCAGGAATGCCGACACTCGCGCTTGCTGCGGCAGCGCCAACCTATAAACAACTCGTCGCGAAAGCCGCGAGTATTTTGCAGGCAACGGTCGCTGTTATCTTCTGGATAATATTTTTCTACGTTGCATGGGTGGTCGTGCAAAGCTGGGCGCTCCACGGCGACGACCCCAAGGCAGTTTCCTCAGGAAAGTCTACGCTTCTCGCGGGGCTTCTCGGACTCGTAATTCTCGGTAGTCTCTGGGGCCTCGTTGCATTTGTCCGAAGTCTACTCCTTGGCTAAGTTATCCACAGATGTGCTCTTGTGTACCTTTTTGAAGAAGCGTATACTGGTGGATATTCTATAATATTTGATATGAAAAAAACAATCGCAACACTCGCAGGTTTTACACCCGCATTCGCACTTGCTGCAACGCTTCCAGGAACAGGTCTTGTGAAGGCAGGAGAAGGCTACGCCGCACTATTCCTTAACTTTGTGAACGGCGTCCTGGTGCCAGTACTTTTTGCAGTAATATTCCTCACCTTTGCATGGGGTGTGTACCAGGTGTGGGTTAAGGGTGCAAATGATGCTGACGCAAAAAAGAAGGGAGGAAGCCTCATCTTGAACTCAGTTATCGGTGCCGTTGTTATCCTTTCGTTCTGGGGTCTTGTAAACTTCATCTCTGGCGGACTCGGACTTACTGATACTGGCGTACAGAACGTACCAAAGGTTCCAACCATTAACGTAAACTAGTCTCTCTATGGCGGGATCTGGGTCTACACCCGTTGGTGCTGCGCAGGCAATTATTGCAAGGCTCAACGACGCCGTTATTTTTCCAACCATCACACTCCTCATGGGTGTGGCGGTTGTTGTTTTTGCCTGGGGCGTCTTCAAGTATGTGCAGGCATCTCGTGGCGGCGCAGACTACAACGCTGCGAAGGATCTCATAATGTGGAGCATTATCGGCTTCGTTATTATGGTCTCTGCTCGCGCCATCCTCAGCATTGCCGCGGGAGCCTTCGGACTAACACTCACCCCGTAGGTTTTTGTCCGGATGTCCTTAAAATGCAACAGTGTTGCATTTTTTTATGCCTATGGTAAAGTGTGCCCACTATGGTAGTACGAATGCGACATACTCGCGCCCACACCGCGAATCGCCGATCTCATCACGCGCTTGAAGCGGTAGCTTTGACCACGTGTAAGAATTGCGGCGCGGCTCACAAGCCTCATCACATGTGCCCTGCATGTGGTTTCTACAAGGGACGCATGGTGCTCGACCTCACAGTTGCCCACGCTTCACGCAATGCGCGCATCACTGCACGCAAGGACGCAAAGAAGACGCCTGAAGCCCTCGAAGCACATGATCATGAGGGTCACGATCATGCACATGAGCATGCAGAAGAAGTGGCAGTGGAAAGCAAGCCAAAGAAGGCTGCTGCAAAAAAGGTTGCAAAGAAAGACGAATCTGCGGAAGAAAAGCCAAAGAAGACTCGCGCAAAGAAGACAGAAGACAAAGCGTAATACGCTTTTTTTCGTGCTTGCGCCAGGCTTAATTTTGCGTATACTGCGTGCATGCAAGAATTCATTACAAAGGAGAAGCTCGAGGAGCTTAAAATTGAACTCGACGGGCTGAAGACATTGAAGCGTCGCGAAGTTGCAGAGAAGCTCGAGGCAGCACGTGCGCTCGGCGACCTTTCTGAGAACGCAGAATACCATCAGGCACGCGACGAGCAGGCTGAGGTTGAAGACCGTATCAAGCACCTTGAGCAGGTGGTGAAGACCGCAAAAGTTGTCACCCATACCAAGAAAACAGGTATCGTCACCATCGGTTCTGTCGTAGAAATCAAAAAGAAAGGGGCACGTACGACCGTCACCTACACCGTTGTTGGTTCAGAGGAATCAAACATTCATGAAGGTAAAATCTCCTTCCACGCACCGCTCGGTGAAGCACTCCTTGAAAAAGAAAAGGGAAGCACGGTCTCATTCGAGAGTCCAAACGGCATCCAAGAATACACCATCGTTGAGGTTCGTTAACGAGTTACAAAAATCACCGCAGGACTGCGGTGATTTTTTTGACTAACTCCTGGTTGTGATTTCTGTCGTGAGGCGCTCAATGAGCTCGTCTTGTGAGAGAACGAACTTCTCGCCAGTACGCGCTTCGAGGGTAACATTTTTCGCCTCGACTTCCTTGTCGCCGATGACGATAACATACGGAAGTTTTGCCATTTTTGCGCTGCGGATTTTCTTGCCGAGGGATTCGTTTGCGTCGTCCACGGTCGCTCTAATTTCGGCTGCCTTGAGGGCGCTCTGCACTTCATATGCGTAGTCCTTGTGCGGGTCAGCAACGGGAACAATACGCACTTGTTCGGGTGAGAGCCATGTCGGAAAGGCTCCGGCGAAGTGCTCAATCATCACGCCCATGAAGCGCTCGAGTGAGCCTGAGATAGCGCGATGGATAACGACTGGGCGCTCTTTCTCACCTTTTTCATTGGTGTAGGAGAGGTCGAAACGTTCAGGGAGATTGAAGTCACACTGAATGGTTGCAAGTTGCCATTCGCGGCCAATGGCGTCTTTGAACATGAAGTCGAGCTTCGGGCCATAGAATGCTGCTTCACCTTCGACACGCTTGTAGTTGAGGTTGTTTTCTTTGGCTGCTGTTTCGAGTGCCGCTTCTGCTTTTTCCCAGACAGCGTCTTCGCCGATGTACTGGCCGTCGTCGCCACGAACAGAGAGGCGCACCCAGTAGCCATCAAGAAGCCCCATGGTGCTGTAGAATTCGCGGATGATGCCGACGATGGTCGATACTTCACCCGTAATCTGCCCGACGCGACAGAAGAGGTGACCGTCATCTTGGGTGATAGCGCGCACACGGGTGAGGCCAGAAAGCTGTCCTGACTTTTCGTAGCGGTACACGGTTGCTGGCTCGAAGTAGCGCACCGGCATGTCGCGGTAGGAGAACTGGTTGTCCGCGAAAATCTGCATGTGGTGCGGGCAGTTCATTGGTTTGAGTGCGAAGTCTTCGTCGCCACCTTTTACTCTGAAGAGTTCGTCGCCGAACTTTGAGGCGTGGCCTGAGGTCTCATAGAGCGAGATGTTCGTGATATGTGGTGTCCACACACGGTGATAGCCGCGTGCTTTGTGCAAGTTCCAGAGGTAGTCTTCAATTTCTTTGCGGATAATCATACCGTTTGGTTTGAGGAGTGGGAGCCCTGCGCCGACGAGGTTCGAAATGGTGAAGAGTCCAAGTTCCTTGCCGAGCTTGCGATGGTCGCGTTTCTTTGCTTCCTCGAGCATGGTGAGGTGCGCATCGAGCGCTTCCTTGGTAGGAAACGCAAGACCGTAAATACGTGTGAGCATGGCGTTGTCTTCTTTGCCGCGCCAGTAGGCGCCAGCGACTTTTTCGAGCTTGAAGCTGTCCGCAGGAATTTCTTCAGAAGGATGCTCACAGTGGCCACCGCGGCAGAGGTCGGTAAATCCGCCTGCGGTGTAGAGGGTAATCTTCTCGCCGCGTGCGGCGATTTCTTCGATGAGCTCGAGTTTGTACTCATTGCCAGCGAAGATTTCTCGTGCCTCCTCAAGCGAGACTTCTTGGTGGGTAAACTCTTTCCATTGCGGCAACAGGTTACGCATCATGGCTTCAATGCCGGGAAGGTTTGCATCTGACGGTGCCTTTTCACCCGCAGAAAAATCGATGTCGTAGTAGAAACCGTTTTCTATTGCGGGGCCGAGCGTGAGTTTTGCCTTGGGATACTTTTTAAGGACTGCTGCCGCTAAAAGATGCGCGAGCGTGTGTCGAGAATGTTCAAGATTCATACGAATGCAATTAAGAAATAAAAAACCGAGTGTCGTGACGCTCAAAAAGCATCACAACACTCGGACGAGTTCGGCAACCCGCGGTTCCACCGAGCTTCGCAGAAGAAACTCCTGCGCACTTGGTTACAAAATAACACAGGCGTGCTACAATCGCAACTGTAAAAGAACAACATAATAAATTGTCATCCTCGGGCTTTAGGAAACAAATGAGGAAGTCTTTCCGAATATTGTTTCCAAAGACCCGGGGATCCATGGCTTTGAAGTATTGTTTGCAATCCATGGATCCCCGGATATGTGAAAGTAATACTCCGCTCTGCTTCGTTTACTTTCAACATTCCGAGGATGACAAGTCTTAGAAGAATACAAAGATATGAAAACAACATACATTGACGTGCATACCCATCTGAACCTCTCCGTATTCAATGATGACCGCGATGCGGTCACGGTGCGCATGCAGGAGGCTGGCGTGACGGCTGTCAATGTGGGGACTTGCAAGACTACTTCTGAGCGGGCGGTTGCCCTAGCGGAGCGGTATGAGCACTGTTATGCGACGGTTGGGGTGCATCCGTGTGATGTTGTTGCGACGGATCCTGATGGCGGTGTTTCCGATTCCGATTCCGATGGCGGTGGGTGGAATTATGAGTACTTCAAAAAACTAGCCGAGCACCCAAAGGTTGTAGCAATTGGTGAAATTGGGTTTGATTATTTTCACTATGGTGATGCAGCAGAAACCGTCCAGTATGAACAGGATATTTTTACGCAGCAGATTCACCTAGCACATGAGGTAGGGAAGCCGCTCATGCTTCACGTACGCCACAAGCGGGGGCAGCGCGATGCGTATCAGGACACACTCGATGTGCTCAAAACTGAGGCGGAGGTGCTCGGTAACGTCCACTTCTTTGCAGGAACCGTCGACCATGCGAAAGCCTTTTTCGATATCGGCTACACTATTTCTTTTACGGGTGTGATTACCTTTACCAAAGACTACGACGAGGTGGTGAAATACGCGCCGCTCGACATGCTCCATGCCGAGACAGACGCGCCGTTTGTAGCGCCTGCGCCTTATCGCGGCACTCGCAATGAGCCAGCGCACGTGCGCGAGGTCTACAAAAAAATCGCTGAGCTCAAAGGCCTCGACGAAGAGGTGGTACGCTCGCAGCTTACGGCAAACGCTGCGCGGATGTTTGGAATCGTATCGTAACGGTTGTGCCGACACCTTCCGTACTCTCGACGGAAATCGCAGCTTCATGGTGTCTCGCGATTTTTTGTGCGGTTGCAAGACCGGTTCCTGAGCCGTCGCGACTGAGGGCGTTTCGTGCGCGGTATCCGCTGACAAAGAGTTTGGGGAGTGCATCTGCAGGAATACCGATGCCGTTGTCGGCAATGACGAGCGTGGCACCGCGAGACTCTTCCGTAAGGGTGAGTGAAATCGTAGGAGTCTCTGCAGAGCGGTAGCGAATTGCGTTCGAGAGCACGTTGCTTATCATGAGTTCGAGGCTACGTTCCTCACCACGAAGGAAAACGCCTTGTGCAACAGAGCTGGTGAAGGTAATGTCCTCCATGTCACAAAGGACACTCATGTGTTCCGCAGCGCCTTCCACAAGTCGGGAGAGGTTCAGTTCGGTTTTTGGTACTGGCGTATGCGACTCAAAGCGTACGATTTCATTGATGGTGCGGGTGATATTCCGAAGCGGGAGTGCAAGCGCATCAAATCGTTCGCGAGATATTTCAGGAGAGGAGCTGATAAGCTCGTGGGTGCCAAGGAGTACCGTGAGAGGTGTTTTGAGGTCATGCGCAAGCATGGCGAGGTTTGCACGGGCTTCTTCATGAATACGCGCAATCTCGTTGGTGCGGGCAGTGACCTCATCACCGAGATGTTCAAAGAGGCGTGCTTTTTCAAGTGCAATGCCTAAAATAATGACGTAGAACTCAAGAATCTCACGGTCGGTGTGCGTGAGCGGGTCGTGTGATTTCTTCTGCCCCACGAGAATATATCCGATAATGCCCGTTGATGCATGCACGGGGAATACGCTGTTTTTTACGAGGACGTCATCCGGGAGTATCGCGCCTTTATGGTATCGCATGCTCACCACGCGAAGCGTTGCTTTCATGTAGGCAAGGGTCGCCCCTAGAATGGTGCGTGTCGTGACATTTTGTGCAAAAAGCGTAGCAAGCGTGCGTGAGGCGGTGTCGTATGAATAGGTTTGCTGGAGCAAAAAGCGGTCGGTGATGCGGCGAAGGAGGAGTTCGAGTGACGGCACGAAGAGTGCGGCAACGAGAATAGTAAGGGCAACAACAAGCTCGCTTGAGTGGAAGGTATTGCGCGTCACAAAGACCAACGTGCTTGCAATGATGCTGTAGAGCGTGAGTGCAAACCCGTACAGTGCGGCAAAAATAATGCCACGTTGGATAAGGAGTTTGATGTGGAGAAATTGATACCGACTCATGGCATAGAGCACAATGAGGGTGAACACCGTCGAAAACGCAGGGCCAATGGTATTAAAAAAAGTCACATCAAAAAAGACGGGGAGAATAAGATTTGATGATATAGTCACGATCGCATACAGTGACATGCCGAAGGTGAGGACGATGACTTGCTGTGTACGATGATGGAGACAATAGCGCGTGAGTTGTTGTAAGGGACGTAGTGTCATGTACAGCGTGAAGAGCGCAAAGGGAAGCGTGAACCACCCATTTTTTTTGAGTACGTACCCATCAGCGGTAATGACGGGGTCACTAAAGAGGGCGCCAGGAACAAACGCGAGAATGCCAAAGAGACAGGTTATGACGACAAGAATACGCTCTTCACGAGCAGGTACATCGCTCGTGAAGTTCGCAATAAAAATATATCGCGACATAATAAAGTAGAGCGCCGCAAAATAGACGAGCGGTACATAGGTGGTGTCGCGGACAAGTACAAGCCAAAAAATGCTGATGTTCCAAAGCAGGGTGCCTGCAATAAGGTGCGTAAAGACGGCGCGGAGCACCGCGGTACGGTCGCGAATAAGCACTGCTAAGAGCACAAGGTCAACGATTGTTGCAATGCTGATACAGGTGAGGATGATGTCGCGCATAAAAAAGCAGACCAATGTGGTCTGCGTAAGTGTTGCATACTCTGTGCAACAACGCAACCGGTTACGCATGCAGGGTGCTTGGTGCGCGGTCAAGCGAAAACCCTATTGCATAGAGGTTGTGCTGTGCCGGATACGTGCCCAGGAGTTCTCGGGGAATGTCTTCGAGTGTTGGCGTGCCAAGAATGGCATAGGGGATTGCGAGCCGTTCAAGAATGCTGCAAAACGAACGCTTGCCGACAAACCCAATATGCCGTATGCCGCGCGCGTACACATAGGCGCAGAGGCATGCCGTGAGTTGTTTTCCTTGCTCGAGCGCTTCCCGTGGCGACGTGCCTTCGCGCAAGGTGAAGCGAGTGAGTTCACCGAGGGTGTTTCTCGGCTCGCCGCACAAAAGGGTTTCCGCAGCGCCCTTCGGTTCGCTCTGCTCAAAAAAGTATGGCTCCGTGCTCGTGGTAATGAGCCCGAGGGTGCCGATGATGCTGTTCCCCGCGTAGGCGATGGCAAGAAAATCGGGGCGCACCTCGAGTGAGCAGTTGTGTCGCTCGAGGTAGTGCCGCAGCGCAAAGGTGAGTGCCTCCTCATAGTGAGGGGAAGAGGGCTCGGCGATGGTAATGTGGTCCATGGAGTGCTCCTTACGTGCGCGTGATGCGCTTGGATGAAAAAAATACAGAAAAACCCCTTGTGCAAAAGGAGTTTGTATCGCGACTATTGATGTGTGGTAGTTTGGCAAAGCAAGTAATTCGCCTTTGCGCAGGTATGGTAGTCAAATGGTATTCATGAGAGATACTCCTAGGTTAGTGATGTGAAAGATCGAACGAACGGTCCGCTCTTTGTATACAGGTAGGTGCTTCATGGAAACTTAAGTACGAAGTGAGGAGCGCATAAAGTTATGTTCCTTCAAGGTATATGGTCTGCCGATAGAGAACAAAAAACAACACAGAATTGTGTTGTTGTGCATATTAGATGTTGCGAGCAATATTTTGTCCGCTTGCAGTGTCGGTAACGATATAGCCTTGCGCGAGGAGCGCATCGCGAATCCTGTCGGATGCTACCCAGTCTTTTTTGGCGCGTGCTGCTGCGCGTTCGTCTACGAGTGTTTGTATTTCTGGGGGAAGTGGAGCCATTACCTCGTCCTCCTCGCTTCGAGTAATACCAATACCAAGAAGTGCATCAGTAGCAATGAGGGTCGACGCCTTCACAGCGTCGCTACGGTCACTCTCCGCAAGCATGGTGAAGAGAAGCGCAATTGCTTTTGGTGAGTCGAGGTCATCGCGCAGCGCTGCGCGGATTTTCTCGAGCCATACGTCGTCGACAACCGCGTCGTCATTACGATGTGTGTGTACAAAACGCGCAAGCTTTGCACGAGCTTTTGCTGCGCTTTCAAGTGCCTCCCCGGTGAAGTTTGCCGGTGAACGATAGTGCGAGGTGAGGAAGAGATAGCGAACGTCGAGTCCGGTAAAGCCGCGCTTTTCGACATCGTCAATCGTCACACTGTTACCAAGCGACTTTGAAATTTTCTGCCCTTCAATCGAGATATGCGCATTGTGCATCCAGGTGCCAACATACTGCTTGTGCGTGATTGCCTCTGCTTGCGCAATCTCGCCATTGTGGTGCGTGTACATGAGGTCTTCGCCGCCCGTATGAATGTCGATTTGTTTGCCGAGCGTGTCGAACGCCATCGCGGTACATTCAATGTGCCAGCCGGGGAAGCCTTTGCCCCATGCGCTTTCCCAGCCGAGGAGGCCCTTTTTCCAGAGTGCGAAATCAGCAGGATGGCGCTTCCAGGGATTCACCTCAACACGTGCGCCTTCCTTGAGCTTTTCAATATCAATGTTGCCAAGCTTGCCGTAGGTAGGGAAGGTGGTGACGTCAAAATACACGCCGTCGGGAGTTTCGTAGGCGTAGCCCTTTTCGAGAAGCGTGCGTACGAGCTGAATTTGTTGATGCACGTACTGCGACGCGGGTGTCCAGTTGCTCGGCGCAATATTACCAAAGCGTTCGTAGTCTTTCTTGAATGAGTCAATATAAATCTGCGCGACCTCTCGCATTGCTTCGAGCGTAAGCGGTTTTTCGTGGCGCTTCAGCGCTTTCATCATTTTGTCTTCGCCGGCATCGGCGTCGTCCGTGAGGTGGCCGAAGTCGGTGAAGTTGATGGTGTTTTTGACGGTGTAGCCAAGGTCAGTAAAGAGGCGGCGGAGAAGGTCAGGCACAATATACGCGCGCAGATTCCCAATGTGTGCATGGTCATAGACGGTTGGGCCGCAGGAATACATCGAAAGCGTTTTTTCTTTAAGCGGCGCAAACAGCTTTTTCTCCCGTGTCGCGCTATCAAAAAGCATCACGACAGGTTCCGCGGTTTTTACTTCTTTCTTTTTAAAGAATAACATGCGGTGAGTATAGCATATCTCGAGAGCGGGTACACAAAAAAATACCCGCCGAGAGGGCGGGTGAGAGATGCACGATGTTACGATGCAGAAAGTTTAAAAGGAGCAAATTGCTTGGGCAGTTTCGCGTCGACCTGACCTTGGTAGTTGCCGTTGTAGAGCGGCGTTTCCCCGCGCATGCGTTCGAAGATGCCGGTCACGACAGGGCTCTTGTGCCTGAGGAAGACGGGCCGAGGCGAGCGCACCTCAAGAGTGACGGTCCCAAAGAAGCCAGGATCCGCAAACCCTGCAAAGTGCACGGTCGTGTCGCCGTGCCTGCTGTCGAGTTCTTTGAGCACGAGCGAGAGATACTCAGAAACCTTCACCAGTTCGTTCGTGGCAAGTAGGTAATACCGATTTGCCTCGAGCCACACGCCCCACGAATGTTCGTTGCCGACAATAAGCTGTGTTGCGTAGAGCGGCTCAAAATATGCGCCGGGGTAACAATCGCGTCGTGCGACATCAACCTGCCCAGGCTTTTTGAACTCGCGTACGGCGTAGCCAATTGGTGCGGTACCTTTTGCAAAGAGTGTCATGAGAACCGAACCGTCGTGCGTGAAGAGATTGAGGTCTCCTTGGCTATATGGTTGTGGCAGACCGCCACCTTCAGGCCGACGATACAAAATGTTTTCATGGAGACACAATGACAAAAGGTCAATGTTCGTGAACCGCGTGTCGGCATCAAAGATGCGCAGCTGCGAGTAGCGTTCCTGTACGCTTAGCATGATGTTGAAGCACAGCGGCTCAAGCACGAGCCACACCTCGGCGGTGAGTCCTTGGTGACGTAAGTCGGCAGTGTCAAAGCCGGCGACGTAGTCCACGAGGAGTCGTGATTGCAGAAAGAGTCGCCCGGAGGTTGACTTCGCATTCGCGTAGCCGTAGATGCCCGGCGGGAAATTGACGTTGATCGACGCTTTTGCGAGGTAGCTTTTGCCACGCCACAGGGGCAGCGAAAGGTCATACTCCCGCGCGTTCATGAGCGGCAAGAGGTCGCGTACACGCTCCTTTTGCTGCCTCGGTTTGAGCACGGCGTCGATTTCGTAGATTTCGCCCGTGACAGTGATGTCGAGCGATGCGTTGTTGATGTGCGCGGTGTCGAAGGTGCGCAGCGGCACAATCCGCTGCGCGGCCACGAGCGCCGCGATGTCGTCATGGGTGAAAACGCCTTTTGGTTTCATAGAACCTCCTAAGTAGAGAACAAGATGTCTGTACCGTATCAGAAAGCTGCGGGCGCCGCAAGCACTTCGCGAACGTGTGGGCAAAAAATATCCCCCGCCGCCGAAGTGGCAGCGAGGGAAGGTCAGATTCCTTACGTGGGAATCCAAATGAACGAATCAGGTGTTTGAATGACCAGTCCGCCGCGGGGGTGGGCACTGCACTTGAGCGCTCCGCGGTAGAGGAATTCCATACCGTTGAGCCAGAGTTCGTCTTCGAACACAAGGACAGCACCGCGTGAGCAAGAAATCCACCCAGTATACGGCTTCTTCTTCGCGGGTAGGGGCATTTCCGTGCCTCCGTCACAAAGGATGAGTTCGCCCTTGCGGAGAATGATGACACCGTCGGGGTGGGGGATGGCGTCGTCGTAGTCACCTTTATAGAGCAGCCTGGCGTTGTTGAGCCAGACTTCGTCCTCCTTCGTCTTGAAGAGAAGGCCGTTCGGATGTGACACGTACTTGGCGTCTTTGTCGTCGGGGACGGTGCAGATGACAACCTCACCGCCGTTTTCGGCGATTTTGCATGCTTCAAAAAAACTTTTCGCTTCCTGGGTAGTGGTACGATGGACGAGCATGATGACTCCTTGAGTTGAGGGAAAGGAAGAAAAGGACTAACGTCAGGACTATGCCATACATTTTTACAGAACACAAGCACGCAAAACGCGCCGTGGGGCGCGTTGTACTATGCCTTTTCGACGCGTTCTGAGTACGCGCCTTCTTCGGTGTTGATGGCGACGAGGTCGCCTTCGTTGATGAAGAGGGGGACTTGCACCTTTGCGCCCGTTTCAAGAATCGCTTCCTTGGTTGCACCAGAGGATGTATTGCCTTTGACGGCGGGTGCTGATTCCTTAACTTTGAGAGTCATTTTGATAGGAATCGTGACGCCGATGATTTCTTCTTCGTAGATCATCGCTTCGAGCTCAGTATTGACGGGGACGAATTTGATAGCGTCGCCGACAATTTCTGGTGAAAGCTCAAAGCGCTCCGCACGGTTCTTCGGGTCGCAGAATACGTACACACCGCGGTTCTCATATAAGTAGAGTACGTTTTTGTTTTCAATCTCAGCTTCCTCGATAGTGTCCTGTTGATGGAACGTAACTTCCGCAAAACGCCCGGTCTTCAAGTTGCGCATCTTCACGACGTTCACTGCCTTGCGCTGCTGTTTACTAAACGCATGTGAACCAAGTACGACGTACGGCTCCTCCTCGAAAACGATAACTCGCTTCGGCACCACCTGATTATATGCAAGCATTCCCATAGAAATAGATATTAAATGAAGTAATAATGCGCGAACTTTAGCAGAGGTTGCAAGGGGCGTCAACATCTTGACCTGTCATGCATATACGGGTAATGTGTTCGTCTATGGCGACAAAGAATATCATTGCTTTTGTCTCAGGAATTCCTGCAGAAACTATCAAGAGCATTCGCGCATACGAGAAGACCGTCGGCGAAACATATCGGATTATGTTAATCGAGAACAGTCAGCGAAATCGTGGGCGCACGCAGAGGGATTATCCCGGGCTCGACATCTTGCTTGAAGTTGACCTCACAAACTCAGACGCTATCGCACGAGCACTCATGCCGTATCAGAACGAGCTTGTCGCAATCACCTCGCGGAATGAGTCATTTATGGCGGACTTTATTGCGGTTATTCCGAACGTGCCGTATTTGAAGACGCCGAGCACCGAGTCGCTCGTCTGGGCGGTTGATAAACTTCACATGCGCCGCCGCTTCAAAATTTACGACAAAAAAATCACGCCGAAGTACACGCGCGTCAAAGAAAACACCGATGCCGAACGCGAACGAATTATAAAGAAAATCGGCTTCCCGATGATTGTGAAGCCGGCAAATCTTGCGCAAAGTATGCTGGTAACGATCTGTTACCACGAGGAAGAGCTTGCGAAAACATTGAAGTTCACCTTTGCAAATATTGAGCGCGTCTATGCGGAGAATGGACGAGTCGAGAAACCGCGCGTTATTGCCGAGGAATACATGGAAGGTATTATGTATTCCGTCGATGCGTACGTGAGCGCTCGCGGCAAGGTGTACTTCTGTCCGCTGGTCCGTATTAAAACAGGGAAGGATATTGGACATCAAGATTTCTACGGCTATCTCCAGATGACGCCTGCGAAACTCACCCCCGAAACAATACGACGCGTCGAAGAGGTTGCCGCGAAGGGTGTGCATGCGCTCGGACTACGCAGCACGACGGTGCATGTCGAACTGCTTCGTATTGACGAAGAGTGGAAAGTTATCGAAATCGGTGCGCGCATTGGCGGTTTCCGTCATCGGCTGCATGCGCTTTCGTGCGACATCAACCACAGCATGAACGACGTGCTTATTCGCATGGGAAAGAAGCCCGTCATCCCGAAGCGTTGCACAAAGTCAGCTGCAGCTATGAAATGGTTCCCCAAAGAAGAAGGGGTGATTACGAAAATTGCAGGCATTAAGAAAGTAAAAGAACTCGAATCGTTTGTGTCGATGACGACTCACTTGAAGCGAGGCGATGTCGCGCGGTTTGCAAAAAACGGCGGACTCTCGGTATTTAACCTTATTCTCGCCAACAAGGATCGCTCGAAACTCCTTGCCGATATTCGACGTGTCGAGGAGCTTGTGGTACTCACCACAGAGCCGCTCAAAAACGGTAAAATAAAATGATACCCTGTGGTATTGTATTTCTATGCATACAGCAACACTTCCTATATTAGGACGCACGGCGCACGTGAGCATTCCTGCGCTCGGACTCCACGATAGTATCGCGCGCGTTGACACGGGCGCATTCGGTGGCGCGCTCCACGCAAAGGTGCATGGCGTTATCGAAGAAAAAGGGAAGCGCTACCTGCGCTTTTCGGTATTTGACGGCGTGCATCCAGGAACGACGGAACGCATCTTCCAGATTGAAACATTTACGCAAAAGCGTGTGCGCAGTGCGCATGGACAAGTAGAGATGCGGTATAAAATTCCGCTCACGCTCGTGATTAACGGTCAGTCAGTGACAACAGAAGTCGGTATTACTGATCGTAGCACCATGAAGCACTCCTTCTTACTCGGTCGTGCGGCTATCGCCGGCAATTTCCTTATTGATGTCAGTAAAGAAATCTAAGCGCGCAGAGGAAAAACGCAAAAAGAACCCGCTTCATCGCTGAAGCGGGTTTTATGCGTAGGTGTTTATTCTCCGCTCGAGAGTTTCTCGAATTCATCCTCGAGAATGTGAAGATTATCGAGAATCCATCGGTGTCGCTCCTGGCTTGGGTCGTACTTGCCACTGCTGAGGCGTTTTATTTCCTCAGGGTGTTCCATGATACGCTGCCAGAGTCGTATGTTGCCGTCGCGATACGCGATGTCTTTTGTAAAGGCAACACCAGGTGTCTTGCCGTCAGTCCCGCGGAAGGTGCGAAGGGTAGAGAGCCATGCTTTTGACAGCGCTTTCTTGGTAGCACCTTCGAGCGACACCCCCTTGTCGCGCAGTTCCTTTGCGAGGTTGTAGAGCTTCAGGATTTCGTATACTTCACGGAAGGTGCGCGGCGTGCCGTCAAGGCCAAGGGCGAGCCCAGTCCCGAGGTAACGTTCCTGCCCTGCGTATTCTTTGAGTGATCCACGAATGCCTTGCTCATGGAAGGTCGCAACACCTTCCTCGCCGACGATGTAGCGGTCGAGCCCCGTTGCAAGCAAGTGCATGCCGGTGTGCTCCCCCGCTTCACGCCGTGCAACATGCGTGCCGATTTCATGCACGATAAGCTCGCGAAGTTTTTGCGTGCTCACCGGACGTCGCTTTGCAGGAACCTCAACGAGATGTTTCTCCTGATTCGTGTTAATCGCGGTTACGGACGGTGTGATAACGACTGTCCAGCCATCTAAACCACCATGTGCAAGTGCGTAGGTAAACGCACGCGCAATTGCTGTGGCGTCATGCTGCACGCCTTCTTGAAGTGATGGGTCGATGAGATGTCCAAGATGTTCCTTCGTGCTTGCGTGCACTGTTGCCACAAGCTCAGCTGGCGGCAGGGAAATAGTCGACGGCTCTGTGGTTTTGGGGAGTGTGTCGAGAAAATGCGCCGTCGCAGCACGGACCTCCTCGCGCTCGTCTGCGAGATAGGGTGAAAAGGTTCCTCGGATTTCCTCTAACGTGTAGTTAAAAAGCTCAGGCGATGGTGCGCCGTGTACAAAGCGTGTGTAGCGGTCAAACCTTCGCATGTCGCCCGCGGCGCTCGCCTTGAGCATGCGCACCTCAGCGATTCGTTCGTTGGTGCGCCAGCGATATGCTTGCGCAATTGCTTTTGTAGGTTCGTCCGTCACACGCGTCATGTCGTGGGCGACGTCGTCCTTGAGGTGAAGGAGTCGACGTTCAGTATCCTCAAGCTCGGCGGCGCTCATATACGGATACGTAAGCGTGGGATTTTCTATTTCGCCACTCTCGAATTTTCGCTTCTCCTCGGCAAGATAGGTCTTGTCGCCTGCGAGGCGATCGACAACCTCAAGAAGAGGAATCTGTGCATAGGCTTCTGCCCAGCGTACATCAAATTTTTCCACGGGTGCCTCCTGTCTAAAATGATCAAAACTGAATTTCATAGTACACACTCTATCACATACAGCAAGCGCGACACAACAACGGAGGGTGGTGCCACGAGACAATCGCTGTCCACAGGTTGCTTTTCGTAATGTGGCGTATACTAGCGGCATGCCACCTACTAGTAGTACATCCGCATCCGCACAAAACATTTCCTTTGGTCCCAAGCGTGTCGAAAAAAAGCAAGAGCAAACCGCAATCGAGAAACTCTCCGTTGGTCTTCTCGTGCTTGCGCTCCTCGCCTCAGCCGCTGTGTATGGGTATCGATTTTATCTCCAGAAATCACTCACTCGTATTCAATCAGACATCGCAAGTGCGGAAACTGTTGTTACTCGCGCCTCGTACGAAGAGCTGGTTGCCTTTGACCGCCGGGTTCGTGCCGCGCGGTATTTGCTTGCGAACCGCTTAGAGCCGTCACGTGTGTTTACTGCACTCGAATCAACCGTTTCCGAGAGCGTCTTCTATCAGTCGTTCGAAGCGCAGCTTGACGACACTGGCTCGCTTCGTCTTACGCTCGGCGGCGTTTCGCCAGAGTTTGCACAGATCGTGCTGCAGTCAGCGCTGTATCGCACTGAGTCACTCTTGAGTCAGGTTACCGTTTCAGGCATTGAGATTCGCGAAGGTGATATTGGTCGCGACACGCTCTTTGCCGTGAACGCACGCGCAACACGTGAGGCACTTCTCGCGAGCGCACCGCGTCCTGTTGCTCGCGTGCAGTCTGTTACGACAGCAACAACAACGCCATTACAAGCCACCACCAGTACCTCTCGATAATTCTTTTATATGTTTGGAAACTATCGCACACTTACGTATGTCGCACTCGTCGTTATTCTCGGCTTCTTTGTGGTTCGTCCGCAATGGTCGCTGGTCCAAGATTTGCGGGCAGGCGTTGACGAATATGCTGCAGTACTCGCAAATATCTCGTCCTACAACGAGCAGATTACCTCACTCCTTCGTCGTCGCGACGCACTGAGTGTTACAGAGACAAATCGCTTGCAGCAGTTTATTGGTGCTGAGGGCGTACAAGCAGCGCAGATTGTCTACAATCTTGAACAGGCGGTGTATGCGCACGGGCTCTCGCTTGTTGCGGTGCATCCATTTGAGGTGCAGCGCGGCGCGGGTATTGTGGGCGCAGGCGCTATAAGCGCAGCAGACTTTGTGACACAAGAAGTAGAGCTCACGGTGTCGGGTACGTACGATGCGTTCAAAGGCTTTATTCGCGAGATTGAGTCAACGCTCGAGCCGTACACAATTACCTATATGAAGTTTAACAACGAGAATGCGTCGGATATTCTGTCGTTCACCATTCGTGTCCGCGTCTCTGCACTCTCGCTCTAACATAACGTATTGCCACTATGTCATCATCATTTAAAAAAATACTTCCATTCCTCGCTATTGCACTTATTTTTGCTGGCGGCTACCTCCTCTCGGAATTCACGGGTGGTATGTTCGGCAGCGGTGTTGCTATTGAGAATGTGTCTGCAAAGGCACAGGAAGTGCAGTCGCGACTTAACTTCTTAACGACCGTCTCAGGATTTGAGACGACGATTCGCGATGTTCGTCTCGACGGCTATACACGTATTACGAAAACGCCGGAACCAGAAGAAAGCGGAAGAAACAATCCATTTATTAGGTAGCCGCTTCAAAACTGGCACGGGTGCCAGTTTTGCATGCGATGCGGTCTTAAGTTTATACTCTCATGCAGTACGCATCACTTCTCAAGGAACACGGCTACATCACTGACGAGCATATCGCGTACGTACAGGGGCGTATCCAAAATGAAGGCTTGCGCGAGGAGGCCGTTTTCCTTGAGCTTGGTGTGCCGGCGGAGGCGCTTCGCGGGCTCTTGTCGCAGTATTACGACCTTCCTTCGCGTGCGGTTGATCCACAAGTGCGTATCAAGAACGACGTGCTGCAGTATATCGCTGAAGAATCTGCAAAGCACTATCGCATGGTGCCGCTTGAACTTACCAACGGCACGCTTGTCGTCGGCGTCGCCGACCCCGATACGCCCGGGCTTCGTGATGCACTCAACTTCATTAGTAGTAATCGCGGGGTGACCTACGTGCTTGAGGTGCTCCTTGAGCAGGACCTTAGCAATGCATTAAAATCCTACGAAAACATTCGCGGCGACGTCGGTGAGGCGCTCGGCGAAATCGACACCGATATCGCCTCACTCGATGAAGAGGTAGCAAAGGTTGGCGATAATGAAATCGATGCACTCTCCGAAGACGCGCCAGTCACCAAAATTGTTTCCACTATTTTGCGCTACGCCATTGACGGTCGTGCGTCTGACATTCATGTTGAGCCATACGAGTCGCTCCTTGTTGTTCGTTTCCGCGTTGATGGTGAGCTTGTTCGTTCACTTGAGCTGCCGAAGCGTATCCATCCGTCGGTTATCGCGCGTATTAAAATTCTCGCACAGCTTCGCCTTGACGAAAAGCGCAAGCCGCAAGACGGTCGTTTTTCCGTAAAAATCCACAACCGAAAAGTTGACTTCCGTGTCTCTGTGCTGCCGACGTCGCAAGGAGAAAAAATTGTGATGCGTATTCTCGACACCATGCAAGGTGCACGCACCTTCGCAGAAATTGGTATCACGCCTCATGTTGCGGAAACCATTCGCAAGGCACTCAAAAGTCCTCACGGCATCATCCTGCTCTCAGGGCCGACCGGTTCAGGTAAGACAACAACGCTCTACGCAATGCTTCAGGAGCTCGACCGAGAGAAGAAAAATATTATTTCTCTCGAAGACCCTGTCGAATACAACATCGAGGGTATTTCACAGTCACAGGTCAGGCCAGAAATCGGCTATACGTTTGCCTCGGGCCTGCGAAGTCTCCTTCGTCAGGACCCGGACATTATCATGGTAGGAGAAATTCGTGACCGCGAGACCGCACAGCTCGCGGTGCAAGCAGCGCTGACGGGGCACTTGGTACTTTCTACGATTCACACCAACAGCGCTATTGGTGTCATCACCCGTCTTATCGACATGGGTGTCGACCCGTATCTTATCGCCCCAACTTTGCGTATTGCTATCGCGCAGCGACTCGTGCAGCGACTCGTGAAGGATAATGCAAAACCTATCGCGCGCGCCGGAGCCATGGAGATGATGATTCAAAAAGAATTTGCTGACCTTCCGCCACAGTATCACTCGCGCATTCCGCAGAGCGATCACCTCCTGCAAGCAATGCCGTCAGCAGCATCGCCAACAGGGAAGAAAGGACGCATCGCCATGCTTGAAGCCCTCGACATTACCGAGGATATACAAAAAATTATCCTCGAAGGTGCCGACGAGCAGCGAATCTACGCATCTGCACGAGCCAATGGTTTCACCACACTTCGTGAAGACGCCATTATCCACGCACTCAATCACGACATCTCGTATGACGAGGTCGAGGTTATGACCGGTGAGGAGCTTGCTGCATCCGAAGAAGTTCCTCAACCCGAGGCTGCTGCTCCTGTTTCAGGAAGTACGGCGGAAATCGCGGAGGTGGCACCTCCAGTCGCGGTTACCGCATAACATTTATTATGTATTTCATACAACTTAACGTATACTATCAACTATGAAAGAATGGAGCCTGCAAGACATTCGTCCCAATCGTGCGCCACGTCGCACGCAGTCGCGCGACCTTGAAGATTCGCGCCCGCGCGAACGTGTTCGTGAAGAGTTGCCACCCCGCGATATGCAGGAGGTTTCGCGCATGTCAGTGGAAGAACCCTCGTTTGAACATGATGCCGTGAGTGAACTGCGCGATGTTCGTCCGCTGCGCGGAGCGACACATGCACGGAACGAGCCTGCGGAATTTGCAAACGTCGGCCGTCCGCTTCGCCAAAAAATGTCATTGCAGCCGTCACCTTTTGGGCGGTACGTTCGCCTTGCGGCGGCGGGTGCAGTGGTTGTCGCTGCGGTCATTTTGTATGTGGTGCACATTACCGCCACCGCCATCATTACCGTGGTGCCCCGAACGCTCGATGCGACAGTAGAGTCGCAGCTCTCTGCAGGAGACGGTTCTTCACTTCCGTATGCGCTCGTCACGAAAGAGCTCGAAGCTCGTGCGCCTATTGCTGCAAAGGGCATTGATGAAGTGCGTGCGGCGGCGTCTGGCGCAATCACAATCTATAACGAATTCAGTAAAGATTCATTTGCGCTCACAAAAAATACCCGTTTCGAAGCGAATGGCCTTATTTTCCGCATACAGGAGTCAGCGACGGTCCCTGGCTACACCGTTGCTGCGGACGGCACGGTGACTGCAGGTACTGTTGCCGCAAAGGTATTTGCAGATACTCCTGGCGAAGAAGGTAACATTGCGCCAGCACAGTTCACTGTTCCCGGACTTAAGGACGACACTGAGCAATATGCAAAGGTCTACGCAAAGTCAACTGAAGCATTTACGGGTGGTTTTATCGGCAAGCGCGCCATTGTCGAGGATAGCGTCCGCGAAGAGGTGCGTGCGCAGGTTGATGCAGCACTCGCAGAGAAGCTCATGGCGTCGCTCCAAGAACAAGCAGTTGCTGATCAGGTCATGTACGCTGCGGGTGCGGTGATTACCTACACCGACGACATAGAAACAGGGAGCGGAGATACCGAGGCAACACTTGTGGTGCGCGGCACCATCAAGGCGCCTATCTTTAGTGCTCGCGATCTTGCGAAGGCGGTGCTCGCCACGAGAGGTGAAAAGCTAGAAGGTGATTTCACGATTGTTGACCCAACGGTACTGAGTTTCGCCTATACACAGGAGGTCGCTTCTCTCGCACCAAACGCGCCGATACAGTTTACGCTTGGCGGACAAGCTCGCTTTGTTGCACAGCTTCCCACACAGGAAATTGCCACAGCGCTTGCAGGCATTAAGGTTGACGACCTGCAAACCATTGCGGTTAAATATCCTGGTGCTGACCGTATTACCTATCGCATGACGCCTGCGTGGCGCAGTTCATTCCCTACCGATCCGAACCGCATCACGATTGAGTTTGCTGTTCTTGAGTAGGAGGTTCAAAATCATACGCCTTGCGTGTGGTTTTTTATCTGCAGTGTTGCATTCATCCATCAGTTCATGTTTATGGATGAATGCAACCAAAAAAATAGTGCCGCCGGTGGGTGAGAAAGCCTGGGGGGCTTTCGCAAGAGGTTGTCGACATATTCGGAACGATAGTGAACGAATATATCATACAACCTGAACAGCTTCTGTAAGAAGGCTCCTACAGCAGCAAAGCTCCCCGGTACCGCACGGAGTGCGGGGAGTTTCATTTTTGCCCATTGGGTGTACACTATATGAAGAGTGTCAAGAACACCATTTATTTCATAAGTGTTTTTTCTATGACGATTACCCTTGAGGCGCTGCCTCGTGTTGTGAAGAGTAATGAAGCGCGGCGTCTGCGACGTGCAGGGAGGGTGCCGGCGATTGTGTATGGTAGGACGCAATCGCCCACGACAATCTCTGTCGAAGGCGCTGCCTTCAGTAAAGTCCTTAAGGAAGCCGGCGAGTCGACCGTGGTTGAACTTTCGGTGAATGGTACCAAGATGCCAACCCTGGTACATGCTTTAGCACACAGTGCGCTCGACAATAGTTTTGAGCATATCGATTTTCTCGTGGTGGATGCCACGCAGAAGGTGCAGGTAGATGTACCGATTATCTTCGTGGGTGAAGCCCCTGCAGAAAAGCTTGGCGTGATTACCAAAGTGCTCCATGAGATTCATGTTGAAGCGCTGCCAGCAGATTTACCGCATGACATCACGGTTGATCTTTCATCGCTTATCGACCTTACCTCGAACATTCGCGTGAAAGATTTGGTCGCACCGCAGGGCGTTGTGTTCCTGCACGACCCTGAGCAGGTCGTGGTTGCCGTGACTGCGCAGGCAGAAGAAGAGGAGACTCCTGTCGCAGAGTCGCAGCCTGAGCCAGAGCTTGCGACAAACAAGAAGAAGGAAACATCTGAAACTCCTGCATAACGAAAAACTCTCGTTACCGAGAGTTTTTTAGTCGCGCGTAGAATGCAGAAAGTAACGATGCGGCTTCAGGTGATTCGTGCATGTCGATTGCTGCTGGCGGTTCTGCGAGGTAGGAAGTCTTTCGGCGCGGAATACCCTCGATATCTGTCGCGGCAATTTCAGGATGAAACTGCGTGGTGTAGACGTTCTGCCTGTAGCGAAGCGCGGCGAAGTTACAGGTAGGGCTTGCTGCAAGCGTGACGGCGCCCTGAGGAAGTGTCGTGACACTATCCTTGTGCCAATACTGCGCATAGAATACTTCGGGGAACGTTCCAAAAAGTGCGTCAGTATCTCCATCAGGAAGCTTGAGCACCGTGTGAGTGCCGAATTTTTGCTGACGATGGTCATGGGTAACTTTTCCACCCAAGAGTTCAGCAACGAGTTGGTGTCCAAAGCAAATCCCAAAGAAATGTTTATCTTCGTGCAGGACGTCCTGTACGGTGTCTTGAATGAGTTCGAGTATGTGCGGGGTTTGTGTGCGTCCGAAGTCGCCCGGTGCTCTGCCGCCGTCAATATCAAAATCGCCCGACCCGCCAAACATAAGCGCGTCATACGCACGCGCTTTGTGAAGGAGCGCTGCAGCGTCAGTAAAGTCGAATATCGAACAAAAGGTTAGCGACACATCCGGAGGAAGCGCGCGCCTATGACGTGCTTGTTCGACGGCAATACGCAAGGGTGTCGTACGGAATTGGACAAACAGAACAGATTTCATGGAGATAGTATAGCGAGAAGTCTGCGGAGCTGTATCTTGCGAAAAGTAGGGAAGCGTGGTAATGTGCGCGCACGATAGGTGTCATCTTTATAGACACTGCATCGAATTAAATTATTATGCAGAACGAAACACAACAGCTCGTCGATCGCCTTTTCAAAACTGGCGGTCACTTCGGATTCCAAAAGAGCCGTCGCCACCCTTCGGTGGTGCAATATCTCTTTGGCACCAAAGAGGGAACCGATATTATTGACCTCGAGAAGACCGCAGCGTCTCTCGAAACAGCAAAGACAGCACTCGCAAACATTGCACGCAATGGTGGTGATGTTATCTTCATTGGCACCAAGGACGAATCACAGACAATCGTCCGTGAAGCCGCTCTCGAAGCCGGCGCGTCGTACGTTGTCAACCGTTGGGTTGGCGGTACACTTACGAACTTTGCCGAAGCTCGCAAGCGCCTTGCTCGCCTTCAGGATCTCATCACGCAAGGTGAGACTGGTGAACTTGATCGCAAGTACACCAAGAAGGAGCGTGGTATGATCAACCACGAAATGAAGAAGCTTACGTACAACTTCGGTGGTGTACGTAAGCTTGAGCGCCTTCCAAAAATGATTGTCGTTGTTGACGCTCGTCACAACTTCATCCCTGTTGAGGAAGCGAAGAAGCTCGGTATCCAGATTCTTGCTCTTGCAGGTACCGACAACGATGTCACTGGCATCGCGTACCCTGTCATTATGAACGACTCGCTCGTTGGTGCAGTGAAAACTGTCCTCGGTGAGCTTGCCGCAACCTACAAGGCAGCACGTGCAGAATATGTACCGCCAGTAGCCATTGCTCGCGCACCGCGCGAAGGTGGTGAACGTCGTTCGTTCCGTGATCGTGCACCGCGTGGTGGCGACCGTGGCGACCGCCCACGCCGTCCATTCACTGCCCGTAAAGAAGGTGAACACCCACGCGCACCACGCGCACAGGGTGGACGTCCGCAGGCTTCACGCAGCGAACCGTCACATGTGCCAAAGGCAGCGTAACCATTAGAAAACGTACGAAGAAGTATCCGTGCAAAAGTATGCTATACTTCTGCGCACGATACTATTCGTACGTTTTCATTTGAAAAATAACTTAAACCTAATAACTAAAACTAGTATGGAAATCACTATGGACATGCTCAAAGAGCTCCGCGACCTTACCGGCGTTTCAATCATGCAATGCAAAAAGGCGCTTGAAGAATCAGACGGCGACCTCGAAAAGGCGCGTATTCTCATGCTCAAGAAGTCAGGCGAGCTCGCCGCAAAGAAGTCAGACCGTGAACTCGCGGCAGGTGCTATTGGTGCGTATGTGCACAATAACGAAATCGCTGCAGTTGTGGTGCTTTCCTGCGAAACCGACTTCGTGTCAAAGAACGAAGAGTATGTAGCGCTCGCAAAGGACATTGCTATGCATGTTGCCGCAATGTTCCCGCAGTATATCACTCGTGAAGACGTACCTGAAGACGCAGTGGAAAAGGCACGCGCGGTCTTCCTCGAAGAAGTTGCGGACAAGCCAGAAGCAATGCGCGAGAAAATCCTCGAAGGCAAGCTTGCAAGCTACTGGAAGGACCGTGTGCTTCTCGAGCAAGCGTTCATCAAGGATGAAAGCAAGACCATTGCTGACCTCATTTCCTCTGCAACACAGAAGTTCGGTGAACGCATTGTCGTCACAGAGATGAAGCGTTTCTCAGCAAAGTAATTTTGTATGCTTTGGTTTGGTGGCAGTGCACTTATGGTCGGGCTTTTGATTGCCCTCTTCGGAGTCGAACGTACGCGCGGCGAACGGTTTTTGCCGAAGCTCCGCATGTACCTCGATGTATGTGCGCTCAAGATAGCACATGCAGAAGCGCGTGCATCGCACGCATTTGAAAGCGACACGTTCCGTCAAACCATCCACTACGTTGTACACATGGCACTCACCGCCTGCCGCACCGTATTCGCATGGGTGAGTGAGAAGTTCGATGCACTCATTCGTATCAATCGTTCTGTAGCGCATCGCGCCGCAATCGAAGGGAAGTCCGCGTCACACCTCCATGAAATGATGCAACACAAGCGTGACAGCGCCCTCACTGAAACACAGAAAAAACAAAGAAAAGCCCACGCCATCGGCATGCGTTCCTGAACAAAAATCACGAGTAGACATACTCGTGATTTTTTACATGATTGCACGATGTTTGGGACAACAGTATACTGGCAACATGAAGAAGGTTGCTGAGAAAAAGGAAAGCGATTTTGATAAGCTTGCGCATACGGTGCTTGGCGGCTTTGCTGAGATGCGTGAAGAAATGAATATGCGTTTTGACGAGTTGGGGGAGCGATTCGAAAAGCGTTTCGAAGCCATAGAACACCGCCTCACTCAGATTGAATACAAGATGGATCAAATGAGCATGTCTATCGACAGCATCCGTCGAGAAATCTATGAAATAAAAGTTCGACTCGACCGCCTTGAAGAAGCGGTCGAAGGTCAAAAAGGTTATGCGAAAGAAATCGACTGGCTCCGCAGCGAATGCAAGCGTCTCGAGGCAATCGTTACCCAAAAACTCCAGACCGTATAATCATCAAAATACCTCGCGTCATCGCGTGTGTCCCTGAAAAATCACGAGTAGACATACTCGTGATTTTGCCATAACGCCTGGATTCCTTCTGAATGACAAAAGTGAAACGTATTGCTTTCGATTACTAAATAGTTAAATCTACGTTAGCATTAACCATCAATCACTCTAAAACCATACATTTCCCTTTTGTCATCCTGGAAGGATCCAGAGTCAAAGCAGTAACCTCGACCTTCATGAAAGGGGACTGCAAGCAACTACCTCGGCAGGGGATTGACGAATTACTAAAGTTATGCTATTGTGTTGTTAGTTAGATCGTTCTTTCAACTATTTCTTCTCCTTAACAAACTTGATACACAGAATACGCCGCAGGATATATTCATGCGTTGTATCCTGTGTATCAGGAAATGTCTAATCTCATTAGAAAGGATGAAAAATGAAAGTCGACCTGAGAATTCGTTTTGTTAAACCAGTGAAGGTTCATAATGAAGCGTTCAAGCTCTTGATGGATATCAAAGAGGGGGCCGTTTTTATGGTCACATACCGAAAGGAGGGTCTCGTAGATTGTTTTCGAGAAGGCTATTTTCACACAGAGGAGAAAAATGGCAGATGGATGAACGGGATCACTTTTCAAGGCTTCGAATGTGACGAAAAAATGGTCGAAGAGCTGGTAGACCTTGGCTTTGCCGAGATGTTCCAGTGGAAAGATAATGATGACAATCATCTTGCTGGATATACAGCAGGGGGCGAGTTCAAGCTTAAACTAATAGCACGTTAAGAATACTGTTTGCTCAAAGTTGTTTTGTTCGATAGATTGCCATGCTTGTTCTTCCTGGTTTCAGGAACACTGCTGAAGTTCCTCAGAGAACTCAAAACCGTCACCTTAAGACGGTTTTTTATTTAAAAAAATATCATGAATATATAGCGTTGAGGTCTATCCACTTGACGGTAAGCGGTGCTTGTCGTGCGAAGAAGATTGCGGTGGGGAAGGCGCTTGACATTCTCGCTGACCTGAATATAATGACGCGCACCTGAGGAGGACATGAGGGAACAGGAGTTCCCGATTGAAGCCTTCTCTGTCGATGTTTGACAATTACATATCTCAACAGTTCTCACTTCTGATGATTGGAATACTTCTTAACTGAAGCTCCATGAAGAAGTGAGAATTAGGTAGGTGCGCTGCTTAAAGATTTTAGTTCGATTGAACGGGTCTTTTCGTCGGCAGCGCACCAGAATAAAATCGAGCAAAATTAAAATAATTTGATGCTACAAAAATGTAGCATCAAGGCATGAGTGCGAATGAGCGAGGAGGTGGTGAGTAACTACTTCGCGCAAGAATTCGCATCACTCAAAAAAATATATATACAGCGGTGTATACTATTCCTTGCAGGAATAGAAGGGTGTATGGTGGATGCCTTGGATTCAAAGAGCGATGAAGGACGTGTAATGGCTGCGATAAGCTTCGGGGAGACGCCAATGAGTCTGCGATCCGGAGATTTCCGAATGAGGAAACTCTACGTGTTACGCACGTAACCTGTGTATGCAGGAGCAAACCTTCTGAATTGAAACATCTTAGTAAGAAGAGGAAAAGAAAGCAATAAACGGAAGTTTCTTTCTGGGCGGTTAACGCCTTGAGAGCAATCTTGTGGCGTACCATTACGCACAGGAAGAAGCTTCTTGCGATACCCTAAGTAGCGGCGAGCGAAAAGGGCAGAGCCCAAACCATACATGTTTACATGTACGGGGTTGTAGGGCGAGGTCTGCATTTAGTTGCGGAGAGTCAAAAATGTGTATTATAGAAGAATCATCTGGAAAGATGAACCCTAGCAGGTAATAGTCCTGTATTCGAAATCTTACACACTCTCTTGGCCTCGTTCCTGAGTAGGGCGGGACACGAATAGCCCGTCTGAATCTACCAGAACTAACTGGTAAGGCTAAATATCTTTGAATACCGATAGTGAACTAGTACCGTGAGGGAAAGGTGAAAAGTAGTCCGGGAGGACAGTGAAATAGACCTGAAACCATACATCTACAAGGAGTTGAAGACCTGAGGGTCGACAGCGTGCCTATTGAAGAATGAGCCGGCGAGTGTACCTATATTGTTTGTCTAAGTGGCAATCCCACGGAGGCGTAGTGAAAGCAAGCGTGAATAGCGCGACCAATTGACAGTATAGGTACAACCCGAAACGTGATGAGCTTACCATGAGCAGGCTGAAGCGACTGTAAAAGGTCGTGGAGGGCCGAACCCGTAAGTGATACAAAACTTTGGGATGACTTGTGGTAAGGAGTGAAAAGCTAATCGAATTACGTAATAGCTGGTTCTCTCCGAAACAGCTTTTGGGTTGGCGTCGCGTGTTCCCACTGGGGGTAGAGCTACTGGTAAGAGTGAACAGGGAGAAATCTCGTCACTTTTGTCAACCTCCGAATACCAGATGGTTAAGAACGCGGCAGTTAGACTACGGGGGCGAAGCTCCGTTAGTCAAGAGGGAAACAGCCCAGATCGCCGATTAAGGTCCCTAAATCCATGCTCAGTGCAACTTGAGGATGTGAGGATTCTCAAACAACCAGGAGGTTGGCTTAGAAGCAGCCATCCTTTAAAGAAAGCGTAACAGCTCACTGGTCGAGAGTCCTTGCGCCGAAAATGATCGGGGCTTAAGCATGGTACCGAAGTCGCGAATGCATACATTAGTATGCGTGGTAGGAGAGCGTTCGTAGCCGCATTGAAGCCAAGGGGTGACCCACGGTGGAGTGCTACGAAGTGAGAATGCCGGCACAAGTAACCGCAAGGAGGGTGAGACCCCCTCCCGTCGAAATACCAAGGTTTCCAGGGCAATGGTGATCATCCCTGGGTTAGTCGGTCCTAAGCCAATCCCGAACGGGGGAGGCGATGGAGAGCAGGTTAATATTCCTGCACATCAATGTAGTCCTATGGAGGGACGGAGTGCTGTACTCACAGCTGGTTATTGGATTCCAGTTGGAGCTCTGAGGAGGTGTGGTAGGTAAATCCGCCACACATTACTCCAAGGAGGGTCGCAAGATGAGTCTACGGACAAGTCAAGTGTGAGGAGCGCGCTTCCAAGAAAAACTTCGTTTGGGTTAACTACATGGATACCGTACCGCAAACCGACACAGGTGGTAGAGTCGAGAAGACTAAGACGAACGAGTGATATGCCCTTAAGGAACTCGGCAAACAAGCGACCGTAACTTCGGGATAAGGTCTGCCCCTTGAAATAGAGGGGCCGCAGCGAAAGATTTCCTAGCGACTGTTTATCAAAAACACAGCTTTCTGCGAAGACGTAAGTCAATGTATAGAAGGTGACGCCTGACCGATGCGGGAAGGTTAAATAGGGATGGTCCATGGTCGTAAGATTGTGGGCTGGGCTCTATAAGCCCCCGTCAATGTCAGCGATAACTATAATCGTTCTAAGGTTCTCTGCATGTGTAGCAATACATGTGCAGAGAAGGATTGGAACGATTATAGGATAAACAGCCGAGTCATAGTTACCTCACCTTTAGAAATAAGGAGTGATCCACATGCAACCAACAAGAGACCAAATGTTGCACATCTGACCATTCAGTTGAAGATGAAGATAGAGTCCTATAGTGAAATGTCTCTGCTTTCGGGCAGAGGAGAAGGAAAAATAGAGCGAATTTCCTTGTCGGGTAAGTTCCGACGTGCACGAATGGCGTAACGACTGGGAAACTGTCTCAAGGGCATGCTCGGTGAAAATACAATCCCTGTGAAGATGCAGGGTACCTGCAGTTAGACGAAAAGACCCCGAGAGCTTTACTGTAGCTTCGTATTGAGGCTATTGATGTGATGCGTAGCATAGGTGGGAGACTTTGAAGCATCCTTTTCGGAGGATGTGGAGTCGAAATATGAAATACCACTCTTCACTTTGGTAGTCTCTAACCTGGTAGAAAAAATCTATCAGAGACAGTGCGTGGCAGGCAGTTTTAGTGGGGCGCTACCCTCCCAAATTGTAACGGAGGGGTCTCAAGGTTGGCTAGGCGCGAATGGAAACCGTGCTGATAGTGTAATGGCACAAGCCAGCTTGACTGTGACGGGTAAGACCGAAACAGACACGAAAGTGGAGCATAGTGAACCGACGGTCCGCGTTAGATGCGGCCGGAGATTATCTGATAAAAGTTACCTCGGGGATAACAGGCTAGTTGCGCCTAAGCGTCCATAGCGACGGCGCAGTTCGGCACCTCGATGTCGGCTCATCTTATCCTGGGGCTGGAGCAGGTCCCAAGGGTATGGCTGTTCGCCATTTAAAAAGATACGCGAGCTGGGTTTAGACCGTCGTGAGACAGGTTGGTCCCTATCTACTGCAGGCGTTGAATATTGAGGAGATTTGTCCCTAGTACGAGAGGACCGGGATGAACGAACCTCTGGTCTATCAGCTGTCACGCCCGTGGCAACGCTGAGTAGCTATGTTCGGAATGAATAACCGCTGAAAGCATCTAAGTGGGAAGTCAACTCCAAGATTAGTATTCGTTAAGTCCCCTAAGAGATTATTAGGTTGATAGGCATTAGATGTACGCACAGTAATGTGTTTAGTCGAGATGTACTAATCGGACGTATTTTCCTGCAAGGAATAATGTACATCGTGTATATATTCTTTTGAAGTGAAGATCATGCGAATTATATTTAAAATGCTTTTTGTTGAGATATGTAATTGTCAAATATCGCAAGGTAGTTGACGTGCCAGAGGATTGTTTGAATTCATTCGAACCATGCTCTGGCGCGCCAACAGCGGCACGTGTACAGGGTTTCCTCCCTTCATCCCTCGCATGTGGCAACCCCACTGTCTGGCGCGCCGACTAATTTGTTCCTTCAACTTTACGAACAAGATACATCAGCTATCGAGTTCTCTATGTTGGTATTTCATCGAAGGGGGTACACCCGTTCCCATTCCGAACACGGAAGTTAAGTCCTTCATAACCAATGGTACTCTGTCATCAAGCAGGGGAGAGTAGGTAGATGCCAACATACAGCACTCGATATAAGAAAAAGTACCGTAAAGGTACTTTTTCTTATGTGAGCAGTGGCATCTACCAACTCTCCCCACCGGGGAGGCTACACATTCCGCTTCGCTCCACTGGTGTTCTTGCTTCACTCGCTCGGTCATATCCAAATCTCCGCTAGCGCTACGCTTTGGCTACGACTCTCACTCGCTTGCAAGATGACGCTTCGCTTCTTGTTGCGCTCGTTCACAAATAAAAATCTCCGCTATCGCTACGACTTTTACTTGTTCACTCGCTTGCAAGATAGGTAGATGCCAACATAAAGCACTCGATACAAGTAGAAGAAGCAGCAGGGTAGTTACCCTGTTTTTTTGTTTGTACTACCACGGCACAACTCTATCCCTCCATTAATGGAGGGATAGAGGACTCTCTGTTTTAGAATTTTTGTTGTATACTGCATGCATGAAGATACCAACAAAAAATTTTACTAAAGAGGATTGTCGCGATATGTCGGAGACACTGATGACAGTGCTCGACACTATGCATGAACCACTCCATGTAAAACGCTTTCTCTTTGATGTGCTCACTGAGAATGAGCTTTTTATGATTAGTAGAAGACTGCTGATTGCGTCAATGCTTACACACGGTGTCTCACATGATGATATATCTAGTACGCTTAAGGTTGGTTATGGGAATATTGCGCGCATACAAAAACTACTTACGAACGGATCTAGGTCGCTGCCTATTGCTGTAGCAGCAATGAATGTATCTGCAGAAGCCAAAGCTGAAAAATACGCAAAGATGCAGCCTGTGGCACCTGGATCTCTTGAGTGGTTCAAAAGAATGTACCCGCTTCATTTCCTGTTGGTGCCAACGTTCAGAAAATAGTACAAAGAGCCCTCCATTAATGGAGGGCTCTTTGTGCGATAGAGGTATTCTTGCGCTGTATGGTAGTTGGAATGTATTTGTAGCGAACGGACTTAGTAAGTCCCCCTCCATTAATGGAGGGGGACTTACGGCGACTGTACTACGAGGTTCTTGTTTTTGAGAAGAGGATGTAGAGGACGATAAGGAAGACGAAGGTAATTGCTGAGACGAGCGGGAAGGTCATGAAGCCGAATTCATTGATGACTTTATCAAGGCAGTCGATGGTGCCTGATGCCGGGCAGGGGAGCGAGCCCTGGGGGAGCATTTGATAGACGTATTGGTAGAGTGAGACGAGAAGGCCTGCAATAGAAAGGAGGATGCCGTAGCGGGGAAGCATGGCGCTATCTTTCCACCATGCGCTGCCGGCTGCCATGAGTGCCTGCGGATAGAGGAAGACTCGCTGCAGCCAGCAGAGTGCGCAGGGGATAAACCCGAGGACTTCAGAGTAGAAAAGCGACATCGCCGTCCCGCTCAGCGTGAGTGCGAGAATGCCGTAGAGGGCATACGGTGCAAGGTTGTTTGCGAGGTGCTTGCCTTGTGTAAAGAAAAGGTCGAGAGAGAGTACAGCGAGCGCAACAAGCATAACGAGCGCGCCTGAGGCAATCATAAGGTTAAGTGTTTCGATGAGCATAATGATATAAAGTTACACAAAGACCTGTGATGAGACAGGTCGTTTGTCTATTCAATAATAACGGTTGTTGAAGCTATTTCTTCTTCGGATCCGTAGCTTGCATCACCGCCAATCATGTTCGGATCACCTTCTGCTCCTTCCTTAAGACGTGTTGAACCAGTAGTTGCGCCATTCAGCTGATAACCTGTTTTTTCTGCGAGAACTTCGAGCGACTGTTGTCCTGAAAGTTCAGAGCCGTCTGCAAAACGCCAGGTTGGGTAGCCGGTAATGCCAGCATCCTTACATTCCTGTGTCTGACCCGATGCGGCAGTTGCACCGACAGAACATTCCTTGTACGGGAGGAGCTTGTAGGAGTTTCCAAAAAGAGCCTTTTGCTCAGCACAGTGCGGACACCATGATGCGCCGTAGAATACTGCGCCGCTGTCCTTCAAATGCTGGGCAAACTCGTCGTATTGTCCAGGCTGGCTTTCCTGCCATGCGCGGGTGCCGAAGATAGCACCAAAAATCGCAACAAGGGCAATGCCAAATATAATTGTATTCTTGTGTTTCATATATAGATAGTATACACTCGAGAAACTTAAACAACAACCATGCATATTCGCAACTTTTCTATCATTGCCCATATCGATCACGGTAAGTCAACGCTGGCGGACCGGCTTTTAGAAGTGACTAAAACTGTAGAAACGCGTAAAATGCAAGAGCAAGTTCTCGACTCTATGGATCTCGAGCGAGAGCGAGGCATTACGATTAAGCTTCAGCCTGCACGCATGCACTATACGCACAAGGGCGAGCAGTATATTTTGAACCTTATCGATACCCCCGGACACATCGACTTCTCCTATGAGGTGTCGCGCGCACTCGGCGCTGTCGAAGGCGTGCTGCTTCTTGTCGACGCAACACAAGGCGTGCAAGCGCAGACGATTACCGTGCTCCATATGGCGCGCGCAGAGGGGCTTACGATTATTCCTGTTCTCACCAAAACCGACATGATGGCAGCGCGCGTTGACGAAATCGGCGAGCAGATTATCGGGTTGCTGGGCTGTGCTCGCGAGGATATTCTCGAAGTGTCCGGCAAAACTGGTGCGGGCGTACCAGAACTCCTTGCGACAATTTGCGAAAAAATCCCTGCGCCGCTCATTGAAATAGACAAAGACTTCCGCGGTCTCATTTTCGACAGTCAATACTCAAATCACCGGGGCATCATTGCGTATTTTCGCGTCATGGAAGGCTCTGTCTCAAAAGGGGCAAAGATTAAATTCCTCAACGCGAATGTTGATTTTATTGCGCAGGAAATCGGCATTATGCAGCCAGAGGCAATTGCGTGTGATGTGCTCAAGGCGGGTGAAATTGGCTATGTCGTCACAGGCATCAAAGAACCGGGCGTAGTGCGTGTTGGTGACACCCTCGCTGAATTTGGTGGCGCAAAAGAGCCGCTTCCTGGCTACAGCGAAGCATACCCCGTGGTGTGGGCATCACTCTTTCCGGAATCGCAAGACGACTTCACGCAGCTGCGTTACTCACTCGACCGTCTACGCCTTTCTGACTCCTCACTTTCTTACGAAGAAGAAACATCCGGCATGCTCGGGCGCGGTTTCCGCTGTGGGTTCCTCGGTATGCTCCACCTTGAAATTGTCACGGAACGTCTCAAGCGCGAATTCAACATGGAGCTTATCATCACCGCGCCATCAATTTCATATGAAATCACCAACCAACGCGGTGAAGTGGAGAATATCTATGCCGCATCGCGTTTCCCCGACATCACGCGCGAAATCTCTGTTCGTGAACCATGGATTCTCGGACAAATTATTGTGCCGCCAGAATTCATGGGTAACATCATGCAACTCCTCTACGACCATGAGGGAAGCGTGATTGATACCGAAACTTTTGCCGACGGACGTGCGATGCTCGGCATCGAAATGCCGCTCCGCGAACTCATGCGTGGCTTCTTCGACAAGCTCAAAAATGCAACCTCTGGCTTTGGCTCGCTCTCATATGAAATCGCTGAGATGCGCCCCGCGTCTGTTGCGCGCCTCGACGTGCTCGTGGCCGACGAACTCGTACCCGCATTCTCACGCGTAATTGGGCAGGTTCGAGCACTCACAGAAGCGCGTGCTGTCGTTGACAAGCTCTACAACATTCTCCCACGTCAGCAGTTCAAGTGCAAAATCCAAGCAGAAGTCGGCGGCAAAGCAATGGCAACAAAGACACTTTCTGCAATTACGAAAGACGTCGCCGGATATCTTTACGGCGGCGATATCTCTCGAAAAATGAAACTCCGCGATAGACAAAAAGAAGGGAAGAAAGATATGCTTTCACGCGGAAAAGTCCATATATCGCACGACATTTTCATGAAAATGGTAAAAAGCGAATAAAACTCCCAAAATGGGCGCGACCTAATTTTTAAGGAGCACTAGCGACTATAAAAATGAAGTACCCTTGTGGTGAACTTGCATCGGCTTCAGTCGCTCGCTTCTCGCCGTACGTTATGTACAGCTCCTGCGCTTACTCCCTCCAACCAATGCAATTTCATCCCATTCTTGAAGTTTTCTCTCGCTTTTTCTCCGCTCTGAGTAGTATTGACATCTGCAAGATACGTAGTAGAGTACATAAGCGTATCGTTCTTTTTTAATCAATCAAACCAAGGAGAGTAGTTCATGAATTACGCAGAACATGTTTTTGTAGGGCAACTGAGCGGGTGTTTTGCTGACCTCTCGGCAGAAACTGACGATGAGAGCATCATGCTCGAGTGCCCCAAGTTTTCGTTGCGATTTTCCGTCGACGACGAAGCATTCAACATCCATGCGATCAAGGTGCCGAATGCCGGTGCGCGCATCGGCAGCGAAATCATGCGTATCGTTAAAGAGTTCTGCGCCGAGCAGTTCCTTTCCGAGATTGTTGCAAAAAACGTGGACGCGCCCGCGATTCCGTTTTGGGAGATGCACAAGTTCGAAGTCGCTGACAGCGATGAGGACGACTACGTCTACATGGTCTGAGCGCGCAAAGCAGCGCAGGAGAGGGGTACACCACCCCTCTTTTTTCTGTGTTGACTTTGCGCAAGAAATCTCTAGTATACAAAGCATGAAGAATTACTATGAGCTCTTAGGTGTGCAAAAAAGCGCCTCACATGACGAAATCAAGAAAGCGTTTCGGAAGCTTGCGGCACAGTACCATCCCGATAAGAAAACAGGCGACGAAGCGAAGTTCAAAGAAATTTCAGAAGCGTACGCGGTGCTCGGCGACGAGAAAAAGCGTGCAGAATATGACGCGTATGGCCGTTCGTATTCTGGCGGCGCAGGTGCGCAGGGTGGTTTTGGCGGCTTCGATTTTAGCGGCTTCCAGGGTTTTGGCGGCGCAAATGGTGTCGAATTCGACCTTAATGACATCTTTGAAGGCTTCGGTTTCGGCGGTAATGGTGGCGGTCGTCGCGCGCGCGGTAACGACGTTGCGATAGATATTGAACTCACCTTCGAGGAAGCGATTTTTGGCGCGAAGCGTACGGTGACACTTACAAAAGTAAATCAGTGCGCAACCTGCGATGGCTCGGGTGCAAAGAAAGGTACTTCAATGGAAACATGTTCGCACTGTAATGGGCAAGGCAAAGTGCGCGAGGCGCGGCAAACAATTATGGGGCAATTTGTCGCGGTACGCGAATGTGCGCACTGTCATGGCTCTGGCAAGATTCCGAAAGAGCGCTGTGCAGATTGTCGCGGCGAAGGCGTCCGTCGCGTACCGGAATCGATTGAGATTTCTATTCCCGCAGGCGTACAGCATGGCGAAATGATTCGCATGACAGGGCGTGGCGAGGCAGTGCGTGGCGGCACCTCGGGTGACTTATACGTGAAGCTGCACGTCGCAAAGCACCCAAGCATTACCCGCGACGGCGAGACGCTCCGCAGCACGCTCCACGTGAAGCTTACCGATGCACTCCTCGGCGGTACCTACTCAGTCGCAACACTCGAAGGCGACATGCCGCTCGAAATCCCCGCAGGTGTCACGCACGGCGAAACACTTCGCATTAAAAATCGTGGCGTCCCCAAGGGGCGCGGGAGCGACCGTGGCGACTTCGTTGTTTCGGTAGAAATTGACATGCCGAAGAAGCTTTCAAAGGCAGCAAAGAAAATAATTGAGGAGCTTCGCACGGAAGGTATCTAAGGATGCGTTCTTGAAGACAAGAAAGCAGAGCGTGTGCGACGCTCTGTTTTTTCGTGGTATACTCGTGCGCATGAAAAGAATGTTTGTGAGCGCGCTCATCGTGCTACTAGCGGTACCTTTTGGACTGCAGGCTGCGGAGCGGACGCCTGTTGTGGCGGAGGCGGCATATGTCCCCGGAGAAGTTATCGTGAAATATCGAACAACGAGCCGTGCGCGGGCCGTGAGTGATATGCATATGCTTGCTGCACGACACGGCGCTGCAGCCGAAGCTGTCGCATCGCATACAGGAATCGCAAAGTTTTCAGTTGATCCGTCAGTGGATGTGGTTGCGTATGCGGAAGCCCTTGCGCTCGACCCGAGTGTGGAATACGCAGAGCCTAATTATCGTTATTATGTGAGCGCAAGTAACGACTCCCTCATAAGTGAGCTCTGGGGGATGGACACTATTGGTGCAGAAACCGCATGGGATTTTTACGATGCGGCGACCGCGTCGACAAGCGCTGGCGCACCGATTGTTGCCGTGCTTGATACCGGTGTTGCGTATACCCATCCCGACCTTGCGGCGAATATGTGGAATGGTGCATCATGTGTCAGCGAGACTGGCGCCGCACTCGGCAATTGTGTGTCAGGATACGACTTTGAAGACAACGATACCGACCCCTTCCCGAACGTCGATCGCGAAGAGGCAAATGAAGGCATGCACGGTACGCATGTGGCAGGCACGATTGCGGCGGTACACAACAACGCGGTCGGCGTAGCTGGCGTCGGCAGTGGCGCACGAATAATGTCGCTCAAATCAACACTCACCACGGACCAAATCGTGCGCGCCATTGATTTTGCAACGTATAACGGAGCGAGCGTTATCAACGCGTCGTTTGGCGGCACCGGTTCGTCAACAGCAATCTATGAAGCTATTCGAGCGTTTCCGGGCATTTTCGTTGCGGCTGCGGGTAATGATGGTCGAAATAACGACGCGACGCCAACCTATCCGTGCGCATATGACCTTGCAAACATTATCTGTGTTGCCGCCACGAACAGCAGCGACACGCTTGCTTCGTACTCAAACTACGGGGCACTGAGTGTTGATATTGCTGCGCCGGGCAGCGCGATACTAAGCACTTCGCCTGCAACATCGTCTCCACTCACGGAGACCTTCGCGACGGTTGCGGCGCCTTCGTTACCAGCAGGCTGGACACAATCGGGGAACACAACGTGGCGCACTGCAACGACATCACTGACTGGCAGTACGGTGCTTCTCTATGCCGACACCGAGTCGCCCTATTCGACAAGTGCAGACAGCACGGTGACACTTCCTGCCATAAACCTTACCCAAAACAGCGCAGGCTCATCGATGCTTTCATTTGGTGTGCGGTGTGAGACTGAAATTTCTACAACCGAGTGGCGCGACTATCTCGCGCTCTATGCGGCAACGTCGTCTTCGTTTGCACAAGTCTTCGCCAATCAGAGCATCACCGCAAACAATGGCACCACCTGGAATAACGCGTCAACATCAAAGCCGGTCGTGCGTTTTGATGAGGCGCAGCTTGATCTTGGACAGGGCACTGAAGGGGTATGGGGTCGTGGTGCCTCGGTGCAAATTTCTGTACCGATAAGTCTTCACACCGCGGCAACAGCCTTTCAGTTTCGCTGGATTACGAACGCAACGGATAATAATTATCACGGCTGTCGGGTAAGTAATGTTGCAGTAACCACGTTTACCGCTGCTGAAAACTACGAATCGATTTCAGGTACTTCAATGGCAGCGCCACATGTTGCCGGCCTCGCAGGTCTTCTCTTAAGCTATAATCCTTCGCTTTCTACCACGAGTGTGCGGGAGACAATTCTTTCTACAGGAGACCCGGTCGCCTCGCTCGATGGGAAAACAGTAACGGGCACACGTATAAGTGCTGCCGAAGCAATCCAATCAGTTTCGTATGAAAAGCGAGTGCTCACGTTCGCGTTTTTAGAAGCCTCGACTACTGCAACAACAACGATTGACCATAGCGCGAAAACAGTGCAGGTAGAACTTCCGTACGGCACGGACCTTACCGCACTGACACCGTCATACACGCTCTCTGCAAGGGCGGTTGCAAATCTTGCAACTACAACCGCTTCGTTTGCCTCAAGCATAAGTATTGTCGTGACGGCGGCGGATGCAGGAACGGCAATCTACACACTCACCGCAACAACCTCGGAGGTGGTAGTGGTGGCGCCTAGTAGCAGTTCAGGTTCGTCTTCTGGCGGTGGTGGAGGTGGTGGCGGCTCAAGTTCCTCGAGTTCTTCCTCAGGATCATCGTCGGGTGGCGGCGGAGGAGGCTCCGCGGCAACGGAAAAAACAGCGTCCACAACACCAGCGGTTACCCCAAGCGCTACCAATCTTTCACCGGTGAGTCCTAGCGCCACGTTTGTCTTTTCGCGCGACCTTACCCTCGGTGCACAAGGGAGTGATGTTGTCGAGCTTCAAAAGCGTCTTGTTGCCGAAGGATTCCTTGTTATGCCTGCAGGCATCGCGTATGGCTACTTCGGGAACGCAACAAAGCTCGCGGTGATTGCCTTCCAGCAAAAACACAACCTTACACCCGCAATAGGCTATGTGGGAGCGTTGACTCGCGCAGCACTCAATGGTGCCCGTGTCGCCGGCGTCAGCACGGGAGCAGTCGCGCTCCCCCTCGCACATGACGCCCGTGCAGCCCTCATCAAAACGCTCGAAGCGCAGCTCGCGGTACTTGTCGCCGAGCTCGCCCATCTTATCGCTGCACAAGCCTCACGATAAGGCGCCGTAGCGCGATTGCAGAAAGCATCTTCCTGTTGTATAACAAGGGGGCTAGTTCCTTTAACCTCACACAGGAGTGCTGTATGGCCTCGTCACGTCAGAATCGCTACGCTGCTCAAATCCCCGCCCCTCGTTCCGCTCATCCGAAGGCAGTCACTGCCTCAGGAAAAACGAACGAAGCGACGAACGGAAAACCAAAAGCCAAGAAGCTCATTGTGCTCGACACCAACGTGCTCATTTCACACGCCGATTCGATTTTCGATTTTGAGGACAACGATGTGTTTGTGCCGCTGCCCGTCATGAAAGAGCTTGATGCGCACAAGAAAGGGCGCGACGAAAGCGCCTATGCTGCGCGAAAAGCGACGCGCTCGATTGTCGAAATGTACCTCGCCGCCCGCAAGGACAACGTGACCGCTATCGACATGGCTGATTTCTGCGACAACCGGGCAACCGGCAAGATTCACTTGCAGTTCGACACGGTGGGAAGCACGGCGCTCACCGACACGCGGAGCAGTGTCGACGAGCAACTCATCGAGATTACCGCAGTGCTTGCAAAATGCTTGAAGGAAACCTATGCCGATGTGGTGCTCGTCACCCTCGACGGCAACCTCATTGCGCGCGCACTGCAAAACCCGGAGCGTGTCTCCGTTGAGTACTACAAGAATGGTCGTGTCGAAAATGCGAAAGCGCTGTATCAGGGCGTGCGGCATGTCGAGAACCTTTTTGCGAACACGTCGCAGGTACAAGTCGGCGCGAAGATCGGCCACGGTGAACTCACTGTCGAAATGGACGGCTCTTCGTTCCATTGCAATGAGTACATCTACGACGACACGTCGAAGCGGCTGTATCGCGTGCTTGAGGCAACGGTAAGGCAGCTCCGGCTGCAGACGGTGCTTCTGCGCAACAAGGAAAAAGATGCGGTGCTGCATATTGCTGCACGCGCAGGCAATCTTGAGCAGTCCGCCGCGCTTGATGCGCTCCTCGACCCTTCGCTTCTCTGCGTGCCGCTCAGCGGCGAGGCAGGGAGTGGTAAAACGCTCTTGGCGCTCGTTGCGGGTATGCATCAGGTCATGAAGGGGCACTACAACGGCATTGTGTATATTCGCTCTGTCGTGCCTGCAGGCGGCAAGTCTGAAGACATGGGCTTTATGCCGGGCGACTTGAAGGAGAAGTCTTCCGAGTGGTATGAGCCCATCAACGACTCACTGGAGGCAATCCAAGAAGCATACCGCGAAGCCGGCGATTTGCCGAAATTCGCAAAAATGCTCGAAACGCCCGATGTGATGCCGGTGTTTCTGCCGCTCAAGAGCATTCGTGGTCGCACGCTTCGCCGTAAGTATGTGATTATGGACGAAGGTCAAAACATCACGCCGGAACTGCTGAAAGTGTCGATTGAACGTCTTGGTGAAGGCTCGAAGATGGTGGTGTGTTCAAGCATCAGTCAAATCGACAGTCCGTACCTCGATATTCATACCTGCGGCATCACGCATCTTTTGAACAATTCGGAAAACGACCCGCTCTATGCGGCGATTTCGCTGCCAAGGATTGAACGCAGTAAACTTGCTCGGTTTGCTGCCAAGGTCTTCGGGTAAGTACCTTTTCTACGCTCAGTGCGTAGTAGCCTCGCGTTTGCGGGGCTTTCTTTTGCGGAAAGACATGGTATGCTCAAAAGCGTCATTGTTCTTTCCTTTCCTTCATGTACTTCAAGGAGACCTCCCATGCCGACCATTCGTTCGTTTGAAACCCTGTGCGAGACCCCCGTGCCGAGCCGTGAACATCTTGCCGAACTTCGGAAAGGCTGGCGCACGCATGAGCTCATGTCGCTCGTGGACGGCGTAGACGACCTCATCGATGTCCGAGCGCTCGGCATCAACGGCGCCAACCACTACTACCAAGAGCGCATGGCGCCGTATCACATGCGGATTCCTGGCTCGATTCCGATGCTGCTCGTTCGGCGCGAAGTCGCAACGCGGCTTTCGGTTGCCAACACGTATTTGCGGAATGTTGGCTTGGAACTCTTCGTGTTCGACGCGTGGCGCCCACAAGCAGTGCAGCATTTCTGTCGCAATGTGTGGTTTCCGGCTCATATGCGCAACCTGCATCCGGAGTGGCAGCCCGAGCGGATCAATGAAGAGGTTGAGCGCTTCTGGGCGCATGCGGTGAAGACTGAAGAAGAAATCGATACGTCCGGACCGCCGCCACACGCAACTGGTGCGGCGGTTGACCTCACGCTGCAAACCACGACGGGACAGCACCTTTCGATGGGGAGCGGTTTTGACGATTTCACTGATGTGTCGCGCATTGATGCCTTTGAGCATCCTAGTGGCCGCGGTGGCCGCATTGTCCGTGAAAACCGCCGGATTCTTTCGGGTGTTATGCATGACCTCGGCTTTGTCGGGCATCCGAACGAGTGGTGGCACTACTCGTTCGGTGACCAAGCCTGGGCGATCGCACACGCGCGCATGACAGGGAAGCATGTCCCCGCACATTTCGGAGCGGTCAATCCATTGCCGTATCTCCCCGAATGAAGATACCTACTCTCTGTCGAGGCGCACCCGCGCCTCTTTTTTTAGACTGCTACTTTACAAAGTAAAGCGAAGCGTGTAGAGTAGCAGCATTATGACGAAAAATAAAAATGCGTACGCAGCTAAAGCGCTTGCGATACATAAAAAGCTTGGCGGTAAAATATCCGTCACCCCCAAAGCAAAGCTTCTCACGCGCGAAGATTGGTCAACACTGTACACGCCAGGAGTCGGCGCGGTGTCGTCGTACCTTGCAGAACATCCAGAAAAAGCACGCGAATACACCATGCGCAAAAACACGGTTGCGGTTATTTCTGATGGCACCGCCGTGCTCGGGCTTGGCAATATCGGCCCCATCGCAGCGCTTCCTGTTATGGAAGGGAAGGCGGTTATCTTTAAAGAAATGGGCGACATCGATGCGATTCCGCTTGTGCTCGACGAGAAGGATCCGAAGAAAATAGTCGACATCATCAAAGCGCTTGCGCCGACATTCGGCGGCATTAACCTCGAAGACTTCGCTGCGCCGCACTGTTTCGATATCGAAGCGGCACTCGTGGAAGCGCTTGATATTCCCGTCATGCACGACGACCAGCACGGTACGGCTATTGTGGTGCTCGCAGGGCTTATGAACGCCGCAAAGGTGGTGAAGAAAAAAATGACGCAGATGCGCGTCGTGATTGTCGGTGCGGGCGCCGCAGGAACCGCCATTGCAAAGCTTCTCCTTGCTGCAGGACTCACGAATGTCACGGTTGCAGACAGCAAGGGCCCGCTCAATACGAAGCGTGCGGACCTCACCGGCTATAAGAAAGAGCTTGCAAAAACAACAAATCCTGAAAAGCTTGCAACACTAGGAGGGGCAATTGCAGGTGTCGATGTCCTTGTTGGTGTGTCAGGACCAGGTACTATTACTCCTGAAATGATCAAAACTATGTCGGCAGATGCTATCGTCTTTGCGCTCGCAAACCCAATTCCCGAAATCATGCCAGACGAAGCGCTTAAGGCGGGCGCTCGCATTGTTGCTACGGGACGCTCTGATTTTCCCAATCAAATCAACAACGCACTCGCATTTCCCGGCATTTTCCGCGGCGCACTCGACAAAAAAATCACCAAAATCACGACCGAAACGAAGCTCGCTGCCGCAAAAGCAATCGCCGGCATGGTAAAGCATCCAACCGAACAAGAAATCATCCCCAGCGTCCTTGCAGAAGGTCTCACAAAAACGGTTGCCCGCGCCGTGAAGTAAGGTTGCATTTATGCTCCATATATAGTAAAGTACCGGCACCGTAAACATTATGGCAACAATTAATCAATTGACAAGAAAGGCACGTAAGAGCCCTGCGTTTAAATCACGTGTGGGAGCGCTTGCTGTCGGTTTCGACAAGGTGAAGAACCGCCCAAATGCATACAACTCGCCATTTAAGCGAGGCGTATGTACACGCGTCACCACGAAGACTCCGCGCAAGCCGAACTCTGCGATTCGAAAGATCGCACGTGTCCGTCTCACCAACGGTCAGGAAATCACTGCGTACATTCCCGGTATGAAGCATACCATTCAGGAACACTCAGTGGTGATGGTCCGTGGCGGCCGCATTAAAGACATCGGTGTAAACTACACCATTGTCCGCGGACGTTTCGATGCAGCAGGCGTGGTCAACCGCGCTACAGCTCGCTCACGCTACGGTGTGAAGCGGCCTAAGGCTGCAAAGAAATAAGACTGCGCACTGCGCAAACTTATTATAGGTATTACTCGCTAATAGATAACGAAAGAACAATATGCGACGACCAATTAAACGACGTGTAAACGTATATCCCGACGAGCGTTACAGCTCAGAGGACGTCTCACGTCTCGTCAATTATGTGATGCTCAACGGACAGAAGCAGACAGCCCTCAAGATTGTCTACGCTGCGTTCGAAGCTATCAAGGCCGGAGAGGGAAATCCTGATCCGCTTGAAGTCTTCAACCAGGCTATCCGTAATGCAAGCCCGCTCATGGAAGTGCGTTCACGTCGCGTCGGTGGTGCAAACTACCAGGTGCCGCGTGAAGTACGCCCAGAGCGCCGCATGCAGCTCGCGCTTCGCTGGATCATCAAGGCCGCTCGTGCCCATGCTGGTCAGCCAATGTTCAAGTCACTCGCTCAAGAACTCCTTGCCGCTTCGAAAGAAGAAGGCTCTGCAGTTAAGAAGCGCGATGACGTGCACAAGATGGCAGAAGCCAACCGAGCATTCGCCCACTTCGCGTGGTAACGCTACGCTACTTTCTTCACTCGTTCGGTCATATCCAAACCTCCGCTTAAGCTACGGCTTGGCTACGACGCTCGCTCGTTCGAAAGATAGCAATGCAAAAAATCGACGAAAGTCGATTTTTTGTTGCTCAAGCCTGGATCCCTCCCTCCCTGACAAAAGTTACAGTATTGTTTTTATTTTTATGTAGTTAAATTTGTGTTCGCGTTAACTCTATACTCTCTCTAAGTCAATATTCGCACCTTTTGTCATCCAGGAGGGATCCAGCAGCATCAAAATAAACTTAAAGAAGCACCTTTAGTGCACGCTTAATTTCTGAAGAGGCGACTTGTGGATTTCTTGTTTTTTGAGTCTGGCACTATACTATCCCCATGCAAAAGAAATACATTGTGGCGGCCCTCATCGCCCTCGCCTTCCTCCTCATCATAAGCATCGTCCTTCGCTACACCGGAGCCGCTGATGTTTCAACATCCGCAGAAATCCAAAACACCGCACCAACCGTCGACACCATCCGCTTCGCAACAAGCGCATACGGCACCGACGATTTAACCACCAGCGGCATTCTGCCAGATATAGGCACCGATCGCACCATCCACATAAACGGTCAAATCACCGACCTTAACGGAGAAAACGACATCGCCTCGTCAACCCTTTCTCTTGTCTTCTTCCGCACCAGCAAGGGAAACACCTGTACCGCCGACAAAAACGACTGCTACATAGTAAATACCTGCGCCACCACCTACACTGATGGCGACGACACCCAAATCACCTACAACTGCGAAGTACCCCTCGCCTACTGGATAGACGGCACTGACAGCTCTTCAATCTACGAAAGCGACAACTGGTCAGCATACGTCACCGTCAGTGATGTCGCAGGTCTCTCAGCTGCAAGCACAGGAACCATCGAAATGAACTCCCTTCTTGCCCTCAACCTTCCTGACGACATCGACTATGGAACTCGTTCACTTGGCTACCTTTCAACAACCACAGCTGATGTTACGACGCCACTTGTTCAAAAGGGTAACACAAAGGCAGATGTGCAGCTTTCTGGAGCGTCTATGGCTTGTAGTGCGCTTGGTACACTTGCTACCACTACACAAGCGTGGGCGCTTACTGATGTGGGGCATGCATCGTCGACAGTGCTTACCGACACTCTTGCTTCCGCAAAAAGAAACATTAATCCCCGCACCGACGACGCAAATGAGCTCTCTGCAAACCTTTACTGGAACATCGCGATTCCTGCAACCGGCGTCAAGGGAACATGTACCGGCAGCAATACGATTGCCATCATTGCAAAACTGAGAGCCGGTATTGAGTGGACCTCTCGCACCAGCGCTGCAAGCCTACGATGGGACGGTATCACCTATGGAAACGGCCTCTTCGTTGCAGTTGCCTGGTCAGGTCTTGGCAACCGTGTCATGACCTCACCCGACGGCATCGCCTGGACAATTCAGGCTAGTGCCGCGGATAATAACTGGCGCTCAGTCACCTACGGCAACGGACTCTTTGTTGCAGTAGCACAAACAGGCGTCGGCAATGGTGTTATGACCTCACCTGACGGCATCATCTGGACAACTCAGACTAGCGCTGCAGACAATCGTTGGAACTCAGTCACCTACGGCAACGGACTCTTTGTTGCAGTATCTGATGACGGCGCGGGCAATCGTGTCATGACCTCACCCGACGGCGAAACCTGGACGTCTCAGACTAGCGCCGCAGATAACAGCTGGAACTCAGTCACGTACGGCAACGGCCTCTTTGTTGCAGTTTCTTTCGATGGTACCGGGAATCGTGTCATGACTTCACCCGATGGCGAAACCTGGACGTCTCAGACTAGCGCCGCAGATAACAGCTGGAGCTCAGTCACCTACGGCAACGGCCTCTTTGTTGCAGTTGCCTGGTCAGGTCTCGGTAATCGCGTTATGACTTCACCCGACGGCATCACTTGGACATCTCGCACAAGCGCTGTGGACAACACATGGAATGCTGTCACGTACGGGGACGGACTCTTCGTGGCGGTTTCTCAGACAGGAACCGGTAACCGGGTTATGACCTCATCGAACGGCATCACTTGGACATCTCGCACAAGTGCTGCAGACAACAGTTGGACTGACGTTATCTATGGCAATGATCGCTTCGTTGCCGTGTCACTCACTGGTGCCGGCAACCGCGTTATGACTTCAGACTAAGCGTCTGATATAACAAAAATCCCTTCGGGGATTTTTTGTGCGTTTTGCTTGACGTGAAGGGGGAGTGATGATAGAGTGCGCGGTAAAGAAAAGCGGGAAGGCGAAAGCTTTGAGTGAGTGGCGAGAGCGTTTCTTTGTTTGGTATAAAAGGGATTTTATAACAGCAATGAACGGCAATTTTCTAAACAATTAGGAAGGTAAGGACAGCGTTTTAGAACGTTGTCCTTTTTGTGTCGAATTATTAACAGTTCACCCAAAAGTACTGTCATCCTCGGGGCTTGTAAAAATAACGAAGCGTAAGCGGAGTATATTTTTAAAGAACCCGGGGATCCATGGATAACGAGCGTCGTCTCAAAGCCATGGGTCCCCGGATACTTTGAAAGCATAGTCGCTACCGCTCCTTGCTTTCATAAGTTCCGAGGATGACGACACGGTATTTGAGTAAAATTATAACAATGGCAAAACAAAAAGTTGCATCAGCTCCTGTTACAACGGGGCAGATGGAGAAAAAGGTGTTCTCGCGCTACGCGGCACCGCGTGTTGAACTGCCGGACCTTATCGAGCCACAGCGTCTTTCGTACGACTGGCTTGTGAAGGAAGGCATCAAGGAGATTCTCAAAGAGTACTCTCCTATCTCAGACTACTCAGAGAAGAAGTTTGAACTCTCATTCAAGAAGTATGAAATCGGCAAGCCGAAGATGACTCCTGAAGAAGCATGGGCAAACAAGCGCACCTACGAAGCGCCGATGAAAGTGACGGTACACGTCAAGAACAAAGTCATCGGTGTTGATAAGGAGCAAGATATTTTCTTCACGGACATTCCGATGATGACCGATCAAGGCACCTTCATTATCAACGGTGTTGAGCGCGTGGTTATTCCACAGCTCGCTCGTTCATACGGCATCTTCTTCGTTATGAACGAACAGAAGGGTAAGCATTTCTTCGGTGCGAAGGTTATTCCTGCGCGTGGTGCATGGGTTGAGGTCGAATCCGACATCGACGGTGCCGCATACGTACGTATCGACCGCAAGCGCAAGTTCCCGATTACGTCGCTCCTCCGTCTTTTCGGTGTTGAAACCGACGCAGAAATCCTCAAGCTTGCCGACCGTGCACACGCACTCACCGGCATGAACAAGGATCTCCGCGACAAAACACGTGAAGCACTCCATGCAATGCTCCAAACGACGCTTGAGAAGGACACTGCAAAGACTTCAGCAGAAGCGGCGGTAGAAGTTTACAAGCGTCAGCGCGACGGCGACCTTGCCACTCCGGAAGCCGCACGTGAATTCATTAAGTCTATTTTTGACCCTGCGCGCTACGACCTCTCAGAAATCGGCCGTCACCACTTTAACGACCGTTTCGGCCTTTCTGTCGACGCAGAAGCAGACAAGCAGCGCGTGCTTGGACTTGATGACGTGATTACCGTCCTCATGCACATTGTTGAGCTCAACATTACGCCAGGTGCTGTGCCTGACGACATCGACCACCTCGGTTTCCGTCGCGTTCGTTTCTTCGGTGAAATGCTTCAGCAGCGTGTTCGTGTGGGCATCACCCGCATGAAGCGCAACATTCAAGATCGCATGTCGACCATCGATTCTGACACAACCACGCCGCTCCAGTTTGTAAACCCGCGCCCGCTCTCTGCGGTTATCAAGGAGTTCTTCAATGCGAACCAGCTTTCGCAGCTCATGGGACAACAGAACCTTCTCATGGAAGTTGAAACCCTTCGTACTGTCTCGGCACTGGGCCCCGGTGGCTTAACCCGTGAACGCGCAACTATCGACGTGCGCGACGTGCACCCTTCGCACTACGGACGTCTCTGCCCGATCCACACCCCAGAAGGTCCAAACATTGGACTCATCTTGCGTCTTGCCATGTACGCGCGTATTAACCGTTTCGGTATTATCGAAACGCCGTATGCAAAGGTAAAGGGCGGTAAAGTGACTGATGAAGTTATCTTCATGAACGCGCACGAAGAAGAGCGCTTCACGATTGCACACGCCGCAACTGAAGTAACGGACGCAGGTAAAATCGTCAAAGAAACTGTAGAAGCACGCCGTCGTGGCGAGCCAGTTGTTGTTGCGCGTGAAGATGTGGACTACGTCGACATCGCAACGAACCAGGCATTCTCTGTGGCAACCTCAATGGTGCCGTTCGTAAACCACGACGATGCGAACCGCGCACTCATGGGTTCAAACATGCAGAAGCAGGCAGTGCCGCTCCTCGTCCAGGAAGCGCCGATTGTGGCGACCGGTGTTGAAGAGGCAGCAGCACGCGACCTCGGCCGTGTACTTATCGCAAAGGAAGCCGGCGAAGTGCTCAAGGCTGACGCCAAGCAAGTAGTGATTCAGAACAAAGAAGGCAAAAAGACAACCTACCCACTCACCGCATTCCAGCGCACCAACGACTTCTCGGCGTTTTATCACCGCGTCGTGGTACGTCCTGGCGACAAGGTAAAGCGCGGCACGGTCCTTGCTGACACCTCATCAACCGACAACGGACAGCTCGCACTCGGACAAAATATCCGCGTCGCGTTCATGTCATGGAGCGGTGCAAACTACGAAGACGCGATTGTTATTTCAGAGCGTCTCGTGAAGGAAAGCAAGTTCTCAACCATTCACATGGAAGAGTTCGAAGTTGCCGTTCGCGACACGAAGCTCGGCGCAGAAACAACGACACCAGACATTCCAAACGTTTCAGAACTCAAGCTTCGTAACCTCGACGAAGAAGGTATTGTCCGTGTCGGTGCAGAAGTTCGCGCAGGCGATATTCTCGTCGGCAAAGTGACGCCAAAGGGTGAGCAGCAGCTTTCTCCTGAGGAACGCCTCCTCCGTTCAATCTTCGGTGAAAAGGCGAAGGATGTGAAGGATACCTCACTTCGCCTCGACATCGGGAAGCGTGGTCGCGTTATCGGCGTGAAGGTGTTCACTCGTGCAAACGGTGACTCACTCGAAACCGGCGTGCTTAAGCGTATTCATATTACGATTGCACAGGTACGTAACGTGTCTGTCGGCGACAAGCTCGCAGGACGTCACGGTAACAAGGGAGTTATTTCCCGCGTGCTTCCGGAAGAAGATATGCCGTACGACGAAAACGGTCAGCCTATCGACATTCTCCTCACTCCGCTCGGCGTGCCATCACGTATGAACCTCGGACAGATTCTTGAGGTGCACCTTGGTATGGCAGCACACACCCTAAACTACCAAGCAATCGTGCCCCCATTCGGTGGCGCAGATGAAAACCACGTCAAGGACGAACTGGTGAAGGCAGGCATGACACCAGACGGTAAGATTTGGCTTAAGGACGGTCGTACTGGCGAGAGCTTCGCGCAGAAGACCGCCGTTGGCTACATGTACATCTTGAAACTCCACCACATGGTTGAAGACAAGATCCACATGCGTTCAATTGGTCCCTATTCACTTATTACCCAGCAGCCGCTTGGTGGTAAGGCGCAGGTTGGTGGACAGCGCTTCGGTGAAATGGAAGTGTGGGCGCTCCTTGGTTACGGCGCAGCTTACACGCTTCGCGAAATGCTCACGATTAAGTCAGACGACATCCAAGGACGCTCAGCAGCCTTCGATGCCATCATTCATGAAGAGCGTATGTCGCATCCATACACACCAGCAGCATTCGGTGTGCTTATGAACCAGCTTCGCGGTCTTGCGCTTGATATCGAGCTTCGGCAGGCCGACGGTACGGTTGAACGCACTAAGGTTCTCCGTAAGGCAGAAGCAGGCCCAAAGAACATCCTCGACGATGATGAAGAAGACAGCGACGGCGACGAAGAAGAAATTACTAGCGACGAAGAATAAATCATATGGAAAACTCTCATAACGATAGCGCGCCAAAGAAGGCATCATTGCCGCTCTACAAGCGCCTCGCGGACACGCAGAAGCGTCAGGATTTCTCATCGCTCGTCGTAAAGCTTGCGAGCCCGGACACCATTCTCGACTGGTCGCACGGCGAAGTCACGAAGCCCGAAACCATCAACTACCGCACCCAGCGCCCAGAAAAGTACGGACTCTTCGACGAGCGTATCTTCGGCCCGGTTGAAGACTATGAATGTTCATGTAAGAAGTATCGCGGCATCCGCTATCGCGGCATTGTCTGTGAAAAATGTGGTGTTGAAGTGACGCGTGCTATTGTGCGTCGTGAACGCATGGGTCATATCGACCTTTGCGTGCCGGTCTCACACATTTGGTTCCTTCGTGGCGTACCGTCACGTATTGCAACGCTTCTCGGCATTCCGACCGCAGCAGTTGAAAAGGTTATCTACTTTGCCGGCTACATTGTCACCAAAGTTTCCGAAGAAGAGCGTGCGCGCCTCCTCAAGGAAGTTGATACCGAATACACCTCAAAGGTAAAGGTCCTCGAGAACGAAGAAGCCAAGCAAGATTTGAAGGAACGTCTTGAAACTGTTCGTGACGAAATCCAGTCAATCACCCTCGGCGGCGTGCTCGACGAACTCCAGTACCACCGCTTCTCGATGAAGTACTCGACCATGTTTGAGGCACGCATCGGTGCGGAAGCAATCTACAATCTCTTCAAGTCGCTTGATTTGGAAAAGATGCACACGGAGCTCAAGGAGCGCTACGAAAAGGCGGGTGCTATGGAGCGTGCAAAGCTCACGAAGCGTATTGCGCTCGTCGGCGGCATGCTGACCGCAGGTGTTCGTCCTGAATGGATGTTCCTTACGCGTATTCCTGTCATTCCGCCAGCATCACGTCCGATGGTTGCGCTCGAAGGCGGTCGTCATGCGTCATCAGACCTCAACGACCTCTACCGCCGCGTGATCAACCGTAACAATCGTCTTGCAAAGATGATGATGATCGGTGCGCCGGAAGTTATTCTCCGCAACGAAAAGCGTATTCTTCAGGAAGCCGTTGACTCCCTTATCGACAACTCGATCCGTCATTCAAACGGTCAGTACGCGATGTCGGCAGCACAGCGCCGCCCGCTCAAGTCACTCTCTGATTACATCAAGTCGAAGCAAGGCTACTTCCGCCAGAACCTTCTCGGTAAGCGTGTAGACTACTCAGGCCGTTCCGTGATTGTTGTCGGTCCTGACCTTAAGCTTGACGAGTGTGGCCTCCCCAAGCACATGGCGCTCGAACTCTTCCGTCCGTTTGTTATCGCGAAGCTTCTCACCCGAGAACTCGCGTACAACGTGCGTGGCGCAGGACGCCTCGTGGAAGAAGGTGTGCCAGAAGTATGGGCAATCCTCGAAGAAGTGATTGAAGGCCGTTACGTGCTCCTTAACCGCGCACCGACACTCCACCGTCAGTCTATCCAGGCATTCCGTCCCGTACTTATCGAAGGTAACGCTATTCAGGTGCACCCACTCGTCTGTCGCGCATTCAACGCCGACTTCGACGGTGACCAGATGGCGGTGCACGTACCGCTTTCAGAAGAAGCACAATGGGAAGCAGAACATATTATCTCGGCACGCAAGAACATCTTGAAGCCAGGTTCTGGTGACCCGGTCGTTTCGGAAAAGCTCCTCGACATGACCCTCGGCGTCTTCTGGATGACCAAGATTGTTGAAGGCGCAAAGGGTGAAGGAAAATTCTTCTCTTCGCCAAACGAAGCAATCACCGCGCACGATTTCGACGCGGTGGACCTGCGCGCACGCGTGCTTGTCCTTCCGACAAAGACCGTGAAGTACGCAGTCTTCGACGACAAGCCATTCGAAACAACAGTCGGACGTCTCCTTGTGAACGCAACACTCCCCTCAGAACTCCCGTTCATCAATGACACGATTACGCAGAAGACGCTCTTCTCAATCATTCTCGATGTTATCGACAAGGAAGGCTCTGATGCCGTTGCGCCGATTGTCGACAAAATCAAGACATTCGGCTTCAAGTACGCAACACTTTCTGGCGTAACCTGGGGTATCGACGATGTTGTGGTGCCACAAGGCAAGCAAGCAATCCTCGATGCAGGTAACGCAAAGGAAGTAACGGTTCGTGAACACTACGACGAAGGACTCCTCTCGCTCGACGAACGCAAGCGTATGATTATCCAAATCTGGCACAAGGCAAAGTCGGATCTTGAAGCAATTCTTCCGGATACGCTCGACATGCAGGGTTCTGTGTACGACATGTGGAAGTCTGGTGCTCGCGGTTCGCTCGGACAGATTGCCATGATGGCAGGTATGAAGGGGCTCATCGCGAACGCCAAGGGCGAAACGATTGAGTTCCCGGTTAAGAAGTCAATGAAGGAAGGACTTTCCCCAATCGAATACTTCACCACCACACACGGTTCACGAAAGGGTCTCGCCGACACCGCGCTTCAGACAGCGAAGGCCGGCTATCTCACCCGTCGTCTCTTCGTGGTAGCGCAAGACGCTATCGTTATCGAAGAAGACTGTGGTGTGAAAACCGGTACGACAATTGGTCGCATCTCAGCATCAGGACTTCCGGTACCATTCGGTCGCTCAATCCGTGGACGTATTCTCGCTGCAGATGCTGTCGATAAGGAAGGGAAGGTGCTCATCAAAAAGGGAGCCCTCCTCACCCGTGCCGACGCGCAGATGCTCGAAATCTCCTCAATCGAAACGGTTGACGTTCGTTCACCAATGGCATGTAAGACACTCGGTGGCGTCTGTCAGCACTGTTACGGTATCGACCTCACCACGAACAACATGATCGAAATCGGTGAAGCCGTCGGTACCATTGCTGCACAAGCAATCGGTGAACCAGGCACCCAGCTCACGATGAACACGAAGCACGCCGGAGGAGCCGCATCTGTTGGAGGCGACGTAACACAGGGTCTTCCACGCGTGGAAGAAATCTTCGAAAAGCGTCAGCCAAAGATTCCAGCTGTCGTCTCAATGTGTGACGGTATCGTGACCGAAATCCGCTCTGAAGGAAAGGAAAAGGTCATCGTCGTTGCTCCGGACATGTCGTCAAAGCATGCGCCAAAGAAGAAGGACAACATCGAGTATCCTGTCCACTGGCGCCGCAGCCTCACGGTTATGGCGGGCGAAACCATCACGGCAGGACAGCTCCTCACCGACGGTTCCGCACACCTTCCTGAAGTCTTCAAGTACGGTGGCGAAACCATCGCGCAGGAATACATCATCGCGGAAATCAACAAGATTTACGAACTCCAGGGTGTGTCGATTGCGCGCAAGCACATCGAACTCATCGTGAAGCAGATGATGTCACGCGTGAAGATTACCCACGTTGGCGACTCATCATTCAACCGCGGCGACGTGGTCGAAGAATGGGTCATGCTCGACCAAAACGAGAAGCTTGAAGCAGAAGGTAAAGACAAAGCAAAGGGCGAACGACTTATTCTCGGTATTACCGAGACCTCGCTCACGCGCAAGTCATTCCTCTCGGCTGCGTCATTCCAGAACACAACGCGTGTACTCATCAGTGCCGCAGTGCGTGGGCTCGAAGACAACCTCACCGGCCTTATGGAAAACGTTATCCTTGGACGACTTATCCCAGCCGGTACCGGCTACAAGGGTGCGCCAAAGCACACCGTCATCACCGCGCTCGCCAAAGAGCTCGACGATGCCGCAGCTGCAAAGCGCGCCGTAGAACTCGCCGAAAAAGAAGCACTCCTTGCTACCGCCGAATAATCAAGAAGCAAGAAAGAATACTTTCAGCAAGTAGAAAACAGCACCTCCACTCACGGAGGTGCTGTTTTCATGCGGTGTTGACGAGACGTGAGGACCTTGCTATGGTTATGGGGCTTGTTCGTTATACCCTACCAAGGAGAAGTGTATGCGTCCCATCCCACCTATCCCACCTTTGTACTTTTCGGCAGAGGACCACAAGGCTGACAGCGATCTTTCAAAAATTTCGGAGTCAGATTCATTTTATGCACGCACCGTATTCTTCGAGCGCTGCGCCGTGACGATGCGAAAGTTTCTCAAGATGAAGGAACTGAGCGTCGAGCAGCGAGAGTTCTACGAGGCTGTTGCGCTGACATTGCAGTACGAGGACGATTTTGTTGGCGATTTCGCTGTTGAGCACATCGCGGTGGTCGCTGAAGCAGTCTTTGAACAGCATCTCCTTGAGCAAGGTGTGAGTTCTGAGGACTACCTTGAGGCCGCTGCGTATCTCGAGAGTGTTATGAATGCAGAAAATGGCACTGCGTCAACCTTGTTTGAAACCATTCTTGACGCGCATGGACACAAGGAATACACGGCCTCGGTTTTCTTTGTGGTGAGCGACATGATCGATGTGGTAAATGCACACAGTGCATCACACGCCATGCACTGAGTTTTCTCCCTCTTCTTCGGAAGACTGCTTCGGCGGTCTTTTTTTGTGTGAGCATAAAAAAGCCCGACGCGGTGCGCCGGGCTGTTCCTCATGGGAGGGGCATTGTTACGCCCGCGGGGCTTTGGATCCCTGCGGGACAATCGTGGAGATTGCGTGCTTGTACACCAGCTGCACGGTGTCGAAACCGCTCAGCAGGATCGTGTATTGGTCACCGCCAGCAATCATGCCGACGAGCTTGATGCCGTTTATCAGGTAGATGTGTACGGCGACACCTCGTTCTTGCAGGTCGCCCAGAAACTTGTCCTGCAGGGTCGGTTGGTTATTTGCCATGAGGCTTTCTCCTTGGAGGTTGTTGAAGGAACGCGAGAACGTGAGAACGTTATATAATCACACTCGGTAGGTGGTGTCAAGAGATAGGGGCGATAATAAAGCACACCCCGAAGAGCGTGCTTTTTAGTGCGACTATGCTTGCCGTGCGCGAACCTTGACTTCACGTCGATAGGAGAGAAGAGGAATGAAGACAAGAGTAAGGAGCGTGCCGTACATGAGGCCGAAGGCAATCGTGAAGGCGAGCGGCGCCCACATGGTGCTCACGAAGGTGAGTGGAATCATACCGATAACCGTCGTAATTGTTGTGAGGATAATCGGGCGCAGACGCGATGACGCGGCATCAAGGATGAGGTCAGCAGGGTTACGGGTGCCTTCTCGCTTGAATTCGTTCATTACGTCGAGCAGCAAGATGCCGTGGTTAATGATAACGCCCGCAAGCGCGATGATGCCGAGGAATGCGGTGAAGGAGAGTGGCTGCCCCATAAAGAAGAGTCCCCAGAGTACTCCCGTGAGCGAGAGTGGAATCGCAGCAAGAAGGCGGAGGGTCGTGCGGAATGCATTGAACTCGAGCACCAAAATGCCAAACATGAGGATGATACCCGAGACGAGTGCAATGATCATTTCGGTGAAGGTTTTCTGAATGTCCTCACTGTCGCCGCCGTACGTCACGCGCACGCCGTCAGGGAGTTCAAGCTCGTTCACTTTTGTCTGGGCTGCATTCGTAATTTCAACGGCGTTTGCGCCTTCCGTAAGAAATGACTGCACGGTACCGATACGCATGCCGTTTTCGTGGGAGATTACGGCCGAGGTTCTGTCGGCGGTTATGGTAATGAGTGAACCGAGGGCGACAACGCCACGCGAGGTCTGCATAGGAATGCTTGCGATTGCGTCGGCATTTGCAACGACGGTGTCTTCCGGGTTTACGAAATCAGGGTTAAGGTCAAAGGTCACACGAACCTCGACATCGTCGCCATTAATGCGGACCTTTGTTGCTTCAATGCCAGCGACCGCAGCGCGGAGGGTGGCGGCAATATCTGCGGTCGCAAGGCCGTATTCATTGGCGCGGACGCGGTTGACCGAAATCTGAAGTTCAGTGCCGTCATTTGCGAGCGACGAAGAAACGTCGCGTGTCCCGTCGATGCCTTCGAGCGTGCGTTCAAGTTGCTCGGTCGCAACCGCGAGCGATGCCGTGTCGTCACTCCAAATTTTGATAAGCACAGGCGCACTCGAGGGCGGTCCGCTTTCTGCTTCCATAACGGAGACTTTTGTACTGCCAAAATCGTAGCCAGCAAGCTCAGCGCGGAGCTTTGCCGCAAGGTCGCCCGATGTCACACTTGTTGGACGTTCTTTGTCAAGATTGAGCGTGATGTTTGCAAATTTGGTATTTGCGCTTGAGCCACTCCCGCTAAACGCAGACGTTGCGCCGATGGTGGTGGTGTATGAGTCGAGGTACTGCGTATCGGCAAGGAGCGCTTCGACACGCTTGGTGGCTGCGTCAGTCTCCTTGAGTGTTGTCGCCTCGGGAAGTTCGATTTCGACAAAGAAGAGGTCGGCGTCAGTTGCGGGGAAGAGTACGGTTTTAAGCGTGCCGGTACCGACAAGTGCAAACGCGCCAATAAATGTTGTTGCAAGGAAGAGGAAGAAGAGTCGCTGCAGTTTCTTTGAGGCGAAGAGTTTGCTGATACTTCCACGGTACCACACCTCTGCGGTATGCCAGAGCTTCTCGCGATACTTCGCAAAATCGCTTTCTCCGTGCTTGATGAGGCCCATGGCAATGAGGGGGACGAAGCCGAGCGCAACAATAATTGAAGCAAGGAGCACGGCGATGATAGTGAAGGGGATTGCTTTTACGAATTGCCCGAGCACGCCTGAGAGCGAGAAGAGCGGCACGAAAACAGCAACAGTGGTCATGGTGCCGGCGATAAGCGGCCAGCCAAATTGCTTGATAGCCGCACGAGCTGCTTCGAGCTTGCCCATACCGGCCTCGCGGTTTGTGTGCATGCCTTCAACAACCACAATGCCCGAGTCAACGAGAATACCAATCGCAATGATAAGCGCAAAGAGCGAAATGAAATTGACGGTATTGCCAGTCATCCACATACCAATAAAGGCAAACATGAATGAGAGCGGAATGGAAAGCGTTGCGACGATAGCTTCTCGAAATCCGATGGTGATAAAGAGAATAAGCATCACGAGGAGCACGGTTTCAATGCCGGACTTTGAAAGGTCATGAATCGATTTACGGACTTCTTCGGCCGAGTCGAAGGTAATCACCGCGCTCGAGCCCCGCAGAAGGGTGCCTTCGAGCTCTTCGAGGCGCTCACGGACGGCGTCAGAAACAGCAAGGATGTTTTCACCGGCAGCCTTGTGAATGTTGAGGGTGAGTGCATATTGCGCATCAGTGCCACCTACCGCAACGCGTGAGATGTTTTCTGTTTTCTCAAAGCCGTCGATGACGGTCGCAATGTCCGCAACGGTGATTTCGCCCGTTTGTGTTTTTATCGGCGCCTCACGGATTTCGTCAACCGTGGTGATGTCCCCCTTGAATTGCATAGGGTAGTCAACGCCATCGACGGTGAGTGTGCCGGCTGGAGCTGACGCATTTGCGCCGCTAATTGCGCCCATTACCTGCCCGATGGAGAGATTGTATTGGGTGAGTGCGTTTTTGTGCACGATAACGGATACCTCGCGTGCGCGGGTACCAATGACGTTTACTTTTGAAACACCGTCAACGGAAAGAAGGTTATCTTTAAGGTCGTCGCCGAGCTTCGTCAGCGTTTCAGGTGCGAGATCGGTGCCTACGGAAACCATGAGAATCGGCTGGTCTTGGAAGTCGATTTTGGTGACGGTCGGTGCCTCGGCATCAGAGGGAAGGTCTCGCTTCGCTGTTTCGACCGCGTTGCGGAGGTCCTGGATTGAGGTTTCAACATCCGCGGTCGCAACAAATTGCGCCGTAATCATTGAGACTCCCTGACGAGATGATGAGGTGACTTTGTCGATATTTGCGACGTTGCGAATCGCAGGCTCGAGCTCGTCGGTGACGAGTCGTTCAACATCCGCCGCGGTTGCGCCAGGCAAAATTGTGGTGACAATGCCAGTGGCAATAATCACTTCAGGGTTCGATTCCTTTGGCATCGCAAAAAGCGCATACACACCAACCGCCATGAGGGTAATCATGCTGAGGATGGTAAACGCAGAGCGAGTGAGGAAGAAATTCCAGAGGGTATACATAGTAGTATTTGAGTTTATTGTAGTAGCGCCTGGATCCTTCCAGGATGACAAAAGTGGCAGGTATTGTTTTTTGATTACGTTATAGTTAAATCCACGTTCGCATTAACTATCTAATCTCTCTAAAGCAATGCCCGTTACTTTTGTCATCCTGGAAGGATCCAGGCTGACAAGCATTATATGCTGTCTACCGCATCACCTTCCTTTAATCCGCGGACATCGCTGATAATTATCTCGGTGCCCGTGAGTCCGCTAACGCTGATGTTCGAGGTCGTCACGAGCCCTGTTTCCACCTGCGTGCGCGCAACTTTGCCATCAACAATCGTGAAGACGTATGCACCTGCTGGCGTGTATTTTACGGACGTAAGAGGAAGCGCAAAGGTTGTTGCGATCGTGGCTGATGTATCACTCGGGGTGATGAGTGCAATGTCTGCGCCAACATTCACAATGTCGCCGAGCTTTACGCTATGCGCGGTGACGGTGCCCGCAACGGGTGTTTTCACAAAGGTTTTGTCATACGCAGACTGTGCTGATTGCACCATGCCGAGCGCTTGCTTGACGCTTGCGTTCGATGCGGCAGCGTTTGAGCCTGAAGCATTTACAATAGCAGTACGAGCAGCGTCAACAGAACGCTGGATGCCGGTGACCGTCCCGCGAGCAGCAGAAAGGCGTGCAGTGTCTTCAGAGCGCTGCGTTTCAGTATAACTGTCGCTAAGTTGCTGCTGCGGTACAAGCGCGGCAAGATCGTCGATAAAGGTGCCAATAACCGCAAGGTCTTGGTCGAGCGTGTCGAGCATACTGACAACATTCGTGTCGGTAACCGTTGCCGTATCGCGCTCCCACGTCTTGAGCGTTTCCTCAAGAGCGAGGCGGCGGGCATTAAACTTTGGTGCATCACCAAATGCCTGGAGTCCACGGAAGCCGGTGATAGATCCTGTGGTGCGTGAGATGGTGAAGTAGGTATCAATTGATGTGTAGATAACTTGTGCAGTGCCTACGGTCGCGCTATTCCATGTACGTACGGCATCCTGCTTTGCGGTTGCTTGCCCGGTGACGTTGCCTCCTGCTGCGGCGAGCGCGGCTTCATAGACGCCTTGCGCCTGGGTAAGTGCGGCACGTTGTGCGCTGTTTTCAAGCTCGGCGACAACTGCGCCCGCAGCGACGGTGCCGGTAGCGTGTATTTTGGTGACGCGTCCGCCAGATTCCGCACGAACAAGATATGCCTGGCCGCTTGCAGCCCTGACCGCAGTGCCAAGCGCGCCTGCACCGTAGTCTGCGACGCTCAGGGTCGTGACGGTGCGTGCGTCTGTGGTTGCGGCAACTTCTTCGGAGGTGTCACCACCCATAAAGAAGAAGGCGAGAAGGATAAGTGCAAGTGCGCCCGCGCTGATGCGGACTGATTTTTTCTTGCAGAATGATTGCATATTATTTTTCATAGATGGTTGTTGCTATTTTTTTGGTAAGTCGCGCATATTCGGCGAGTTCGTCATCAGTTAATGAGGTGAGAATTTTTTCAAATTCTTGCGTTACGATTTTGTCTGTTTTTGCAAGATTACGCTTGCCCGCAGCAGTAGGGTGGAGGAGGAGGCTGCGGCTGTCCTCTGGGTTCGGTACTTTTTTTACAAGGTCCTGCGACGCAAGCTCTTGTATGAGCTGTGTTGCTGCAGGACTCGTAATGCCTAAGAGCTCGGCAATCTTTTTTATGGTCATATCCGTGCGAGCGCAGATACTGCCGAGTGCCATGCATTGCGGTAGGGAAGTAATACGTTCTGCGCGTACGCGTTCACCGATGCGTACATGCATGTGCTGTTTAATGCCGCGCCATGCATTTGAGATGTTCTGCAAAGTCTCCGCACGCGTAGGTGGGGGAGATGTTGCTACATTATTTCTTGTCATATATGTAAGTATCTTACTTATCTTTCGTGCGGTGTCAAGAACACGAGAGCGCAGGGTGGGTGCGCCTATATAGAACTTTGCATTTTCAAGGTCTTGCTGGTAGATTAGGCACATGTCTCCACATTCGCCACAGCACATGCTCAAAGAAGCAATTCAAGCGGCCGTTCACGAAACCTTCGGGGTATTTACCGCGTCGTTTACCGTTGAACATCCGGCAGAGCTTGCGCATGGCGACTACGCAACGAATGTCGCGCTGGTGATTGCCAAAGAAGTTGGGCAGTCGCCACGCGATATTGCGTCGCAGCTCAAGGCAAGGCTCGAAGGTACGCTCCCCGAGGTAGCGGCCATCGAAGTCGCTGGCGCGGGCTTTCTCAATTTTCGCCTTGCACGCTCCTATTTTGCGGATGTTGTTTCTGGAATCCTTGCAGCGCCACACGCATGGGGCGCGTCGACGCACTTCGCCGGAGAGAAGGTGCTGCTTGAATACACAAGTCCTAACCTCATCAAACCACTTCACGTCGGCAATCTCGTCGGCAACATTATTGGTGAATCGCTCGCGCGTCTCTATGCGTTTGCAGGCGCGCAGGTTACCCGTGTGAATTACCCGTCCGATATCGGACTCACGGTCGCAAAAGGCGTCTGGGCGCTGAAAGAGCACGGGCTCGACGTGCACGATATTCACGCAGTCGGCAAAGCTTACGTGCTTGGCAATGCAGCCTATGAAGACGGTTCGCGTAAAGACGACATCGAAGCAGTAAACCGCGCGCTGTATGCAAAAAACGACGAGGAACTTACCGCGCTCCATGAAGCAGCACTCCGTACCGCGCTCGGCGAGCTCGATACGCTTTGTGCGCAGCTCGGCACGACGTTCGACGACGTTATCTACGAAAGCGAAGCTGGCCCACGCGGACTCGAAATGGTTCGTGCCCATATTGCTGACGGCGTGTTCGATGAATCAAACGGCGCGGTTATCTACCGTGGTGAAAAAGTTGACCTGCACACACGTGTCTTTATCAACGCGCAAGGACTGCCAACCTACGAAGCAAAGGATATTGGCAACTTCGCCCTCAAGCACGAGCGACATCCTGCGTGGACGCGCATGCTGGTGGTCACGGGCGGCGAACAACGCGAGTATTTCAAAGTCATGTTCGCTGCCGCCCGTGAAGTATTCACCGAGGCTTCAAACCGAATCATGCAGCACGTTCCCACTGGCTTTCTCACACTTACGACCGGCAAAATGTCGTCACGCCTCGGCAATGTCCTCACTGCGGACGAAGTGCTCGGCGACCTCCGCGAAGCCGCACGCGAACGAGCCGCAGAAAGTCGCGCAGAAAACATAGACGAGCTCGCGGACCTCATTGCTGTTGCTGCACTCAAGTACCAAATCCTCCGCCAAGCAATTGGTTCAGATATTGTGTTTGATAAAGAGCGGGCACTCTCCTTTGAAGGCGCATCGGGTCCATATCTCCAATACACGCACGCACGCATCGGCTCGCTTACTGAAAAAGCACTCGCGGCAGGCGTCGCAGAAGTCGCAACAATTACTCCTGAGGGGCCCTACGAAATAGAGCGAGTGCTCTACCGTTTCCCTGAAGTTGTCGCGGAAGCAACCACCGCACACGAACCGCATCAGCTCGTCACCTATCTCACCGAACTTGCAGGAAGCTTCAATAGTTTCTACGCACATGAACGTATTGCCGATGCCACCGACCCGTACGCTCCGTATAAACTCGCCATTGCGAAGGCGGTAAAGGCAACCATCGCAAACGGCATGTACCTCCTCGGCACCACCGCACCAGAAAAAATGTAGCGCACGCTACATTTTTTGTATGCCCTTGAGAAGCTCTGTATATTCCGCCAAGGTTTCTGTAAATGCATCAGGATGTACCCACTGCGCGACGCGGATTTCGCGGGACGGACTGAGTGTGATGTCGCCCCTGAGTTCGATGCGAAAAAGGTGAGTCACTGTTTTGTAGGGGAGTCCGATGTAGAACACCCAGTGCGTGTGTGCGCCGAGATAGGTGGTTGTATGAAGGTTATCGCCGGGGCAAGTGAATGCAATTTCTTCTTCGAGTTCTCGCCAAAGTGCTTCTTCAGGCGTTTCGCCTTGTTCGAGCCCGCCACCCGGGAGCGACCAGCGGCGTCGCCACGGCTCAAGCCAGCCACGCACGCCAACATGCATGCCGTCGCGACGAGTAATAAGTGCCTTTGCGCGTTGCCTTGGTTTCACTCTTCGATACTAGCATTTCCGTGATGAACGTGCTAGTGTTTATTCGATTGTTCTTCAACCCCTTTTAGGAGCACTCCCATGTTTCGCACCATCCTACGATTCATTCGGCACGTGTTCCTAGAACTACGTGAACGAAAAAGCACCTACACCCGTATTCGCAATAGCCTGCACATTGCCATGCTCGCACGCCACGCAAGTGACGCTGATCGAGCTGAGGCAGACGCCATTATCGAGTACAAACTCGGCCACGCTCGGCCACGAGTGATTGGCGGCATCGTTGCGCTGCGGCTTCTCTTTGAAACCGTGCGTATGCCCAAAATGGCACGCCGCGCAGGAAGTGAACGCTTCATGCTCATGTGGCTCTACCTCACGACGCTCTCCGATATGCTCGACAGCATGAGCGCGTCGCTCGCGCCGGATGAATTGCGTGATCGGGTACATGCGTCGCTCCTTTTGCGCTCGATATCGGTGCGCATCTTAGCGCTGCTGCATCAGGCGCGTATGCCAAGCTCCCGTATTCGCAACGTGGAAATGCTGCTCGAGAAACTCCGCGAGCACTGCATCCGCGAGGTCAGTGGGCGAAGCGCGCAGGCGAAGCAGCTCACCAGCTCTGCGTGTCGCAATCGGCATCGGGCGAAGATGCATCTGTGTGCTGAGCTTTTCATGCATATGCTCTACCCGCTCTCGGCACTCTCGGCGCAAGACGTGCAGACATTCGCAACGTTCATGGCACGCACGCAGATGATCGGCGACGTAGCGGATCTCTCGCAAGACATCCTGCTGAAAAATCACGACAACGCCGCCTGCATGAAATTGCTCCTTTTCCCGAAGGAGTACGAGGCGATGCTTGCGTATGCGCACAAGCACCCACGTGAGAAGGTGAATCCACGGACGCTCAGGCGTCATGTACCGTATGCGTATTACGCGCTCCTGCGATGGCATGCGCAGCTCGGCAACGTCATGGTGGCAAACCGGGGTGACCCTGCATGTCGCCTGCTGCGATGGTGGGGAAGCATGTTCTTTCTTCTTTACCCAAACCTTCGAAACTGCATCTATCGCATCGCGCCTCATCGCGCCGTGTTTTGATCAGAGAGAAAAGAGGAATAAAAGCCGGACGCTCCCAAGCGCCCGGCTCTTTTTTGTGAATATATAACTCTGTTAAACACGCGGATTTAACTACACAGTAATCAAAAACATTACACGCCACTTTTGTCATCCTGGAAGGATCCAGTCGCTAGAAGATAACATCTTCAGACTTGTTGCTAAGCCTAATGGCTACTCTTTAGAAGGACTAATACGAGGTTTTCGCGCCTGCCGACGACGATATTCTTCGGGAGTTTCTTTCTTTTTGTTCCCGAACTTTTTCTTCATCTTATCAACACGGTCGGCATAGCCAAGCATGCGGTGGTCAACTTGGTGCATCGAGCCAATAGCTCGGCGTGCCTTTTGCCACATTTTATTTTGCGGACGATTTTGCTTCACGCCGCGCCACGAGTTGCAGCGCGCATGCGTGAGCTGGAGGTTCGAAACATCGCTATTGAGCGCGCCGTTTTCATCCATAGTGGTATCGATATGGTCGAGTGAGAAGTCGCCATTGAGCGGCCTCTTGCAGAGCATACAATTCGCACCATCACGCTCGAGGAGTGCTTCGCGCAGCTTCTCCTTGTTATTTTGAAACTTGGTATCGTATTTTTGCTTGCTACGCATGGTGCGCTTGCGGCGGCGATATGAGACCTCATCGAAGACGCACATGAAGCGCTGGAGGAGCATCTCGTCCGCACGCTCAGGCGGCAGCTTCGCGTATTCCTCCTCGCTCATGTAGGTATTGAGCCAACGCCAAAGCCACCGGAAGGGCGCCGGCTCAGAGAAGAATTTCTGGTACCAATCGGTATAAATAAAGCTATAATCGACCTGCATAGGAAACTGCACGCATGCTACCAGAGCCTTTGCACAATAGCAATATGAATCAAGGTAAGTTTGTGGTACGATGATTACGCATTGCCGAGGTAGCATGCCTTGGTTCTTTCACTTTTTTGAGGAGTATTCCATGGAAACATCCGTCGCGGCAGACTTCGACATACAAGTCGAAATGAAAGACTTTTGCGAGGGAGACTGGTGGCTCGCCTATCTTCTCCTTGTCCGGCACCATACGCATATTCATATCGGAACCATTACCGGGAAGTTCGACACCAAACGCGCCTTCACGTTTGTTGTCGAGCGTCCTCAAGGCGGCGCGAAGGGGTGTGTGCATGATTCAAGAGGTCACATTGGCTTTGACTTCGAAGCGCTCAACTTCTTGGACGAGTGTTCTGCCGAAGAAGCCCTGCGCACGCTCGCGGATACCATCTGGGAAAACGTCTGCGTCGCATACACGCACGCTCTGGCACGGAACGATACGCGCACCATGGATGCACTTCTCAAATTTCAAGACAGGCACAGCGCGTCAATCCGCCGCTTCATGCATCCCGTGTAACACCCGCACACCCACCATTGTTCCTTGCACTTTTTGCAAAGAGCGGCACCCGCCGCTCTTTTTTCTTGCATCGTGAAGCGACAGTGGTACGATGCTCACATGAGCAAAGCATCTTCGACAGAAAAAACATTCACAGAGCGTGTACTTGATGCTGTGCGCGCAGTTCCTGCAGGCGAAACCCGATCCTACGCAGAAATAGCCCACCTTGCCGGAAGCCCGCAGGCAGCACGCTCAGTCGGGAGCATTATGAAAGCAAATACCGACCTTTCCGTACCATGCCACCGCGTTATCCGCAGCGACGGCACACTCGGCGCCTACAACGGCATCCGCGGACAATCAAAAGAGTCGCTCCTTCAAGCAGAACGCACAGGCGCATAGTGCCGCTTGGGTGTATAGTATGAAGAGGTGGCACACGATAGGTTATTAAATAAATTGAATATACTATGTGTATGAAATGTTATAACCAACGATGCTGGGCGAAGCGCATTGGTTACTACGCGGTCATGCTTGCAGCACTCGTGCTCGCACTCCATGGCCTCGGAGCAATTCTAGGAATGGATCTAAGCCTCACCGGCATCCTCGGCGTAAGCGCCGTAGCAGAAGGCTGGGCGCATGTACTCCTCGGCGGAGTCGGACTCGTAGCAATGGTAGCACACTGCCGCTGCAGAAACTGCGAAGCCGCAACCGGAAACATGGACACGGACGATATGTCCACGGGCGGTATGAGTATGAGCATGGGTCACAACTCCACAAAAAAGTGCGACAACTGCATGCAATGCAAAGGCGGCTGCACCCATCATGAGAGGTAGCAAAAAGCAAGGAAAAGAGAAGAGAACAAAAGAACCACCGCAATCCCACAGCGTTGGTTCTTTTATTTCAGACGGAAGTGTAAAGAATAAGTTTTCAATATCCTGTCATATAATAAAAACAATTGCTATTCGGGTATATTTTGCTATAGTTTTCGTATGACAGAAGAAGCATCAAAGAAGGTTCTAGAGGAACTTACAAAAAAACAGTTCGATAAACGCATATCTGACGCGCTTAATCAGTGCCGTAAAATTGGAAGGGAATACAATAGATATTTTCAATCAAAGAACGAGAATAAGCCAGCAATTATTGATAGTATAGAGTCACGCCTGGACAAGGTAGTGGAAACTTACAAGGATTTATATACTCCAGTTGGTAGCTCAAAGATAGTTAATTTGCAAAAGCAGATTGGTGAAATTAAAAAATTTCACATCACTCTTCTTGATGGTGATAAGTCGATAAGTTCAAAAATAAACGAGACACAGGAGAAAATTATTGATTTCTATAGCTATCTTTTTAATGTTGATGAGTCTGGTGTTGATAATGAAACAAGAATAAAATCAGCGATATCGGATATTGTAAAATTTTACGATAAGTATACAAGTGTAGATGAGAAAAATCCTGGATACAAGTTGGTAATAGAAAAGGCTCATGCGGAGATAGTCGGTTTCCATAAAGATGTGTTTTCTGCGAAAACTGGTAAGAAAAGTAAGGCTGATGATCTGTCTGACCAAATTGAAAAAATTGGTAGTTACCACGCATACTTAGAAAGAGAACTGAAGCCGTTCATTGCTGATACAAGAAACGCCATTCAGAGCGACAGAGAGGCGGTGAGTACATTGCTAGGGAATACAATTGGTCCTGTACTATATGAGGGGTTCCTGGAGTCAAAAAAGGAGTATGCTCAAACACCAAGATATTTTGATTTATCAAAAGTTAAAAGTCTACAACTATATGTGGGATATCTCGTACTGAATCTCTGTATTTTGCTGTGGAGTAAGTTCGTCTCGTTCTTAAACTACGCTTTCTTTATTCTGCCTCTTTTGACATCGGCTGCTATTTTTGCCGTGTCACCAGAGAAGTTGTCCGAGTTTGTTACGCTTGGTGTAAATAATAAATTTCTTTCTGATGCATTAAATACAGTTCCTGTTTCGGCAAGAATAGTTATCAGTCTCCCATTGTGGTGGATTGCATGGTTTGGACATAAAAATTTAATGTACAACAAACGGATGTCTGAAGAATACAACCATAAGGCTCAGGTAACAAGAATGTATATTAAATTTACCTCTGATTCTGAGTCAAAAAAGTATCCCCTACACGACACTCACAGAGTACGATTGTACGATGAGGTCATAAATGTGATTGCGAGACATCCAGGTAAGGTATTTGGTAAAGACGAGACCTTCCTGGATAAGGTTCTCGGAATCTTCTCGAAGAATATCAGTAATTCAGCAAATACCAAAACGTTGGCTTCGACTTTAAAAGACAACTAAGAAACGTAGGAAGTAAAACATAAAACTCATCTTGCAGTGAGTTTTATTAAAGTCCATGTTGCGTTTTCCCGCTACACGAGAGGTGAATCTGGATATAGGATATGGAAAGAGTTTATACGAGACGAACTTCAGAGTAAAGACATGTAGTTGTGCTGGAGGCGCTGAAAGGCTACCTCTATAACGGTAAATGAATAACTGGACTGGGGGAAAGAACAAAATATGTAAATAAAAGTAAACCGTGGTAAACTATCAATTATGAGCGAGGAAAAAGATTTTTACACAGCTCAGCAAATTGCTGAAAAGCTTCAGGTCAATATTATGACTATTTACCGGTATATAAATGCCGGAAAGCTTAGCGGATATAAATTTGGTAAAGAATTTAGGATATCTGTTGAAGATTTTGAAACATTTTTAAAGGAGAACAAAGTTAAGTAATATATGAAGCACTTAAAACAAAAATTAAAAGAGGCACTACAAACTGAACCTAGTTTTCTGGATGCGGAGTCTGGTGAAATAAATTATATAAAGGTAAAGGACTCTGCCGATACTGTAGATGCAAAGCTTATTGCCCTCCTGGCGGACTCTCCTGATCTGAAAGAGAAGTTTTTTACAAAGATTAAGGATGTGTATGTCTTCAATATCCGTGATTTTAAGTTTTTCCTTGATGAGAATAAAATAGATAATTCATACACTCGGTATGCAAACAGAATAGGGCTTAGTGATAATAACGGACCGCTTGGTGAAACTGGCTCAGTAGTGCTTGATTTTCCATTTAAGGATTGCGTGCTTGAGGGGGGGCAGAGTACTGAGGAAGGTACAGATACTTATTTTGAACAGGATAAAACGGGTGAGTATCAGGCAAAGACTGCAAAGAGAAATGAAATATTTTTTAATCAGGTACTTGCTCACGATGAAATAGACAGACTTCTTGATAAGAAGGCTTTTGTAAATTGGAAGCGATTTACAAAAGCTAGCGGAAAGGATGGTGAAGATGTTGGTGAAATCAAGCGTGATGAGAACGGCATAATCAAAGAAAACCTTATTATTAAGGGTAATAATCTACTTGCTCTGCACAGTCTCGAGTCTGAGTTTACTGGCAAGGTGAAGCTTATTTATATTGATCCCCCGTATAATACTGGCACTGATAGTTTTGCATATAATGATAATTTCACGCATTCTACCTGGTTGACTTTTATGAAAAACCGCCTAGAAATAGCAAGAGAACTTTTGTCGGACGATGGAGTTATATTTGTCTCTATTGATGATAGAGAATATTCTTATCTTAGAATACTGATGGATGAAATTTTTGAACAGTCTAATTATCGCAACGTGATAAAATGGAGGAAGGTTCTTAGTGCGAAGTCTCAAAGTAAGAATCTTTCGAGTGTCTCAGAGTATATTATTGTTTTTTCAAAAAGTGAGGCATTTCAATACAAGGAATACTACCTTGAAACTGATACTGAAAAGGATAAAGACAATTACAGATACACAGAGGAAGCGACTGGAAGAGTATACAGACTTTCTGATTTCACACAAAAAGGACAAGGCCCCGCAAAGTATTTTGGAGATAAACTATTGAATCCGCCTTCCGGCAAACATTGGATATGGTCACAAGATAAAATAAATGAAGCAATGTCGAATAACCGCATAGTTTTTTCAAAAACAGGAATGCCTAGTGTGAAAAGATACCTTGATGAGAAAATGGGAATTCCGCTATCGGACCTTTGGAGCGATGATGACGTTAAGATAATATCAGCAAATGATAAAGAGCGGAGGGATTTTGATGGGCAAAAACCTGAAGGGTTGCTAAAAAGAATAATTGAAATAGCAACTGATAAAAATGATATAGTCTTGGATTATCATTCAGGGACAGGAACAACCTGTTCCGTAGCTCAAAAACTTGGCAGGCAGTGGATTGGAATTGAGCAAATGAATTACCAAGATAATAATCCAGAAACTCGCTTGCAGAGTGTGATTATGGGCGACAATACCGGTATATCAAAAGAAGTAAACTGGACAGGTGGAGGCAATTTTATCTATCTTGAACTTGCAAAATGGAATGATAATGCAAAAGAAGAAATACAAAATACAAAAGATTTTTCTGCTTTGGTAAAAATGTTTGATACACTTTATGAGCGATATTTCTTAAACTATAATCTTAAGATTAAGGAGTTTAAAGAGAAGGTAGTCAAAGAGGAAGAATTTAAAAAACTTTCACTTGATGAACAGAAACGAATGTTTTTGACAATGCTTGATCTTAATCAAATGTATGTAAACGAAAGTGAGATGGCAGATAATCGATTTGGTATCAGTACAGAAGATCAGAAACTTACAAACGCCTTCTATGGCAAGAAATAGTTATGCAAAATCTATACGAAACTATAGGCGGACAGGCGTATAATCTAGGACTTCTTAAGCCTGAAATTCCGGAACATATCACAAACAATATCTGCAAAGAACCTTTCTATTGGCAAAAGGAAGCTTTTGTGAATTTACTTACTTATGAAGCAATACGAGAAAAAACAAATGCAGATGGTCCGGTGCATCTAATGTTCAATATGGCTACCGGTACGGGTAAAACGCTTGTAATGGCAGGCTCCATTTTGCATTACTATAGGAAAGGCTACCGAAAATTTATTTTCTTTGTAAATCAGAAAAATATTATTTACAAAACAGTAAATAATTTTATTGACAGAAATCATCCAAAGTATTTGTTTGCTGATAAGATTATTATTGATGAGAAAACTATATCAATTAAGAAAGTAGATACTTTTTCAAATAATAAGGATGATATAGAAATTATACTCACTACTATTGGTCAGCTTTACAGTGATATCCATACTGAGAAAGAGAATAAAGTAGTTCTCGGTGATTTCTTAAAAAAGGATATTGTAATGCTTGCTGATGAGGCACATCACTTAAACTCAAAAACAAAGGCAACCGGACAAGTAAAAATTGATTTACCTATAGAGCTTACCGATAAATCAAGTGAGGAAGATATTGAGAAAAGTGGATGGGAACACACTGTAAACGAACTATTGTTAAATAAAAATGGCTCAAAGAAAGAAAATAAGAATATCCTGCTTGAGTTTACTGCAACAGTGCCAGAACTTCCAAGTGTGATTGATAAGTACGCTCAAAAGATCATCTACAAGTTTGGACTCAAGGAGTTTCTTTCTGCTGGGTATACAAAAGAAATAAACCTCCTTTCTTCTAATTTGGATAAAAGGGACCGTATTTTGCAGGCTTTGCTTTTCAGTTGGTACCGGCACAAGATTGCACTTAAGAATAATATTGCAAACTTTAAGCCGGTAATTCTTTTCAGAAGCAAAACTATTGAAGACTCAAAGAATGACTTTGAGGAGTTTGGTGCGATTGTGAATGGTCTAAAAGAATCAGATTTTGATTTTCTTAAAGACGTTGAGGATAAGTTTATTCAAGGAGAATATGCTTATGAACAGGGAAAATCACGAGTGATTGATCTGATTAAATTCATAAAGAGTAATGACATTAAAAAGTCTGAAATAGTTGACTTTATTCGTGATAACTTCGTTATTGGTAGGAATTGTGTGATTACAAACTCTGGATCAAAGAAGACAAAAGAAGAAATAAGTCAGGATCTAGAACAGTTACTTAATAATCTTGAAGATAAGGGTAATAATATTAGAGCCATCTTTACAGTTATGAGACTTACAGAAGGGTGGGATGTTCTGAACTTGTTTGATATCGTACGTCTATATTCAGGTCGTGATGAAGGAAGGGATAAGGAGGGAAACAGAAAGGCAGGAAGTACCACAGTGTCTGAAATTCAGTTAATCGGGCGTGGTGTGCGATATTATCCATTTGCATATGCTGATCATCAGAAAAATAAACGAAAGTTTGATGAGGATCTTGGCAATGAGATGCGTGTACTTGAAGAGTTGTATTATCATAGCGAATCAGACCATCGCTATATTGATGAGTTAAAGCGTGAACTTAAAAATAAGGGAATGCTTGACGACAAAAAGATAGAAAAGCGATTCAAGATAAAGAAAAACTTTGCAGAAAGTGATTTCTTTAAGGATGTTAAAATCTGGAAGAATGAGAAGATTGATAATCCAAATAGACAGAAAAATACGCTAGAGCACTTACAGTCAGAACCTCTGGAGTTTAACCTTGAAGGTACAGAAATTAAAGAACAGGAAATTGACTTTGATAAAAAAGACTCAGACAAGGACCGTCTTTCTATGGCGGATTCAAAAAAATCAACAATAGAAATAACAATTAAAGACTTTGAAAAGCATATCTTTGAAAAGGCTGTGCATATAAAGGCAAAGTCAGCAGGATCTATTTTAAGATTCAGCGCTTTGCAAAATGAGGTGAAAATTGATTCTCTTGAAGATTTTAGAGTCCGTATTCTTGGAGGTTTCAAGGTTAAGCTTAAATCGCTAGAACCGGATTTTGATAAGATTCCAAATACTACAAAGCTTGTAATTCTGCTTGAGTCCTTTGATATTATCTGTGCAAAGCTAAAACAAAATGTACAGCCATATAATGGCGGTGAGTTTGTGTCATATAAATTCTCTGAGTTCTTTAGTGGCGAGGTTCGTAAAAGTGTAGATAAAAATCCAGATAATGAACGCCTTGAGGAGGCTCTGAAGGATCAGGATTGGTACGTTGTTGATCAGTTTTACGGTACAAGCGAAGAGCGGAGCTTGGTGGAAGATCTTAACGATACAATGATTGATCTGGAGAGGAAATATGGGGAAGGGAGGGTATTTCTTTTGCGAAATGAAGAGCAGTATAAGATTTATGAATTTGATACAGGTCGTGGATTCCAGCCAGACTTCCTGCTTTTAATAGCGGATAAAAAGAACATTCATTATCAAGTCTTCATAGAGCCGAAAGGTGATAACTTGTTAGATCACGATAAATGGAAGAATGATTTCTTGGTAAAGATTACTGAGAAATACGGAGAAGAGAACATACTCACAATAGAGAACAAAGGATATAAATTAATAGGGCTACCACTTTACAACAAAAATAGTAATGCAGCTTTTTCAGAGGCGTTTCAGGCGTTTAAATAGGCAAGATAAGTTCGAAAATAAAGGGGCAGGCGCGTTTATTTTGGTAGAAGTGTGGTGTAATTGATTAATATTGTAAGGGAGATTTTAGACGGAATGGTTTATTGTAATCCCAACATCAAGAAGCTCATCTGCGAGGAGGGCTTCTTTTTTGCGGACTTGGGATTTTATGGGGAGGAGGTAGGTGGTGGATTTTGTGTCGAAGAACATGCTGGTGCGCCAGGTGGTTTCGCCTATGGTTACCTCTACTGGCAGGGAGTTCCAGCCTTTGTGGGTTCTTTTGTATTTTTCACGGAGCGGTGCGGCGATTGCTTCTGGTACAGAAACAAAATGCCAGCTCGCGTGGGCGCCGGGGTAAATCCAAAGTTTTGCGGAAAATTTGATTTGGTGGATGTTTGTGTTCATAAAGAAAATATAGCATTTCCATAAGAATATTCGAGGGCTGTGCTATACTTTTTTTGGTATGAAAAAAATCTTTGTGTGGTGCATTGGTGGTTATCTGCTGATTGGTTTGTGCTTCGGTATTTTTGTGACACGACCAGGGCATTTCTCGTATGTTTGCACTGTAGATAGTGAGCCTGACGGTGTGAGCATACTGAGTGACTCGACTAAAAATCCCGATTATTCGCGATGCGAGAATATGCAGCCGCTTATGAACATAGTCGCAACAGTAGCTTATTTTACAGTATTATGGCCTGGAATCATTGCGTCGAACGCACTTGATGTGCCGCTGCTCGATCCTGCTTGGTGGTTTGGTCCGAATGAGACTGAGGTGATACAGGTTGATTCGGAAAGGGGTGCTGGTATTTTAAACATTGCTGCACCAGGGGGTTGGTACATGAGAATAGATGTTCCGTACAGCGCTAAGCAAGTGTATTTTACGCGAGCGCCGAATACAGAATGGTATGAGAATCATGGTTTTGACGAATTCATTCATGTTTCTCTGCACGATATTGAGGGCGATCCGAAGCTGTGGGTGGAGGAATATGCTGCCTGTGGTGATGTAACCGCTTTTACTTGTGAGTGGGACGTTGTAGGTAGGCGATATCATATGCGTGTCGACCATATGACACCCGCATCAGATGCGCGAACTGATTACTTTGTGGAAAACGGAGAGGTCGCCATCGCTACACTGTATCCGCTCACCATCGATATTGCTTCACAAAAAGCATATGAAATATTTCTGGGTACTGTGGTTTCGCAGCTTATCGGTGATGAGTATACTCTCAAGATTCTGAAAAAATAACACAATAAGAACAATTTGATGCAGACAAAAGAAAAACGGGCTAGGAACTTTGTTCCTGCCCGCGATTTTTGTGTGCGTGTGGGGACGCTGTTTGCTTTACGTTGCGGCGGCCTACTGCATGAGGGTGCCGAGCCAGACGAGAGCTCTGCCGACGTAGCCGGCTTCGATGAGTACGCCGAGGGCAAAGCAGACTGTGACGGCCGTGCTCCGTAGGTGGCTTGAAATTTCATAAGTGCTCCAGTGCGTGCCGAAGCCCCAGCGTCCATAGCTCTCAGTGAGAATGGCGGTGACGAGGATGGCAGCTGCGGGCAAGAGCAGAAGGAGTGCTGGCGAGCTGAACGACTCGAGCGTGTCAGCGAACACCATGCCGAGAAGCAACGCGATGAGGAATCGCGGCACGAGATATTTCATCATGAGAATTCTCCTATGAAGGGAAGGAACAGGGTGCTCGGGGGTGCATTACTGCACGAGCGTGCCGAGCCATACAAAGAACGGGCGGACTTGCTCAGACCCAATGAGGGTGCCAAACGCAAAGGACAGGACGCTTGCCAGGCTTCGTGCGAGGCCGAATTCAGGGTGGCTGCGCAGGCTTTTGAAGAAGAAGCGCAAGCACTTCACAATCCCCGCATGCATGAGCACGAAGAGGACGCAGCCAGCGAGCACAAGGGCAACATGCTCAGGCTTGAGGAGCATCAATAGGTCGTTAAATATAAAGCCGAAGATCATGCCGACAAGCAACATGAAGGTCAATGGCGGTGCAGTATCCTTCATGAGAAACTCCTTTGCGTAGGTGGAATGAACAGGTTGTCTTCAACTATAGCTATAAAAATGGTTTATGCAAGGAAATATGTCTATCCCGACATTCGTTTTGGTAATCACTAAAAATCTAGCGACACATCCCCCAGGATTGTCATCACCACACGGAGTACTTCCATTTTTATAGTCGCCATCGCTCCTTAAAAATTTGGTCGCCTCGGGGTCTATGAAAGTAATGAGGCTCTGCCGAATACACTTTCAAGACAGCCGGGGATCCAGGAGTTAGAGCTATAGTTTTTCAGTCTGGATCCCCGGTTCGTTTGAAAATATACTCCGCTCTGCTTCGTTATTTTCATAACGTCCGAGGATGACAAGAATTAGAGTTACTAGTATGTCTCCGGCAGGTTTGGTAGATTACCTATGCGAAAAACCTTGAAGAGCCGAAACAGGGACTTTTGCGGGTGCTTATTTTGTGTATTCCTAGGTATTCGTATACTTAGGGTATGGACTGGGCATTTTTGGTGATTGCGTTTTTTGCGGATTTTGTGGGGACGATTGCGGGGTTTGGGTCTTCGACGATTGCGCTGCCGCTGTCGCTTTTTATGTATCCGTTTGAGACGGCGCTGGTGCTTGTGGCGTTTTTGCATATTTTTGGGAATCTGGGGAGAATTGGATTTTTCCGTCATGGTATCGACCGGCGACTTATTGCGCAGTTCGGTGTGCCGAGTGTGCTTCTGAGCTTTGTTGGTGCACTTCTCGTTTCTTGGGTTCCTCCAGACATTTTGAAAATGGTGCTGGGTGCGTTTCTTGTCGGGTATATGTTCTTTGCGTGGTCGGGGAAGCTTACGGTCAAACCATCGCTGTCGGCATCTATTCTCGGCGGCAGTGTCTCTGGATTTTTTGCAGGGCTCATTGGCACGGGTGGCGCGCTTCGTGCTGCGTTTCTCACGGCGTTTAATCTGCCGAAGGAAAAATACATCGCCACGGCAGCCGCGATTGCCTTTGCGGTTGACCTTACGCGACTCCCGCTCTACCTTGCACAAAGATTTTTTCCCGAGGAACTTTACAGCACACTCCCTGCGCTTCTTGGTGTCGCACTCTTTGGTACGTATCTCGGAAAGCTTGTTGTGGGCAAAATCCCGCAGGAAATCTTCCGTCGTATCGTACTCGTGTTCCTTGGCTTCATTGGCGCACTTTTTCTCGCACGAAGCATTAGCTCACTCCTCTTGTAAAACACAAAACAAAAAACAACCGCCTTGTGGGCGGGTGTTCTTTTTGCGTGGATTACGCGAGGCTAACCTTGATAGCGTTTTGCTTTCCTGGCTTGTCTGGTGAGTCGATTACTTCGAAAGTAACCTTGTCGCCTTCACGGATATCGTCGAATGATGTTCCAACGAGTTCGTTTGCGTGGAAGAAGAGGTCTCCCTCTGCTCCCTCACGTGAAATGAAACCGTATCCATTAGTGTTCTTGCGAACGATGGTTCCTGTTTGCATGATGCGTACTGAATTTAGTGTGTAAATTATCAGTCAGTAGGCCGAGAGACTAGAGTCGATCCCCCTTTCTTTGGATCGGCGCTGAATTGATGTCAGTACTGTACACTAGTTTACGAAAATATTCAATAGGCTAACTGTGGAAAACCTATTCTCCCGCGGCAGTCGAGAATACGGCGATGATTTTGTTTTCGCTGCTGCGATAGAAGACGACAAGTTCCGCCTTCGTGTATTCGAGTATTGCGTCGCCCTCGATGAGTTTTTTGAAGAGTCCTCCTTGCGCCGCTATTTTTGCAGCGTCGGTGACACGGTAGACGGTTGGTACTTCGTCCGCAACGCCGCTTACGTGGGCGCGTATGTTGTCTGCAATGCTTGCGGGAGTGTCTTCTGGAGCGTCGCGCGTGAATCGATAGAATGCACCGCCACCAAGGGCAAGGACGGCAAGAAGCACGAAGTTCAGTCGCCAGGACAGAGTCAAAAGGAAGGCAAAAGGGTTTTTGTGCGAAGTGCGATGCGTGCCGAGCGGACGCTCGATATCAAAGGATGCGTGCCCGCTAAATAAAGGGTGTGGCGACAGGGGAAATGCATACCGCGAAGGTTCCGCTTCGTGGCGGGTGTGTTCTCGCATGCGCGCAGTAAACAGTGCATGCTCTGCAAGAATGTTGCGCGCCGCCGCAGAAGCAGTGGGCGACTCGGTGTCAGCGTAACGCGGGGTATTCTTTGCTTTTGGAACACGGGGCGTACGGACGGTCTTCGATGCTGGTTCAACGGTAGCGGCGTGCGTACGTGGAGTACGTGCTACCATGATGCGCTTAGTGTAGCACGAAACGCTCACGCGGTACTCCTGTGCATAACTCGACGGGTTGGTATTGTTTGCAGTATGGCGTATACTGATGCCATGCATACAAAACATACTATTTTTATAACCGGTGGCGCAGGCTACGTCGGCGAAATGCTGTGCGACCAGTTTTCAAAGCGCGACGACGTTACGCAGATTATTACGCTTGATAAAGAGCCGCAGTCGGAGTTTAGCAAGACAATTCCGAAGCTCACGTATATACAAGCGAACACCGCAGATGGTGCGTGGCAGGAAAAGGTGGCTGCATATTCGCCAGATGTCGTGATTCATACCGCATGGCAGATTCGCGCCATGTATGGCAACCCCGCAGAAGAATGGCGGTGGAATGTCGACGGTTCTGATGCGGTCTTCGCGTTTGCATTTGAGACGCCATCTGTCGAACGCCTCGTGTATTACTCAACCGCGTCGGGCTACAGCGCGCGAAAGGATAACACCTTTGAGCACTTCTTCACTGAAGACGAAGGTTTCCGTGAAGACGACTATATCTATGCGCGCGAAAAGGCGGTTGCTGAGGAACGTCTTCGTGCGCGCTATGAAGCGGCACGCGAAGCAGGGAGGCGTATGCCGCACATTGTGGTGATGCGCCCCGCAGCAATTACCGGTCCGCGCGGACGCTACATGCGTATACGTTTTGGACTTCAGTCGGCATTGCAGGGAAACCTCAAGGGCGGCTTTGTCAATCGTATCGTCACGCTCCTTACTTCGTTTGTTCCGGCCACAAGTGGTTGGGTTCGCCAGTTTATTCACGAGGACGACATCACCGACGCAACCATTCAGTTTGCAACGGGAGATGACACCTACGACTATGAGGTGTTCAACCTCACCCCGACGGGGACACCAGTCTTCTCAAAAGACATGGCGCAAGCGGTGGGAAAGCGCGTGCTTCCTATTAAGCCGTGGATGGCTCGCCTCGCGTTCTTCTTCTTTTGGCATGCGACGCGCGGACGTATTCCGACCTGTCCTGGCTCGTGGCGCTTCTATTCGTACCCCGTACTTATGAGCGGCGAAAAGCTTGCAAAGGTCTACGCATGTGTCTACAGCAGTCGCGACGCGTTTCGCTATACTGACGGACGCTACGAGGAATATGTGCCAGAGCAGCTCCGTGCGCCTGCGCCGTAATTATCTCGTTCTCCAACGAAACACTAGCAAAACACACCATCTTCGTGATGGTGTGTTTTGTCGAGACTGTGTATACTGTTCTCTAGCATGCGAGAAGGAGCAGAGAAGTCAGTTGTGGTGATTGGTGGTGGGCCAGCAGGGATGTTGGCGGCTATTACGGCGGCGCGTGCTGGCGCACAGGTGACGCTTCTTGAGAAAAATAAACGACTCGGCGAGAAGCTCCGTATTACGGGTGGTGGACGGTGCAATGTGACGAATAACACACAGGATGTTGCGAAGCTACTCAAAAAATATGGCGATGCTGAACAATTTTTGTATGCGCCGTTTTCGCAGTTTGCGGTGGAGGATACGATTGCGTTTTTTACGGAGCTTGGCGTACCGTTTAAAGAAGAGGCGGAAGGAAGAATGTTTCCTTCGACAGAGCGCGCTGAAACAATTGCTGAAGCGCTTATCGCGGAGATGCAAAAATTGGGTGTAAAGATTTATACGGGCGATGCGGTGCGCGGGTTTACTGTCGATCAGGACAAGATACTCTCTGCGCGCACCGCTTCTGGTGCAGTACATTCTGGGGGTGTCTTCATTATCAGCACTGGCGGCACGTCGCGACCCGAAACGGGTTCAGAAGGTGATGCGCTCCCCTGGCTCGCTGAGCTGGGGCACACTATCGTGAAGCCGGACGTCACCCTTGTACCCGTAAAGACGCGCGAGACATACACGCACGACATGAGCGGGCTCGCCTTCGAAGACGCAAAAGTTTCTGTCGTGCAAGGTGGCACAACACTGCGAAAAGGGCGAGGAAAAATTCTCTTCACCCATTTTGGACTCAGTGGTCCGCTTATTTTGAATATGAGCAAAACCGTTGCGGAGGCACTTCGCGACGATCCTGTCTCGCTCATCATCGACCTTTTCCCGAACGAAGACGACGGCGCGCTCGCCGCGCGCCTTCTTGCACATCTACAAACAAATCAAAACAAAACCCTCCGCAACACGCTCCGCACTTTTGTGCCACCGCTTCTCGCTTCGGCGCTTGCGACAAAGTTCGATATCAGCGAAACGGTGCGCGCCCAGGAATGCCCCCGCACCCTGCGCGTCAATATTGTGCAGACACTCAAACGCATGACACTCTCCGTTACAGGCGTCCTCGGTGCAGAAAAATCCATCGTCTCCTCAGGCGGAGTGCCACTCGAAGAAATAGACACGCGCACGATGCGCTCGAAAAAAGTAGAAAACCTCGCCATTATCGGCGACGTCCTCAACATCGACCGCCCCTCGGGCGGCTACTCCCTCCAACTCTGCTGGACCACTGGCTACGTTGCAGGAAAATCTGTAGAGGTTATATAAAATGGTTCTTCAGACTTTCGTGTGGGTGACAATTGAAAAATTATATACACTTCACGAACTGTCATCCTCGTGATGTAGAGAGTAAACGAAGTACCCAAAGGGCATAAACTTCGCGGAGTATTACTCTCACATACACGGGGATCCAGGATGAAAAGCAATAGTTCTAGAGCCTGGATCCCCGGGTTCTTAGAAAAGATACTACGCTATCGCTCCGTTATTTTCTAAAGCCCGAGGATGACAGATATTTAAGTTATTGGCTCTTCTAAGTTTCCTGTGGGTAACTTCATCTAAGGATACATCTCAAGCAATGGTTGCGTTTTGGTTTCAACAAACGAAGATGCCTATATTTGAAAGAATTGATCATTTTTCTGGATCCCTCCTGGATGACAAAATGAGGGAATAGTGTTTAAAATTAACAGATGGTTAAGATCGATTTTAACTTCTAATTATTTTAAATAATTACACCCAAAGTTTGTCATCCAGGAGGGATCCAGCGTTAGTGCGGTAAAATTTCGGTCTTGATCTGTTGTTTTTTATATCTACCCACATGAATGTTTGAATAGCCAAGTTATTTACATTTCTCTGACAGGTTTGCAATATTACTCATGCGAAACCTTGAAGAGCCAGTATTTTGGTTAGCGTTCAAAGTGGCAGGTATAGCCGTGAGGGTTCTTTTGGAGATAGTCTTGGTGTTCTTCCTCAGCAGAATTGTAGTTCTTGAGGGGCTCGAGAGTGGTTGTGACAGGGTTTTCCCACTTTCTTGATGCGTTGATTTCGGCAATTATTTTTTCTGCGGTTTGCTTTTGTTCACCGGTTACGTAGAAAATTACGGAACGGTAGGACGTGCCGGTATCGTTACCTTGTCTATCTTTTGTTGTTGGGTCGTGGATTTTGAAAAAGTAATGGAAGATGTTTTCGAGATTGGTGACACCTGTGTCGTAGGTTATTTTGAGTACCTCAGCATGGCCTGGGTGGTTTTCGTAGGTTGGATCTACGTTTTCTCCACCTGCATAGCCGACTTCAGTACCCGTAACGCCTGGTTGTTTACGGAATAATTCCTCCATCCCCCAAAAGCAACCGCCGCCGAGTGTGATTTCTTTGTGCATATTATTTTAGTTCTAACGAAGTGCTGTTAATACAGTAGCGGTCGCAAACTTTGTCGCCTTTCATCGGGCCGTCAGGAAAGACGTGTCCGAGGTGCGCGCCGCAGGTAGCACATCTAACTTCTGTGCGACGAATTCCAAACTTCGTATCGTCATGAAGCGTTACGGCATCTTTGACGGCCGGATCGGTAAAGGACGGCCAACCCGTGCCGCTATCGAACTTTGTATCCGAAGAAAAGAGCGGCGCACCGCATACCGCACAGTGATACATGCCGTCCTTCTTTTCATCGACATACTTGCCACTAAACGCGCGTTCCGTGCCGCCTTCGCGCGCAATGTGGTAGAGCTCGGGGTTCTCCAGCTCTAATTGTGTATCGGTTTTCATACCGAAAGTATACACCTCGTTCTAGAAAAATATGCTAGACTTATCGCATGAAAGGTACAACGTACGGCGAGCGTGTGGTGGAAATTGCACGAGCAATACCCGCAGGGCGGGTTGTAACCTATGGCGATATCTGCAAAGCGGCAGGCGGGGCGCCCATGGCGGCACAGGGTGTGAGCGGCATACTTGGTCGCGCGTATGAAAAGGGTATCACGGATATTCCGTGGCACCGTATTGTGTATGCAAACGGTAAGGTTTGGCTTAGTGAAGCGTACGCAGCAGAGCGGCTTCGTCTCTATAAAAAAGAGGGCATCGCGCTCGACAGCAAGAATCGCATTGTGAATTTCGAAGATATTCGCGGATTTTGATTTGTATTGTTGTGCAAGATGCGGTATGGTGTGGGTTCTATGCCACAGGGACTTATTATGTTTAAAGACGTGTCGTTTGAATACGATGCGATGCGACCTATTTTGAAGGAGGTGAGTTTTTCCGTGCGTCGTGGTGCGAAGTTTGCGCTCATGGGGCAAAACGGCGCAGGGAAGAGCACGCTCTTTGGGCTTATTACCGGGAAGCATAAGCCGGACCTCGGAACTATTACGATTGATCCGCGCACGACGGTCGCGCTTTCGCGTCAGGTTATTCCGCGCGAGGAGCTCGAGCTCACGGTTCGCGACTTTTTCCAGAAGTGCTTCAAAGAGAAAGTGTATGACATCGACCCGCGAATTGATGAAGTGCTTGAGGTTGTGAATCTTGCCTTGCCAAAGGAAGACGAACGTGCGGCATTTAAAGACCGTATCGTGAAGTCGTTTTCAGGCGGGCAGCAAGCACGGCTTCTCCTTGCGAGCGCGCTTATTCAGAATGCTGATGTACTCCTCCTCGACGAACCGACCAACAACCTCGACGTTGAGGGGATTGTACACCTTACGAACTTCCTTCGTGAGTATCGCAAGACCGTGCTCGTGATTTCTCACGATGCCGAGTTCTTGAATGCCTTTACCACCGGTGTGCTCTACCTCGATGTGCACACGCATGTTATCGAGCAGTATGACGGCAACTACAACGATGTGCTCAAGGATATTTCAGCACGCGTCGAACGCGAAAACCGTGCAAATGCACTTCTTGCAAAGGGAATCCAGGAAGACAAAGACAAGATTAACTACTTCGCGCAAAAGGGTGGCAACATGCGTCTTCTTGCAAAGAAGCTTCGTGACCGTGTTGAAGAAGCCGAAGAAGAAAAAATCGTCGTACGAAAAGAAGATAGAACTATTCGTTCGTTTACGATTGAGGCGCAGAAAGATTTGCCTTCTGAAGTTCTTAAACTTACCTCGTACAAAGTAATTAAAAATCACGCGCCCAAAGAGGTTGCGTGCGACATGACGCTCCGTCGTGGACGCCACCTCCAGCTCGTCGGGCCGAACGGTATTGGCAAAACAACCCTCCTCGAGTCACTTGCCTCGGGGCATGCGAAAGGCGAGCAGATTACTGAAGGAGTAAAAATCGGCTACTATCGCCAAGACTTTTCGACACTTGATTTTGAGCAGACGGTCTATGATTGTCTTCTTGACGCCATGGAAGAACCGCATGACGAAAAACTCCGCGCATGTGCCGCAGGGTTCCTTATCGACAAGGAGCTCCTCAAATCAAAAATCGGTACGCTCTCAGAAGGACAAAAAGGACTCGTGGCCTTTGCGCAACTCACCCTCATGAAGCCAGGGCTGCTCATTCTCGACGAACCGACGAACCACATCAACTTCCGTCACATCCCCATCATCGCCGAAGCACTCCACAACTACGAAGGTGCGATGATTATCGTTAGTCACGTACCCGAATTCATCGAGCAAATTCGTATTGACGAAATCCTCGACCTTGCAAAGCCGAAGAAGTAGAGAACTTCCTGGATCCCTCCTGGATGACAAAAGTGGCGAGTACTGCATAACATAAATAAGTAGTTAAATCCGACTTGGATTTAACTACTTATTTATTTAAAGATATATACGTAACTTTTGTCATCCAGGAGGGATCCAGCTGCTACGCCATTTTCGCCATTTCTTCTCGCACAACCGCTGCATCATCCCACGGTTGCTTGGTATTGTTCGGTCCCATAATGAACGGATCGGTGCCTTTGCCGCTGATGAGGACGATGGCGTTTTCTGGGGCGTTTTTGAGCGCGGTGCTGATTGCTTCGCGGCGGTCGAGGATTGTCTCTACGGGTGCGTCTTTCGACATGCCAGTACGCATTTCTCGTAGAATCTTTTCAGGGTTTTCGTCGTAGGGGTCTTCGTTCGTGAGAATAATCTGATCACAATATTGCTCAGCAATACGTCCCATGGGGGGGCGCTTCCAGGTGTCGCGTCCGCCGCCAGTATTGCCAAGCACGCAGACTTTGTATTCCTTGGGGAATGCTTGATAGAGTTTCTCGAGTGAATCGGGGGTGTGTGCGTAGTCGACAACTGCAGTGACTTTTTTCGCTGCTCCTTCAGGCGAATGGATTTTTTCAACACGTCCACGAATCGGCGCTAGGTGCTCAAGTGCGTAAATGATTTTCTTTTGTGGCACGCCATATGCCGAGGTGAGCGCAATTGCCGCGAGCATGTTGTAGACATTGAAGAGCCCCACAAGCGGCGCACGAATGGTGGTGCCATCAGCGATAATGCTCACGCTGTCGTTGTTGAGGTGATATCGTTCGACATCCTTCAGCGAGTAGGGGATCCGTTTTTCTACCTTCATGGCGAGAAACTTTGCGCCCTCGGCGTCGTCGCTGTTGGCAACCATGACGCGCGGGCGCTTCTTTGAACGAGCGAGCGCTTTTGCGAGAAGGAGTTTTGCGGCGACGTATTTTTCGTAGGAACCATGCGATTCAATATGTTCAGGCGAAAGGTTCGTAAAGACAAGCGCGTCAAGGTCGATGAATTTGTGACGGAACTGTTTTGCGCCTTCGGAGGTCATTTCAAGAATCGCAATCTCGCAACCAGCATCCGCCGCGTCACGCAAGAACTTATGCACGAAGAAACGCCCAGGAATCGTCATTTTGCGCAGATTCCGCTCTGAGTGGTCGCCTATTTTGAAACGAATGGTTGAAAGCACTGCAGTTCGTTTACCATCGGCTTCAAAAATAGCGTTAATAATCTCCGTGACCGACGACTTTCCTTTGGTGCCGGTAACGCCGATTACAATGAGCTCCTTTGACGGCATTCTATAGAAAGTTGCACCGAGTACCGCGAGCAGATAATGGTACGCCGGCTGAAAAAACCGAAAGACTGACTTCGGGATTATTTTTTTGAGGTGGTAGAATAGTGTTTCCATGATTTATTTTTTTACTACAGCTCTGCTGTGGTAAAAAATTAAATTAGATTTAACTTTTTACCACTCTAAAACTTTTTCCGTTACTTTTGTCATCCTGGAGGGATCCAGGCTGATAGGTTATTGCTCTAACTCCTGGATCCCGTCAGGATGACAAAAGGGAAATGTAGTGATTAAAGATTACTTAGTAGTTAAATCCACGTCACGTTACTTCTTCCCAATCATCGCGAGCGTTACTCGCATTGCCACCTGCATATCTGCAATATCATTCGGTAATTCTCGTGCTGCATCCCGTGCCTCCTTTGGCGCATAGCCGAGCGCGATGAGCGCTTCAGCGACCTCGGTGCGAATATTCGTGGCGGCGTCGTTTTCGTCCGCGATATCGGCAATGTCGGTAATGTCGATCTTTCCCTTAAGTGCGAGCACAATTTTTTCGGCATTTTTCTTCGAGATATCTGAGAGGCGTTCAAGGTATGATGGGTCTTCATTAAGAATCGCGCGCTTGAGGATAGTGAGCTGCGCCTGCTTCAAGAACTGCATAGCGCTCTTCGGGCCAACTTTCGGAATTTTCAGGAGAAGCTCAAACATGTCGAGTTCGGCGCGGTCCGAGAATCCAAAAAGGCTCATGGCGTCCTCACGCACGACCATATACGTGTGTAAAAAGAATTCTTCCCCTACAATTGGTAAAAAAGAAGGAAGCGTCGTAAGGCGATACCCGACGCCACAAACCTCAAGAAGCGTTGTTTCGCCCTCGTGCTGAGTAACCGTGCCACGGAGTGATCGTATCATGGGGATATTCTACCACACCGAGCAGAAAGCCGCGTTGTTGCATTTTTGTCACTCATGATGTATAGTGCCGTCACTAACAAGTACAATATATATATGCCAATTACACGAGGAGCACGTAAAGCACACGAAGCATCGCTACGCAAGCGCGTTTTCAACATCCGCCGCAAGTCGGTTCTTCTCGACGCAACAAAGGGCGTCAAGAAGCTTGTATCCGCAGGCGACGCTGCTGGCGCACGTGCCGCACTCCCTGCAGCACAGAAGGCAATTGATAAGGCGCTTAAGCGCGGCATCATCAAGCCAAACACTGCATCACGCAAAATCGCTCGCCTTGCTGCAGCCGCAAAGAAGGTTGTTGCAAAGTAACAAAAACGACCGGAGGGTCGTTTTTTTGTGCTTGGAGCCTGTGCAGAGCTTGGCTTGCGTATCGGTGCCGCCTCAGGTAGAGTTGCTTTGCACTGATCTTTCAAACCCCTTAAGGAGAACTTGCATGAAGCGTGGCATTTTTATTGTCATCGACGGCCTCGATGGCGCCGGGAAAACAACAGCGATTGAGCACCTCAAGAAGGTGTTCGCAGGCCGCGACGACGTCGTCTTCACTCGCGAGCCGGGCGGCACGCCCGAGGCAGAGGAGCTGCGTGAATTCTTTTTGCGCACTCGCGAACAGCCCCTCGAGAAAGCAACGGAAATTTTGCTCGTTGAGGCGGCACGTGCGGAACATCTTGCAAAAGTCATCGTGCCCGCCCTTCTTGACGAGAAGCTCGTCATTTGCGACCGCTTCGATGTCTCGACCTACGTGTACAACGTCCCCAAAGACGACACTTCGCTCGAGTCGCTCTTTCGAGAGACGAACAGACGTGTCGTCGGAAGTTCTGCTCCCGACTGCTACATCTTTTTGAACCTTCCACCCCATGTTTCCTTGGAGCGCTCGCGTGGACGTGGCGACGAAACACGTTTCGATGAAGCAAGTCTCGAGGCCTATTTTGAGCGCCGCACGCGGTACATGGACTTCTTCAATTTCGCCTTCAACAGCAATGTCAAAATCGTCGATGCCGAGCAAAGCATTGCGGCTGTCTGCGCAGAGGTGGAGCTGTGCGTCCTGAACTTCTGCAGGGAATAGTCTATCGACCTTTTTTGCAAGCGCCTCAACCCGGGCGCTTTTTTCTTGCTTGCGGCTACGGGCTTCACAAATTCAAGATTTTATGTATAATGCGGGGCACGAGAGGACCGAACGCCTTGAGCGCCTGTTTCCAATCGTAATGCTCTCATAGTTTAATGGATAGAATATAGGTTTGCGGTACCTGTGATCGTGGTTCGATTCCACGTGAGAGCACAGTAACAAAAGAGTCACGGTAACGTGACTCTTTTTGTCGGAGAGCAAAATCCAAAAAGAATTACAGGTTTTCTAGAGCTGATGGTATACTGCGGAGTATTCTAGTAGTTAAGTATTTTCAAAGATGTTCTTCGAAGCGCAAAAAAATGTTGTTCAAAATGTTGGGATAGGGTTGTTCCTCCTTCAGATTATTCTTCTCGCCCTTCTGCCGCAGAAAGGTTTTGCCGCGGCATATGATTTTGCTGAGGTCTCGTATGTGGGCGCTGCGCTTTCTGTTGCTGCTGAGGACGCGGTGCCGTTCGGTATGCTTTTTGACAACACGGGCACGAAACTTTATGTGCTCGGCACAACAGGAGATGATATTAGCGAATATGCACTCACTACACCATTCGACATTAGTACGGGCTCATTCACGCAAGTCGCACTTTCTGTTGCCGCACAAGAAGCGACGCCTGTAGCCATGGTGTATAACAACGACGGTACCAAACTCTATGTACTTGGTGCTAGCGGCGACTTTGTGGTTGAGTACGCACTTTCAACGCCGTACGACATTAGTACGGGCACCTATACAAAAATCGCCCTTCTGTTCTTGGCGCAGGAGACAAATCCCCGATCAATGCTCTATAACAACAACGGCACAAAATTATATCTTCTCGGTACGTCAGGCGATGATATTAATGAATATGCGCTCGCAACACCCTATGACATCAGCACCGGCACGTTCACCCAAGTTGCACTTTCTGTCGCTACAGAAGACACCGCCCCTGCATCCATGATCTATAACGATGACGGTACGAAGCTCTACGTTGCTGGCGCAGGTACTGACGCGATATACGAATACACCCTCGCAACACCCTATGACATCAGCACCGGCACCGGGGTGCAATTGATACTTTTTGTTGCTTCAGAAGAAACCACCCCTACCGAGATAATGTTTAGTAATGACGGCACAAAGCTCTACATGCTCGGCACTTCCGCTGCAGACATTAAGGAATACACACTTGTGGCGCTTGACACGGAAAGTCCGAGTGTTGCGATGACGACACCTGTGGACGGGGCGGTCATTTCAGGTGAAGTAGAGCTTACAGCGTCGGCAAGCGACGACGTTCAAGTGGTGTCACGACAATTTTATGTCAATGGTGAGCAAGCAGGAAATGTAAGTGTGCGAGGGTCATTCAGAACCCTCTGGGATACAACAACCGTTACTGATGGAGTTAAAACGTTGGTGGCAGTTGCACAGGATTCATCAGGAAACACTGCGACATCGACAGCGATTACGATAACCGTTCAAAATAACGCAGTAGAAGTAACCCCGGCACCATCGTCCCCAAAGAGCTCAGTTGTCGGTGGATACGACCCGGTAGCTCGCGCTGCGTATCTTGCGAAGCTGGGCGATACCATTGCGCTTCGCTCGCTTCTTGAACAGCGGCTTGCAAGTCTTATGTCGCAGCTCGCCGCGCTACAGCCTGCGAAAAAATCTGTAGCAGGAGTTTCTGTTACGGTATTTGCGCGAGAGTTCGGCATGCAAGATGAAGGTGATGATGTGCGAGCACTTCAGCAATACCTTGTGCAGAACGGCTACGCAATTCCGGCCGGTGCCACGGGCTACTTCGGCGGACAAACTCGCGATGCACTTATTGCGTTACAGCACGCACACAACATCGAACCAGCTACTGGTCACTTTGGACCAAAGACGCGCTCATTTTTGAATAGCGTTAGCACAAGGTAACCGCACAGCGTCACTACGTACAAGCATCAAAAACGCTTGAATGTAGTGGCGTTTTGTGGTATGGTGACGCCACGCGTAACAGATGCATTCATGCATTCGGGAGTAACGGTGTACACATCTTGTACAGACCAGCTCCCACGCAATTATTACGCTTTCTTCAGTTTATGAAGAAAGTCTCTAACATACATCATTGTCATGGCACGATTGTCATTGAAAGTGAAGGCTGAGCGTGAACCAAAGTTCGCGTCTCGCGTTGTACGTCGCTGCCACAAGTGCGGTCGTCGTCACGGCTACCTTCGCGATTTCGACCTTTGTCGTATTTGTTTCCGCGAGGAAGCACTCAAGGGTCATTTACCAGGTGTTAAGAAGGCAAGTTGGTAATTCTATGGTTAACGATCCAATTTCAGACCTTATCATCCGCATCAAAAACGCAGGCATGGTTTCGAAGGCAGAAGTAGCACTTCCGTATTCGAAACTCAAGCATGCTGTTGCTGACACGATGGTCAAGGCCGGCTTTCTTACGAAGGCCGAAAAGCACGGCAAGTCTGTGCAGAAGGAACTCGTGGTCACGCTCAAGTATACCGAGCGCGGTCACGCAATTCACGACGTCAAGCGAATCTCAAAACCAGGTCGCCGTTTGTACGTCAAAGCTGCGGATATTCATTCGTTCAAGTACGGTAAGGGAAGCCTTATCCTCTCGACACCGAAGGGTATCCTCACGGACAAGGAAGCGAAGGCTGCCAATGTCGGTGGAGAACAGCTCTTTACTATTTGGTAATCATTCACAGTATGTCACGTCTAGGAAAGAAGCCGATTGCAATTCCGAAGGGAGTTGAGGCAACTTTTGCAGAGGGAGTTCTCACTGTGAAAGGTCCAAAGGGTACCCTCGTTCGCCCGGTGCGCGAAGAAGAAATGCAGGTTGTCATTGCTGACGGCTTCATCACCTTCACGCCCAAGAACGAGACCAAGCTCGCATTTGCTCTCTGGGGTACCTACGCTGCACTCTTCCGCAATATGGTCAAGGGTGTTACCGAAGGCTTTGAGCGCAAGCTTGAAATCGAAGGTGTGGGATACCGTGCAGAGCTCGTAGGTGCAGACCTCAAGCTCCTCATGGGATACTCACATCCCGTTATGCTCAAGACTCCCGAAGGCATCAAGGTTGAAGTGGTTAAGAGCCTCATCACTCTTTCAGGTATCGACAAGGAAGCGCTTGGACAGCACGCTGCAAACATTCGCGCGGTACGTAAGCCAGAGCCATACAAGGGCAAGGGAATCCGATACCAGGGGGAATTCATTATCCGTAAACAGGGTAAGAAATCCGTCTAAAACATTCTAAAATGAGCGCACTTGCATTTGCTTCAGACATTTTTCGACGCTCACCGTACATTTGGGTACGGCTCGGTCAAAAAATGTCCTCCAGCAAACGCAATTGCATCTCATTTTGAAAGTTTTAGATTGTTCTAATCTATATTTTCTAAATATATGTCAACAGCAAAGAAAATTCTTACCCGTGCGCAGCGCCACAAGCGTATCCGTGCACGCGTTGAAGGAACAGCAGCTCGCCCACGTCTCGCTGTATTTCGTTCGAACAAAGCGCTCTACGCGCAGGTTATCGACGACGTAGCAGGTAAGACACTCGCTGCGATTGATACTCGCAAGCTCGCAGGCGCAAAGCCTACTGAGCGCGCAGCATCAGCAGGTACTGCAATTGCAGAAAAGGTAAAGGCGCTCGGCCTCGACACTATCGTGTTCGACCGCGGTGGCTTCGCCTACGCAGGTTCTATCGCCGCACTCGCAGACGCTGCGCGTGCAGCAGGACTTAAGTTCTAATAATTATTAACGATTCATCATATATAATATGACAGATGTACAGACTACAGAGTCAGCAGCACCGGTCGTAGCAGACGCTACACCAGTCGTGCCTGCTGCGAATGAAACGAAGACTGATGAACGAGGTGCTCGCGGAGGCTTCACTCGCGGCGCCCGTGGTCCCCGCACTGGCGGCGACCGTGGCGCACGAGGTGGCGACCGTGGAGGCCGTGGACGTGGCGACCGAGGTGGTCGTGGCGGACGCGGAGACCGTCCTCGTCCAGAATTCGAACAGAAGATGATCTCTATCCGTCGCGTAACGCGCGTTATGGCAGGAGGTCGTCGCTTCGCATTCTCTATCGCTATGGTTATTGGCGACAAGAAGGGCAAGGTAGGTGTTGGTATCGGTAAGGCAGGCGATGTGCAGGCTGCAACCGAAAAGGCTATCCGTGACGCAAAGCGCCACATGATCCTTGTACCACTCCAGAAGAACGGCTCAATCCGTCACGACGTGCAGGCAAAGGAATCATCAGCAGTGGTGATGATTAAGCCAGCTCCAGGTCGCGGACTTGTGGCAGGTGCTGCAGCACGTGTCGTCCTCGAACACGCAGGTGTCAAGGACGTAACGGCAAAGTTCCTCTCACGCACCAAGAATCAACTTAACAACGCTCGCGCAACTATTGAGGCGCTCAAGCAGCTTATCTAATACGACTATGCAACTTCACGAAGTAGTTCCATTCTACGCGCCGGTAGCGGCAAAGCGTATCGGTCGCGGCGGAAAGCGCGGCAAGACCTCAGGTAAGGGCGGCAAAGGACAGACAGCTCGCGCTGGCGCACGTCCTCGCCCAGAGATGCGTGACTTCATCAAGAAGCTTCCAAAGCTTCGTGGTCACGGTGTCAACCGCGCACGCGGTGTAAACAACGAGCGCAAGCTCTCGGAGGTAGTAAACCTCAGCGCTCTCTCAGCAGCTTTCAAGGCAGGTGAAATCGTTGATCCAAAGAACCTTGTCGCAAAGGGCCTCCTCGAGGTTCGCGCAGGCAAGACACCAATGGTGAAAATCCTTGGTACCGGTACCCTCGAACACAAGCTTACCTTCAAGAAGGTAACCGTGTCAGCGACCGCAAAAACAAAAATCGAAGCAGTCGGCGGAGAAATCCTCTAATTGCTTTCGAACGAAAATCACCTCCATTTATGGAGGTGATTTTTTGTGGTAGAGTGCTGACATGGAAATAAAAAGTGGATACTACCGCATCAGTGTCAATGCGCTTATACTAAATGAAGAACGAGATAAGTTTTTAGTGTGTAAGAAAGCCAATGGGAATTGGGTGCTTCCCGGCGGCGGACTTGACTGGGGCGAGACGCCGCACGAGGGTATTGTGCGCGAGATTAAAGAAGAGATGGTGTGTACCGTAACAAACGTTGCAGACAAGCCGTCCTACTTTTTAACCACCCCAAATAGAAACAAGGACCAGTGGGTTGCGAATGTTATATACGAAACAGAGCTCGATAGTCTTGCATTTACCCCAACAGACGAATGTGTCGAGATAAAATTTATAAACAAGGATGATCTAACCTCACTTAATGTTCCTGAAAAACTTGAAAAGTTTGCGCACATGTTTAATTCTTAAAATAAGCAACATATAGGCCTGCGAGACACACGTCGCCGGGCTTTTCTTTTGCTTGACAGAACTATACCTCTGTATATACTTCGGTATATGAACACGGCAACAATTCTCAACATAAAGACGAGCAAGAGTCTCAAGGAAGAGGCGAAAAACATTGCTTCGGAGCTGGGGCTTCCGCTCAGTACGGTGATTAATGCATTTCTGCGTCAGTTTGTCCGTGAGCGTTCGGTTACTTTTGATGCGAGGCTCACCCCAACACCATATCTCGAGCGCGTCATGGAAGAGGCGAGGCGTGAATACAAAGCGGGCGAATCAAAAAATGCAAAGGATTTTGTCGCTCATCTCAAATCGCTCGCCTAGTATGCGATACCTCACGTCGAAGCAGTTCGAAAAAGATTTTAGGAAACTTACGCCAACACTTCGGAACAAAGTTCTTGAGCGCATAGAGATTTTCATTACAAACCAACACGACACCCGCCTTCGAGTACATGCGCTAAAAGGCGAGTGGCATGGCTACTATAGTATTGATATCACGGGAGATATCCGTGCTGTGCATGTCTATATTGAAGAAGAAATCGTTCAGTTTATCGCAATCGGTACACATGGTCAGCTTTACAGATAATTTAAAAACTCAGAACGGTCTGAGTTTTTATTTCATTAATCAACACGTGTGGCGATTTCTTTTGCAAGAAGGCGCTTTTTATCGTAGTTCTTTTCTTCGGCAAACGTGGTGAGAAGCGTTTTGATTGCTTCAATTTCTTCCTGGTCGTTGTCCTCCTCGATGATGCCAAATCCAGAAAAATTACCACCGATACGATTGAATGCGTAGTCGAGTATTTCTATGTCGCCAGGCTCGAGTGATGCGGCAAGCTTCACGAGTGTTGAGTGAGGGAATTTCTCTTGCGCACTTGCAAGGTCGATGTTTTTTGAGACTTCTACGCGGGGTGCGGTTTGCTCGTTTCCAGGGGTGATTCGTTCGTGCATACTAAGAGTATACGCGATATGACTAAAAAAGAAAGCGTGCGATTACAGAGAAAGGCTACCGTTTGCGGCAAGGGTTTCGGTGTTCATGGATGCCTGTGCGAGGCGGGCGTGGCCGGAGAGGGCTATCATGATGGCGTTGTCGGTTGAGAGCGCTCTGTCGGGCAGATGGAGCGTGACGTCGGGGAACTCTTGTGTAATAAGGGTTTCAAATGCAGCGCGAATGTTGCTGTTTGCAGTGACGCCGCCGCCGAGGATGAGGGTTTGTGCATTGGTATGCATAAGTGCGCGAGTTGCTTTTTTGATAAGCACTTCCGTTGCTGCGTCTTCGAAGTCACGTGCGACAATTGCTCGTTCGTCGTCAGTTATTACTTTATCAAGGACGCGAGTGCGGACTGCTGTTTTAAGTCCTGAAAATGAGACATTAAAATCGGGAGTGTGGAGCATCGGGCGTGGAAGTGATGGGAGAAGGGGCGGGAGATTTTCTGCACGGGCATGCGCGGCAAGGCGAGAGATTTCAGGGCCGCCAGGATAGGGAAGCCCGAGCATTCGTGCGGCTTTGTCGAAGGCTTCGCCGACAGCGTCATCGAGGGTGCTGCCGATTTTTTCATACGCAGCAAAATCCTTCATGAGAACAAATTCGGTATGTCCGCCAGAAATGAGGAGCGCAAGTGCGGGGAAGTGCATGGCGCCGAGGTGATTGCCTTCGAATACTGAGGAGAGAATGTGTCCCTCCATGTGGTTTACGGGAATCACCGGGATATGGAAGTGTAGTGAAAGCGCGCGTGCAAAGTTCACGCCAACCCAAAGCGCTGGGGCAAGGCCAGGGCCGTTCGTCACTGCAATTGCGTCGATAGCAGGGCGCTCATGGTGCTTAAAAAATTCGATGAGAAGTTCGGCGAGTGTCGGCTCACGTTCGAGAAGCACGCCCAATTCTTTTTCAGCTTCTTCAGAAACTGATGTTTCTTTTTCAGAAAGCATGCCTGCTTCAAGCAATGCTTTTGCAAGCATTGGGACGAGTGCCTTTGCGTGTTCGCGTTTTGCGACGGCAGGAAAGACGCCACCGAATTCACGGTGAATATCAATTTGTGAGAGAAGTCCGTTACCGAGTACGCGGTACGTGGCGTTAGGAAAATCGCCCTTGGCTTCAACGAGGGCGACAGCGGTTTCGTCGCAGGAGGTTTCGATGCTTAAGATAATCATAAAACGTACATACTTGTCATCCTCGGGCTTTGGAAAACAAATGAGGAAGTCATTCCGAATATTGTTTTCAAAGAACCGGGGATCCAGGTTTTAAAACATTGCTTGTCAGCCTGGATCCCCGGATATTTGAAAGTAATATTCGCTCTCGCTCATTTACTTTCTAAATTCCGAGGATGACAACGCTTGGGTTTGGCTACTTTATAGAAAGCGCTTCAAGGAATTCCGTTAATTCCGCACCCTTAAGGACGCGGAACTGTCCTGGTTTCATTTTGCCAAGCGAGACAGTTGCTACGCGAAGACGGACGAGCTTCATGATTTGGTAGCCGCACGCGGCAAGCATACGTTTGACTTGATGCTTCTTGCCTTCCTGGATTGTGAAGCGGAACGTTTTAGAGTCGATACGCTCAACTTTTGCAGGTTTTGTTTTCTCTCGCTCGATTTTCATGCCGCGTTCAAGCTGTGCGTAGACGGCACCAAACATACGCTTGTCGACGGTTACAAGATACTCACGGTCGAACTCAGCCTCTGCTGCAAAAAGCTTTCGCGTCACGCGCCCATCGTTGGTGAGCAGAATAAGTCCTGCGTTTGCTTTTTCAAGGCGGCCAACAGGAGTCAGTCCCGTAACCTTGTATTCTTTTTCAAGACGCATCAAAAGGTCACGTTCGGTTTCCTCTGAGCCACCAAAGGTGAGCTCACCGGCTGGCTTGTGGTATGCAATATATGTGTATTCCGTTGGCGCAGCTTGTTTACTCGTGCGTACTTCTACGTTGTCGGTTTTTGCAACCATCTGCCCGATAGTTGCTTTTTTGCCATTCACAAAAACAATGCCTTTTGCAATAAGTACATCAGCGCCACGGCGTGTCGAGATACCTGTCTCGGCAAGATATTTATTAATACGTAGTGGAAATTCCATAGAGGTTGATGCTCTGCACCATACCACAGTTTGACCCTTTTGGCTATGCGCTCGCTTCACCTGTGCATAACGCTGCATTGCTTTAAAAATATACCAGGTATATACTCTCGCTAAGAAATGAACATCGCAAATCAACAGGTGAGCGAGACCCAACGAAAGAGGTACATACGAATGATAATCATCGGCAATCTTAGCTTGCTTTTTATTTTTGCAGTAACACTTACGGTGTATGTGCAACAGACAAAGAGCCAGTCTGCGCCACTAGGCCTTTTTGGTGAAAAAAAACTTTCTATAATCTACAGCAGCGACACGACACTGAGTTTGGTGGAATCAAGTCAGATTGACAGCATGCGACTTGCGGTGAAAGAGATCGACTACGAAATCGCCGGCTATCCCATAGAAATACGCGAAATGAACAACGGCGTCGGACTCGGTTCGAAGCGCACCTGGAGCGCAGACCTCGAAACGCGAAACGCATATCGCGCCGCGAACGACCCTTCCGTCATAGCGTATGTCGGTCCAGGAGCAAGCGGCGCTGCGCAAATTTCAATGCCGCTTCTTAACTACGCAGGAATACCACAGATATCGCTTTCAAATACCTACCCAGGACTCACTCGCCCGGGATACGCACAGGGCGAACCAGAAAAATTCTATCCAACGGGTGTTCGACATTATTTTAGAATGACCGCAAATGATGCTGATCAGAGTCGGGTTGTTCTTGACGTTCTCAAGGAGGAGGGGCAGGGGACAGTGAGCATTCTTGACGACGGATCAACGTACGGAAGGGGGCTTGCGCGTGAGGTCGGAAAGCTTGCTGCCGATGAAGCGATATTGATTACTCACTCTGCGACGCTCAGTACGAGTACGGAGTCTGGCGTGTCCGAGGCGCAGGCAATTTTAACTGCAAGTACTTCGGCAGTATTTTATGGCGGATCAAATGGTGACGCATTCCTTGCAGTACTACAAACACTTCACGATGCAGGCTATGCGGGAATTATTATTGGTGCTGACGGACTCACCTATACGAACTTTTTGAACGACTCAAAAGGATTTAACGAAAACGTATATGTGACAGGTCTCGGGAAAACGCTCACGGAAAATGACGGTGAGATGACAAAGAACTTTATCGTATCATTTGAGAGCGAGTATCACAGAAAGCCAACAGCAACAGATGCCACTGCTTATGACGCAATGAAACTTCTTCTCTACGCAATTGAGAAAAACGGCATAGAAAGAGATGCTATCATAGAGGCATTCAATACACTTGAGGACTTTAGAGGGGTGCTTGGTACGATAGATTTTGACGAGTATGGTGATGCAACACGTAAATCATTGCAGCTCTTCCAAATTAAAAACAACGCGTACACACTTGTACGGGATATTGAATATCAAGAAAAATAATATGAACATAACAAAACACGCACGTCTCTATATTGCAGCAATCGTACTCCTGATAGGAGCGCTTCTTGCCATCGTATATATGTTACTTCCTGTAGGTTTTTACAAACTACCTGTCCGCATGTGGCTACAGCCGCCAACCCTTGTTATTTTTAGCAGTATCACTGCAGAGCTCGCAGAGCAAACACAGAGTGGGTACGATGCGATGCGGCTCGCATTCCAAGAGGTCGACGGCTTCTCCGGAGGGTATCCTGTTGCTATTCGGTCCCAGTTTAATAGCGAGGGAACCGATGTGCGAACGGGGAGTTGGACAGAGCGCGGCGAACGGAAGAATGCACAAGATGCGGTCAAGGATCCGCTCGTTGTTGCCTATGTTGGCCCGGGATATAGCGGCGCCGCACAAATTTCAATGCCAATACTGAACAAAGGAGGACTACTCCACCTTACGGTCAACAACACGTATCCAGGACTCACTCGAGAAGGATATGCCGAGGGAGAGCCCGAGAAATATTACCCAACCGGCGTACGAAACTATTTCAGAATGGCAGCAGACGATACCTATCAAGCTGAGGCGGCTCTTGATTTCTTGCAAGAGCTAGGCGTTCGCAGCATATTTATTCTTAGTGATACGGGGCTCTATGGTCTTGGGCTTGCTCGTGAAATGAATCGTCTTCTTCAGGAGTCGACGATAGAGGTTGCGGGGAGCGAGGTGGTACCTCTTGAGCAGACAGTACTCGATATACTTATGGAGAGCATACTCGAGGAGAGCCCCGATGCAATCTATTTCGGAGGAGACCTCAGTAAGGAGTTTGCGCAGCTTGTTATCAATCTAAAAAGCGCAGGCTATGAAGGTGTCATTATGGGAGGTGATGGCATCTACGCGGCGGACTATCTGCGCACGTTTGGCGCGGCGGCAGAAAACATCTACGTTACCTCGCCGGGAGCAACGGTGCTGAAAGATGGAGCTGGCATACAGAAGAAATTCTATGATGCATATGTTGCCGAATACGACCGTGAACCAACCGGGCAAGATGCACTTATGTACGACGCGGTCCGAATAACGCTTGATGCACTCGAACATGTTGGGTACGATCGCGCAAAGATTGTAGAGTATGTGCATAGAATACAAGATTTTAAAGGCGTGTTTGGCCCCGTCACCTTTGATGAAAACGGTGACATAAATCAGCGACACTTTCAAATCTATCAGTTCAAAAATGATGACTTTGCCTACGTGCAAGATATCTCGTTTTAAGCTTACACAGGAACACGCACCACACGTTTGACATTTGGTGGCGTTTTCGTAATATGGCAAGGTATGAGCAGTTCACAAAAAGTTCCAGCCGAGACGGCAGAAGAATATGTTGCAGAGGCTGAAGAAATTGAGATTTCTGAGGATGGCAGCGAAGCAACTTTTGAGCAGAAAATCAAACATTGGCGCGATAAATTCAAGCAATGTGACGTAGAAAAAAGACAGGCGATGGAAGATCTTCAACGCGGACGTGCCGAATTTCTGAACGCCAAACGCATGCAGGACGAGCAGGCAAAGCGTGAGCGCGATCGCGCAGTCGAACGAGTCATGGAAGATTTGTTGCCGCTTGCCGACAGCTTCGATATGGCGCTCACCGGTGCCGCATGGGACGCAGCAGACGCGCAGTGGAAAAAAGGCATCGAAGGTATTCGGGCGCAGCTACAAGGGCTCCTTACTGCAAACGGCGTTGAGGTTATCGACACCGTAAACATTCCTTTCAACCCGAACGAGCACGAAGCAGTGATGCAAGAATCACGCGAGGGAGCAGCCTTCGACACGGTCCTTGCGGTACTGCAAAAAGGATACAAACGGAAAGAATATATTATTCGACCAGCGAAGGTCATCGTAAGTAATTAAGCATTAAATTTAAATATAATATGTCAAAAATCATCGGAATCGATCTTGGAACCACCAACTCTGCAGTCGCAGTGATTTCTGGTGGCGTGCCAACTATTCTTGAAAACGCGGAAGGTAACCGCACCACGCCGTCAATCGTTGCTATTTCAAAGACAAAGGAACGCCTCGTGGGGCAGATCGCAAAGCGTCAAGCGGTCACCAATCCTGAAAACACCATCTATGGTGTGAAGCGCTTCATGGGTCACAACTTCGACGAAAAGGCCGTGCAGGATGATATGAAAGTCGTGCCGTATGCGGTCAAGAAAGGCGAAACTGGCGGTGCGCTTATTCACCTTGGCGAGAAGGACATGCGCCCTGAAGAAATCTCCGCAATGATCCTCGCAAAGCTTAAGGCAGACGCAGAAGCAAAGCTCGGCGAAGCGGTGACCGAAGCAGTTATTACGGTGCCGGCATACTTCAACGACGCACAGCGCAAGGCAACACAAGACGCCGGCAAGATTGCAGGCCTCGACGTGAAGCGTATCATCAACGAACCAACAGCCGCAGCGCTTGCATATGGCTTCAACTCAAAGAAAGATGAAAAAATCGCTGTCTTCGACTTCGGCGGCGGTACGTTCGACGTATCCGTGCTTGAAGTGGGTGACGATATTATCGAGGTCCGTTCAACCGACGGCGACGCGCACATGGGTGGCCGCGACATCGACCAGCAGATTGTGAAGTTCCTTATTGACGAGTTTATGAAGTCGGAGGGTGTAAGTCTCTCCGGCGACAAGCTTGCACTCCAGCGTCTCGACGAAGCTGCAGAAAAGGCGAAGCTTGAACTCTCAACAAGCCTTGAAACTGAAATCAATATCCCGTTCATTACCTCAGGCGCAGAAGGTCCAAAGCATATGCTTGTGAAGATTACTCGCGCAAAGCTCGAAGAAATCGCTCGCGAATACATCGACCGTGCAATCGAAATTACGAAGCGTGCTATCGAAGCATCGCCCTTCAAGAAGGAAGACATCGACGAAATCATCATGGTTGGTGGTCAGACACGTATGCCGGCAATCCAGGCAGCCGTCAAAGCATACTTCGGCAAGGAGCCAAACAATTCAATCAATCCGGATGAAGTGGTTGCGGTTGGTGCTGCAATTCAAGGCGGCGTGCTCAAAGGCGACGTCCACGACATTACCCTCGTTGACGTTATCCCGCTTTCAATCTCAATTGAGACCCTCGGCGGTGTCGCGACAAAGCTCATCGAAAAGAACACGCATATTCCAACAAAGGCAGAGCAGACATTCTCAACCGCAGCTGACAACCAGTCATCGGTAGAAGTACACATCGTGCAGGGAGAGCGTGCCATGGCGGCAGACAACAAGTCGCTCGGGCGCTTTATCCTCGATGGTATTCCACCAGCACCGCGCGGTATGCCACAAGTTGAAGTGCGACTCGATGTTGACTCAAACGGTGTGCTCTCGGTTACTGCAAAAGAGAAGACGACCGGGAAGGAACAGACAATTAAAATCGAAGCGTCATCGGGACTTACTGCAGAAGACATTGAACGCATGAAGGCAGATGCCGACGCACATGCCGACGAAGATGCAAAGCGTAAGGAGCTCATTGAAGTTCGCAACCATGCAGAGCAGCTCGTGCATCAGGCCGAGAAGTCCCTCAAGGACTATGGCGACAAGGTGCCCGCAGAAGTGAAGCAAGCCGTCGAAGATGCCGTTCGTGTTCTCAATGAAAAGAAAGGCACTGATGATAAAGCAGCTATCGAAGCAGCAATGGCAGACGTGAGCGACAAGCTCGGTAAAATCGGTGAAGAAATGGCAAAACAGCCAGATCAAAAAGCTGAGGAACCAAAGCCGGAAGCAGAAGGAAGTGAGCAAAACTAATACACACCGAACGCCGCAAGGCGTTTTGTGTTGTCATGATTTTGCGGTGTCGTGGTATACTCCGGGCATGGAAACGGACCGCAACCTTTATGATACTGTTGATGCACTTATGCAGGAGGGGAAGGGTATCCTTGCCGCCGATGAGAGCGATGCTACCGCAGGGAAACGCCTCTCGATTGCTGGCCTTCTCAATACTTTAGAAAATCGTCGGGCATTTCGTGAACTCATGCTCACCGCGCCAGCACTTGAGGACTCAATTTCGGGAGTGATTTTGTTCGATTCGACCATTCGAGATACTACCTCGATGGGGCTCCCTTTTGCCGACCTTATTGCTGCGCGCGGTATTATCCCGGGCATCAAAGTCGATAGAGGTACGGTGCCGGTAGAAAAGTTTCAAGGAGAAACGGTTACCGAGGGGCTCGATGGTCTTACGGCTCGCCTTAAGGATTACTATGATCTCGGTGCGCGCTTTACCAAGTGGCGCGCAGCGTTTACGGTGGTGCCAAAACCAAGCGACGAAGTTATTCTTATGAATGCAACTATGCTTGCACGGTACGCCGCAATGTCGCAGGCAGCCGGCCTTGTGCCAATTGTTGAGCCTGAGGTGCTTTACGAAGGCGAGCATTCGCTTGAAGAGGCGCAGGAGGTTACCGAGAAAGTGCTTGCATGGACTGGCGACCTTCTTGAGCGATATCGTGTCGACCTGCGTGGATGCATTCTCAAAACCTCAATGGTACTTGCCGGAAAAAGCGCAGAAATGTCCTCGCCAGAGGATGTTGCCGATGCAACAATGCGCACCCTGCATATTGCGGTGCCGCACTCCCTGGGAGGTGTTGTCTTTCTCTCTGGCGGACAAGAAGCAAAGCAGGCAACCCGCAACATGCAGGCTATCGCGAAGCTGGGGAAAGAGCCGTGGCGTATTTCAACCTCATACTCGCGCGCGCTTGAAGAACCAATGCTGAAGGCGTGGGCAGGAAAAGAAGAGCATGCCGAAGACGCACAAAACGTGCTCGTGCATCGCGCACGCATGAACGGGCTTGCCCAGAAAGGCATCTACAACGAATCACAAGATCTATGATTATTGCCATCGACATAGGCGGCGCAACGCTCAAGGTTGCCTCATATGAAGCAGAGACGCTCTCTGTGCCACTGCGGCGCACCACGCCGCGCGATTTTACCGCAGGATTTTCGCTGATAAAGGATTTAGTGCGGCAAGCAGCACATGGTGGAGTTATCGATGCAATTGTGGTCGGTGTTCGCGGGGTTCTTGCTGCTGACGGTATGCGCATAGAGCGCGACACTGTGCTTTTGAATTGGGTGGGGAAACCGCTTTCGTATTTGCTAGAACAAGAATTCAAAGTGCCGGTAACGCTCGCTCCTGCGACGGTGTGTGCAGCTCGTGCCGACACGCATGCGGTGCCAAGTATGTACTTCAACGTCGGTGCGGGTGTTTCGGTGGCGACACCCGAAAACACCATAGAGTCTCACGACATGCTCGACGCACTTGGCGCAACGATTTCTGGCGGCGCGGTGAAAAAGCGGCACGGGAAAGAGCCATATGAAATCCCCGATGACCACGCGTTCTGGCGTCATGCTGCGGATTATCTTGCTCATGGCATTGCAAAGCTGGCGAAGGAACAGCATGCAGAAGTTGTGGTACTCGGTGGGGCGATGATTCTTGGTAATCCAAGAATATCCATTCCCGACACCATACAATCAGTACACAGGCTCCTCGGCGCTGATGCTTCGCCTATGATTATTCCGACACGTCATGGCGATAACGTTGTGCTCCTCGGCGCAATTCGCCTCATTTAAAAACATGCGCTCATGGCGCATGTTTTAGTCTGTTTTTTTGCCGAACATTCTGAATACCTTCTCGAAAAGTTTCATAATAAGCATAAAAGCGACAACAAGTATAACGGCTGTCCAGAATGGGCTGCCCAGAATGCCGATGGCGAGCGTGATGATACTGCGGAAGAATGTGAGTAGAAAAAGCCAGGCAGTTGCAAGAAATCCTTTTGCTTCCGTTACGGCCGGCGGCGTTGCCGCATCTTGTGCTGCACTGATACTGCTCTCGATAAATGAAGCGTCCTCGGCAATTGTTGAAGTTCCCGCGACCTTGCCGCGCTGTTTCTCAATGACGTCGTCAAGCGTCGCACGCACACCTTCGAGTGCTGTTTGCGCATCTTTTGCTGCGGTGTCGATTGTCTCGCCGAGTGAAAGTGCTGGCGGTGTGGAGGAGGCTTCTTGCAGAGCTTCAGTTTTTGCTACGGAAGTTGTTGCAACAATAACGGGCGAAGCGGTGACGACATGGGGTGCGGAAACGGTGGAGGAACCCTGTGCGGAAAAGGAGGTGTCTGAAATAGTCGCACTAAAACTATGGGAGCCGCTCGTAGCTTTCCAGTCGTACCAGACGGCTTCCACTTCGTTTGCTTGCAGGCTGAATGTTCTGCGTCCAATAACTTTCTCGTTGACAAGGAAGTTCAGTGTTCCCGAGACGTCCGCATTCGATGTGTTCATAATGGCGGCATAAATACGTACCGCATCGCCCGCAAAGTATGACTCTGGCGTGTGCCAAATAGGACGGTCAAGAAATCCCGCCGTCCCCGAAGCGAGCACGGTGAGGGGAAGAAGAAGCAGTAAAGTAGCAAGAGTGCGCAGCATGTTTTGACTAGTATACGTCAGCGAGGCGAAATATGATAGATGTTTCTTGCGTAGAAATATAAAGAAAAACGCCCCGGCATGACAGCGGGGCGTGGGGTTGTGCTGGCTAGGCCAGCTAGTAGTGTCGGACTTTCCAAACGTGCATGGTTTTTCCTTTCAGGCCATGTGGGCCGGCTGCGAGGATCTTTTACGCAGCCAGGCCACCGGCCGGGTCAGGTGGCGGGGTTGGCGCGGGGCTTGTGGTACGCTTGCGAGCGGTACGGGGGATCGTGGTGCATGGCGTTTCCTTTCAGTTGCTGGGGTTGAGGAAAGAGGCAGGGAACGAACTAACTCACAAAGCATAGCAGAACTCCGCAGGATGTCAAGCGCTTTTTGTGCTTATTTCGAAAGGTGGTGCGCGTAGACAAAACCCTTGTTTCTCGGTACGATGGCGGGTACATGAATAAGACTCCGTATTTTGTCTACCTACTCAAGTGCGGCGACGGCACGCTCTATACCGGGATTACCACCGATGTAGCGAGGCGTTTTGCGGAGCATCAGAAAGGAATTGGGAGCCACTACACGCGCGCAAAAGGAGTCGTGGCTATGGTGTATCAAGAAGAGGTGGCTGACCGTGGAGCGGCAAGTAGGTGCGAGGCGCTCATCAAGCGAATGACACGAGAAGAGAAGCTAGCACTCATTGCCTTGCAGGAACGAAAAACGACACGCTGAGCATGTCGTTTTTGTTGCTTATTGCATCCCTGCGCCAAGTCCAAACCCGAGACCAAAGAGAAGACCGACTAGGAGTAGAATAACGAAGTAGATAATAATATTTGCGAGCATCAGGTGCCCCATGATTGCAAACGATCGTTTGAGAATGTTTTTATCGGTAAGCCAGCCTTCATGAGAAGCGCTGAGGCGTTCTTCAAGAAGTTGTACGCGCGCAACAAGTGCGTCAGATGATTCTTTTTCCATACCGGTAATATTAGCATGCCTCGCTCTGTGTACCAATAAAAAACGCCTTGTCACAGGGAACAAGGCGTCGCACAAGGAGTGCGTGTGGTGGCTTAGTGCAGCCGCTCGAAGCTCTCGGGCGAGAGCTTGGAGCGAATCAGCGGATAGCCGATTCGGGTGGCAGCTGCCGAGAACTTCGCGAGCTTACGGCTCGAAGTTTTGCCGGTGAACTGGACTTTGCGAGTGTCGCCGTCCGCTTCGAGCAAGACAGCGCCCGTTGCGGCAAGTTCACGCAGAGCGGAGATCTTCATCGGGCCGAGCGAGACATGCACATGGACGTCCGTGCCGTTGCCGGCCTCGGCATACGCAAGGCAGCCGACTGACTGCGACAAGTCACGAAAAGGATTCATAGAACCTCCAGAAAAAAGGGCAAACCGTGGGAAATACCACGGTTTGTATAGTGACATTTTATATCGACGGTGTCAATACCTGCCGAGCTATTTATCTTTCTTGTCTTTCTTCGGTTTTTTGACCTCTTTCTTTTTATCCATTCCTTTTGCCATATCGAAATTTAATTATTAGTATATGCATAGTGTAACACACGTTGCAAAATTTTTTCTGCTCATGGCAGGCAGATAGCCTGTTTGCTGGAGGTGCTTGCGGAGATACCTGCGTCTATGGTATAAGTGTTGGCACCACGGGCGTGTGGCGAAATGGCATGGGCGCCACTTCGTGGACCGGGCGCCCAGACTTGTAGAGAGCCGACCTCCGTCGGCGCTTTTTTATTGTGTTGCCTAGCGGCAACACGCAAGATAGACGCGCCGCTTGTCTACCTTGCTCTACTTTATGCTTGCGGTGATGCGTATGTTTATGGTATAAGAGTGGCACACACGGGCGTGTGGCGAAATGGTAGACGCGCTGCGCTTAGGACGCAGTAGAGCAATCTGTGCTGGTTCGAGTCCAGTCATGCCCACAATATAAAACAATATCCGCATGTGCGGATATTTTTTATGCATGTTCTGTCTCATCTTCATGAAGAATTTCTTCAACATGTTGACGGTGACGTTCGTGGAAGTCTACTTCGAATTCTACGTGCGGGATTATTTTGAGACGCATGGTGCGCTTCAAGTGGGTGCGGAGGTCGGTTGCTTTTCGTTTGAGGAAAATGAGCGCATCCTGCTCGCGGTTTTCCGGTATGGTCGTGAAGAACACGGTCATCTTGCGGTAGTTGGGCGCAATGGAGACGTTTGTAATCGTAATAAGTGGATCCGTATTTGCTTCAAGGCGAACGAATTCCGCGACGGCTGGCTGCAAGTTTGCGGTGACGCGCGTCTGGCGCGCATAGGGTTTCTGAGGGGTCATAGAACTATGAGACAACAAGAGTAAACGGCACAAGCACATCGCCTTCGCTCACATCAACCTTTGTGGCAATCTGCATACCGAACTCGCCGCTTTCGACACGTTCGACGTTCGACTTACTCTGTTGAAGGTTCTCGACAACCCCCGAGCCAAGCTTAATGTCATGACGCATGATGTGCACGCGCTGTTTGAGTGCAATGGTGCCATCGAGGACTTTGCCGCCCATAACATGTACGTTTTTCTGTGCGCTGAAGTGACGAAGGATTTTGATTTTGCCTGTCGGAACTTCTTCTTCTTTGCGGGGAAGGCGGGCGTCAATCATGGTTTTGAGCCAGTCGGCGAGGTCGTAAATAATCGCGAAGGTTTGTGTTGCAACATTGAGGCGTTCGGCAAGCTCTGTTGCAGCGCGTTCTATTTTATTATGGAAGCCGACAACAATAGCATTTGAGGTTGCGTTCGCGTTTTGAATGTCGCTCTGGCCAATGTCGCCGATGGTTGCAGAGACAATTTTAATGTCGACGCGGTCGTTTTTAAGCTTCTCAATTTCTGTGGTGATAGCTTCGATAGAGCCGAGCGTGTCGGCTTTGATGACAATCGGGATAAGCGGTATTGTCTGCATTTTGTAGCGAGTTGGTGTCGCATTACGAATCTTTGCCTCCTTGAAATCAAAAACAAGTGCCTCTGCCTCCTTCTTGGTTGCTACCACAACAAACTCAGCGCCTGCGCGCGGAATCTCGCTCCAGCCGATGATTTCGACAGGTTCTGAGAGCCCCGCTTCCTTAACTTGTTTGCCGTTGGCGTTCTCCATGATACGTACGGGAGCGAGCGCATGTTCAGCAACAACGAATGAGCCCGCCTTGATGGTGCCGTTCTTGATGATAATGGTTGCGGCGATACCGCGCTTCTTGTCGAGCTGTCCTTCGATAACCGTGCCGACTGCAGGTGCGCTTGGGTCGCCTTCAATTTCAGCGAGTTCGGCAGTGAGGATGAGTGTGTCGAGGAGTTCTGGAATTCCTGTACCTTGCTTGGCAGAAATAGCTACCCAGGGAATGTCGCCGCCCATGCCTTCGATGAAGATTTCGTTCTCAATGAGTGATGACTGGGTGCGAACGAGATCGGCATTTGGCTTGTCAATTTTGTTGATAGCGACGATGTAGGGAATCTTTGCTTCCTTAATTGCGGCGAGTGCCTCGAGTGTTTGCGGCATGACGGCGTCTTCTGCGGACACGATAAGTACGGCGATATCGGCAACATCAGCACCACGAAGACGCATCTTTTGGAAGGATGCGTGGCCAGGCGTATCAAGGAAGGTTAGCGAGCGCTCCCCATGCTCGACAGACGCATGCACAACCGTATACGCCGAAAGGTGCTGGGTGATGCCGCCCGCTTCAGTCGCAACAACATTCGATCGGAGAATGGTGTCGAGAAGTGTTGATTTGCCGTGGTCAATATGACCCATAACGACGATGATTGGTGGGCGTTTCTGTATTGCCATATGCTTGTGAGAATTAAACTGCTAAAAAATGCGCAAACCTTGACGCACTCTGTAATGCTCAGCACCATACCATAAAAAACGCGTGAGAGCCAGTCTCCGCGTTTGTTTGTCATGTAGATGATTTGTGCGCAAAACTACTCTAACGCGGGCGGATTTGCGCGACACTGCGTGTAGGCAGGTGCTAACGTCCAGCCGCAGGTGCCGTTCATTTGGCGTTCGCAGCGAGAGTATTTGAAGCAGGCGTATTCGGCGCGATAGATGCAGGTGCTGACCATGCCAGATACCTCACTCGCTTCACCACAGATTTCTCCAGAACAACCGCCGGTGACACATGCGCCAGCTACCGGCGTCGTTGTTGCGGGAGTTTCGTCATCAATCGTGACGCTGGTGGGAATATCGCTTGGCGTTTTTGGTTCAGGGAGAGGTGTTTCTGTTGCTGCGCCCTCCGGTACTGTTCGTGGCGGCAATGTGCGTGCCATATACGCAAGCAGAAAACTCCCGAAGATAAGGAGTGATGCGCCGAACGCTGCATACACATACATTCTGTTTTTCATACACAGAGTGTATCACATGTCCCGTGATACGATGTGTGTATGAAAGAACAACTTCTGCTCGTTACGCGTGCGTGGACAAAAACAATCGATGAGGTTGTGCGTGAGGCGAAGACAAGTAAAGAACGTGGACTCGAGGAAGATGGTGCATCGCAGCGATATCTCGAGCAAGGCGCGAATGTGCTCAGTCAAGTGACGACTCGTTCGTCAATCACTCTCTTTGTGCGACAATTTTTTAATCCACTTGCGTTTATTCTTCTTATAGCCGCAGCGGTCACCATCGCACTGCAGCATTATCTCGACGCGACGGTTATAGCGCTCGCGCTCGGCACTGCGGTGGTGCTTAGTTTCTATCAAGAGTATAAGGCAGATCGTGCAACACACGCGCTTGCTTCGTACTTGCAAACGCGCGTACGTGTTGTTCGTGGTGGCACCGATCGAGAAATAGACGCGCGCGAAGTTGTCGTTGGCGACCTTATCGTGCTGCGTGCAGGCGAACGTGTGCCTGCGGATGCGCGTATCATTGACGAACGGGAGTCAATGCTCGATGAATCGATACTCACGGGCGAGTCGCTCCCTGTCGGAAAACAGGCAGGAATGTGCGCAGAATCCGCAACGCTTTCTGAGCGTACCAATATGCTGTACGGCGGCACGTTTGTAAGCGATGGTGCGGTGCGGGCCATTGTTGTTGCGACAGGAATGCACACCGAGTTTGGCGCAATCGCACGAAGCGTGATGACCTCAGGCGAAGAAAAAACTCCGCTTCAGCGCGCGATGGCACAGATTGGGTGGTATGTCACGGTGATTACTATTGTGCTGGTGGTGCTTGTCTACGGTATCGGCATTATGCGCGGACTTCCGCCGCTTGAGATATTTCTTATTGCGGTAGCGATTGCCGTGAGTGCAATACCGGAGGCGCTTTCGCCGGGCGTTACCGCGGTGCTTGCGGTTGGGGTTGAACGTATTGCAAAACGAAAGGGAATTGTGCGCTCACTCTTAGCTGCGGAAACTCTCGGTTCTGCGACAGTTATTATTACCGATAAAACAGGCACGCTCACCGAAGGGCGCATGGAGCTTGTTGATGCGTATACGTCTCTCGGACTTCTTGCCGGGCATACGCCACAGGCAGCATCACACGCGGAGAAACAGGCACTCATTGTATTAGGGCTCAGTAATGTTTCTTCCCTTATCGAAAATCCTGAGGCGTCTGCAGCATCGTGGGTAGTTACGGGGCGGCCGCTTGAAGCAGGTATTGTTCGCGCTGCAGCAAAGGTTGGTCTGAGGCATATACCGCACATGCTTCTCGCCGTGGACCCTCTCAAACTTTTTAATGCTCGCGATAAGTTTTCGGTCGCTCGTACGGAGGTGTCTCCGCACGGCAGTCTTGCGGGTATACCTACAGGAATGCTTGAGGTTGCACTCGGTGCGCCTGATATTTTGCTTGCACGAAGTGACATGCCTGCGCACGAACGCGCTCTGGCACACAAGCGTATCGAGGAGCTTACCTACGAAGGGAAGCGCATTATTGGTCTAGCAGTACGGCGACCGGAAGGAAGTTCTCGAGAGTATGCTGCCTACGATGGTTTTACCTTTGCGGGACTTCTTGTGTTTTATGATCCACTTCGCAAGGGTGTCGGCGCAGCGATTCAAGAGATTACGGCAACAGGTGTTCGTGTCATCATGGCAACGGGCGATTTGCCGGGGACCGCGCATGCAATTGCAAAGCAGTTAGGGTGGGCAACTGAGCCTGCGCACGTGCTTGTCGGCAGCGACGTGGCGCGAATGCATGATGCAGAGCTCAGTGATGCGCTCGCGCATGCGCAGGTTTTAGCCCGCATGACACCCGACGACAAATATCGTGTTATTACGGCATTACAGGCGCGCGGAGAAGTTGTTGCCATGCTTGGCGATGGCGTGAACGACGCGCCGTCTATTAAGCGTGCCGACGTTGGCGTCGCGATTGGTTCTGGTACCGACGTTGCCAAAGGTGTTGCCGACCTTGTGCTTTTGCGCGACGATTTTCACACCGTCAAAGCGGCCATTGATGAAGGGAAGCTTATTCTTGCAAATATTCGAAAGATATTTATGTATCTTATGTCGAATAACTTTGACGAACTCGTCCTTATTGCCGGCGCGATGCTCTTGGGTATGCAGCTGCCGCTCACGGCACTTCAGATTATTTGGGTGAATTTCGTGACGGGAAGTATTCCTGCAGTTGCCTATGCATTTGATAAAGAGCGGGCGACGCCTCGTGCTCTTCGGGGGCACGCCGTACTGAGTAAAGATGTGATTGTACTCACGTTCGGCTTTGGTATGTTGACCTCTATCGCGCTTCTCTTCATGTATACACTTCTCGTGAAGTCAGCGCAGTTCGAAACGGCAACAATCAACAGCTTTATGTTCCTTTGCTTCTCAACCTACACGCTTGCCCTTGCGTACTCAATACGCAATATCCATAAGCCACTTGGTTCGTATGCGTTGTTTTCAAATCATGTTCTCAATGTCGGCGTGCTTCTTGGCTTTGCGATGCTCGGCCTTACGGTATACCTTCCTCCGCTGCAAGCCGTATTCAACACCGTCTCATTGCCGCTTCCGTGGGTGCTCGGGGCTGCCCTATGGGTTGCGTTCAATGTGTATCTCGTAGAAGTGGTAAAGCATTATCTTATTGCGCGGGAATAGCGTTTACTGCTCTAGCTCTGGATCCTTCCAGGATGACAAAAGTAAAATGTATTGCTTTTGATTACTGAGTGGTTAAATCTGCGTGGATTTAAGTACCTGTTTCTCTAGAGTATTACACGTAACGTTTGTCATCCTGGAAGGATCCAGAGTCAAAACGGTACTCATGAGTGTTCTTTTGTCGTTCTGTAATAGAGAATCCTCCTTGTCATGTTGCATTTAATTTCTGATCTGACGGCTCGTCTGCTTGAGTTTTAGCGTTTGCTGTGTATAATGTCGAAACCGAAAGGTACCGCACACATCAAAAATGCGTCGATGGCAGAGCGGTCAAATGCATCAGACTGTAAATCTGACGGACTACGTCCTACGTTGGTTCAAATCCAACTCGGCGCACTAACAAAACATGCGAGCACGGAGCTCGCATGTTTTCTATTTGTCCGTCAGATTTAATCTGACAGGACTCGTCCTATCTGTCCATGTTTGCGCTAGCAAACATAGTAAACTAGCGCCGACGGAGGTCGGCATCCCTAGACAGCTGGGCCGCCCGGACCGCTTCAGCGGCGGCCCTTTCAGTTGGTTCAAATCCAACTCGGCGCACCAAAAAAACATGCGAGCACTACGCTCGCATGTTTTCTATTTGTCCGTCAGATTTAATCTGACGGCGTAGTCCTATCTGTCCATGTTTGCGCCAGCAAACACAACAAAAAACTGCCCGATGCAGTTTTTGACACAATGCGCGAGTGATGGGGTTCGAACCCACGACCTTCCGCGTGACAGGCGGACGCTCTAACCAGCTGAGCTACACCCGCAAATGAGGAACGATGGGGAAATGTCCCGTTAGGGCATTTACTCATCGGTTCCGAATGCAGTGAGAGAAAGATTCTCTTACACCCGCAAATGAGGGTGCCGACATTATACATATTCACAAATAAAACGCAACAATATGCAGAAAGATTTTCATGTATACTTACGGCATGAAAATCGGGTTCGCGAGTTCGTTTGATGTTCGGGAAGGCTATTTTTTCAGTGAGAAGGATATTTTTGAAGATCGTGGTTCGCGATATGCGGCAACTATTGCGTATGCTGCGGGGAAGGAGGATCTTCTCAGAGTGCTTACGAAACTAAAAGAAGACGAGTATTTCAGTGTGGCAGACCACAACTCGTGGGCGATGATTGTGGTGCGTAACGGCGTGCGGTATGAATTCAGTAATGACGACGGCGAGACAGGGGCAGGGAAGGTGATTCTCCGAGAGATGCAAAAAGCAGACATAACAAATGCGGTCGTTGTCGTTACACGCCACTTCGGCGGCATAAAACTCGAACGCGATAGGTACGCACATATCCAAACCGCAAGTCGTCACGCGCTCGCTGTGGCACGGGAAGACCACAGGTAGCGCCCCGTGTCTATACTTTTGCCACTCTCATGAGTGTGGTATAGTCGCTGCATATGCGACAATCACGTTTGTTTACTCGTACGCGCCACGATGCGCCGGCGGATGAGGTTTCTAAAAATGCTCAGCTTCTTATTCGTGCAGGATTTGTGCACAAGGAAATGGCGGGTGCGTACTCTTTTTTGCCGCTCGGCCTCAAAACCTTGAACAAGATTATTGGCATTATTCGAGAAGAAATGGACGGCATTGGCGGACAAGAAGTAACTCTCACTGGTCTTCAGGACCCGTCTGTTTGGGAGGCGACGGGGCGTTTTGATGACGAGGCGGTTGACGTTTGGTTTAAGACAAAACTCAAGAACGACACAGAAATCGGCCTTGGCTTTACGCACGAAGAACCGATGACACGTATGATGCGCGAGCATCTTCTTTCGCATAAGGACACGCCGAAACTTGTGTATCAGTTCCAAACAAAATTCCGCAACGAAACACGCGCAAAAAGCGGCATTATGCGCACGCGCGAGTTCATCATGAAAGACCTCTATTCATTCGCAAAGAACGAAGATGAGCATCAGAAAATCTACCAGCAGGTCGCTGATGCGTATCATCGGATTTTCAATCGTCTTGGCATTGGCGAAGATACTTACCAGACATTCGCCTCGGGCGGCGTGTTCTCGAAGTATTCGCATGAATTTCAAACAATTACGGATGCTGGTGAGGACGTCGTGTATATCAATAAAGCTCGTAAGCTTGCCATTAACCAAGAGGTGAATAACGATGAGGTTCGTGCGGATTTGAACGTCCAAGAAGGTGACCTCGAAGCACTTCCTGCGTCTGAAGTGGGGAACATCTTCACGCTCGGTACGCGCTTTTCAGAGGCGCTCGGGCTTATGATTACGAATGAAGACGGCGAGAAAGTGCCAGTTTTCATGGGGTCATATGGTATTGGGCCGGCACGTCTTATGGGTGTCATGGTTGAGAAATTCGCTGACTCCAAGGGAATCGTGTGGCCAGAAGCCGTCGCGCCGTTCAAGGCGCATCTCGTGGGGCTCAATCTCGAAGATGCAGCCGTGCGCGAATACGCAGACGGGGTGTATGAAGCGCTCAAAGACAACGGTATCGAAGTGCTGTACGACGACCGCGATGCGCGCCCCGGCGAAAAGTTTGCCGAAAGCGACCTTATGGGTATCCCGTATCGCATCATTGTCTCGCGAAAAACAATGGAAGCAGGCGTCTTTGAAATCGTCACGCGAAAAACAGGTGACGTTCGGTCACTCAGCGAAGAGGAATTGTATCGTGACTTTGACGCAATTCCCGAATAATCGTCATGTTCAAAAAAATTATTACCTCGTATAAAAAATTCCTCGCTTCGATGTCGACCGACATCGCTATTGACTTGGGTACAGCGAACACGCTCGTGTATGTGCGTGGGCGCGGTATTGTTTTGTTTGAACCAACCATTGTCGCGATTAATCGCAAAACAGGGCAGCTTGTTGCTGTCGGAAAGGATGCCAAGCTTATGCATGGACGCACACCGCAGCATATTGAAGTGATTCGCCCGCTTGTGGAAGGTGTGATTTCAGACTTTGAAATCACTGAACAAATGATTGCGTATTTCATCAGCAAAGTTCGCAAGGAGACACGTATGCTTATTCCGCCGCGCGTCTTGTGCGGTGTGCCATCGGGCGTCACGAACGTCGAAATGCGCGCAGTACGCGACGCTATTCGTAATGCTGGCGCACGCGAAGTGTTCCTTATTGAAGAACCAGTTGCTGCCGCAATCGGTGCAAAACTTCCGGTCCACGAGGCTCGTGGCAACATGGTTGTCGATATTGGTGGCGGCACCACCGACATTGCGGTGATTTCTTCAAACGGTATTGTGCACTCATGCAATATTCGTGTTGCTGGTGATCACTTAAATCAGTCTATCATCAACTATGTGCGCGACCAGTTCAAGGTGCTCGTAGGTGAGAAGACGGCTGAAGACGTCAAACTAGCGCTTGCAAATATTCACGAAAATCCCGAGCAGCGCGAAACGACCGTTCGCGGACGCGACATGGTAACAGGTCTCCCGCGAGAAGTACTCCTTACCTCACACGATGTACGCGACGCAATCGAATCACATGTGCACACGATCGCAGAGACAACACGCGGCGTCCTCGAAAAAACACCGCCCGAAATTATCTCAGACATTATGCAGCGCGGCATCTTCCTTTCGGGCGGCGGCGCGCTCATTGCGGGTATTGCGCCATTACTAGAAGCCGCTCTTGGCGTTCCGGTGATTGTGGTCACTGACCCTTTGCGCGCGGTTATCCGTGGCAACGGTATGGTCCTTGAGGATTTAGATTTCTATGCGGAACTTTTGGTGGAAAAAGAAGGCGAACTTTCGAATTCGTGATGGTGCCACAGGCGCCCGCGCCCGTAGCCGCACGGCGACGGTTTTGCTGTGGGTGCTTGGCGCCACGCTTGTGCTCTGGTTTGTGTATCCGCGCGCGCTTTCCTGGGTACTTATCCAAGCGACAACGCCACTGAGCTCTCTTGGCGCCTGGTACGAAACATCGAGTCATGCGCTCCCAACCTATTTTCGAGACAGGAATACACTGCGCGCAGAGCGTGATGCACTCCAAGAAATAGTGAAGAGAGCAGAAGCAGAGCGAGCACAATATACAGAAATGCAACGTGAGAATGCGCTTCTCCGCAAATTAGCAGCGAGTGAATCGCAAAGTCTTCTTGCGGGCGTTCTTGCCGCGCCTCCCTTTGTGCCGTATGACCTCCTCGTCATTGATCGTGGCAGCGATGAGGGTATCGCGGAAGGAATGTACACGTATGACGAAGAGGGTCGTGCGCTCGGCCGTATTCGTACCGTGTATGCTGACCGCGCTATTGTGCAGCTTTTCTCTTCACCAAGTGCTCGCACAACGGTGTATGTGCCGAGTGTCAGGCTTTTTGCCTCCGCAGAAGGTATGGGCGGTGGCGTACTTCGCGTGCGTATTCCGCAGGACATCACGCTTGAGGTTGGTTCGCGCGTCGTGCTTCCTGGCATTACTTCGTCACGCATTGGAGAGGTTACTTCGCTCGAAGCAGAGCCAACAAGCCCCGAGCAAAGTGCATACATAACCACTGTCGCACCGCATGCGCGACAATTCGTACGTATCGACATGCAGCCGCGCGACGTGCCGCCATTTGAAGAACTCCGTGCTATACTGCGCGAATACGACAGCTCACCGCTTCGCGACGTCGAGCTTCCCGCAGCATATATCAAAGAAACACATGAATCCTCAACAACTCCTTCGGTGGGAACAACTTCCGCGTCTCGGGCAGAGCGCTAAACGCACTGTCATCAAGAACAAGTATGCAGCGCTCGCCGTACTCCTTGTGGCGGTATATTTCCTCTCTACACAGCTGAGCGTGCTGGACCGGGGTGAATACACACTACATGTCGCGTCTGGCATGACGGGGCGTTCTATTGCAGCAAAACTTCGGACTGACGACATTGTGCGTTCGACACTCGCCATGCGTGCAGCGCTCGCGCTCTCGGGGAAGAGTCATGCGATTAAGGCGGGTGATTACCTCATCGATACCACAAGTGTTCGCTCTGTTTTCTCGCTTGCGCAGACCTTGGTGAGCAGCACCCCGACACACGAACCGCTTCTCGTAACCATACCCGAAGGGACGCGCGGGCGAGATATTCTTGCGGCGCTCGAAGGCGTTATGACTCCCGAAGCACTCGAGGGCGTTACCGCTGAAACCTTTGACGTGCATATTGGCTATCTTTTTCCCGACACCTACGCCATTGACGAAACGGTTTCCGTGGAAGACTTTATTGTGCACATGCGTGCGCAGTATGAAGCTAATCTCGAACCGTTGCGCGAAACAATCAAGGCAAGTAGCTTTACCGAAGCTGAGGTGATTATTCTCGCTTCAATTCTTGAACGCGAAGCAAACGACGAGGAATCCATGCGGAGGGTTGCGGGTATTTTACAAAATCGTCTCAAGCAAGGTATGCGCCTCCAAGTCGATGCAACACTCGCGTATCTCCTCGACAAAACAAGCGCAGAGCTTACCCAAAGCGACCTCGCACTTGCGTCACCCTTCAATACCTACCGCAATGAAGGCTTACCACCCGCACCAATCGCAAACCCTGGGCTTGAAGCTATCAATGCCGTGCTTAACCCTATTCCCTCAAAACACCTCTTCTACCTCACCGGCTCTGACGGCACCTTCCACTACGCGACAACCTTCGAAGAGCACACCGCAAACAAAGCAAAATACTTGCGGTAAACGTATTTTTATGGCATAGTTTACACGGTTGCTCTTTCCCATATCATTCCTTTTAGGAGGTCCCTGTGAACAAAACGTATATAGAGGTTCTCACTGGCGCGGTAACCACCGCGGCGCTGCAGCTCATCACTCTCTTCGCTTTCGTTGAGGTTGTATCACTGGTCATTACTTTTTTTACCCCAGTTCCAGACACCAAATTTGTGATTAAGTTTGTGGAGCTTGCCGGCGTCCTGTATATGCACGTTTATCGACTCAGGATAATGACGCCTGCGGAACGTGATCTCTTTTCCTCGAGATTCGTGCAGTTCTGCGCCCTTATTCCTCTCGCGGCCGCTGCAGTTCTCTTGGTGTTCGGTGTCCACGGTCTTACTTTTGTGTCTCTTCTGTTTGCGAGCCTTTTCTTTTTTAAGTATCAGCTCTTCGTGCACAAACAGCGAGGAGCTTCTTTTAGGAGTAAGTCATGAACACAGCCGTCAAAGATTCTACCCAGGATGTCATTGCCGAAATCGGCGGTGATATCCTCGAACAGGTGCGCGCGTTCATGCGACAAGGACACTACGTTCCTTATGCATTCTTGTGTGCTGCAAGACAAGTTGGAGTTCCTCCTTCGCATCCACGGTATCAAGAACTGCTCCATGCGGTGACAAGCGAACTCGCCAGTCACCGCACAAAGAAAAAGAAGTCGCCTCTTACGAAGAAAAGCGCACCTGCGCCGCAGTACTCGTTTCGGGCACAGCTCGTGAGTCCTACTGGCGCCGCTCGACAGCGTTTCGAGGTGTGTGAGACTCGTTCTGGTGCGACTGTTTGCTTTGTGCGTGATGCGACCGGCGCCCTCGTCCATGTTTCATCAATCGGAAGCGCAGGCGCAGCGCTCGTCAAAGCAGCGCGCGAGTACGTACAGGTTGCTTGGAAGTAAACACATGACGGTTCGCTCTTTTAAATCCACGAGTTCGCTCGTGGTTTTTCTTTGTCTAGATGTTCTGGAAAAATTTAAAACCAAGGAATGTGCGGAGTTTTCCAATTTTTGCGCGGTGAATTTCAAGGCAGAGTCCGATGGCGCCAAAATGTTTTGCAATTTCATTCGCGAGCGTGCGCATATACATGCCGCTGCCGCAAGAAACGCGGAACGTCGCAACAACAAACGGCGTCGCATCATGTGCTTTTGCAAATTGATGCCAATCTTCACGAATATCACCGCGACGGAAATCATTTCCGAGCGCTTTACGAAGATCGGTAACCGGTGGAATCGTATTCATTTTCGCAAGCGCAACCTCCGCAAGCGCATAGCCAGGTATCGTGCGCATACCAAGAAAACTCATGGCATAGAGCGGCGCTGTTTGTTTCGGAATGGTAATTTCATGGAGCCTACCTTCGACTGCCCAGGTATGGAGCGGCTTGCCCTGAACCGTCTTCGCTGAAAACGCAGGGTAGGGAAGCGAGAGGGTTTTCCCCGAGAGTTTCTCTGTGAGTTCGCTAAAGGCAAGTGCCGTCGGCACGGCTTTTGGCGCCTCTACTGGCTGGAGTCGCCCCATTACGTCGCCCGTATCAGAACCTACGCCGAGCACCACGTCTATGACATATTCTTTATCAAGTCCATGATACTTTTCCTGCTGCTTGCATTCGTCACCAACAAGCACAAGGAGTTTCCCCGACGCAAGAGGGTCAAGCCTTCCCGCGTACGCAAGCGGCACCCCGGCGAGTTCTGGATGCTGTGCGCGATACGTCTCCGCACACGAAAGCGGCGTCTCGCCAACCTTCTTTTCAAGCACAATGTACTTCGGGATTTTCATGCCTCGAGCCTACCGTACTTCTTGCGATATCGCAATCTCGTGCTACTATTTAGGAGTATCAGTAATACATGCATATGTCACCACTTAATATCACCCTTATCATTATCGCGCTCGTTATTGTATGGGCAATTGTCACCTACAACCGTTTCGTCGCGTTTACCCATCGTACCAAAGAAGCGTGGGCAGATATCGACGTGCAACTCAAGCGTCGCTACGACCTTATCCCAAACCTTGTCGAAGCAGTTAAAGGCTATGTACAGCACGAGCGAAGCACCCTCGAAGCAGTTATCGCCGCACGCGCCGAAGCATCAAAAGTGCACGTCGATGCTGCAGGCATTACTCCCGAAGGAGTCGCTGCAATGGCAGCTGCTGAAGGCGCACTTTCAAGTTCACTCGGTAAAATCTTCGCGCTTGCTGAAGCGTATCCTGACCTCAAAGCAAACCAAAACTTCGTCGAACTCCAGCGCGAACTTTCCGACACCGAAAACAAACTCCAAGCCGCACGTCGCTTCTACAACAGCAATGTGCGCGACCTCAAAATCGCACTCCAGTCATTCCCCGCAAACCTCATCGGTGCTGCATTCTCATTCAAGGAGGAGCCGTTCTTTGAGCTTCCTGAAGGGAGTACCGAGCGCGACGTGGTGAAAGTTTCTTTCTAAATAAACGTTGTTTTAACTATTCAGTTGTCTAAAACAACGCCTCTCACTTTTGTCATCCAGAAGGGATCCAGAGTGTGAGGCAAAACACCTATGAGTATCTACACACATCAAGATGAGAACATTCGCAAAACCTGGCTCTTAATGACCGGGTTTTTGCTCATGGTCATTGCTATCGGCTACGGTGCTGCGTGGTACGTGGGGAATCCTGTCATACTCTACGCGGCGGTTGTGTTTGCCCTTGTTATGAACGTTGGGAGCTACTGGCTTTCTGACAAGCTCGTTATCGCAATGACGGGCGCCAGGCCGCTTGATGCGCATAATCCGCAGCATCGAGAAGTAGCCCGCATCGCCGAAAACCTCGCGATCACCGCAGGTATTCCACTGCCAAAGCTCTACGTCATACACGATGCGTCACCGAACGCCTTTGCGACAGGTCGCAGTCCCGAACACGCAGCGGTTGCGGTGACATCAGGCATTCTGAACCTTCTCGACCGCACCGAGCTTGAAGGTGTGCTCGCGCATGAATTCTCGCATATCGGCAACCGTGACATGCTTGTCGCCACCGTTGCGGTGGTACTTGCAGGATTCGTCTCGATTGTTGCGGACATGCTCATGCGCGCCACGTTCTTCGGCGGCGGTAATAATGAAAATCGAAATCCCGTTTTTCTCATTCTCGGCATTGTTGGTATTATTCTCGCGCCAATTGCCGCACAGCTTATCCATCTTGCGATCTCTCGCAAACGCGAATACCTTGCTGACGCATCGGGAGCACTTCTCACACGTTATCCTGAAGGACTAGCATCCGCCCTTGAAAAGATAAGCGGCGCCGCACGTCCGATGCACAAGGCGTCACACGCAACCGCCCACCTCTTCATCAGCGACCCGTTTGCAGATGGTAACAAACGTTCACTCGGCGAAAAAGTAAGCGGACTCTTCCAAACCCATCCGCCCGCACACGAACGTATCAAGCGACTACGGGGAATGTAACGCAAAGTAAAATCGCCTTGTAAGGCGATTTTACTTTATACAGATGGAAGTTTTTTGACCTCCATCATCATAAACAAAGGAATTTCTTTTCGCGATACATTCTCTGCATCCGCACGTGGACCCTTTTCGCTCTCGCGGTGTGAAATCCATTCTTCAAGGCGCGTAATCGCAAAGTTACTTTTGCGAAGCGACTTCATGATGTCTTGCAGGGAATAGTGGAATGACCAGGTATGCGACGTATCCGTGCCAGGACGCATGTCGATTTTTGCCTTGAAGGCAGAGAGGTATTTATCAATGCGTCGATACTGCGCGTGGTTTCCTTCAAATCCCCATGAAGAAACTTTCGGGATGCGGAATGTCGGGTGGTTGAGCACAAAAACAAAACGTCCGTTCGGCTTTAAGACCCGCGCAACTTCAGCAAAGACTTTCTCAAGCTGCTCCATATTCTGAAGCGCAAGCACGCAGGTCACAACATCAAAGGAGGCTTCCGCTGCAAAGTCGAGCGATTGTGCGGGCGCGACATGCACGTCCGCCTCAGGATTTACCTTGGCAGCAATTTCTGCAAGAGAAGGCGAGAGGTCAACCGCCGTCACATGCGGTGTCGTCGCTAAAAAGTGGTGCGTAAAATATCCCTGTCCACATGCAAGATCAAGTACGTAGTCGTCAGGCGTGAGTGCAAGTACGCGAAGCAAATTTGGTAGTACCACTTTTGCATGATACGTGTCCTCATTCTTAAGGTGTTCATTGTACCAGTCTGCCGCAACCTCCCAGGAAGTGTCCTTTTTCATAGGAGGAATATAGCAGAGATATTGCTTTAATGCAAAATATATGGTATGGTGCTCAGGTTGTACTCAATTCTCGTGTGGGGTTTTGGGTTCGAGAGGGGCTAATGCGACAACGGTCGCGCTACTAGCTCTCACATTTTATCTCCTACACCCCGAAGCAAAGCAAAACACTTTTTGCTTCATAAACAAAAAACAAATAATGAATTCTTCATTTCGCGGTTCACGTGACGACTCGTCGCGCAAGGACCGTATAACCTTTACTAGTGGCGGCAAGAAAGTCGGCGGCTCATTTAGCAGTGTCGGCGGAAGCGCTCGTGGCCCAAAGTCATTCCAGCGCGGCGCAGGACGCCCGTCATTCGGAAGCCGTCCATCATTTGGTGGTGACCGCGCACCTCGTGGTGATCGCCCATCGTTTGCTGATCGCGCTCCTCGCGGAGACCGTCCATCATTTGGGGATCGTCCTCGCTACGAGGGCTCAAAGCCACGTTTTGAACGTGGTGACCGTCCATCATTTGGCAGCGATCGCGCACCTCGCGGCGACCGACCTTCATTCGGAGGCGACCGCCCACGTTTTGATCGTGGCGGACGCGGCGGCTTTGACCGCGGCTCACGCGGTGGTGACCGTGGCGGACGTCCCTCATTTGGCGGCGGACGCGGAGGGCGCGGCAATCGCGCTCGCACCTACTTCGACGTTTCGCAGTATATCAACCGCAACCCTGTCCAAGTTAAGGAAGAGAAAGCGGTCGTTACCCATGCATTCGCTGACTTTGGTCTCGACAAAAAGCTTGTCAGCATTGTCGTTGACGAACTCAAATACACCGAGCCGTCACCGATTCAGGATCAAATCATTCCGCTTATCATGAAGGGACAGGACGTTATCGGCCTCTCAAACACCGGCACCGGAAAGACAGCAGCATTCCTGCTCCCGCTCATCAATGAGACGCTCCAGAATCCGAAAATGCAAACGCTTATCCTTGCACCAACGCGTGAGCTCGCAACGCAGATTCAGGACGAGCTTCGTAAGCTCACGCCGCGTATGGGAGTCTTCTCAACCGTGTGTGTCGGTGGTATGCCGATTCGTCGTCAGATTTCATCGCTCTCAAAGCGTAACCAGTTCATCGTCGGTACCCCAGGCCGTATCCTCGACCTTATCGAACACGGACACATCTACACCGAACGTCTCACGCATGTTGTGCTCGACGAAGCAGACCGTATGCTCGACATGGGATTCATCAACGATATGCGTAAAATCCTCGCAGATATTCCTGCAGAGCACCAAACACTCTTCTTCTCAGCGACGATGTCAAAGGAGGTTGAACGTCTCGTGAATGATTTCCTCCGTAACCCGGTCACGATTTCTGTGGTCAAGCGCGACACTGCTGCATCTATTGCACAGGACGTCGTACCACACGGACATCATGACAAATTTGATACCCTCGTGAACCTCCTCAAAGACGAAGAGAAGTTCCCGCGCGTTATCATCTTCGGCGAAATGAAGCACTCTGTTGAGCGTCTTTCAAACGCACTCGATGATATTGGCATCAAAGCAACATCGATTCACGGCAACAAGTCACAGCAGCAGCGTGACCGTGCACTCAAGGCATTCAAGAGTGGACAGGTTCGCGTGCTCTGCGCAACCGACGTTGCTGCACGTGGTATCCACGTTGACAATGTCTCGCACGTTATCAACTACGACCTTCCCGCAACGCAGGAAGACTACGTTCACCGCATCGGCCGTACCGGTCGTGCAGGCAAGGGGGGGATGGCGCTGACATTCGTTCCCGCCGCAAAACTTACGTAATTCTTCCAAAATTGGCGCATCTGCACCTTACAGAAGCTAATTTCAACCTCCATCGTATGTTGAATACGCCTACGGTCAAAATTACCTTCTGTAAGGCACACCTGCATCCAATTTTGAAAGAATTCTTATTGTGCCAACACAAACTCCGCCCAGAATATGGGCGGAGTTTGTTTTGTTATTTGCTGCATTGGAGTATAGTTATCCATATGGAAAGAATACCATCTCTAGCAAGCGTTGAACGGATCGCTTCTCGCGAAGGAACAGCGATTGCTGCGATAGATAAGACTATGGGTGCGCACGAGTCATTGTCTGATGTTCTCGAAATCAAAATGCACATGCAGCTCGCTCTTGCGATGGCGCACGATGAAGACATGGAGCACTTTATTGAGGAACATCGTCACGACTCATTTCGCAAGGTTTTCGACATGCATCCAGAATACCTTACTCGATATATCCACGACCCTGAATCAGTGCTACGTGAAGTTGGTGCGCAGGTATATCATTAGTTGCTATTGCTCCGCAGTGACTTATTGTTTTTCTGAGGGTGCGGTATACTGCCCCTATGGGTTACCTCTCTAATCACGAAGAGCACGCGCTTATGCGTACGGCAAATGAAATCCGTCAGAGCATTATCGAGTCGCTCATTGCGGCTGGTTCGGGGCATACTGCTGGACCGCTCGACATGGCAGACGTATTTACTCTGCTGTTTTTCAAAGTCGCTAAGCTCGACCCACAAAACCCTTTCTGGGCAGAGCGCGACCGTATCGTGCTTTCAAATGGGCACATTTGTCCACTGCTGTATGCCACCATGGCGCATCGCGGCTTCTTTCCGAAGGAAGAGCTTTTGACGCTCCGAAAGTTTGGCACGCGTCTGCAAGGACATCCGCACCGCGGTGCGCTCCCGGGGCTCGAAACAACCTCTGGTCCTCTAGGCTCGGGACTTTCGCAGGCTATCGGTATGGCGATTGCCGACCGTATGGACAATCCCTTTACCTCAAAGTTTATCTATGCGCTTCTGTCCGACGGGGAACTCCAAGAAGGAAATACCTGGGAAGCGCTCATGCTCGCGGGCAAGGAAAAACTGCATAATCTCATCGCTATCGTTGATAGAAACGGTATCCAAATCGATGGCTTCACCAAAGATGTCATGCCGCTCGAACCACTCGCCGAAAAATTCGCCGCATTTAACTGGGATGTCCAAGAAGTCGATGGCCATAATTTTCATGCGCTTTATGACGCAATCACAAAAGCGCAGTCGGTCTTCGGGCAGCCCTCGATTATTATTGCGCATACTATCCCTTCACGAGGCGTTGACGTCTTCGAGCGAGATTTCCGTTGGCATGGTAACCCGCCAGGGAAGGGGCCAGAGACTTCTGTGCCGAAAGACAAGCAAGGAGAAGTCGCGCTCCGGAAATTGCGCACACTCAATGACATGCTACCTTTGGATTAAACCTCTATGACACCATCAAACTATTTACACCCTGACCTTCTCACAGAGAAACCGCTCATGCGCCCGACGCGTGATGGTTTTGGCGAGGGTCTTCACGACCTCGGTGAGCAGAATCCGCAGGTTGTTGCGCTCTGTGCCGACCTCACCGAGTCGACACGCATGCAGGCATTTGCCGAGGCGTACCCGCATCGTTTTGTACAGGTTGGTGTTGCTGAGCAAAATATGGCGACGGTCGCAAGCGGCATGGCGGCAATGGGCAAGATTCCCTTCATCGCTTCATACGCAATGTTTTCGCCAGGGCGAAATTGGGAACAAATCCGCACCACGATTGCCTATAACGACCGTCCGGTAAAAATTATCGGTGCGCATGCAGGCATTTCTGTCGGCCCTGATGGCGCCACCCATCAAGCTATCGAGGACATCGCGCTCATGCGAGTTATGCCGAACATGGTAGTTGTCGCGCCATGTGATGCGATAGAGGCGCGCAAGGCGACACTAGCTATTGCTGCATACAAAGGCCCTGTATACATGCGTCTCGGGCGAGAGAAAACACCTCTTGTTACGAATGACGACACCCCGTTTGTTATCGGCAAAGCAATGACGCTTCTCACGCGAGATACTGCACACACCAAAAAGCTCGGCATCATCGCGACGGGCACCGTCGTTGCAAATGCAGTTCGCGCTGCACGAACGCTTAATGTCGCGGGGATAGGTGCATCAGTACTGCATGTCGCAACCATAAAGCCGCTCGACGAGGATGCGGTGCGCGCTTTTGCAGAAGAGCACGACGCGCTCATTACCGTTGAAGAACATCAAATAGCTGGCGGGCTTGGCTCGGCCGTTGCAGAGTATCTTGCCGCTGCGCGCCCTACGCGCATAGTATTTCTCGGCGTGCACGACACCTTCGGACAATCAGGCGAACCGGATGAGCTCCTTGAGCACTACGGCATGAGCGAAAAGGCGATTATTGCCGCCGCACAGAAGCTTTTTGCGTAATCTTCCCCGAAGGCTTCTGGGGGTATTCCCATTCCTACCACATCGGGGTATACTGCCTCTATGAAAGTAGTTTTATTGCAAGATGTTGCGCGCATTGGACGACGTCACGACATTAAGGATGTTCCCGATGGCCTCGCGCATAACTTATTAATTCCGCGCAAGCAGGCGCTCCCTGCAACGCCCGACAATATTGCGAAAGCGAAGCAAATCACCTCACGTCGCATTGCGCGCAAGGAAGAGGCGCACGAAGTTTTTCGCAAAACCGCCGCGGCACTTGACGGTGCGCATCTTACGCTTCGTGCTCCCGCAAACCAAACAGGCAGCCTCTTCAAAGGAATCCATGCCGAGGACATCGCCAAGCTTGTTTCCAAAGAAGTGGGGCAGCTCGATGCGGCGTACGTCGCGCTCCCTGCGCCAATTCGTCAAGCAGGAGAATATACAATTCCACTCGAAGCGAACGGCTATAGTGGCTCGGTAACCATAACTATCGCTCCCGCATAACATGAATACTAAAATTCTCCTTATCGCACTCATTGTGCTCGCTGCTAGTGCTGCTCTCTATGTTGCTACCGTAAGAGGGAAGGTGTCGGAAGCTCCTTCTGCAAACTCACTTCTCACGAACGAGTCAGCAACCGCAACCATTACTCAAGAATCATCCAAGAAACAACCTATGCAAAACCGTATCGCAACACTCACCACAAATAAAGGCGTTATCAAAATCGAACTCTTCGAGGACACCATGCCTATCACGACAGGTAATTTTATCAAGCTTGCCGAAGATAAGTATTTCGATGGCATCAAATTCCATCGCGTCATTGACGGCTTCATGATTCAGTCAGGTGACCCGCTCACAAAGGACGACAGCAAGATGCCGTACTGGGGGACCGGCGGTCCTGGCTGGGCAATTCCTGACGAACACATCGCAGGTGAGCTCCTCACGAACACCCGCGGCACTATCTCGATGGCAAACTCAGGCCCAAACTCAGGTGGTAGCCAGTTCTTTATTAACGTCGCCGACAATGCTTTCCTTGATTTTGATAAGCAGCCACTTCAGTCAAAGCATCCAGTATTTGGACGAGTTATTGCAGGCATGGACATCGTCGATGCAATCTCCGTTGTTCCTACAACAGGGCAGAGCGCAGGAAACCGCCCTCTCGAACCGATTGTCATCACCTCACTTACTATTGGTGCTAACTAATTGCTTATGATTCCTCGTTCAAAACATATCGCCATCATCGTTGCGGTCACGATTGCGCTTCTTGCAGGACTTCTTTTTGCTCGAAGTGTGACAGGGCGCACGGACAATATCGCTGCCGTCGCCTCATTTGCGACCGAGGTTATTGCGCCAACCAGCACGCACGCAGCGCTTCCTGCAGAGGATTCCGCTACTACAAAACGCAAAGCGGTGCGCGACATGCTTATACAGGAAGTAAACACCGCACCATAAAACACATAGTGTCAATATATTGACACATTCTCAAAATCGCATCATACTCTTAAAATTATGATGCGATTTTTCATGCTCATGGGAACAGTAGCGCTCGTGCTGCCACTTACGGCGGCGGCAAGCCCGCTTGTTCGTGTTGCAGACACCATCACGCTTGGTAGCACAGAACTTGTTGTTGGTGATTGGTACAGCGCTGGTGGCACCGTAACGCTTTCGGGCACCATTGACGGCGACGCGTACGTCACCGCAGGAACGGTTACCGTGAACGCACCCATAAAGCAAGACCTTGTTGTGCTTGGCGGTGCCGTGCGTGTGAATGCAAACGTTGGTGATGATGTTCGTGTCCTTTCCGGTGATGTAACCATTAGCGGTACTGTTGGTGGTGATGTTATCGTTCTTGCGGGCACGCTCCACCTTACCGATACCGCGCGTATCGCGGGCGACCTCATTGTTATGGCAGAAACCGCAACCATTGAGGGTGATGTCGCGGGCGATCTCTTTGCACGAGCAAGCACCCTCTCGCTCGGCGGAAACATTGGGGGCGACGTTCGGGTTCCTGAGGCTCACGCATTTGCGCTCACCAAATCTGCCGATATCAAAGGATCGCTTACCTACAGTGCGCCGTCGGTACTCGAACAAGCAGAAACCGCAAAGGTTGCAGGAAAGATTGAATATACTCCCACAGCACTCCCGGGTGTCGATTTCAGTAGTATTGTCTCACTTATTCTCACCATGATGCTCCTCGCGGGTGCCGTGCATGGTATCTTCGCAAAGAAGCTTGCGCACATGATCACCGTCACCCACACGCGTACGGGGACAGCAGCGCTTGTCGGGGTTGGCGGGTTCCTCGCCGCACCGCTTCTTGCGCTCTTCCTCCTTGTGCTCACCGTAACCGCACCGCTCGGCATTATCCTCTTCGCGCTCTTCATTGCCTATACCGTTGCCGCAGGAGGCTTCGCGGCGATTATACTTGGACTCTACGCGTATCGCCTCTATGAAAAAACAATGATTCCAACCTGGACGACAACACTCATTGGTGCGGTGCTCGTCGGTGTTCTTACCTTTACTCTTCCACTCATAAGCGCATTCATTATTCTTACGGTCCCGCTTGGCGTCTTGCTGCTAGAGACGTATCGCGTACTCATCACGAAAGGAAAATAGCTGTACTGAAAACGAACATGCACATGTTCGTTTTTTATGTCGCATGCTATACTGTGCCTATTCATGACGGCGCCCTTCATACATATCCGTATATCCGCACTTCTCCTCATGCTTATTTTTGGTGCGTCTGCTGTTTTTGCTGCATCGACATCAACAAATTTTATGCTTGATAGCGACCAGCTCGATGCAGGAAGTGATATCGCAACCTCAACGAATTTTAGGCTGGAGGGCACCATTGGGCAATTTGTGACCGGCACGCTCGAAAGTGCGAGCTTCACCACGAGTAGTGGTGGTGCGGCTGGCTCTGCAGGTGGTTCTTCCGGTGAGAACCCGGTTTCGCCTGTTGTTTCAACCATCAATTTCGCCTACACCGACGGCGGCACCGCACTCGGGTTTTCCGAAGGTATTACACCGGGCCTGAGCACCACAACCGTTTATGTCTACGGTACCGTTGTTGACGGGAATGGTTCGGGAACGATTACGGGCGTGACAAGCGCTTTCTATCGCACGGGTGCTACCGATAGTTGCACACCGAACGATTTTAATTGCTACACGCCCGCTTCTTCGTGTGTCGTGACCGCGACAACAGCCACCGCAGCTCATTTTGCCTGCCGATATGACATCGCCTCGTTTATTGATGCAACCGACACCGTCGGGACATTCCCATCTGATTCATGGACCGCTCGGGTCACCGCAACCGACACAAGCAATTTCACTACCTTCACGACAGCAGACATTGAAATGAATTCACTTGCAGCGTTCACGCTCGCAACCTCAACCATCGCTTTTGCATCTATGCCGCTCGGCGCAACAACAACCGCATCTACCAGTCAGTCAATCACCTTATCACAGGCAGGGAATGTTGCTGCAGATGTGATGCTTTCCTCCTTTCAAAACCTCACGTGTTCGCAAGCTGGCTTTATCCCAAAAGAAAATCTCAAGTGGTCAATCACGCCGGTTGACTATACTGATGTAAACGCTATTTCATTTACATCGACACCGGTTCGTGCATTTCTCAATGTCCCCCGAAAAATAGACGCCACAACACCAACAGGAACAACCTACTTTAATCTCGGCATCCCCGCGCAGGGGCTCGGCGGTCTATGCGAAGGAGCTATTATGCTCAACATGATACCCGTACCATAAGTATGTCTCATTTTTCTATTAAAACAGAAAGGTTTGAGGGGCCGCTCGATCTTCTCATTGACCTTATCGAGAAGCGGAAGATGCTTGTGAGCGACGTCTCGCTTGCGCAGGTTACCGACGACTATCTTGCGTATGTTACAGGGCTTGAGTCGCGATCGCTGAAAGAATCGTCACAATTCGTTGCGCTTGCCGCGACGCTGCTGCTTATTAAGTCGCGGTCGCTCTTGCCCGTATTTGAAGTAACGAAAGACGAGGAAGACGCGATTGATGACCTTGAAGAGCGGCTCCGTGTGTATCAGGTGTATCGCAACGGGGCAAAGGTGCTCATGCAGCATTTTGGGAAAAATATCCTCGCCTTTCGACCCGCCGTTCCCGATACAACGCCACGATTTACGCCTGACGCGTTCTGCACGCCCTCAGCACTACGCGAAGCTATCGGTCGTGTGCTCACCGATTTGCCGCGAGGTTTTGTGCTTCCCAAGGTGCATATTAAAAAATCTGTCTCGCTTGAAGAAGTGATGGAGCAACTACGCGACCGGTTGCAACGACACGTTCGTCTTCGCTTTCATGACTTTGCCCCGGGGGGAGGGGAGCGGGCAACAACTATTGTGAGCTTCCTTGCGGTGCTCGAAATGGTGCGACACGGAAACGCAAACGCTACCCAAGATGCTCGATTCGGCGATATCGAAATAAGTCGCGAGGGAGCCGTCGCAGCCGCACCGCGCTATGGATAGCACCCGTGCTTCTTTTCGCTTCTCGCGTTGTGGGGTATACTAAGGACTATGAAAACAATCACCTTAAGCATTGCGGCAATCATTGTGCTCAGTGGCGTTGCGTACTTCGTGGTGCGCGACACAAATGCGCTGCTCGAGGCGCCTTCTGAGGAAAGTGCTCTAACCGCTACGCACGTACCAACCCTGCTACGCGGCGCAGTCATGCATATCCCCCTAGGCGAAACTGAAACAGACGTAACTATCGATTCATATGCCTCAGGCGACGCTATTGTCCTCGGCGGCGCAACCGACGAAGGTGAGAGCACGGTAACGGTCTTTATTCCTGAGTTCCGCGATGATTTCACACAAGGTGCGTGGGGAATTGTTGACGGCACATCAGTCTATGTACCAACATACGTGAACTTCGGCGGCACCGGACAATTCTTTATGGTTGCACTCTTTACCTACGACGCAGAAACAAAAACACTCATCCACAAAGATTTACACTTCGTGAACGACCGCATTGCCTATGACGGCATGGTGCAAAGCGAAAAAGACACCATTACGGTAATGTACCGCACCCACGCAGAAGGCGAAGCCATGGCAGAAGAGCCAACCCTTGCAGCGCAGCGCATCCTTCGCAACGCACAAGGTAAACTAGAGATTCTCGAATAACGTATGTTTTACAAGAAAATTATTGCAACAATACTAATTGGCACGCCGTTTGTTGCTTTCGGACAAACGGCGACATCTTCGTTAAAAGACTCGTATGATAGTCAAGGATGTGCCACCTTACAAAATCCTTGTAAGGAGGTTGAAGTACAATATATCCTCGAGGCAACAGACGAGGCGCTCCTAAAAACTCTTCTGATAACCGATACATACACAGGCAGTGATACCTCAGATTTCTATAGGCATCAGCTTGCCATAGAGCCCGTGTCGAGTATCACCCTGTTCAGGACAGCTATAGTAGACCGCATTGCATCCAAGTACCCGAGCGACATTTCAGCACACGTTACTGAACTCGACCGCACCATTCATGGAAACAAAGGGCAGTACTCATATTTGAATACGGTGTTACTTCCATATACCTGGCACCCTCTTACATGGAATAGCCTTACCGATACCGCCACTTGGAACAAAAACATATTCAATGCCTATATTAAGAAAGATAATGGTGTCACCAATCCTGCAGGGCGATACTGGCGAGAGGGTGTTGCCGTAGCGCTTGTTGACGACCTTGATTCACAGAGAATAAAGTTAATCCCTAATACTGCCGATCCGCGAGTTTCTTGGTACAATCAAGGCCTTCTCTATGGCTACATTGCTGCAAACAACCCCCTAAAACGAGTTGAGATTTTTCATCGCCTTTCAGTCGCGGATAGTCAACGACTCGTTTTGCGTCTTTGGAAGCAAATAAATTATTTTGATGATACTACAACTACTGAGATATCGTACCCAAGTATCGATGACCTTCCCGAAAATGCAACGCTACGGTATTACAATTTTTCGTATCCTGCTTCGATAACCAAAGAACGTGTTCTTGCGGGACTACTTGTTGCAGACTATTCAGCGGAGCCACCAACAGAAACGTCAACTGATACCAACAGCGAATCAACCGACACGAGCAGTGGATCTACGAACCCGGACTGGGTATGGAATGGTTCAGGATGGGTGTGGACAGGAAGCCTTCCGGTGCTCGATACTAACCCAACACCGATAGACACAACACAGTCTCCACAGCCCACAACTCCTTCTAATCAAACACCGAATCCGCAAACATTTGCTTCGGGCCTTGTGCCGTGTTCGGGTGCTGATTGTCAGGCGTGTGACTTATTACAGCTTATCCAAAATCTTATCAACGCGGCGATTACTCTCGCAACAGCGCTCGCTATTATTGGTCTTGCCTGGAATGGTTTTCAGATGGTGGTAAAGGGCGGAGGCGATCCGCTCGTGCACGAGGTCTTTCGTCGAAAACTTAAAAACATCGTCATTGGTTTTGTACTCATGCTTGGTGCCTGGGTGATTGTCGACAGTGTTATGAAGCTTTTCCTCAATGATCAGCAGTTCGGTACCTGGAACAAGATTCAATGCGTGGCGCAGCCAACAGCGACCAAGGGGCAGTCAGCCCCACTTCCTACTGGTACCGTTAATACGGGAGGTAACGTCGTGGGAGATGAAAATCCTACGCCCACTCCCGTAACGCCCGGCACTCCAACAACACCGACTCCTGCACCAGGCGGGGTCATCACACCGGTCCTAGATCCGACGCCGAATACTCCGCCCGTAACAAACACGGGTGGTGAAACAATTTCAGGCTCGGTTAGCGGCATGGTGTATATTTGTTACGAATGTTATGATCTCAAGGCTGCAGGACTTACCTGCAAGCAGGCACAGTGCTACGCAGAGCGAAGCACAGCACTCCGTCTTGTTGCACTCAACGGTCTTTACAGTCTCCGTATTACGGAAGCAATACCTCCAACTATGGCGCATAAAGCGGACTGCCATCGCAGCGGCACCTGTGTTGACGCCACGGTAAGTATGGTTACAAACGCAACAGAAGCCGTTGCCTTCTTTAAAGAGGCGCAAAGCAAGGGAATACGAGCTGTCTGGGAAGGTGCGAGCTGCACAACCCGTGACCAAATCCGCGCCGCAGGAGCACCTGCATTCTGTAAAACAGATAACGGTTTTGACCACATCAGCGGCACCCACTACTCACTCTACAGCAATTAACAAAAGGCATGCACCGGCATGCCTTTTGCATACTCTAGCCATTTCTGGTACACTCCGCGCATGTCTCTTTCAGTCGGTATTGTTGGGCTTCCCAACGTTGGAAAATCAACACTTTTTAATGCGCTCACCAATAAGGGTGTGCTTATTGCAAACTACCCGTTTGCCACCATCGACCCGTCCGTAGGTATTGTTGAGGTGCCTGATCCGCGCCTAAAGGTGCTTGCAGAAATCTCACAAACACAGAAAATTATTCCGGCGATTATTGAATTCGTCGACATCGCGGGGCTTGTACGCGGCGCATCCTCTGGTGAAGGGCTCGGGAACGCCTTTCTCGCAAATATCCGCGAGACAGACATGATTGCTGAGATTGTCCGTATTTTTGACGATGAAGACATCCATCACGTGCATGGACGTATCGATCCACTCGACGACATCGAAGTTATCAACCTTGAGCTCATTCTTGCCGACCAAGAAGTAATAGGGAAGCGCCTCGCAAATGTTGAACGCGACATGAAGCGTGGCATAAAATCAGAGACCGAGTACGCTGCGCTCCGTAAAGTTGCAGAAGCACTACAAACAGGGAAGCTTGCAAACACCGCGGAGCTCACTGAGGAAGAAAAGCTCTTCATACGACAACTCAACCTTCTTTCTTGGAAGCCCATCCTCTATGTCTGCAATAAGCGTGCTGGCGCATTCAATCTCGACGAGCAGAACGACGAGCGCTGGCAAGCTTTCACTGCTTTTGTGGAAGCGCAGGGCGCACAGTACGTGGTTATTGACGCCGGCGTCGAACACGACCTCAAAGACCTCCATGAGGACGACAAGCTTGAATTTCGTCGCGAGTATGGCGCACAAGATAGCGGTATCGACAGCATGATTCGCGCCTGCTACAACCTCCTCGGCCTTGAGTCCTACCTCACGACCGGCGAAAAAGAAACCCGCGCATGGACCTTCAAGCGTGGCTCGACAGCGCCAGTTGCAGCAGCCGCAATCCACTCCGACTTTGAAAAGAAATTCATCCGCGCGCAAGTCGTCAGTTACCCCGACCTCGTACAGGCAGGCTCCCTCACCGCCGCAAAAGAAAACGGCAAGCTTCGCACTGAAGGCAAGGATTACATCGTGAAAGACGGCGATGTCATCGAATTCCTCATCGGACAGTAGTAGATAACGCCACCATGTGGCGTTTTTTGCGCCATGACATTGCATATTCTTTGATTCATGGTGTATACTTTTGTGAAGTGCCTCGAGCGGTTTATTATATAATACATATACTATGTCAAATATATATCAATCAGGGTGGAATGGCGGACCTATGATGTGGGGGAACTATGACTGGCCCATGATGTGGGGAGGTTATGATGGTGTCACTGGCATGCCTGTGTTCTTCTCATTCTTTATTCTCGCTATGGTCTGGTCACTCCTTTGGAAGGGGCTCGGACTCTGGCATGCCGGCAGAGCAGGGAAGCCGTGGTGGTTTGTCGGTATTCTCCTCATTAACACCTTTGGTCTTCTTGAAATATTCTACATTTTTGCTATCGAGAAGAAGAAGTTCTCTGAGCTCTTTTCGATGAGGTCTTCTCATAGAAATCCTTAAGCTGTCGTTTTGTACGGTATGAAAAAAATTATCATCACACTTGTTGGCATCTGTGCTCTCGGTATACTTTGGTTTGCCTACTATGCCTTCTCGCCGCTCTTTCGTACGGTAAAAGTCGACGAGATGTCGCCAAACGTTCAGAGCGACACTCTGGACCCACTTAATCTTGCGGTGGCGCAGATTATTGGCACTGCAGGACATGCCGCGTCTGGCAAGGTACACATCGTTACCGTCGATGATAAAAAATACATCCGCTATGAAGATTTTAAAACCATCAATGGCCCAGATCTCTATGTCTACCTCGCAAAAGACCTCGAAGCAAAAGAATTCATAAGTCTCGGCAAGCTCCGCGCCACAGAAGGGAACGTAAACTACGAAGTCCCTGAGGGTGTCGATATTGCAGAGTATCGCTATGCGCTTGTCTGGTGTAAACAATTCAGTGTTCTCTTTAACTATGCAGACATTGGAGAACTCACAAAGTAATCTTTCCCTATGACACGAAAACAACTTACCCTTTGTATTATTCATGAGCACCCTCGGGTGCTTCTTGGTATGAAGAAACGCGGTTTCGGTGAGGGGAGGTGGAATGGTTTTGGCGGAAAGGTTGATGCGGGAGAAACTATTGAGGACGCAGCACGACGTGAGGTGCTCGAGGAGTGTGGTGTATCAGTGGGAGAGCTCAAGAAGAGGGGAGTGCTCGAGTTTTCTTTTGAGCGAAACCCTGAGGAGATTCTTGAGGTGCATATTTTTAAAGCAGAGCATTTTGAAGGCACTCCCGAAGAGACAGAGGAGATGAAGCCGGAGTGGTTTACCGTTGCGTCTATTCCTTACACAGAAATGTGGCCAGACGATATTCACTGGATGCCGCTCTTCTTCGCAGGGAAGTGCTTCAAAGGAAGTTTTCATTTCGGTGAAGGTGACACAATTTTGAAAAGCGCCCTCGAGGAAATACCAGAAGAGTAGCGCTACTATGCGGATGGATAAGTGTCGCACAATATATCTTTTACGACATAGAGGGGTATTATAGATAGCTAACTACTCATTGTGATTAGTTAGTTGCTTTATATAATGCAGCCCTTCTATGTCGTAAAAATTAAGTATTACGATGACTGATATGGAGCGCAAGCGGAATGTCAGGCGTCGTAAGACGTACTTTTACGACGTTCGTACAAATTACTAACCATAGCAATCATTATATACTAAACCAAAGGTTCACGAAGGCATAAAACCTAGCCGTCCATTCGTGAGCCTAACCCCACACACCACTTCCCTACATACCAGTAATCACCTACCTTTCATGTCGCACAATATATAGCGTGTATTTTTCTCTGTATTACGCAGATTCTAGGAATAGAGGCTAATGCTGTGACGCTGGATCCTTACAGGATGACAAAAGGAAAATATAAAGCTTAAGATTGATTGGTAGTTAAATACACGCCAACTTTAACCACAAAACCAATCTAGAGCACTACTCCTAACTTTTGTCATCCTGTAAGGATCCAGCGTTAGAACGGCAAACACGAGCAACCGGCACTCGGTAGCATACACCGCGTGCTTCATGATATACTCCTCTCCATGAAATATTTCAAAGGCTCAGTCCTTGCGACAAGTATAGGACTCCTTGCTGCTGCATGGATCGGCTATGGACAACAGGGAACTATCACTTCCCTCCTCGATGTGCTTTTTGTTGTCATTGTTCTCGCCGTGCTCGAAGTCTCACTTTCTTTTGACAACGCTATCGTGAATGCCCGAGTTCTCAAAAATATGGACGCGCTATGGCGTAGACGGTTTCTCACCTGGGGCATGCTCATCGCCGTCTTCGGTATGCGTGTCCTCTTCCCTCTTCTTATTGTTGCAGTTATTGGCGCGCTCTCACCGGGAGAAGCCCTGCGGCTCGCGCTCTACGATTCACCTGCGTACGAGAGAATCATGCTCACCGCAGAGCCATACATCATCGGCTTCGGCGCATCATTTCTTTTCTTGGTCGGCATTTCGTACTTCTTTGATGCACAGAAAGAGGTGCACTGGATACATCGTCTTGAAATGTATCTTCAAAAAATAGGGCGACTCTATCTTGCGGAAGTCATGCTTGTACTCGGTGCAGGCACGCTCGTTGCCTATCACCTCCCTGCCCCGATACAATTCCCCTTCCTTGTAGCATGTATTTCTGGAATCATAACATTCACGCTTGTGCGATGGATAGAGACACTTACTGAGCATGTCGGCAAAGACATGACAAAATCCGTTGCTTCAGCGGGGCTTGCCTCATTCCTCTATCTTGAAGTTGTCGACGCTTCATTTTCTTTTGATGGCGTCATCGGTGCGTTTGCTCTTTCAAACAACATTCTCATCATTGCTATCGGCCTCGGCATCGGCGCATTCTTCGTCCGTTCTTTCACCATTATGCTCGTAGAAAGGAACACCCTCGATACGTACAAATATCTTGAGCACGGCGCCTTCTGGGCGCTCCTTGCCCTTGCTACCATGATGTACGCAGGCCTCTTCATCCACATACCCGAAGTAATCGTCGGTAGTGTCGGTCTCGCATTCCTCGCCGCATCATTTGTGAGTTCTCGAAGATAACCGTCCGCAAGACTTGCTATATTACACACATAAGGTATAACAATCTTGATATTGTTCACTCGTGCCCGCCTACATTACGGTGGGATGTACTAATTTCTTTTGGGAGACGCACCATGGTTGTCACCTACGAACATGTCGTTTCCATTGGGGTTGGCATGGTCTTTATTTCTACGCTCGTGGATATTGTGCAGGGTACACGAAATATCCGTGACGCTGCACCCGAACTCATTTGCATGGGGATTATCCTCTTCGGAGTCTTCCGAGCATTCGGCTAATCATCCAGCCCCACACGCACACAGCCGCATCTGATTCAGTTCTGATGCGGCTTTTACTCTGTAAACGAAGAATAACAAAATACCGCAATCTGGTGATTGCGGTATTTTGCTTGTCGACTTGCGCCAAGATGGGTTGTGCGTCTAACGCTTTGACCAAGATGGTGACTTGCGAGCTTTCTTGAGGCCCGGCTTCTTTCGTTCGACCGCGCGTGGGTCTCGCTTGAGGTAGCCTTTAGCCTTAAGAAGTGTACGTCGTGCGAGATCCTCCTTAAGAAGTGCGCGTGCAATACCGAGGCGTACTGCCTCTGCCTGAGATGCGATACCACCTCCTGCAACTCGTGCGGTGATGGTGTAGTTCTCGATGCCTGCGCCTTCTGTCTTGAGGATATCGGTTACCATGTTCTGAAGGGTGACATACGGGAAGTATGTCGTCATTTCCTTGTCGTTAACGGTAACAGTGGTGTTGTTCGCGCGAGTCAAACGGACTCGTGCGGATGCGGTCTTACGACGTCCGATCGCTTCAATAAATGAGTTTGCCATTGTTTGGGTTTGGTACTTCTTTCTAAATTTGATGAAGTTGTGCTGGGTGGAGGAGAATTTTTACCGGAGTCGTACCCAAGTACGATGAGGATAAAAATTCTCTGAAGCCAGTACAAATTCGCAAATTTTGGAAGAACGGTACTATTAATCCTTAATAATAAGGTTTTTGAGTCGTGGAGTACGGAGCTTGTTCTTCGGGAGCATGCCGCCGACGATACGCGTGAGTACCTCAGAGATACCACGACGTGCCGCGAGGTGTGCCCACGTTTCGCTCTTCTGACCGCCCTGGTAACCAGAGTAGGTCTGGAAGATTTCCGTGCCGCGCTTTTCGGTAATGTCGAGTTTCGATGCGTTCTCGACGACAACCTGTACATTCGCAACAAGGTTACGTGTTGTATCAGGTGTGTTCTTACCAAGAAGGATGTGTGCAATCTGTGTTGCGAGACGTCCTGGCTTTGCGCCAGTTGCATCGAGTGTGTAGATCTTTGTTTCCATAGAATTATACGAGTTCGATGACTGCCTCGTCGCGACCAGCTTGGCTGCGACCCATCTTGATAATACGTGTGTAGCCACCAGGACGATCCTTGTGTGCTACAGAAATTTCATCGACGAGCTTCTGAACGATTTCTGGCTTTGGCTCACCAAGTGCAGAGGCGATGAGGCGACGTGCTGCCACGGTGCCTGCCTTCCCTGCCGTAATGAGCTTTTCAGCAAACGGACGGAGCTCGCGTGCTTTTGCTTCAGTCGTAACGATTTTCCCGTGCGTGAAGAGTGCTACTGCAAGTCCACGAAGGAGTGCGGTGCGTCCACGACGAGTTCGACTGAGCTTGCGCATGTTCGAGTGATGTCGCATAGGTTTATGCCTTTAGACTAACGTTCAGACTGTTGAGTACGTCCTCGATTTCGTCGAGACCCTTGTCGCCGATGCCATCAAGCGCGAGGATATCCTCACGTGTCTTGCGAACGAGTCCGCCGACCGTACGAATACTTGCTGCCTCGAGTGAACGCATGGTGCGTGCCGTGAGGTCAAGTGTTTCAATACGTGTCTTGAGGGTATCTGCGTCTGGTTCTTCGACAGCCACAACTTCTTCGAGCGCTACCTGCGGCGCAGCAGCGACTTCATCTTGGAAGCCGATGATTGCCTTGAGCTGATGAATCATGGTTGCGATAGAGCGTTCGAGCGCTTCACGCGGCGTCATGGTGCCATCAGTTTCGATAGTGATACGGAGACGGTTGTAGTCGGTTCGATCGCCGACACGCATCTGTTCAACATCGTAGTTGACGCGACGAATTGGTGTAAACACCGCATCGAGCGCAATCACACCGACTGTCATGCGCTCTTTTTCGTGTACGTCGCGAGCGACATACCCGAGTCCGTGTGCGACGGTCATTTCGATGGTGAGGTCAGTTTTGCCGGTGATTTCCGCAATGTACTGATCAGGATTGAGAACCTCGATAGTCGCCGGACAATCGATATGCTCTGCAGATACTACACCAGGTCCCTTTACGCTGAGCGTAACGGTGATTGGCTCGGTAGTATCGTGCATCTTGAAGCGAAGACGCTTCAAGTTGAGAAGAATCGTGAGAACGTCCTCACGAACACCATCGAGCACCGAGAACTCGTGCTCTGCTCCCTGCACTTTTACGTGCGTGATAGCAGCTCCGGGAAGCGACGACAAAATAATGCGTCGCAATGAGTTGCCGAGCGTATGTCCGTAACCCGGATAGAAGCCGTCAATCTCATAGGTTCCTGCATTTCCCTCTTCGAGAATTGCGCGTGGCTGCGACGGGAGCGCAACAGTGGTGTCAAGCATAGTACGTTAGTCTAATATGTTTAATAAATCTTTCATTCAAATTACAGACGTAATTTAGAACAATTGGCATTCGCTCAAAATTGAGTGCAATTGCTTCGGCTGGAGCATATTTTTACCGGAGTCGTACCCGAAGTACGATGAGGATAAAAATCTGTGAAGTCGATGCAAGTGTGCCAATTTTGAGTGAATGACTATCGGCTGTAGTATTCGAGAACTAGCTCTGGATTGAAGAGCTGCTCCTTCATATCTACTACCGGCGTTTGCTTCATGGTGCCGCTCATCTTCTTTGCATCGAAGGTGAGCCATGCAGGTACTGACTGTGCAGCGTGCTTTTCGGCGAAGCCTGCGAGGAGTCCGATTGAACGGCTTCCTTCACGGACAGCCACTTCGTCGCCATTTTTTACAATAGCTGAAGGGATGTTGAGCTTACGACCATTGAGCGTGATGTGACCATGGGTCACGAGCTGACGAGCCTGTGTGCGAGTCTTTGCAATACCGAGACGGTACACGACGCTGTCGAGTCGTGACTCGAGCATTGCCATGAGTGCAGGAATCGGCTGATGGCCAGATTCGATTGACTTTGCAACGTAGGTACTGAACTGACGTTCAGAGAGTCCGTACGTGAAGCGCATCTTCTGCTTTTCGAGGAGCTGCTTCTTGTAATCGGACATATTGCCACGGCGGTTCTTGAGAACACGGCCGGGGCGCGCAAGTGAGTTCTGGAACTTCACTGACTGGGTCTTCGAGAAGATCGGGGCACCGAGGCGCTTGGCGAGCTTAAACTTTGGTCCTAGTTTCATAGTGTGTTCAGATTAGATTCGGCGAGGCTTTTTCGGACGTGGACCGTTGTGCGGCACCGGTGTCACATCAGTGATGGATGTGATAACGATACCCTTAGTAATGAATCCGCGGAGTGCAGATTCACGACCTGGGCCAACCCCCTTAATAACAACCTTCGCTTCCTTCATACCCATCTGTGCTGCCTTCTCTGCGAGGAGTTCGCCAACCTTAGTGGCAGCGAACGGTGTCGACTTACGTGAACCGGAGAATCCGATTGCACCAGCTGACGCCTGAAGGACAAGATTGCCCTTCGTGTCGCAGAGCGAGACGATGGTGTTGTTGAACGTCGCAGCTACGTTAAACGTACCTGATGCAACCTTCATCTTCGGCACTCGTGCGAGTGCGCGCTGTGCGTTTGCTGACGAACCACCTGACTTTTTAATAATTCGTTTCTTTCCCATATAATGAGTTAGTGTGTGGTCTTAAACTATAGAATACGGAGACGTAATCTCTTGAGTCTAAAACTTTCAAAATTGAGTTCAGGTGCGTCTTGCAGGAGGTAATTTTTATTGTAGACGTATTCAACATACGGCGGAGATAAAAATTAGCTTCTGCAAGGTGCAGATGGACCAATTTTGGAAGTTTTAGGTCTTTTCGAGTTTGCGGCGGCCGCTACCCATAGTCTTCTTCACGCCCTTAAGGGTGCGTGAATTTGTCTTCGTGCGCTGACCACGCGCTGGAAGTCGTTTTGCGTGACGAGAACCGCGGTACGAACCGACGTCTTTGAGACGACGGATGTTTGCCGCGATTTCACGCTTCAAGTCACCTTCGATTGTGAAAGATTCAACTTTTTCACGAATCGCGTTTTCTTGTTCAGTCGTAAGCTCTGGGGCTTTGGTGTACTCGTCGATGCCGAGCTCCTTGAGGATGCTCTGCGCTCGCGCGAGACCAACGCCGTACACAGCGGTAAGACCGTACGAGAGATGCTTGTTGTCTGGAATATTGATACCTACAATTCGCATATAGATACGGATTAACCCTGGCGCTGCTTATGGCGAGGCTTCTTCTTGTTGATGACGAAGACTACACCGCGGCGCTTTACGATTTGATCGTCGGGACTAATTTTTTTGACTGATGATCGTACTTTCATACTAGTGTATGACTAATAATATGTTCTCCGAAGAAAACGATTTGATGGATTGATGTGATTGGTTCCCCCTTCAGCTACCTTATTTCTAGAAAATAGGTTACGCCATGTACTATGCTATATCGTTCACTGCCAGAGCGCCGACATATATAGTGCGTGGGTGGGTACAAAAATACCAACTATACTTCCCTGTTACTTTCTTCGCGTAATGCGAGCTCTACCGCCGTAAGGGTCGGTAACAAGCTCTACCTTGTCGCCAATAAGTACGCGGATGCGAAACTTGCGCATCTTACCCGCGAGGTATGCAATAATTGGTTCTGTTGTACCATCTAAAACAACACGAAACAGGGTGTTTGGTAACACCTCTGTGACGGTCCCAAATACGGTGGGTTCCTTTTCGTTCATCTTTTCTGGCATCAAACCCCGCCAATATAGCAGAGTTCAGCAAAAACGTCAATGTGGACAACTCGGAATATGCGTGCTTCCCATAGCGGTTTTACGAGCAAAGCAAAAGGCGCGAAGCGCCTTTTGTAATGAGTTAAATCTTAAGTCCGTCAATTGCAGCATCGATGTCCGCGTCAGATACCTGACCTGAGCCGTTTGTTGCTACTTCGGTAGGTGCTTCATTTGCTTCGGCAATGTCTGCTGAAGAGAGTGAAGGGCGGCGGCCGCCTTCTGGTTCATCAACCTTAAGGTTGACACGTGCGTCGTACTTCATGCCAACAACACGGAGGAGTGTACGGATAGCCTTGGCAGTGTTGCCTGAACGTCCGATAATTTTACCCATGTCATCTGCGTGTACCTTGAGTGAAAGGAGGACTCCCATTTCATCAACGGTACGGGTAATAACAACTGCTTCTGGATGATCAACCAAAGCCTTGACTACCATCTCGAGAAAATTCTGATCTTCGTGCATAAAATGTGTTATTTATTTCTTACATTGCTGTCATGGCGCTCATAAAGGTGGCGCGCAGTGCCAGCGACTTCGTGTAGTGTACGCGAATTCTGTATCATGTCAACGCAGCGACAATCATAGTGACGAATCTAAAAAATGGTACTGAGAAGAAGGTGACAAACACGAAGATAAAGAGAAGTGACGCGAACATACCATACGATTCAACGCGACGCATGGCGCGGTCGTAGCTATATGCAGCCCTGCGCGGCAAGAATGCCGAGAGAATCTTGCTGCCATCAAGCGGCGGAAATGGAATAAGGTTGAAGAACGCAAGAAGAATATTGACGTATATCGGAATGGTAAAGAGCGCCACAAGGCTCGGTGCCGGCACCACGCGAATAAGCAGCGCAAAGGTGAGCGCAAGTACTATATTCATACCAGGTCCCGCAAATGCAACCAGCGCTTCCGCCCACTTATGCTGTAGTCCGAATGGTGCACGGATAAGGTGCGGATTGTACGGCACCGGCTTTGCCCAGCCGAACATAAATCCTGCCTGCGTGAGGTAGAGAAAACCAGGAATCAAAATCGAGCCAATCGGGTCAATGTGTGAGACAGGATTTGCCGAGAGTCTTCCCGCAAGCCTGGCCGTCGGGTCACCAAGCGCATTTGCCATCCATCCGTGCGCAACCTCATGGAGCACAATCGACATCACGAGGATGCCTACTATCGCAATACCTTCAATCATGTCTGCCAGCATATCACACCTCATTCTTTCTTGCATTCTTAGGATGAAAGAGTATTCTTAGCAAATGGGACGCATATCGCGCACCCTACGTGTTTGAAAGGAGCACACCATGGAAAGCATCTCCGCCCAGGGCCTGATGATGGAAATCATCAAAGGCAAGAACGAGGAGCAGCTCAAGAGGAAGTTCAATGAGTGGGTCAAGCACCAGCGACTCTCGACCGAGATTCTGCTGCCACCCATCCAGACACACGACCTCGACGGCAACTGCTGGATCACTGTCTTCCATCGCCACCACGGCGACAACTAGTTCTGGGAGGCGCGCTAAAACATGCAGCACCACATTCACCCACCCCGGCCGGCGCAGCACCAACCCTGCCCGGCTTTTTTGTACCGCTACACATACACATGTGTTGCATTTGGAGAAGAACATGATAGCCTCTCTGTAGGCTGTTTTTTATAGAAAGGAAGTTGACATGAAGGTTCTCGATCAAGGACACATCTACGAACTTCGCGAGCTCGGTGGCGGCACCTGCGAACTCAAGTTTGTAAAACGCTCAGGCGGCGCGATCCAGTATTCTGAGGAATGGGGTGGCGTGCAGACACAAGAGGTATTACGGGCATGTATTGATCGCACAAAGTATCTGTTCGAGGTACTTCCCTGCAACGAAACCGCAGACGCGCTCTACCACCTTCGCATGGCACTGTACTGCTACGAAGCCCGCGCGCATCGCCGTAAGCACGAAGCGGTGAATCGAAAGCGTTCATCGCACAATGATGTTGCGTCCCCCAATGCACATCGTGACGGTGAACAAGACGTGCCGTTCACTGAGCACGAAATCGAATTGTTACCCACCGGTGACGATGGACATATCATGGTCTAGCTCCAGCGCCGCAGGACTCCCCTGCGGTGCCTTTTTTTGTGTGCACAGATGCGCTAATTGTCACATGGAGCACCACCTCGGAAAAAAGTTGTTTATTTTTAAAAAAATGATATAGTATCGACACCGTGAAATGCACAGTACACGGACGGAAGAGTGCCAGAGTGGTCTATCGGAACTGTCTTGAAAACAGTCGTCTCTGAAAGGGGACCGTGAGTTCGAATCTCACCTCTTCCGCCAAATAATAAAAAATCTGCGTCTCGCAGATTTTTTGTTGCTATAACGAGAGGACATAGGATTCAAACAGTGTACTGCGCCGGCATGCGTTGACATCCTGAGTAGAGTGTACTAGTCTGTCGGCAGCAGAAAGTTCTCTGTTCCTTAACTAACTGAAAAGGGGTTTCCAATGAAGTACGAAATTCGCGATGGTTTGACTCTCCCCGTGTGGGAGACGTTTGATGCAGCCAAGACGCTTGCAGAGCTCCAGCGGTTGTATGACAACGGCCGTGCTTTTGCTGACCATGTGGCGTCGATTGCGTCGCCAACGTTTGCAGACATCAATGCCGATGAGGACAATGACAACGAGATCGCACGCCTCCGCGGGCCGCTCCATCATCTCTTTATGACGATGAAGGAGAAATACCCACAACTCAAGGAAGCGGTGGATGCAGTGAATGCGCTTGACGTCCAGTACAGCGCGGACATGGTTTTCCATGCTGGTTTGTTTGCGGCCATCAAAGAGGTACGCGCTCGCGATGATTTCACGACGCTTACCGCGGAGCAGCAGCGTATCGTCTTGAAGGCCATTGAATCGTTTACGCTTGCGGGTGCTGACCTGCCGAAAAAAGAGCAGGACGAGCTGCGCGACATTAACCAAGAACTGGCGTCGCTTGCAACAACGTTCGCAAACAACGTCACCACATCAACGGATGCTTGGTCGCTCCATGTTCCGATGAAGGCCTGCCGTCGCCTAGAAGGCATTCCCGAAGCAGTGCAAAGCGCCATGCGTGACGCTGCCAAAAAGAAAGGGCTGGACGGCGCGCTCATTACGCTCGGGATAAGTGACACGATGGCCGTGCTCGAACACGCGCATAGCCGCTGGCTCCGCAAGGAAGTTTGGACCGCCCGTTATGCACGTGCATCCTCGCTGTCACGCGTCGCCAAAGACGCTGACAACGGCGCACTCATGCCGCGCATCCTTATGCTGCGTGCGCGTAAAGCAAAGCTGCTCGGGTTCTTGTCATTCAATGAGCTGTCTCTCGCCACAAAGGCGGCGAGAGATGTTGGCGTTGAAGGTGTGGCAGATTTTCTTCACACCATTGGCGTCGCAGCACAATCCTCTGCCCAGGCAGACTTTGCCACCTGGCAAGGAAAGGCAAAGGAACTTGGTATCAATGAACTCAAGCCATGGGACAATGCATACATCTCAAACATCATTGCAAACGAGAAATTCCAGTTCGACAGTGAAAAAGTCCGCACGTACTTCCCGCTGAGCAAGGTGCTCGCCAAACTCTCTGAAATTCTCGAGAACTGGTGGGGCGTGACGCTCTCGCCGATTGAGGGCGCGAGCGTGTGGCACGAAAGTGTCACCGCGTTTGCCGTCAAAAACAAACAGGGCAAAACGGTCGCCGGCTTGTACATGGACCTCTTTGAACGCACAGGCAAGCAGGGTGGCGCATGGATGGACTCGGCGCTCAGTCGTCGTGTGGTGAACGGCGAAGTGACACAGCTTCCCGTCGCACACCTTGTGGGCAACTTCCGTAAGCCAGCCAGTGGCGAGGCGTGCCTCTCGCACGACGAGATGATCACCCTCTTCCATGAGTCGGGGCATGTTTTTCATCATCTCCTCGCAGAAACAAGCTATGCCGCAACCAGCATGATGCATGTCGAGTGGGACACCGTCGAACTCCCCAGTCAATTCTTCGAGAACTGGTGCTGGGAGCGCGAGGTGCTCAAGGAGATGTCTGCACACCACGAAAGTGGCAAGCCGATTCCCGACGAGCTCCTCGATGCACTCATTGCACAACGACATTGGGAGTCTGGTTCGATGGTTGCGCGGCAAGTCTTGTCCGGCTTCTTTGACTGGTTCGCACATTTGTATGCATGTGATACGGAAGATAAGCTCCTTGCGTTGTATACCGACCTTTCGCAGGAAATCCTGATGCGTCCGAGTCATCCGGAACTTCGTGTCCCACATTCGTTCACCCACATCTTTTCGGGAGGGTATGCTGCGGGCTACTGCAGCTACATGATTGCCGAGGGGTATGTGGCGGATGTATATGCTGCGTTCAAGGAAGAAGGCGGGCTGACAAATGCAGCCGTTGCCGAGCGTTACCGCAAGGAAATTCTTGCACCGGGCGCTTCACGCTCCATGACGGAATCCTTCCGCGCATTCCGCGGACGCGACCTCGACCCGTCGAAGCTGATTCCCTATTTGGGACTCGCAAAGTAATACACAAAACTTTTTGCAATTATTGCAAAGCGCACCATCACGGTGCGCTTTTTTTCATTCTATAAACTTTCCTTCTTGCATAATCTCGTTTATTTCGTCGCGCATGTCGGCGACGGCTTCATAGTAGGGGAAATCTGCAGAGGCATGGACGCGTGCTCGTGTTGAGCTTGACGGATAGATTATTTCATTCTGAAGAATCTCTGGATCAATGTATTCGCGTGCAGCGTCATTGACCGAGGCGTATTGAAGATACATGACATTCTCCGCCGCAACGCGAGGCTCGTTGATGAAGTTAATAAACAGGGTTGCAGTGCGCGCATGCTTTGCGCCGCGCGGAATTGCCATCATGTCGTACCAAAGTCGCCCACCGTCTCCCGGAATAATGTAGGCAAGCGAAGGGTTTTCGTCGAGCGCAGGAATCGCACTGCCGTTCCAGTTTTGGGTAATCCAAAGGCGCTCTTGTACAAGCTCCTCCGTTTGCCCAACATCGCCGCAGTAGGTTCCGTCGTTCTCTGTATACTGACGCACGAGAGCGGTGACTTCGCGCATTGCCGCATCATTTGTCGGGACTGCATCGAAACCTTGCGACAATGCGGCAGCAGCAATAACCTCAGACTCGTCATTTAAAAGACACGACTTCCCTCTATACTGCTCGTCCCAAAAACTGCTCCAATCCACCGTATCTGCATCAACGTATTTCTCGTTATACACAATGCCTGTCGTGCCAAACATATACGGAACGGCATGAAGCCCTTCTGCATTGACGCGCGTATCGAGGAGTGTCGGTGCTATATACTCAATATTTGGTACTTGATTCTTCTTTATGGAAGAGAGCACCCCGAGCCGGCGGAGTTCTTCTGCAACGGTGTCACTGAAGAAAATAAGGTCGTACGCGTCGAGGTCAGGCTGCTCACGGTATGCACGAACAAGGTCAAACTCACTTTCAAATTCATGAATGCTGACCTCGACATGATAGGTCTCTTCGAACGAAGCGACAACCTCAGGAGCAATGTAGTCTTCCCAGGTATAGATGGTGAGTTCTGTGGCCGGCGCAAACGCAAAAACGCCGACAAGTAGTGCGGCAGCAGCAATAAGTGCGGATACAGCGTACCAAATCGTCGTAAGACGAAGATGTGCGAGTCTATTCATATGACAAGTGCCAGCGAAGCTCAAGGCTCTCGATGAACATATCGGGAGTATAGCACGGCTGTGCAAAACATATGCATGTGCTATAGTGCACGGAATGAAATCTTTTATCTTTTTTGGCACGCCGCATGTTGCTGCGGAGACGCTGCAGGCGCTTCTCACTGCTGGTTTCGTACCGTCCTTAGTTGTGACGAATCCTGACCGCCCCGCAGGACGCGGACGAGTTATGACGCCGTCGCCCGTGAGAGTTCTTGCAGAATCGCACAATATCCCTGTCTTCATGCCCGAGAAACTTGACGACGACGCGCAGGTGCGACTTGCGGAAGCGCAGGCTTCGTATGCGATATGTGTCGCGTACGGCAAAATAATTCCTGAACGCTTCATTGTCTTGTTCCCGCAGGGCATTCTGAACATCCACTATTCCCTCTTACCAAAATACCGCGGCGCAACCCCAACGGAGGCAGCGCTTCTTGCGAACGATGCGGAGACCGGTGTAACGATTCAAAAGATGGTCTATGAACTCGATGCGGGCGATATCATTGCACAAGAGAAAATCGCAATTGAGCCGCAGTGGACCGTTCGCGAGCTCCGTCCGAAACTTATCGAGCTCGGGGCCAAAATGCTTATCATAACACTCCCCCAGTATCTTGCAGGAGAAATTATTCCGCAGCCACAAGAGCATTCGCTCGCAACACGCTGTGGTAAATTTGAAAAAAGCGACGGCGAACTCACGCTCGATGAGGTGCATGCTGCAAACAACTGGCGAAAGTATCGCGCATATGCCGATACGATTGGGACATACTTTTTTGAGGAACGCGCCGGCACCATGGTTCGTATTAAAATTATCACCGCAACATTTGACGGCACAGCCTTCACACCACTTCGCGTGATTCCAGAGGGCAAAAAAGAGATGGATTTCATAAGATAAAAATTAGGCCCCCTAAGGATTGTCATTCTCGGGATATAGAAAAGAAATACGGATGCTAGTCCGTGTATTCTTTTCATATAGCCGGGGATCCAGGACTATAAGCAGCGCTCGTCAGCCTGGATCTCCGGTTCATTTTAAAATATGTTCGCTATCGCTCACTATTTTAATAATGCCCGAGGATGACAAGTGATGGATGGTGATGCGAGACTATTCCTTCCCAAACAAAGCGCGTACCTTTCGGGCGCCTCGCTTAAAGAGTGTGTGTTTTTTGTCGCGATGTTCACGAACCATACGGGTGATTTCTTCACGGACCTCATCGAGCGCATTCGCAAGCGTGTCGCGTGTTGCAACTGCACGGAAGACGTCTCCCCTCAGCGCAAGGACAACCTCAACACGCACGACGTCGCCATTGAGGTGATGCGCAGAGCGCTCAACCTCAACTTCGCAGCTGTAGGCTTCTTCCCCATTTTGAAGCGACTCAAGGACGACAAGGCGCTCTTCGACGAGCTCGCGCTCAATGTCGCTTAAATCTGCATGTGACCCCTTAATGTGTGTAATCATAGTATTATTCATTTATTTGGATAATTTCTAAGAGCTTTGAGGCGGAACGATGCCCTGTGAGCATGCGCACCTTCGTGACAGGAACCTTGTAGTGAACTGCTACGAGTTCACGAATACGCTTGTTTGCCGCGTTCTGCTCGGCTCGCTCGCGTACGGAAATGGTATAGACGTGTTCCTGTGCCTCAGCGAGCATTTTCTCTTTTTTTGCATGCGGGACAGCATGCACACGGACGAACATATACTCCTTAGAGTTCTTCACCATCGTGCGCAGGCACTGTCTCCCCTTCCGTCTCGAGCGGATGGCTGCCATAGTGGGCGCGCAGATACTCGACAATATCGTCGGATTCATACATTGCCACCGACCGGTCGCTATCAACAAGATACGGCACTTGTCGTGTGCCGCCGAGCGCAATGAGCTCTTCTGCCACAGCGTCGTCAGCTATATTTTTCTCCTCAAACGAGAGCCCGAGCTCCTCAGCTGCCATGAGCACCTTCGCACAATACGGGCAGCCCGACTTCACAAATAACGTCAACATATGTTTTTTCCTTAACCACTAATATCTTCAGTATACCCCGTCATAGCGAATGACAAAAGTACATAATTCTGCTACACTTTTTGCATGCAAATACTTTTTCTTTTTGGCGGTGGTTCGTGGGACGCTGACGCACGAACACTTGGGACCGACTACGAGTCGAGACTTTCCCGCACGGAGAAGGTTTCGGTACAGCTTATCAACAGTAAGGAAACCGATGCAGGAAAACGACGCACTGACGAGGGCGCAAAAATGCTCAAAGTAATCGACGACAAGGATTTCGTGATCGCATTCGATGAGCGCGGCGCTCGCTACTCTTCTGAAAAATTCGCACATGTTCTTGAACAGGTGGCGTCGAACAGCATGCGCGCCGTCTGTATTGTTGGTGGTGCATACGGTATGAGCGATGCGGTACGCAAACGGGCAAACGTCGTCATTTCGCTCAGTGATATGATTTTCCCACACGACCTTGCGCGCATCATGGTGCTTGAGCAAGCGTATCGCGCACGAGCAATTACGCACGGCAGCAAATATCACCACGCAGGATAGTGAGAAATGGCCACAAGAAAACACTGCATATGCAGTGTTTTCTTGTGGTGCCTTGATATAAGCAACGGTGTACCCTTTTGGTTATAAAGGGGCCGTTATCCTACGAAGTAGTCGATTGACTTCTTGTAGAGCTTTGCAAGTTCTGCCATTTCGATTGCGTCGACATTTCGTTCGCCGCGTTCTATTTTGGAGACGAACGCCTGCGGCTGCTTGATTTTCGCACCGACCTCTTCTTGGGTCATGTTCGCTTCAAGACGAGCCGTACGTAGACGTTCCATCATGCGCTTATACTTAGGCTGAAATTTCTTACTCATTGCCATATGGATAGTGTATACGGTAATCCTAGAAATACCATTTTCACTTTAACTTCCTATGCAGGCAGAAAGCGTCGCTCGCCAAAGAAATCGGACTTTCCGAGGAGTACGCCGCTTGCACGCATAATCGCATATGCGGTAGTGACGTGGAAATAAAAGTTTGGCACAAGATGATGCACGACGTAGCCCCTCGCAGGCATGGTCTTTCCTTCCCAATAGGGGTTGCCGATAGCGGTCTCTTCTTTTCCTGTGAATGCCGACGGTTCAAGTGTTTGCAGGAAGGCGATAACGCTGTCGATACGCGCGTACAGTTCCGCAAATGTTGTTTCGTTATCTGCGTGCACCGGAGCTTCCACGCCAGCAATACGTGCGGCGCCAAGTTTTGCATTGTCGCACGCAATCTGCACCTGTTTCAGCAGGTTAAACTGATCAAACATGAGTTGTTGTTTGAGGAGGTCGCCCTCGAGCTGTCCTTCTTGATGAAAGAACGCTTTGCGGCTGACTGCGTACGCTTCGCCTTTCTTGAGGTTTTCCTTAAGTGCCGCAAGTGCGCGGATGAACCCGGGCACGGTCGCTTCGTAGAGATTGAATGTCATAGATGCTTAGAGTTTTATGTGCATTTCTTCCTTCGGCACGCGCACCTTCACTGCCGACTTGCGCTGCTCATCTAGCGGAGATGCCGCGCGATAGCCGACTGCCATAATCACGACTGTGTGAAGATTCTTTTCCCTCAGTCCAAGCATCTCGTCATATGCATCAGGCATGAATCCTTCTGCAACGTGACTGTCGATACCACGAAGTGACGCCTCTGCAATCATGCCGCCAAGCGCGAGATACGCTTGCTTTGTCGCCCATGCGGGGAGTGAGTCTTGCGGACGATTCGTAATGTCGCCGAGCATCATATCTTCGAATGCTGATGCAGAACCTTCGGAGAATCCTCGAGTTGTTTCAATACGGCGCGCATATTCAGAAATCATAGCCGCATCAATATCGGTACGAATAGCAAGTACGAAAAGATGTGAGTTTTCTACATAGTGTGTCTGACCATAGGTTGCTTCGAGAAGCTTTGCTTTCTTGGCATCGTCAGCAATGCTGATAATACGGAACGGCTGGAGACCATATGCGGTCGGCATAAGATTCCCTGCTTCTGCGATGGCGTCGATATCTGTATCTGATACTTTCTTGGCTGTATCAAATGCATGGGTTGCGAAGCGCCACGTGAGCGCGTCATGGATTGAATGCATACTTTATTTTTTGATTTACTTTGTACAGCATTGTATACCATCTCTTAGTTTACTTCGTAAACTAGACACACAACAATTCGTGTGGTATACGTACTCTATGCCACGAAAGCTACCGAAAGTCTGCACGGATTGCCCCATGAGCACCGCAACAAAACTTGTGGGTGATTTTTGGCTCCTCCTCATCCTTCGCGCACTCATTGCTACGTCACCGCTACGTTTTACACAACTTGTCGAGTTGCTCCCTGGCATCTCGCGTCGCACCCTCACCCTCAAGCTCAAACTCGCCGAAGAAGAGGGACTCATCACTCGTACAGAATTCCTTGTCCACCCACCGCGTGTAGAATACGCAATAACATCCTACGGCAAAAAGCTGAAGCCTGTACTCACCGCAATTAATACCTTTGCAAATGTGCCGAAATAGACAAACAACAGACCTCCATTCGCGGAGGTCTGTTGTTTTTATCTGCAGTGTTGCAGAACACCACTAGCTCTGCTAGTGGATGAATGCAACCAAAAAATTAGTGCCGCCGGCGGGCGGCGCATGCATGCAGTAAACTCCCCGGTACCGCACGGAGTGCTGCGGGGGATACCCAGCGCTCCGTGCGGGGAGTTTCATGCTACTTTGTTTGGTGGAGCTTCTCCGTTCAGGAAGGTAATAATATTTTCAGCGGCGAGGAGCGCCATGGCGTCGCGCGCTTCTTTGGTTGCTGAAGCTATGTGTGGCGTAAGCACAACATTCTCGAGTTCGGTAAGACCTTCGGTGAGCGCGGGTTCATACTCAAAGACGTCGAGTGCAGCACCTGCGATAGTATGAGCACGAAGCGCGGCAACAAGCGCCACCTCATCAATAACGGGCCCGCGCGAAGTGTTGATAAGGTATGCCGCTCTCTTCATAAGCGCAAGGCGCTCAGCACTGATAAGATGCTGCGTTGTTGGTAGGAGCGGGACGTGGATTGAGACAAAGTCGGCGCCGCGGAGCACATCATCCACCGACGCGGAGTACGTTGCGCCAATCGCGTCGAGTGGCACATTTTGTGCAATATCGTAGTAGGTAACCTTCATACCAAAGGCAAGCGCAATACGTGCGACTTCGCCACCGATACGCCCTGCGCCAAGGAGTCCAAGTGTCTTTCCTTTTAACTCCGCACCGACAAGAAGCTCGGGCTCCCAGCCAACATACTTCCCTGCGCGCGTGAAGCGGTCACTCTCGGGAATGCGGCGCGCTACGGCAAGGAGAAGCGCAAAGGTATGCTCTGCTACCGCCTGCGTAAGCACGCCCGGTGTATTTGTCACCGTCACGCCTCGTTCTTTCGCTGCAGTTAGATCAATATTATCAAACCCAACCGCATAGTTTGCAACTATTTTTGCGGTTGGCACCGCATCAAGCACGTCACCGTCAATGTGGTCAGTGAGGAGCGAGAGCACCGCATCATACGGCGCAGCATGCAAAGCAACTATAAGTTCTTCTTTGGTAAGAACGCCATCTTTTTTGCTCACGACAACGTCGTATGCTGCATCGCGCAATTTCGCAATGCCGGCCTCGGGAATGGCTCGTGTGACAAATATTTTCTTCATGCAGTAAGTATACCAGGGCGACACAAAAACACCGCGTGTGCGGTGCTTTTGTTAGTCCTCTCTTCGTGATGGACGGATATCATGCCTGATACCGTATACCGTAAGGATTCCATCTTCATCGGTGCCGGCAAGTATGACACTTTCGCCAACGTCATAGCGCACAAGCTGCTCGCACGCTGGTGGCACCGCCCATACTTCGATAGTATCGCCCGTGCGTTCGTCAACAATGCTGAGGATACACTCGGGTGCATCGAGCGTAAGGATGATACCGTGCGTGAACCCCTCGCCTACTGGCGGAGGTGCAGGACGTTCGTAAAGCTCCTCTCGCTCCATACGCTCATTCACTGGCCTATCGAGTACGTAGCCCGCGCTCCATGCAGCAAGAAGCAAGAACATAGCAAGGTAGAGGCGTGGCACTTTCCAAGCAATTTCAAAACGTTTTGCAATATGGATAAGCAGAAGGACAAAAAGGATATCGACAACTATAAGACTCCACGGAATGAGAAAAAGAAACAAGATGATGCCGCGCCAGCCAAAACCGAGGAGCGCCGATATTCCGGCCGAGCGGAGTGCGTGGAAGAGATAGACAAATACTAGAGCCGTAAGCAGAAAGATAGCGAGAACGAGAGTCACTAAAAGCACTGACTGAAGTATTTTTTTCCAGCGAGGTGCAGGCGTTAGTACCCCCGATGCAATATCGGTCATGAGTTTTTCCTTAAGGTGATCAAATTTATTTTTCATATATGTCGTGAGGTAACTGTTTCTGTAGTGCTGCTTTCGCCCGCTTCATACGTATCGCAACGGTACCCATCGGGATATGCAGCACGTCGCTGATGTCTTTATACGCGAAGTTGTGCTGATAATGGAGGAGAAGGATTTCGCGATATTTCTCATCGAGCCCCTCGAGACCAGCGTCTATAAGTTTTGCTATCTCTTTCCGCTGACGCTCGTCTTCATCGTGCGTGTCAAATGAGGGGAACGCCACGAGCGTATCCCATTCCACCGAGAGCCACGCACGTTTCTTCTGGCGCAACAGATTCACAAAGGCATTGTGCGCAATGCGATAAATCCATGATTGAAATTTGCGTGATGTGTCAAAGCTGTTGATGTTGAGGTAGGCACTCGTAAAGACGTCTTGTACCGCGTCTTCAATGGCGGTGCTGTCCGTGACAAATTTTCGCCCGTACCGCACAAGTTTGTCAGCGTAGCGATCCATAATATGTCCATACAAATACGTCTCGCCTGCGCAAACACGCTTGATTATTGTTTCGTCAGAAAGTGCATCAATATCCTGCATATCGTAGTGTTACTCTATAGTATTACTCAGTTCCCTGCAATTTCTTTCATATAAAAAGCGCGTTCAAGAACACGCTTTTTACTATTCAGCCTTCTTGCCAAAGAGCTTTCCGAAGAATGAGCCTACTTTGCCGAAGAAGCTTCGCTCCTTCCCTTTGTCATCAGCATTCTTGTCTGCAGGAGCAGCAGGAATGTCCGTCAAAATCATGGTTGCATCGATTGTCGTGTCCGTAATCTCTCCGCGAACAGCAATGCGATCACCTTCTGCAATATCTGAAAGTGTCTCGGTTGTTGTACGGTTCTTTACTTCTGCATCGGAAGCTGTAACGGTATAGGTTGTACCATTCATTGCTTTTACCGTAAGGGTGTCGCCATCCATATCAGTGACTTCACCAACGATGCCTCGTTTTCCTGGATCCATCATTTGTTTGGTAGACGAGGCAGGTCGTTCGCCGCCCATCATTACGGGACGTTCTGGCATGTCACCTGAAAGTTCAGTTACCACTGTTGCAACAACTGAGGTTGTGTCTTCATCGACATCTTCGTCGTCATCAATTCTGACGGCAACCTTTTCACCCACAGCAAGGTCGCTAATTGTTTGCGTGACTGGCGTTGGCCTCGTTCCGGTCGCCATAGTTCCATCAAACGTGATTTTTTCAAATGTCGCGCTTGATGCATCCACCGTGAGTGTTTTTGACTCATCCTCAGGGCCCTTGATGGTAAGCGTAAGCGTTGTACCACTGAGTGCGGTGATTTCGCCGATGATGCGATCCATAGGACGCCCCTCATCAGAACGTCCTCGTTCGCCTCCTTCTTGCTTTTCGAGACGCATCTCTTGTCCGCGCCCTTTGCCTTGTCCGTTATCCTGCCCTTCCTGTGCAGCTAGTGCGGTACCTGCGCTACCAAGTACCATGGTGCCTACGAGTGCTGGCAGGATGATATATTTTGCTTTGTTCATATAGTTATAGAAATTACGATTATCTTGATGGCAAGCTTCTCACGACTTGTCATATCTACTACTACTCGTGAGCAAGCAATTTATTTCACACGAGCGTGATACTGTGCGTCTAGGCCCGCCATCGGCGCGGTCACTATAAATGTCGTGATGGTCATAAGGAGAATGATGTTAGAAACCGGTGTGAGCGCAACGAGCGACGTAATGCCAAAATACGGGAGGATTGAAACGAGGAGTAGATTTATGAGCAGAATCGCACAAACACTTATGGTGAGCTGTGAAAGAATGATATGCGCCGCACCTTTTGCATTACGCAAATGATTCACCAAAACGATTATCACACTGATAAAAGAAAAAAATATGGCAAATCGCGCAATCGGATAGAGCCATCCGTCCCAGGTATTTTGATAGCCGTAACCAATCATATCAAGCTGCGTCGCAATTGCGTTTGGCAAAAATGCAAGCAGCGCAATAGCAAATGCGAAAGACGCAACCGCAAGGTGACGCATCTGAAGTTTTGTCTCCTTCGGGAAATGCGCGAGATAGAGATACAAAAACCCAAGCATGCCAATACCGAAATGGTAGCGCAGCGCAAGCCACATGATGTCTGGCGCAAGAATAGAACCTACAACAGATCCCGCCCACAAGGCTGAATAGAACACCACAGCAAGCAGCATCCATGCGTTCACTATTTTGGAGCAGCGCGCAAGAATGAAGGTGATAAGTGAGAAGTGCACCAGCAGTGTCACCGAAAGCGCCGTAAGTACCATGAATCGAATGAGTTCAATTGTCATGCCTGTGAGTATACAACAATGTAGATAACATAAAAAGAGTACCGAGTACTCTTTTTATATAGCTACCACTTACGAACCATGAGGAACTTCTCTTCCCGAAGTTCTTCGGGAAGGTTTTGATATATTGTTTCGGTCAAGAACGGCATGAATGGATGGAGCATCGTGAGGGTCTTCAAAAGCACCTGCATGAGCGCGACTGCCCGCGCTTCGCGAGCACCTGCATCCTCACCATGGAGCACCTCTTTCGACTCTTCGAGAATTTGATCGGCGAGTTCGTGCCACACATAGTGATAAAACTTTTCTGCGGCGAGATGGAGTTCGAATGCCTCCATGTGTGCCGTAATTTCTGCATGCGTCGCATCAAGTTGTGCAAGGATTTCAGTATCGCGCGGATGCTGTGCTACCGCCGCTCGTTTTGCGTAGAGGCTCACGTCGGTATTCATGAGAATCATGCGGGTGATATTCCACATCTTGTTTGCAAAATGCTTGTAGCCTTTTATTTTCTGTTCAGAAAGGTTGAGGTCATTGCCAGGTGCGGCACCAAGGATAAGCCCCATACGGAGCGCGTCGGCGCCATACTTCTCAATAAGGTCAAGTGGATTCACAATGTTGCCAAGTGACTTTGACATCTTTCTTCCCTTCTCGTCACGAACGAGCCCGTGAAGATACACATTTTTGAATGGCACCTGCCCGAGGAGGAATGTCGACATAAGCACCATGCGTGCCACCCAGAAAAAGAGAATGTCGTAGCCTGTTTCGAGTACGGCGGTTGGGTGATAGTTTTTAAGGTCAGCTGTTTGTTCTGGCCAGCCGAGTGTTGAGAAGGTCCAAAGCCCCGAAGAAAACCACGTGTCGAGTGTGTCGGATTCTTGCGTCCAGCCTTCGCCTTCTGGCGCGGCAGTTCCTACAAAAATTTCATCTCCTTTGTACCACACCGGAATGCGATGCCCGTACCAAATCTGACGTGAAATGCACCAGTCCCGAAGATTGTTAATCCAGTGATAGTAAATCTTATCGAAACGATCCGGTGCAATGGTAACATCACCGAATTGTACCGCAGCCTTCATCAGTGACTTCAAGGTAACTTCAGAACCCGACGGCACGCCTGATATTTCTGAGTGTTCAATGATAAACGGTTTTTCAACACCGATAAACCACTGTGCTTTGATTTGCGGCTCTATTGTGCCGCCGCCTCGACTGTTAAGTGCGAGATTATGCACGTATGCTTCGTCCACTTTTTCCACAAGCCCCTTTGCGGCAAGCTTTTCAATAAGTGCCGCGCGCGCTTTCTTGATGTGCTGCCCCGCGAATTCGCCGGCAATAGGGAGAAGGATGCCGCGCTCATCGATTATTTGCTCACGAGAAAGTCCGTGCCGTTCGGCAATTTCAAAGTCAACCGCAGAATGCCATGGGGTGATTGTCATGACGCCAGTACCAAATTCTGGATCAATTGCTTCATCCTTGATGATAGTTGCTTCGACTTCCCCATTGATCCACTCGACAGTTATTTTTTGTCCGTGTGTATACTCCGCATACCGAGCATCATCTGGATGCATCACCACATACTTATCGCCGAATTTTGTTTCCGGGCGAGACGTACCAATGGTAAACGGTCCGTATTTGAGATAATAAAACTTCGTCGTTTCTTCTTTATACTCAATCTCATCATCAGACACCGTTGTTTGCAGGTTTGGATCCCAGTTCACGATGCGACTACCGCGGTAAATAAGTCCTTTCTCGTACATGCGCACAAAGGCTTCTGTGACAGCTTTGTTGCGCGCTTCGTCCATCGTGAATGCATAGCGCGACCAATCGAGCGAGGAGCCCATTTTTCTTGTTTGTCCGAGAATAGTTGCTTCACTTTCTTTTGCAAAGGCATCGATACGTACCAAAAGCTCTTCACGACCAATATCGTGACGTGTTTTCTTTTCTGCTTTATAGATTATTTCTTCAACCTTTGATTGTGTCGCAAGCGCTGCAGAGTCGGTGCCAGGAATCCATAGCGTTCTGTGACCGCGCATGCGATGGTACCGCACGAGAATGTCTTGAATGGCGAGCATGGAAGCATGCCCCACATGGAGGGTACCTGTGACGTTTGGCGGTGGGAGCACAATAGAGAACGTCTCCGCATCAGGCGCAGCAATACCTTCTGCAATACAAGTATCAGGACTAAAAAGCGCCGAAGCTTCCCACTCCTTATATCGCGTATCTTCGTGCTCCAAGTGATTATACGCCGATGAAAAAATCTCCGGCGCGCTCCCCTTCAGTTGTCCTTCATTCATATTCGTACAGCATACTGGCGCAGCGTAAATTGTCAAAAAAAATACACTAAGATTATTAGTGTATCCTCCTCATAAAGTACCGAGAGCCGGCTGTCAGAGTCGAACTGATCTGCTATGTTTGCTCCAGCAAACATATTTGTGAAGTGTCGACGGAGGTCGACATCCTTAGCAGTGAGACCGACCTGGTCCGCGAAGCGGTCGGGCTCTTCATACCTATTGGTTTAGGGTAAAAAATAGGCAGGCACAAAAAAACATAGTGCATTTGGAGCCGGCTGTCAGAGTCGAACTGACGACCTATGGGTTACAAAACCATTGCTCTACCAACTGAGCTAAGCCGGCTCCAAATGCACTATGTTTCATCCTGTGTCGCAATCGGGCTCAGAATTTACAATACTGTTTTTATTAGATCGCCATAATCTCTACACGAGCGTACTTCTGGCGATGACCCTGCTTGCGGTCACGGTTACTCTTCTGCTGGTAACGAACGATAGTAATCTTCGGACCTGCTGCGAGACCAACATACTTTGCAGAAACCTTTGCGCCTGCGAGGTACGGGGTACCGATCTTAGTGTCGCCATTGTTTTCTGTAAGGAGAACCTTATCGAAGACAACATCAGCGCCTTCTTCGAGTTCGCCGAGGAGTTCAACATCAAGAACATCGCCAACCGCGACCTTGTACTGCTTGCCGCCGGTTTCGATGACCGCGAATGACTGTACTTCTTTTTCCATAGTGACGCTACTATACAAGAAATTCTAAAAAACGCAACTTTTTGAGGGATTCCCGCTTTCCCTTAGTTTACAGGAAAAAAGTACGCTCGCTCTGGGCTACATAAGGGCGACAAGTCCTGCGGCCGCAAGCAGCACACAAACCGTGTACAGTAAGGCTCGACGCGTATTAAAGTAGTACAATGCTGGCAAATACTCGCGCATATCGAGCGCGTTGAGATACCCAATAATAAAGAATACTCCAAGGACCCCACCTGACATATGGAGCGCAGAATCCAATAGTTCTGGCATTTCAAAGAAAAGTTCACCAATCGCATCGATAATCAAGACGGCACCCCACAGAAGCGAGAGCACTCGTAAGTGAGCATGAATAAATGTTGGCCATACATACACCAGCATGTACGCAAGCATCAAGAAGATTGGTAGTTTTATTGAGATGAAGAAAACTTCATGGTATGCATTCGGCACAAAGTATCCCCCGATAAGCCCGAGCACAACGAGAAATGAGGAGCCGAGAATGAGCCAATATATCTGCGTGCGTCCACCTTGCATCTCTGCGTACAAAAGGAACTCAATCGCAAAATAAGCAAGGAGCACAATACCATTAATGTGTGACATGAAATCAGGCACAAAAAGAAATGAGCCTCCAAAGGCATAGCTTGCAACGAATGCAAACGGCACACTCAGAAGCCACAGCAGGATACCGCGGGCGATGCTTTTTTTGCGTCGCATCTCCAGCACAGCAAACCATACTGCCATGATAGCAAGAAGATATGAGCCTGCGGTAAGAAGTAACATTGAAAGTGACATAGTGTTGCAGGAGACGTCCCGCGTCTCTATGTTTTAGTGTAGCACATATCTTGAAAACACCTCAAGCACAGCCAGCTGATGTATGCAATCCGCAAACCCGTGGTATGCTTATCGTAGTATTCTTAGAAACTAATAGAGATATATGATACATGTTCATACACGCACGTGGGACGAATCACTTGGATGGTCACAGCCCTCACAAAAGCTACCCAAAGCACCACAGCTCGTGTTCATTTTTGGCGATACCGCCATCATTGAAACAAAGAATGTGTACGCACAGGTGCGCACGCTCTATCCGCAATCACACATTCTCATTGCAACAAATGCGGGGACAATCCTCGGGAAGGATCTGCTCGACAGCACACTCTCACTCGCGGCACTCTATTTTGAGAAAACACGCATCTGGTACGCAGAGACAACCATAGACGACATTCACAGGAGTCGCGATGTAGGTGCGCGCCTTGCTGAATTTTTGCCAACCACCGACCTTCGTCACGCCTTTGTCGTAAGTGACGGCGTCGGCGTGAACGGCTCACAACTTGTTGAGGGCATTAACGCAACAATACCCAATACCATTGCGGTTACCGGAGCGCTCGCGGCGGACGGTTTCCGCTCGGAACGAACATACGTCGGACTCAATGCAAAACCAAAACGCAACACGGTTGGACTCATTGGCTTTTACGGCAAACACATCCATATCGCCTATTCATCGCAGACCGGCTGGCATGCGACGAGCAAAAAATACACCATTACCCGCTCGGACGGCAATGTACTCTACGAACTCGACAACCGCCCTGCCGTAGAGGTCTTCACCGAGATTATGGGTGAGGAGCTTGCCGCGCACTTGCCAACCTCCGGCGGAGCCTTCCCGCTTGAACTACAGCTCAAAGATGGCAGCAAAGTTATTCGCACGGTTATTGGATACGACAAAGAGCATCAAAGTCTCACTTTTGCCGGCGATATTCCTTCTGGTACCGATGCCTACATTATGAATACCACTAATGAACTTCTCGCCGAACATGCTGGCCGCGCCGCAAACAAGGCAATGGAAAAGCTTGGTATGCAGCCTCAATTTGCGCTCCCGGTAAGTTGCTATGGACGCAAGGCGTTTATGAAGGAAAATACTCATCTCGAGGTAGAAGCACTCGCAAAAGAACTTGGCACAACACCAACATTTGGCTTCTACACCAACGGCGAACTCGCGCCAACGGAGGACAGTGGTGTCAATTGCAAGTGGCACAACCAAACAATGACCATCACCCTTTTTGCTGAGGACTAACACTCGTAGCACCACACATGAGATAAAGGTTGTACCTTTTCTTAAAAAATGATATCGTGTCAACACGTTCGTTTCTGGTGCTGCCAGATCGTCTAAAGGTAGGACTGCGGGTTTTGGTTCCGCCTATCTAGGTTCGATTCCTAGTCTGGCAGCAATGGATGCGAGCGTATGGAAAAGTGGCTGAGTGGTTGAAGGCACTTGACTCGAAATCAAGCATACTCTAACGGGTATCGAGGGTTCAAATCCCTCCTTTTCCGCTCAATGTAAAAACAGGTCTCCGTGAGTGGAGACCTGTTTTTGTTATACTGCCTGGTTAGCTTCACGCGGATTTAACTATGTAGTAATCAAAAGCAATCAATGTAACTTTTGTCATCCTGGAAGGATCCAGGCGCTAGAGCACGACGCTTATGGTCTGACTACTTCTTCCGCTTAAGAACATGTTTTGGATCAGGAAGCGGTTTGCCTTCGCGCCAGGCGTTGATGTTGGCGGTATGTCCTGAAAGGAGAATTTCGGGAACGGGATAGTGTTTCTTTTTATACACAAGGTCAACAGGCTTTGTGTACGTGATGCCGCTGGTTGCTCGGTCGTCTTCGAGAGAGTCGATGTCTCCAAGAACGCCAGGGATGTGGCGTGCGACCGCGTCGATAATCGTGAGCGCAGGAAGTTCTCCGCCCGTGAGGACATAGTCGCCGACAGACACCTCTTCTGCACCAAGAATTTCTTTGACACGCGCATCAATTCCTTCATAGCGTCCGGCGATAAGCACAAGATTATCGGTGCTTGCGGCAAGCTCTTTCGCCATCGCTTGGTCGAACTTCCGCCCACGCGGCGACATCATAAGCACGCGAGTATTCTTCTTTGCGCGAGGCATTGCCACTTTATATGCGGAAAGTATGGGCTGAGCTGCCATTACCATACCTGGACCGCCTCCAAACGGCTTATCGTCAACCTTACTGTGTCGCTCTGTCGAATAATCGCGTGGATTATAGTAATTCACCGAAAGCTGCACCCCTTTCTGCTTCGCCCCCTTCCCCTTCTCTGCAACCTGCGCACGCCCAAGCACACTCGCATCAGTATACGCCTTGCAAGCTTCAGGAAAGAGTGTGATAACGTGGATATTCATACGCAAACTATACTCGAAAACCCCTGTCCTGCAAGGACTGGAAACAAAACTTGTGTTTTTTGTTTGTATCCGCTAAAGTACGCATATGTTCTTTCCACATAGAAGAGAGGTTTGTCATGCAGAATATTCTGATGTTACTCCCCCAACCAAGGGCTCCGAAGCGCACCCTTTTCGAGGAGGTGCCAGAACTTAATACAATCTGGACACCTGAGCTGTCGGCCACGGCAGCACTGCACACAAAAAGCTGGGAAGATCACGACAGCAGAACGGAATCAGGAGAAGTGCTTGTCGCATATGTGAACGGGCAGCCTGTCGGTGTTACCGGCTGGTACCTCATGGGGGATAACGAAGCAGGACTTCGTTGGCATGGGGTACTTCCACCCCACAGAAGGAAGGGTTATTCTCGAATAATGATCGAGCTTGCCTGCAAGAGACTACCCTCCTCTATCCGCAAAGTGTACGAATGTACACGGAATCCAAAAAGCATCGCTGCCTTTCGCGCTTGTGGCTTTGAGGTCTTGACCGACCCCGAGATCATGGCGCAAGCCAGGCAGCATGCCGAGTACGATCTCGAAGGAACGGGGCAAGTTCTCTGCAAAAGACTTTACTGAACATTACAGTCAGTAAGTATTCACAACACCCGGAACATGACCTCAGGCTCGTGTTCCGGTATTTTTTTGCCCAAAAAACTCTCCGGGGAGAGTTTTGCATTTTACAAATCGAGGCTTGCGAGTTTTGCGTTTGACTGGATGAATGACTTTCTTGAGCTAACGTCGGTACCCATGAGGATATCGAAGAGTTTGTCGGCTTCGATGGCGTCGTCGATAGTTACTTGCTTCAAGATACGGTTTTCCGGGTCCATGGTGGTTTCCCAGAGCTGTTCGGGGTTCATTTCACCGAGACCCTTGTAGCGCTGGACCTTGAACTTGCCAACCTTCTTTGTTTCTTCTTCAGCACCTTCTTCGCCCTCGACTTCTTCCTGCGTATCGGTTGGCTCGTCGCCCATGATGGCGAATTTTTCTTCGTCGGTGTAGGCGTACCAGCGCTCCTTTCCCTTCTCTATTTTATAGAGTGGCGGCTGCGCAATGTAGATGAAGCCACCGTCGACGATTGGGCGGAAGTGACGATAGAAGAGCGTCAGGAGAAGTGTACGAATGTGTGCACCGTCGACGTCGGCGTCGGTTGCAATGATTACCTTATGATAGCGAAGCTTGTCGATATTGAAGACGTCGCCAATGGCGGTATTGAGCGCAAGGACGATGTTCTTAATCTGCTCAGAGGCGAGCATTTTATCGATACGCGCACGTTCAACGTTGAGAATCTTTCCACGAAGCGGCAAGATTGCCTGTGTGCGGCGGTCGCGCCCCATTTTTGCGGAACCTCCCGCAGAGTCTCCCTCCACAATGAAGAGTTCGGATTCTGCGGCGCTTTTTGTCTGACAGTCGGCAAGCTTACCCGGAAGCGCTGAGCCTTCGAAGGCTGATTTACGAATGATGGAATCCTTTGCTGCCTTTGCCGCTTTACGCGCACGGACGGCAATGGTTACCTTGTTAATCATGTTCTTGGCGTCGTCGGGATTTTCCTCAAGATACATGGCAAATGCTTCAGAGAAGACTGATTCCGTCGCACCACGCGCCTCTACAGAGCCGAGCTTGCCCTTTGTCTGTCCTTCGAACTGAATCTCAGGCATCTTGATAGAGACAACTGCCGTGATGCCTTCGAGCACGTCTTCACCCGTAAATGCTTCATCCTTTTCTTTGAGGAAATTGTTGGCACGTGCGTAGGTGTTGAGCGTACGCGTGAGTGCTGTTTTGAAGCCCGTGATATGTGTTCCTTGGTCGGGGTTGTAGATGTTGTTTGCAAATGCGGTGACGCGTGAAGAAATATCATCGACATACTGCACGGCGATTTCGACAGAATGCACGTTTGGCGCAACATCGAACTTTTCGACGTAGAAAATATTCTTGTGGACCTTTTCGAGATATTGATTCGTAAAGGTGACAAGTGAACGGAGCCCGCCTTCAAAGAAGAAGGTCTGCGTCGGTGCTTCGGGCGCTTGATCGCCGATATACTGCGCGCCCTTGAACTCAAGCTTCTTCATTTGCTTGTCATCGAATTCACGCGCGTCGATAACCGTCACGCGAAGCGCCTTCACGAGGTACGCTTGCTGACGGAGACGATTAACGATGGTCTTCCAGTCATACTTAATTTCAGGGAAAATAGTTGGGTCGGCTTGGAAGGTGATTGCCGTTCCGCGCAGGTCGGACTTCCCTACTTTCTTAACATCGTATTTTGGCTTGCCGATGCTGTATTCTTGCATGTAGTAGCCACCATCACGATGTACTTCAGCAATCATGTGCGTTGAAAGCGCGTTTACTACCGACGAACCCACACCGTGCAGACCGCCAGAAACCTTGTAGCCAGATTCGTCACCACCAAATTTACCTCCTGCGTGGAGCACGGTAAGAATCGTTTCGAGCGCAGAAACACCCGACTGCTTATGCTTGTCCACAGGAATACCACGGCCGTTGTCGACGATGCGAATGTAGTTGTCAGGAAGGAGCATGACCTCAATACGGTCCGCAAAACCACCCATGGCTTCGTCGCGTGAGTTGTCGAAGATTTCCCAAATGAGGTGGTGCAGCCCGTCGATGCCGGTACCGCCAATGTACATACCCGGACGCTTACGGACCGGATCAAGTCCTTCAAGGACACTGATTGATGATGCGTCGTAGGTGCTTTCTTTTTTTGCTGCCATAATTGTCCCTAGTATAGCAAAAAAACGTCACCGGCGCGACGTTTTGTATGCTTGACGGTTACGGTATTTGCTGTGCAAAAAGTGCTTCTGCCTCGGCAACAGCCGCGGCGATTATCTTCTCGGGAATTTTATATTCGGGAAGCGAGGTACGTTTCTCGATAAGGTCTTTGCAGAGCACGATACCGCGCTGCATGAGCAGTATTTTGTGGTGTTCGGAAAGCGATGCGAGGATGGTAATAGGGTACATCTGGTACTTTTCAACAAGCGCTTCGAGTGAAGCATCGCCTCGCGGGAAACCCCAACTGTGGAGCTCTATACCTTTGCAGAGCGAATACTCAAGCATGGCTTGCGTAAATTTAGTATTGGTGATGATTTTGAGGGTATTGATGCCACAGATGTCTTCGGCACAGACTTTACTGTCGAGCACATCGAGGAACCGCGCATAGGAATAGAGTGCTGTTTGCAGGTCGCTTTTATAACCCGGGTCTTTGTGAAATTTCACTTCGCCGATAAAGACCTTGTCGCCTCGCCGTCCCACAACGTCGATTTCATGGAGCGCACATGCTCCTTGCAGATTTTGACGCACTAGGGTTTCGTAGCCTTCGTACTGAAAAAGGCGTGCGATATAGTCTTCAAACGGGAAGCCTGTTGGTCCGAGTTCTTGAATAGCGGCACGAAGCGTATAGCGCGTTGCAATTGGCCCACCGAGATGTTTCAAAATATCAAAGGCGCTCGCATAAATCTCACGTGTCGTAACGCCTGGTGTAAGTCTTTCTTCAACCTTTGCGAGCACTGATGCAACATCACCGTTGCGCGCACCCGCACGCCGAAGTGAACGCTCGAGCTTCGTAGGGTCAAACTGCTGCGTTGTTCCGTCCGCTTTCGTAATAAGCATGCCCGCAGTATACCTCAGCTCGCAAAAAAGCCCGCTTCCAGCAGGCTTTTAGTCTTGTCCCGGGGGGGGGGCAGAATCGGGGTCAAGTTGCATCGGTATCTTTGTTCCCGTTGATCCAAAGAGTACCGTGCACTTCCTCCCCGAACTCGCCTGTCGTGCTCGCTTCGCTGTGCGCGACATGGCTCCGTTTTTGACCTAATTTTTAAGGAGCGATAGCGACTATAAAAATGGAAATGCCCCGGTGGTGCGATTCTGCACAGAATGCACGAAGGTGCATTCTTCCCTGCGGGACAGCGGCAGTAAAAAAACGAGCAGAGCTCGCTTTTTTACTGGCTGTCCCGGGGGGCAGAATCGAACTGCCGACCTTAGGTTTATGAGTCCTACGCTCTAACCGACTGAGCTACCCCGGGGGACGATGTCGCGCCACGATACCATATTTGCCCTAAAACGCAAAGTGTGTCGTAGCCGAAAGCTGCTGCTGTCCGCGAGTGACCACATAGTATCGTGCATAGCCAGTGCCTGTTGACACAGAGAGGCGTCGCGATATGAAGAAACGACCGCCGGCGCACGGACCTTCGTAATACTCGTGCGTCTGCATTTTCTCCCACATAGCAGAAGAAACTTCCGCAGGCGCACCCCCAGCAGCTCCTCGGGCTGCTTCAAGCACAACTCTTCCCTCCTCATTCACAAGGAACACCTGCTCGTCTTCATGAGACCGTGCCGTAAGTGCTGCGAGCGCGGTGTCAAATGATGCCTGTGCGACGTAGTAGCCACCTTCCGCACGTGGAAAGCGCGCAACACTCGACCAGCTTGTATCGTTTGCTTGTACGAGCCCTTCTTGCTGCGGTATTGCAAAGAGCGTACCTGGCGTGACGCTCCATCCAAGCGCCTTGCGCATACTGAGTACAACGCCATTTGTTTCGTCGACAATATGGAATGCACTGAGCGCATCATGAGCCTGCACCGCTTCAAGAACAGCAGCATCATCGCCATATGCAACAACCTTTCTGAGCGTCGCGTAGGCATCTTCAACCTCGCGGGCATGCGTAATGAATGCTGCGGTGTCCGTTGTGGTGCGAAGTCCGAGCGAGCTTGTGTATACCGCACCCCGCTGCGCCTCTACATTAAGGCGCTCGGTAATAAGAAGTCCTGCAGACGGAAGGACTGCTCCCGCAATAAGGAATACGGCTGCGCGGGAAGTCACGGTAACGATGCGTTCGTGCGAGACCTGTCCTCGATGATGCATGAGGAAATACGCTACCCAGCCGATACCAATAACCGCCATAAATCCAATGATAAGAAATGGTACGATGTCGCCCTTTGCCTCCTCAACCGTGAATGACTGTTCGAACGTGTCGACAACATCCTCGTGATACTGTGTGGTGAGATGTAAGGTATACGTGCCGCTCGTGAGCTTCGACATATCTACAAAACGTCGAGGATAGACAAGCTCCGTCTCAACAACGAGTGTTTCGGTTTTTGAACGATAGACTTCGGCGCCATAGGCATCAAGCACCGTCCAAGTAAGCGCGACGGGTGTTGGCACGCGACCAAAACTTATAAATTCCGCGCGTGCAGCAAGTTGATCTGCAGGAGTAATGTGCGGCACGTCAATCGTGAGCCTGATGTCGAAAAGTTCTTCGGGGAGCGGTGTCTCAAAAGTCTCCTGCGTACTTGTGCTTGTTATTTCTTGCGCTCCTTCGAGAGATTCTTGTGCAAACACAGGTGCGACCGCCATAAAAACAACAGCTAGTACCGCCATCAAGGTATGAAGCATAGTTCTGTGGGTCATTCGCACCATCTGCATAATAATAATATAGAGACCCTCAGTATACCACCCTTTCCAAAAAAACAGCATGCCCATTCCGACAATCATTTTTTTCAAATCCGTAGTACACTGTGCGCATGTACGATATAGTGATTACCGAATGGGAGGCAATTGGGAGACTCCTCATTGCGCTAGGCCTTGGCCTCGCGATTGGCATAGAGCGCACCCAGGCAGGTGGACAAGCAGGCCTTCGCACGTACGGACTCGTTGCGCTTGGTTCCGCCTCCTTTGTGGTGATATCTACCCTAGTTACCCAGCAGTATAGTGGCGCTACAAATTTTGACCCCCTTCGTGTTGCGGCGCAAATTGTGGTTGGTGTTGGTTTTCTTGGCGCGGGGGTTATGTATACCAATCGCGAAGGAACGCACGGCCTCACGACCGCCGCAGGCATGTGGGTTGCTGCAGCTATTGGCATGGCGGTTGGCTTCGGCTTCTATAGTGCAGCTATTGCAACAACACTGCTTGTTATCTTCACGTTTGGTACACTCCAAAGAGTCGAGGATCGTTATCTGAGATATAAAAAAGACAACTAATCTATGCGCATCATTTTCTTCGACACAGAAACAACCGGCAATACCGAAAACGACCGCCTGTGTCAACTTGGCGTAAAAGACCGCGGCGTCGCGGCGCCTGTTGTGAACGAGCTCTATAAACCACCGCTTCCTATCACCTTTGAGGCAATGGCAGTGCATCACATCACCGAAAAAATGGTTGCTGACAAACCTGCGTTTGCAGAGTCGCCAGGCTACGGCGCCATAAAGGAGTTCTTCGAATCAGAGGACACCATTTGTGTTGCTCATAATATCGCCTTTGATGCTGCCGTCCTCCAGCGTGAAGGCATTGTGCCGCGCAACATGCTCTGCACGCTCAAAGTGGCGCGTGCACTCGACGAAGCTGGTATCTTTTCAAATTACAAACTCCAATATCTTCGCTATAGGCTTGGTATTGAGATTGATGATGCCACCGCACACGACGCATGGGGCGACGTACTTGTCCTCGAACAGCTCTTTGAGCGACTTTTTGCAAAGTATCTTGCAAATGCAGGAGGCGATGAAGCTACAGCACTTGCCGCCATGCAGGAAATTACCCGCCTCCCTTCTCTTCTGAAAACCATAACCTTCGGGAAGCATGCAGGCAAGAAAGTCACCGACGTCGCAAAGGAAGACGCCTCGTATCTTAAGTGGCTTCTTAACGAAAAGCAGAAAGCACCCCAAGGAGAAGAAGACTGGATCTACACCCTTGAGCAAGCGCTGAGGGTATGATACACTCACAGTACATTGTAAAGTAATAACATCATATGTCACAAGTTAAAATCTATTCGACACCAACCTGTCACTTCTGCCACATGGCAAAGGATTTCTTCACGGAGAACAAGGTTGAGTACACCGACTACAACGTCGCCGAAGACCTTGAAAAGCGTCAGGAAATGCGCGAAATCACCGGTCAGATGGGTGTTCCCGTCATTATGATTGGCGAGAACGTTATCATCGGCTTCGATGAACCAAAGATCCGCGAACTCCTCGCACTCGCATAAGTGAAAATCACCCCTCCATTAATGGAGGGGTGATTTTAGTTATTTTGAAGACGTTGACGTTGCACTGCTTGTGTACGTGATGGTCACCTCCTGTGCGGGCGCAAGAGAAAAGTTGAGTGAGTCTACTTGTTCGCTTCCTTTCAAAAGTGTATAGGTATACCCTTCGCGCTCGAGTGACTCGCCCCATACGGCAAAGAAGTCAGCAAAGGTAAGCTGTGCGGCGCGACCTTCATCATAGAATTCCGCGTACACAACGCCGCCTGCTTCGTGGGTGTGCAGCTCGGTCACGCACGCCATCGTATTACCAATGTTGTGCGGCACTGTTTCAGGAACACCGTCAACCATGATGGTAAGCTGCATCTTCCACACAATCTCAAGGTCACGATGTCCGCGCGGCAAACAAAGCACATTTGTGTCGGCGTAGAAGGTTTCAGGAAACGATGGTTTGGTAAACGCCATCGCGGCAATCACGGGCGTAGCAAGAATACCGACGCCGAGTACGCTGTAGAATATTTTTTTCATATAGGGTGATCGTTTAATGTGCGCAGTATACCATTTACTTCACAACTGTTCCAACCCACTCTTTTTTAGCGGTACCTGCAGGCACTTCAAGCACCTTTGCTGCGGGAAGCGCTGGCTGAAATTTATCGGGGTATGTTTCGGGAGCTACCGCATAGGTAATTTCAGTTATGGTACCTGATGCATTTATCCACACAATATCAATCGGGAAATGCATGTCTTTCATCCAGAACGCATGGCGATATTCTATCGGCATCAAAAAGAGCATGCCATCTGCGCCGATTTCACTTCTTCCGCTAAGCCCTAAGACGATTTCTTCCTCGGTATCTGCGATGTCGACACACAACGGTTCGTCATTGACACGAATAGTCTGACAATCTTTTTTTGACGACGCATACAGCCCCCATGCAAGAAGCCCGAAACAAGTGACGCCAAGCACGCCCTTAAGCGTCGGTATGTTTAAAAACGAAGCCATTGCGTGTGATTTTCTAAGAATGCACCGAGCGGCTCGGGAAGCGGCGCAAGGCAACTGTCATACCGATAGGTGGTCTCGCCAATACGAACCATGAGGCGCACGGCACTCTCTCCTGCTGCAGGTGTGCAGGTTTCGAGCGTACTTGCTCGAAATGACGTTGCCTGTAACGCCTCGACGAGCGCTTGCTGTGCGCTTGCGGTAAGCGTGCCGTCACGCCGTTCAAGCTGCGCACCGTCGCGAAGCACGATCCGCGTTGCAGAGCCATCACGCGCAACATGATATGAGATGCAGCCTGTCGCTCGACATGCGCCGTAGGTATCGTAGATGATATCGTACCCGCTCGAAACATCGTTCGCGGGAAGTGACGGCAACGTATCGCGCGTATGTAGGAATACGTTAAAACCCGCCGCAAATCCGACAATGAAGGTGCTTAGAAAAACGAACGCGAGTGCTCGTGACATGTCACTATCTTATCACACAACATAAAAAACACCGCGCGAGGCGGTGTTTATATTTTAGAAGTCTCCCCCTTGAAGAATATCAAGACGTGTACCAATTTCGTAAAGATTCTGGTTGTCACCCCCGTCGGTCTCATGCTTGTTGTCAATATTGGTATACATTTCACTCTCAAGTGTTGCATTGATTTCAAATGAGAGTGGTCCACGGCGACAAGCGTAGCGATAGACGTGGTCTGTAACTTTTACATCACTCAAACTTTCAATCGTATTAACTGGGTCAAGTGGTAAGTTTGAAAGAGGTGAACTTCCCGAGAGACTTGTGCCGAGGTCAACAGGAATCCATCCCGTACCATCGATTCGTGAAGGACTGCTTGATGTTTCCGGAGAAATATTGCTGTTACCATCGAGCTCGCCGTCACTTATTGTACCTACATAACTATAGAAAACTCTACCATTTGACGTCCAGTTACCACTGTCGTTCTTACAGAAAATGTTCTTATCAGCAATATTGCTTCCGTCATTTCCGTCAAGGACGGGATCCACAACAGAGGTAAGGTACAACGCAATCGCCGTGCGTGTCGAGGCGAGGTCAGAGAGGCGCTGCACGTCGCGAGCGCGACGCAAGATTTCAACAGGGTTGATAATGATTATGATAATAGTTGCAAGAATCGCAATAATTGCAATGACAATGAGCAGTTCAAGGAGGGTGAAGCCTTTTGTTTTTGTAGTTGATGTATGCATACGCTAAAGTATACCCCCGCACGACAAAACGCACCTGTGGATATCTCTCTGCACAAGCCGCCAAGTAGAACCTACTAATTCTTTCAAAATGGAGTGAAGTTGTGCAGGGTAGAAGAAGCGAGCGAAGGAGCCGTGCCTAAGCACGGTGAGGAGTAAGTGCCTGAACCCTGTGCAAATTCGCCCATTTTGGAAGAATTAGAGTGCGGGGAGGTAGAGCATCGGGTCAAGATACGCACTCGTCGGCGCCGTCGGTCGCGGCACGCTCGCACAGGCGGTTGCACCAAACGTCTTTACCTCAACCGCATCACGTGCGTACACCGTGAAGTGAAGATGCGGCCCTGTCGAATAGCCGGTATTGCCAACATAGCCGATAACACTACCACGCGTGACAGTCTGCCCTGCCGAAACCGCCTGCACATCCTGGTGCGCATAGAGCGTCGAGAGTCCATTGTTATGATCAACAAGCGTCCACTTGCCCCACGCCCAGCAGCCTTTTGCCGTGTCGGTATTCCCTGTTGCACGCACGACACCGTCAGCCGGCGCAAGAATCTTCGTGCCGCGTGCTGCACCGATATCGACACCTGGGTGGTATGCCCTACCCGCGTAGACCGATGCGTTTTGCTTCGCAAACTCAGTCCCCCCAAAATACTGCGTGATGATAGGCTTTGCAATTGGCCACGAGAAAACGGCAGTACCCGCAACAGGAATTGAGGACGGATCGAGAATATACTGCAGCTTCGATTCATACTCGCGCATTTCTGCTTCCATCTTTGCCCTTGCGTCCTGCTTTTCTTTCAAAAGTTTTTGATATTCTGATTCTTTGTTTTGTGTTTGCTTCAAGAGTGTTGATTTTTCTTGGGTCGTATTCGTGAGCACTTGCTGCTGGTCTTTATATTCATCGCTCAGCGCAAGGAGGCTTGTACGCTTCTCTTCTGCATCGCCTCGCTTTGATTCAAGGTCGCTCCGCGCATCAGAGAGCATCAAGGCGGCTTGCTGCATATCTTCGCGCACGATTAAGAGATCATCGAGTACGCGCCAAAAATCGCCGAGCGTATCGTTTTGCAAGAATGCAATGACTGGCGAGACATTATCGTGCTCGTTAAGGCGACGAATAACTTCGGCGATGGCATACTCTTGCGTCGCTATTTCCTGCTCTTTGGTATAAATGCTTTCGGAAAGCTCCGTTATCTCGAGGTCCGTAACGCGAATACGCTTCTCGGTATAGGAAATATCCGCAAGCACTTTCTTTCGTTCGGTCTCGAGCTTCTTGATGGTGTTTTGGAGCGTTGACTTTGCGGAGCCTACGGTACTGAGTTCCTTCTTGAGGGCGTTTATCTGCGCATCAATAGCACCGAGTTCATTCTGTCCGGCGGTGATTTGTGCACGCAGTTCTTCCGCGGTTTCTGCATGCACCGAAACACCAAAGCTTGCGGCAACAACAATACCAAGCAGCAGTGAACCAATCCATTTCATGTCCTGAAGTATACCAAAGATCCTGCGGAACGCACAGCCATTTTTCTGAAATCTATCGTATAGTATCTTGATGCGACGGACGCTCATTGTTTTACTTGCTCTCTTTGGCGGCGCGACACTCATTGCCTTCCTCGTGCTCCTCTTGCGTGCGCCAGAATCGCGGTTTGTACTCTCACGATTTAATCCAACACTCTCCGAACCTGTTCCTCTGCCACTACCAAGCTCGGAACCCCTCACCCCTGGAACCTTCTTGCTCGGGCGCGGCGAAGGATCGCTCACGCTCGCGTATACCGCGGAGGTACGCGAGGGTCTCCGCGGAACCTTCGCACTTGCAAGCAGTTCACTCACGCTGACGCAGTCTACCTTCGGCGACTGGGGCGGTCACGGTACATTTACGCTTGCGATGGATTCGCTTACGTTCGAGCAGGATACGGAAATTAACCTACACTCCACAGACTTCTTCGCCACGCAGCAGTATAGAGAGGCAACCCTCACCGTCACGAACTTGGCACAACACGGCCGGAGCGCAGTCTACACACTCGAAGGACGCCTTACCCTTCGCGGAGAGACACACGATGTCGAACTACCTTCGGCAACACTCTATCGACGCGATGATACACTTATCTTTGAAACCGATGTTATCTTTGATCGCACACAGTGGGGCATAACCCACGCTTCACCAAGCTTCTCGGGGATACTCGGGTCCGCGATGCTCAGTGACCTAGTAAGTCTTACCCTTCGTGCAGAGTTTCCCATGCATACCGTCGAACCCTAACCGTTACTAGAAAACCACCGCGTGTGCGGTGGTTTTTCTATTTTGTGACAACCTCATAGAGTGCTGTTTTGTCGGCAATGTATACCTGTGTTCCGCTCACCCGAGCGCTGAGTTTTTGACCCCACACAAGCGGCTGCGTGTTTTGCCAGCCGCCGCGCGGATCAAGCTCGGTTACCACCACACCGTCATCACGCGTGAGAATAAGTGCGTCAAACGTTGTAGAGGGATAGAATGCCACTTCCAGCACGGCGTGCCCCTGGCGATCCATGACAATCTCCGGAACGCACGGTGTCGATGTAGCGAAGTCGGCACAGAAATAATAGGGGAGTTTTGCAATACTGCCACGATACCGTGCAACAATGTCCTCGCCACGGCGCACAACATCGATATCGCCCTTCGCGACGAGAATTTCCTCGGTCGAACTCGCGACAACAATTCCCTGCACCGCATCACGCACGGTACGCACACGCTCTTCCGTGCGTGCTCCGCGCGAGCTTGTTGCGGTAGATGACGCAGAGTCCTGTTCGGTAAAAAGTTCGCGAAGTGTTGTGTATTCAGGATTTTCGTACGCACGAGCAGTTGCACTCGCACGATACTCATTCGTTATCTGCGCCGCAATCGTTGAACTCGCACGAAGAAGCGAAGCGCCTGTTGTATCAAGCGAAGGCGACACAAGACGAACACGTGTCGATGTCGCAAGGTTAAACGCATACGCTTCCGTCACCAGTTTCGAGTCAACGGAAATATTTTTAACCCACGTATGCGCACCCTCACGCTGCACATGCACACGATGCGTGCCAGGAGTGACACCGCCTATGTAGCGAGCACTTGAGAAAAGTCGCGAACCGCGCTCGAGCACATCATTCACAAAGATAGTGTCGGCAGCGGTCACACCAATAAACAGTCCACCTGTCTGCATGAAGGCCGACGTTGTTGTTGCTGTCTCTCTCGCGTTAGAAGAAACGAAGCGGTACCCATTTGCATAGTACCAGACAAGCGGTGTCGACACGAAGAAGACAGCCACGAGTGCAAAAAACGTGAGTGTTCGTGCGCGCTTTGAAAGTGAGTGTGCGTGAGGGGCCATATTAAAATTAGTGTTTACTCCTTTAATGTCATCCCCGGGCGCTATGAAAGCAAGGAGGCTTTGCCGACTATACTTTCAAGTGAACCGGGGATCCAGGCTGGAGAACAATACTCTTAATCCTGGATCCCTGGTTCTTTGGAAACAATATTCGCTATCGCTCATTTGTTTCCGAAAGCCCGAGGATGACTGATCTTTATATCTTACCTTTTTTTCGGGGTTACCCAAAACCCCATATACTTTCCGAACATGAGCCGTGTCTGCGACTCAAGCCCTGGAATGGAGCTAAAGATATTCATAGTGATTGGCACCATAATCCATTGCAGCGCCATGACCACATACATGAATCTGCTTTTGTGCTTCGGGCGCGGCGGCAAGAGTGAAATCGAAATCATTGCCGAGACGATGAGCCCAAACATGGCAACGGTGAGAATGTCACGCGCCACGATAGGAAGATTGTACGAGAGCACCGTTGCGTGATACGCGTCACCACCAAGGAAGAGCGGTGCCCAGCCGAGAATGAAGAGGATGAGCGGCGCAGTCGCGAGCGACCAGAATCCTTCTATCTGCTGCCCCACATACATGATACGCTTCCCAAGCGGCATCTTCTTATTCTTGATTGCATGATAGATAAGATACGGCACGCTTTCAACACCGTACGTCCAGCGGCGGTGTTGTTTGTAAATATTTACAATGGTCTGCCACAATGAGTCCGCAACGTTCGCATCCATCGAAACAGGATACGCAAGCGGGACCACATCATAGTCACCATTGTTCGCCATGAGTAAGTTGAAATGGATGCGCGAATCTTCGCTCACCATATTGCGCTGCCAATAGCCAACCTCATAGAGCGCCTGAAATGACATCGCGTGTGACGAGAAGGTACCCATTTTTTCCGGACGCTCCTGCTGAATCATTTGCCAGAACGACGACGACATCGCCATTACACGCGAAACCGCTGGTGCATCCCACAAGTTATTGTTGAAAAGCGGTACCGGCTGGAACGACGATTTCAGCGGGCGCTCTGCCGTGAGGAAATGCCAGGTGAGGCAATTGAAGTAATCGGGATACACCACGGTGTCAACGTCAAAAATAGAGACGAGCACCTCATCGTACGAAAGTCGCTGCGGGTCGAGAACTTGCGTACGAAGCACCTCTGCAGCGTATGCGGCATTCGAGCCTTTGCCGGCAACTTCGCCGAGGATGCCATCGGGATGGACCGTCACAATAAAATCATGAAAGTGCGGCGCATATTCTGCGGCAAGACTTCGGGCGAGTGCCTCGTACTCCTTCCCCGCGCGACCTTCCCCTGCGAGGACCACGATAAACTTCTTCGTGTTGTACTTCACCTTCACGAGCGCGTCGAGTGACTGACGGATAATGTCTTCTCCTTCTTTGTAGAATGGTAAAATCACCGCATGGAAGAGGTGCTCGTGCTTCACCCCCGTAAGGTGTGCCTGCCAATCAACCTTAAGGTTGTGTCGCATCCGGCGCCAATTCGCGCGCAAATGCATCGACATAAAAACGGTCTTCAAAAGCCAAAAAATAGAGTACGCGAGGACGAAATACGAAGCCGCGAACGGCGCAAAGGCAGCAAGCGCAATAATAAGCACCAGCGTTGCCCACGACAAAGCGCCCGGAAGAATCTCCAAAAAACGGTACAGTCGTCGATCGCTTCCAGAAAGCTCAGTCGCGCGACCGACATGAAAGTCGTCACGACGTGCGTACGGAAGAAGGTGCAGACGTGCATTCATACCAAAGGTTATACCACAGCTTCCCCGTTTCAGCCAGATTACTTACGTAGCCACTCACACGTTTCAAATACGAGGCGCGAATGTTTATTTTTTCGGAGGCGTACACGGCGTACGGTGGAGAAGAAATAAATATTTGCAACGAAGTAGTTGGAGGGTGTGTGGGGCTACTTGACATTTTTGAGAAGTGAGGTAGCGTTATTCCTATCATTGTTCTCACCACCTTGTAAGGAGCACCCCATGTCGCTACTGCATGATTTTTCCGACCCTGCAACCGTCGACGAAGACGCGGCGTACTGGTTCGAATTTTACCAGCGCGACCCCGTCGAAGCAGACCTCGCACGCGTACGACTTCTCCGCTCAAAAATGAGCGAACGCGGGGTATCCGATGACACATCAACCAGTCTGTATTTGAAAATCCTCTGGCGCGTGCAGGAAACCAGTACTGCAAAGACGCCTGAGGAACGCATTACCATTGCGGCACGTCACCTCAAAGAGGATGTGGCTAGGGTTGCAGACTCATGGAAGAAACTCACTGATGCCTTGCCGCGCACAAAGTAGTGCGCCAGCACGCACCAAAACACCTCCGCGCGGAGGTGATTTTTTTGTGTGCGAGTTACACAAGCACTGCTTTGATACGGCGAATGCCTTGTGAAGACGATTCTTCTTTTTGGATTTTGAAGGTTCCCGTAATAGTACTAGTGTTTTCAACATGCGGACCACCGCAGAGTTCGCGTGAGTAGACCTTCCCTTCTGCGTCCTTCACGGTATACACCTTTACTTCGTCGGGGTACTTTTCCCAGAAGCTGCCTTCAACACCTGCGGCATGTGCAGCGTCCTTTGCCATCATCTCGATAGAAACAGCCGCCTGTGCCTTGATGGCGCTGTTCACGTATGCTTCAACGGCGGCAATCTGCTCGGGGGTCATCTTTTCGCCATGCGTAAAGTCGAAGCGCAGACGCTCACCGGTAATGTTTGAACCTGCTTGATGCACGTGGTCGCCGAGCACGTTACGGAGTCCTGCAAGCATAAGGTGCGTAACGGTGTGGTATTGCACCACGATTTCAGAACTGTCCGCGAGTCCACCTTTAAACTTTTGCTCTGCACCCGCGCGCGAGAGCGCTTGGTGTTCGCCCATTTTCGCATCGAAGTCGCCGCGAGAGATGACGAAACCATGTTCTGATGCAAGTTCCTCGGTGAGTTCATACGGGAAGCCGTACGTTGTGAAGAGTGTGAAGACATCATCGGTCGACAATGTGCCGTCAGCGATTGCGCGATCGAACTCTTTCATTCCCTTTGCAAGCGTTGTGCGGAACTTTGTTTCTTCCGCTTCGATAGCGCCAACAATCTTCTCTGCGTCAGTTACGAGATTCGTATAGCGTGCGCCGTACGCCGCAATTACCGCACGAGCAAACTGTGCAAAGCTCCCTTCGGGAAGCCCCAGCATGTCGGCGTAGCGCACGGCACGGCGAATGAGTCGACGCACAAAGTACCCTTGGTCGGTATTCGACGGCATGACACCATCGCCAATAATGAAGGTTGCGCCACGAAGGTGGTCGGCAATAACACGGAATGCTTTATGATTTTCTGCGTACGCCTTCCCTGTTTTTGCCTCCACATCTTTGATAATCATGGAGAGCTCGGGCACGAGAAAGACATCACTGTTTTCATTTGATGCTGCAGCGATGCGTTCGAGTCCGCCGCCAAAGTCGACATTCTTTTGGGGAAGCTTTGCAAAGGTGCCGTCGGCCTGTTTAATGTATTCAATGAAGACTGAGTTGCCGACTTCGACGAAGCGTCCACAATCGCAGTTCGGGTGACACTGCGCACCGTAGCGTGTGTCGTGCTCACCGCCAAAGTCGTAGAAAAACTCTGAGTCTGGCCCGCCGATTTCGCCAACAGGCATGTTCGCAGGTTTTCCTGAACGTGACCACCAATTCTTTGCGGAGTCATAGACGAAAATGCGTTCGCCTTCGTGCATACCACGCTCACCGCCAGCCTCTTCAGAGCCCATCACGCCAATACCGTTTGAAAGTCCACGCGCTGCAAAAATATCTTGCCAAAGCGCAATTGATTCATCATCTTTCGGTACGCCTGCCGCTTCGTCACCCATGAACGTCGTGACATAAATTCGCTGAGGGTCGAGCCCGACTTCATCCACGAGGAAGTTATAGAAAAACGGAAGTTGTTCCTTTTTGAAGTAGTCACCGAGCGACCAATTACCGAGCATTTCAAAAAACGTCGTGTGACGATTGTCACCAACTTCTTCGATGTCCGCCGCGCGGAAACATTTCTGCGAATCAGTAAGACGCACACCCTTGGGGTGTGTTTCGCCCATAAGATACGGGATGAGGGGCTGCATGCCACTGCCGGTAAAGAGGGTGGTAGGGTCGTTCTCCGGTACGAGGCGCGCTGAGGGAATTTCCACATGGCCCTTTGCTACCATGTAGGCGAGGAACTTTTCGCGAATTTGATTTGCATTCATAGTTCCCGTACTATACTAAATGAAGCGCAAAATGCAAAACATTTTTCCATGACCCGCAAGTTAGGTGCGCACCCGCCACATGGTAGACTGGCGCGACCATGCAACCAACCATGAATCTTTCCGTCGAAGGCGGCGCAAAACTCCGCGGCACCGTCGTGACCAACACCTCAAAAAACGGCGCCGTCGGACTCCTTGCGGCAGCACTCCTCAATAAAAGTACCACCACCCTTCGCGGTATGCCCCGCATTGAAGAAGTAAATCGCCACCTTGAAGCACTCACCTCAATCGGCATGGGGATTCACTGGGACGGAGACGACCTCACGCTCACACCACCCAAGAAATACAACCTCAAGGCAATCGATGCTGCGGCAGCAATGAAAACGCGTAGCATTATCATGTACATCGGTTCGCTGATGCATCACTTTGCTTCATTCTCGATCCCTCAGTCTGGCGGCTGCAAACTCGGAAGCCGCACGGTGCGCCCACACTTTTATGCGCTTGAACATTTCGGTGTGCATATCGACACCAAGGATACCGCATTCAAGGTCACCGTGGACAAGAAAGTACCCGAGGAAATTATTCTCTACGAATCTGGCGACACCGTCACCGAAAATGCACTCCTTGCCGCAGCACTCACGGAAGGCTTAACCACCATCAAATACGCGAGCGCAAACTACATGGTGCAGGAGCTTTGCTTCTTCCTTGAGGCGTGCGGCATCATCATCGAAGGAATCGGCACCTCGACGCTTCGTGTCCATGGCATTCATGAAATTAACACGCCGATTGTGTACGACCTTGCCGAAGACCCAACCGATGCTATGTTTTTCCTTACCGCAGCAATTGTCACAAACTCCGCGCTTGCCATCACTCGCGTTCCTATCGACTTCCTTGAACTCGAACTTCTGAAACTCGAAAAAATGCACTTTGCATACACGCGCTCAAAACCATACTTCTCAAAGAACGGACGCACACGCCTTGTGGATATCAAAACAAAACCTTCCGCACTTGTTGCACTTGAAGAGAAGATCCACCCGAATGTCTATCCAGGACTCAACGCTGACAACCTTCCTTTCTTTGCCGTCATCGCAACACAAGCAGAAGGTACCACCCTTATCCACGACTGGATGTATGAGAAGCGCGCTATCTACTTCACGGAGCTCGATAAGCTCGGTGCACATACCGACCTCGCCGACCCGCACCGTATTTTCATCCACGGCAAGACCCCGCTTCATGCAAACGAGCTCGTCTGCCCTCCTGCGCTTCGCCCGGCAACTATTCTCCTCATCGCCATGCTTGGCGCAAAGGGACATTCCATTCTCCGCAACATTTACTCAATCAACCGCGGCTATGAAGGCCTCGTTGAAAGGCTCTCTGCACTTGGTGCAAAAATCTCGTATCTCTCGTAACAAAACACACCTCCGCTCGCGGAGGTGTGTTTCTTAGCGTAAATACTATGCTTCGGTTATACCATTTTCGAGGCGCTTCTTTGCGATGTGTACCGCATAGATTTCAAGAAGCGCAACGAAGATACTCATAATCACGGGGCCAATAACGAAGCCAATGAGTCCAAAGGCGGCGATACCGCCGAGCGCGGAGAGCAGAATAACAAGCGGGTGAAGCGATGTCCCCCCGCGCTGCATGAGGATTGGCCCGAGAATATTGTCGATGGTACCGACAGCAATCATGCCCCACGCACCAACGCCGAGCGCGGTCATGTACTGGCCTGTTGCGGCAAGGTAGATAGTAAGGGGCACGAAAACAAAGAGTCCTGGACCGACGCCGGGAATAAGCGCCGCAAACGCCGCAATGAAGCCAAAGAGGATTGCGCGCTCGACGCCAAAGAGAGTGAGTCCGAGCATCGTCATAACGCTTTGTATAACGGCGACAACCATAACGCCAAAGATAATGCCGCGAATCGCGCCCACAATACGGTCGAGCACTTTGTGGTCGTCGAGGTCGTTGAGTGGACTTATAGAAATGAGGTACGTAACCGCTCGCTGTCCATCACGCAAGAGGTAAAAGGAAATAAGCATGGAGAGGAACAAGAGTCCGATGGTTGTTGCGGTTGAAGCAAAGAGACCGCTGACATTTGAGGCAACGACACCTGCTGCGTTTTTAACTAGATCAGCGATGTTAATGGAGAAATCGGGAATGAGACTTCGCACGAGATATTCGATGTTTTGAATATACATCCCAATAGTTGCGCTACCGTCGTTGCTGAGCGCTTCGTAAATCGCCCGCGCTTCACGAAGGATAATTGCAGCAAACACTGCCGTGGCGCCGATTATCCCTGTATACACGAGGAACACCGTAAGGAACGCGCTTACCCCGGGAAATTTCCCCCACGGCGAGGAGTAGTGAATGCGTTCAAAAAGGGGGAACGCGAGCACCGTAATAACAACCGAAAGCGCGAGGACGCCCATAAATGGCGCGAACACTTTCCAGGCTATATATCCCACCGCCGCCAGGAGGAGAAAGAGGAACCCATACTCAACAATACGTGGAATTGACATACCGTTAGTATACGCAGAATTTTGAAAGCACAAAATAGTTGTTATTACTCAAACACAAAAAGACACGCCGTCGGCGTGTCTTTTCCTCAAATGCTATCTTGAGCAATGTAATTTCTTTCTAAACTGGATGAAGTTGCGTTGGTAAGGAATGCACATTAGCCAGTTTTGGAAGAAATTACGCGTTGAGTGCTGCGTAGCGTGTCGAATCGATAGTCAACCATCCATGTTCAGTTGGATATGCGCCACGAGCCTTTGCAACAAGTGCATCAAACATTGCTTTCTGTGCGAACGCAGTGTGTGCTGATGCCTGCACAGCAGCGATAACTTCATCGGTGACGAAGACATGCTCCTGTGCTGCGTACTGTGCAAGCGAGAATGTTGGCTCCTCCGCTACGCCGCCAAACATCTTTTCGAAGTTGTCGTCGGTAGGAAGGTTTGCAATCCCCGATGCAGCAGTAACTGGTGCTGTTGCTACTGATGCTGCAACGGACGCTACTGGTGCTGGTGCGGCAGGCGCCATGAACGGCACGGCGACACCATACTTACGATGCATCACATAGTATGCAATCGCAACGGCCCAGATACCAAGGAGCACATAGAAGAGCGCCATCATGGTTGGACCTGCATCAAAGCCGGTGTATGGCACTGCGGCAAGCGGCACGCGGTCAACGCTAATCGCACCATTGTCTGTTGTATCAACAGACACTGAACAAGTGTCGGTACCAGCGCTGTTCTTCACCTTCATGGTGTAGGTAACGTCCTGGTTTGGAATCACCGTCTGACGACCGCTGTTTGCGCTTCGTGACGTGTTGTTGTCAGCTGAAATGATGACGTTACCGTACTGATCACGAATGGTCATTTCCTTTGCACGGGTGTTGTCCCACGTAAGGAGAACCGGGAGACCCTTGCGAACAACGGTGTCTGACACACGAAGTTCACAGATAGGTCGCTTCGCCCGGGTTGTTGGTTCGTCTTCGTCAACGTCAAGTGACTTCGTACAGGTATCAACTTCTCCCTCTGCGTTGTACGCCTTCATGGTGAAGGTGGTTGATTCACGTGGGTAGACTGTCTTCGAGTCAGAAGTGTCATCGGTTGACACAATGGTGTCGCCGTCTTCGTCCTTGATCACGACACGAGTCGCGTCAGTCGCCTTCCAGGTAATGGTTACGCTGTCGCCTTCGTCGATTGAAGAATCTGAAAGGGTAAGCTTACATACCGGGTTTGGTGTATCAGGAGTCGACGGAGTTTTTACCGTAATAGACTTTGTACAGGTGTCAACCTTACCCTTTGCGTTTGTCGCCTTCATGGTGAAGGTGGTTGATTCGCGTGGGTAGATTTCGCGTGAGCTTGAAACATCAGTTGTTGAAACAATTGTTTCGCCGTTACTGTCGGTAATCACTACACGATTGGTGTTTGCACCACCCCATGAAAGAGTGACAGCATCACCACGATCGATTGAAGAATCTGAGAGCGAGAGGTTACACACAGGATTTGGCGCTGTCGGCGTTGTCGGCTCAGGATCCTCTTCGTACCACCAGTCATAGGTAGGCTCTTCATAGGTCCAGTCGTATGAATAGGTAGGCGCTTCGTAGTACCAATCATATGAAGGTGATTCATAAGAATATGATGGTTCCTCGTATGACCAGTCATATGACGGCTCTTCATATGACCAATCGGTAGAACCGTAGTCATAGTCGTAGTTCCAATCAGTTGAACCATAATCATAGTCATAGTTCCAGTCTGTTGAACCGTAGTCGTAGTCGTAATTCCAGTCGGTAGAACCATAATCGTACGTAGTGTCCCAATTGGTAGAGCCGTAGTCATAGTCGTAATTCCAGTCTGTTGAACCGTAATCATAACTATACTCATAGTCAGTCGAACCATAGTCGTAACTATAGTCGGATCCTGTTGAACCATACTCATAGTCGTAGTTCCAGTCCCATGCATCCGCGCGAACAACGCCCGGGAGTGCGAGAGAGATGGTGAGGAGGGCAATAGCTACTCCTGATGTAATTTTTGAAATGATATTCATACAATAAATTGAATTTTTTGAGACGATGTCTCACTCTGCCGACAGGCATAATACAGGAGTGAATCATTCGCGAAGAACAATTCACTCGTGGGATATACCTCCTTTCGTATCCCGAAAGTTGAAAGAACTAACCTTTTTTCTTTTGCGACACCATGAGAATGGCACGCCCCGAAACGGGAGCACCAATCCGCATGGTCTCAGCCCCGCCGCCCGAAGGCTTCACGGTGATGGTGAGCGGATACTCAGCCACCACCTCAGCAGGAATGGTCTCGATGGATTCACCACCGATGAGGTGGATGTCCTTTTTTGCCGTGCGACCTTTCGCGGTGACGATGGTGAGCGTAACACGCTCTTCATCACACCATTTCCCGGCAGCCATGGTTTTCTGTACCCAGGCCTTGAAGCCGGGGTCGCGGACCGAGATCTTCGGATAGACCGTCACGCAGTGCATGACAAGCGTCATGGGTGCTGCGGGAATCCGCTGTTCAGCCTGCTGCAGCACTTCCTCCTGCTGCGCCATCTGTGGCGGCTTGTTGCCGCTGCAGGCACCGAGCCAAAAAGTGACAGCAAGAGCAATGATGCCGAGAATGGTTGCAAAAAACTTATTCATGACGAACTCCTTGGAAGAAATTGAAAACTACCGAACAATGACCGTGTCGCCAACCTTGGCGAATTTAAACGCAAAGAGAGAATCCTCAGGACTCAATCTGATACAACCAGCCGATGCAGGCTTCCCTGTCGGCTTCCCTAAGTGCAGAAAGTAGCCCTTATGGAAACGAATCGAGAAAAGCATTGGCGTTTTGTACTTTGACGAGTACCGATGACGCTCCTTGGAAAGGACTTTGAACGAGCCTTTCGGCGTGTCATATCCTTCCCGTCCCGTCGAGACAGTGCCCGAACGAACCAGGTGTTCACCCTCATAGAGAACGAACGTTTGCGCGGCAAGGTCAATCACGATGGATCGCTCTGCCGCATGTGCCCATCCTGCATAAAGCAGAAAGAAAGCAATGAATACAAAGCGCTTCATGAGCAACCTCCGTAGAAGAAATTTCAAAGAAATGGTTGGGGGAACTAACTCACACATTATAAACACATTTTGAGACAATGTCAAGGGTTTTCATGACGTTGTGCACTTGTGGTGATACCCTACTGGGGGTATACTGCATGCATGGAAGAACAAAAAGAAAAATTAGTACGTCGTCTGAAGATTATTGAAGGGCAAGTGCGCGGGCTTCAAGACATGATCGCAAACGACAAGTACTGTGTGGACATTATTACCCAGTCCTCTGCCGTGAAGCAAGGGCTTTCCAATGTCGAGGACTTATTACTAGAACAACATCTTGGGCACTGCGTCGTGAAGCAGATGCAGGGCGATGAGGCGCCGAAGGCGGTGCAGGAGATATTAAAAGTGTATCAACTAAAAAGGAAATAGCGTTAACGCTGGATTCCTCCTGAATGACAAACGTTACGAGTGGTGTTTTAGATTGAGAAATAGTTAAATCCACGTGGATTTAACTATATATCTCTCCAAAGCAATACCTGTCACTTTTGTCATCCCGGAGGGATCCAGGAAATATATCTATGAAAACAACCTATCAACTACACGGCATGACCTGCGCTTCGTGTGGGGCGCTGGTCACCAAAACCTTAAAGGGTGTCGACGGTGTTTCTGATGCATCAGTTAATTTTGCAACGGAGACGGCGTCTGTTGCACATGAAGCGCCCGTTTCGCTTGAGATTCTCAATACCGCCCTTGCACCACTTGGTAAGTATTCGCTTTCTGAAAGGTCTCCACACACGGAGACTGCGCATTCTATGGGAATGTCCGAGGACGAACATCGTGCACATACAGGTATCGGGCAGACTAAAGCTGTAAAAATTGCAGCAGCAGAAGCTCTGCGTTCTCAGATTCGTATCGGTATTCCACTTGCAATAATCGCAGCGCTCATTATGGTACTCGACCTATTTGTTGCCATGCCGCTCTTGCTTGAAGAATTCGTCCACCACCTCTTGCCTATTATGGCAACATATGTGCTCTTTGTGATTGGTGTACCCTACCTCAAAGGCCTCGTGCGTTTCCTCAAAACAGGTCGCGCCGACATGGACACGCTCGTGGGGCTCGGAACGCTCACGGCATTTCTCGCAAGTTTTGCTATCTCTGTCATGGAATTAGTTCCCGGTATGCTCCCTGCCGCACTCGAAGGCGTCACCTATTACGAAGCAACAATCATTATCGTTGTCTTCATTACGCTCGGCAAATATCTTGAGGCACGCTCAAAAATTGTCGCAAGCGATGCTATTGAAAAACTCCTTGAACTCTCAGCAAAAACAGCGCTCGTTATCCGCGACGGCGTTGCGGTTGAAATTGCTATTTCCGAGGTGGTCGTAGGTGACATTATTCGCGTACTTCCTGGCACGAAAGTCCCGCTCGACGGTGTTATTGTCGAGGGCGATTCGTATCTTGATGAAGCGCTTGTGACTGGTGAGCCTGACCCTGCCCATAAGAGCGCTGGTGACACCGTCATAGGAGGCACACTCAACACCACTGGTTCATTCACCTTCCGCGCGACGGCTGTCGGCAGCGACACCATGCTGGCACGCATTGTGCAGATGGTTGAAGACGCACAAGGCAGCAAGGCACCTATCGAGGCGCTTGTCGACCGTATTTCTGCAGTGTTTACGCCGACAGTGCTTGCTGTTGCTGTGCTTGCCCTCATTCTATGGAGCGTTCTTGGAAGCCCCGTGCTTGGGCTCACCGCGTTTGTAACCGTGCTCGTGATTGCCTGCCCGTGCGCGCTTGGACTTGCGACACCGATGTCGATAGTCACCGCCGTCGGTACTGCCGCGAGCCGCGGCATTCTTATCAAAGACGCAGCATCGCTTGAACTTCTTGCACTTGCAGATACTATCGTCGTCGATAAAACAGGAACCATCACGAAAGGTATGCCCGAGGTTATCGACTTCTCCGTGAGTGGAGACCTCTCTGAAGATGCAGCGCTTGCAATACTTGCCGGCATTGAAACATATTCCGAACACCCCCTCGCGCGCGGCGTACTTGCATATGCAAAAACCCGAAATGTCCTGCCTGCCGCTGCAACAAATATCGAAGCCATGAAGGGTCGAGGTATTATGGGAACGGTCGATGATCTCACCTATAAAGTTGGCAGTACGTCGTTTGTCGGCGCGCCCGAGGATACAACGCCATATACCACAATCTGTATCGCGCGCGAAGGCGGCCCCCTTCTCGCGACTCTCCACATTGCCGACGCGGTGAAAGATAACGCAAAAGGAGCAATCGCAGCACTCCATAAGCTTGGCAAAACCGTGATTATGCTTTCGGGTGACGATCAGGCAACCGCCGACCGTATTGCGAAGGAAGTCGGCATCGACACCGCAATCGGCGGCGTGCTCCCTGCAGACAAACATGCACACATCAAGCGATTGCAAGCAGAAGGCAAAAAAGTCGCGATGGTTGGTGACGGCGTGAACGACGCTCCCGCACTCGCACAGGCCGATATCGGTGTTGCGATGGCAACTGGTACCGACGTCGCCATAGAATCCGCAAGTATCACACTCCTGCATGGCGACCTCGACCGTCTCGTGCATGCAATTAAACTCTCAAAACGAACACGTGCGAACATCCGCCAAAACCTTTTCTTTGCCTTCATGTATAATACACTTGGCATTCCGCTTGCAGCACTTACTATTCTGCCACCGGCATTTGCAGGGTTTGCAATGGCAGCGTCGTCGGTGAGTGTTGTTGGAAATGCATTACGACTCAAGAAATAACCTATGAAATCATACACTTTCCACATCCATGAAATGCACTGCGCTTCGTGTACGGTGCTCACTGAGATGGAGCTCACGGCACATAGCAACGTCGAATCGGTACGTGTGCATCTTGATACAAAAACAGTCGATGTTGTTGGCAGTTTCGCATCGCATGAGGAGGCGCAGCAAGAGCTTGCGCCGCTTCTCGCGCCACACGGCTACACTCTTGCACACGAAGCGACTGTCGCGCCGCGAGATTCTATCATTCGCGCACTTCCCTTTGCCGCGGGTATTATTGCAGTATTTCTCATACTCCAAACCTTTGGGCTTGCAGGAACGCTCGGGAGCGGCGCGATAACTCCTGCGAGCGCACTTATCATCGGCTTTATCGCCTCACTCTCTTCGTGCGGAGCGGTCGTTGGCAGCCTCCTTCTTTCACTCACCGCGCACTACGCGCAAAAAGGTGAGCGCATCGTGCCGCAACTGACTTTCCACGGAGGGCGACTCATTGCATTCTTTGCCCTCGGCGGCGCGCTTGGTGCCTTTGGTAACTTCGTTACACTTGGTTTTTACACCACCCTCATACTCAATAGCATCGTCACCCTTATGCTCCTTGCGCTCGGTATGAGCCTGCTCAATATTGCACGTATTAAAATACCAACCCTTCCTGCATATGTGTCACGCCCGATAACAAAGCTTGTGAGCGCAAAAACACCCTGGGCACCTTTCGCACTCGGTGCACTCACCTTCTTCCTCCCTTGCGGCTTTACGCAGTCGGCACAACTCTATGCACTTTCACTCGGCACATTCCAAAGCGGTGCGATGTTTATGAGCATGTTCGCACTTGGCACGCTTCCTGTTCTTCTCATTATCTCATTCCTCCCGCTTGCCTTCCGCAACCCTGCAAAGAAACAGCTCTTCAATACCGTTGCAGGTCTTCTCGTGCTGTTCTTCGCGCTCTACACCTTGTATACTACGCTTACTATTTTGATCTAATATGAACAACACCATCGCACTTATCGTGACAGCGATTATCATCAGCGGCGCCGTAGCGTTTACTGTTTTAAAGCCTACACAGACCGCGCCGCTGATTACCCAAGAGCCAGAAAACCCCGTCGTAATCCGCGAAGACGGCACCCAACAAATCACCATCAACGTCAAAAGCGGCTACCACCCAAGGAGCGTCACGGCGAAAGCTGACATTCCCACCGAAGTGACGTTTGTCACGAGCAACAACTTCGACTGCTCCAACGACATTCTCATTCCCGCACTGCAGACTCGTACCCAACTCGAACCAACCGGCACGAAAACCGTAGCCCTCGGCACCCAAGAGGCTGGCAGGGTAATCAGCGGCGGCTGCTCGATGAATATGTATAATTTCAACATTACGTTTGAGTAATAGTCGACAGTATTGCCCTAGCGCCTGGATCCTTCCAGGATGACAAACGGGACAGGTGTGGTTTTGGTGAGACCGAGTGGTTAAATCCACGTGGATTTATGTATTGATCTCTTCAAAATGTTTCTCGTTACTTTTGTCATTCAGGAGGAATCCAGAGCAAAACAATAACCTCTCCATATGTGGAGAGGTTATTGTTTTGATTACATTATCCAAGGCTTTGAGAGCTCGTTCGTTAATCCAATTTTGTCGGTAAGTACGGTATGTGGATAGTCGAAGATGTCGCGGGTGTGTTTGTCGTACATGCCGAGTCGGTACTGTAAATCTTCGGTTTCGAGAAGCATGAAGCGAATTGATTTACCGATGTCGGCCTCAATAGAACGAATTGCGTTCTCGACCTTTGCGAGGTCGGGGTTTTTTGCCGCAAGAAGGACATCAACAACTTGGTCTGGCTCGCGGATAAATATTCCCGCCGTTACCACCACATCAAACTTCCCTGCTTTTTTGAGGTGCGAAAGCACGGTCTCACCACCAATCGGCGCCGTATCGGTAAGGAAACGATGCATCGGCAAAAGGAACGGGAAATCTTTATCACAAAAGAACACCTGCTCTTTTACCTTTGCTTTTTTGCCCTCCTGTGCAATCTGAATGGTCTTCTTTTTAATGACCCCGGCGCGCTCTAATACACTCAGTTCGGTGCGCGCAGTGCGACGCACAAGACGCGCACGTCGCGCTATTTCGTCCACCGTATATTCCTCATCTGGGTTAAACGAGAAAAAGCGCAGTAATTTCATACGGGCGGTGCCGTCAAACAAAAGTGCAAGTGCGTCGTACATGTCTTTACTATAGCACAACGAAAATCCGTCATGACTTGACGGATTTCCATATATTCGCTCTAGCATGCTAGGCAATAAGCCATTCAATCACGGAGCCAATAGCGGCAGCGAAGAGTACGGCAGCAGTGATAAGCCCAAGGTTAAGGGCAATACGCTTCCGAATAGAAATACCCGTCAAAAACGCAAGCACCACGGAAACAACAACAACCCCAAGCGCCGCCGCAAAAACAGACGCAAAGAAGCTAGTGCTGCCAAGAAATACAGGCGAGAGCGGGATGAACCCGCCGATAATAAATGAACAGCCAACAATAATCGAGTTGCCTACCATTCCCGACGAACCGTTGAGATCCACCGTTGGATGGCCAGTTGCAAGAAAACGCTTCTTCGCTTCACGAATTTTATCAAGCTCATACTCCGCGCGCCCTGCCGCATAAGCGCCAGCCGCCATAGAGAACGACCCCGCTGAGATAACGGAGATTCCCGCAAATACCATAAGGGCAGGATTTGAAATCGTCGCATAAAATCCAACAACGGCGCCGAGCATTTCTACCAAACCATCGTTAAATCCGAGGAGGAAACTACGAATGCGTTCGCTGGTGATTTCTGAGGTGTATGCATCGCCCACAATCTGCGCTTCGTGTTCAAGTTCGTCGTGTAAAATTTCATCAAGTGGCTCTTCAAGCGGCGTACCGGAAACCTCATGTGCAAGAAGAAGATATTCACGAATACCATGCACTTCAATTGCCTCTATAATGATACGAATACCCGTATCACCAAAAATATACCCACAGAACAAAAGCACTGCCATTTTAAAACGAGCAAACACACCTCTGTGCGGAATATGTGTATGCGGAACATAACGCTTCCATATCGCAATGTGTCGTTCCTCTTCGGCAATCATGGTGGTGAGTATTGCCTTGAGCTCATCACTTTTTACGCGACGCACAAAACGCTGGTACAAGTGAAGATCAAACTGTTCGTGCTGCACCAGTTGCAGCGCGCGCGTATCATGTAACATGCGAGAAATATACCACGACTTTCGCTACGCGCACAAAAAAAATCCCCAAAGGGATGTTTTCGCTACGGCGTAATTGTTGCGCGATAGATAGTGCTCATGGAAGAGTTTAATACGCGACCACCGAGAATGTAGAGATTATCACCTACCACAGCAGCTTGCGTGAGACGGAATGCAAGCGGTGGAGGATTGCCGGTATCAACCCACGTTGTTGGATCGTTCACGTTAGCGCGGTACATAAAACTGATGAATCCCTCACCGTCATACGCCCTTCCAAAAAGGTAGACATTCTGACCAATAACCGCGAGCTGTGTCGATTCGACAGGGTTGCCGGGAAGTACTGCGCCGGTGTCGACCCAGGCAAGCGGATTCGTAAGCGGTGCACGCTGAATTCTCTTCGTGAACGAACTTTGATTTGCACCACCAAAGAGATAGACGTAATCGCCAATAACCGCCATTCGTGCGTCATCAGTGTTACCTGGAAGCGTTGCGCCAGTATCAACCCATGCGGTTGGGTCGGTGATTGATGCGCGATAAATCATATCAAAGCTCGACCCCCCAGTAGAACCGCCAAAGAGATATACATAACCCCCAATAACTGCAGCCTGCGAGTTAGTGAGTCCGCTCGGAAGTGTTGCGCCGGTGTTAACCCAGCTTGTCGGGTCGGTGATTGGTGCGCGGAAGATGGTGTTTAAGAAGTTTGACGCATCTTCACCTCCCAAGAGATACACGTAATCACCCACGATGATTGCCTGTGCCCCCGCAACATTCGCGGGGAGTGTTGCGCCAGTATCTACCCATGCGGTTGGATTTGCGAGTGGTGCGCGATAAATAACATTTGTGTAATCACCATTGCTGTTTATGCCACCGAAGAGATAGATGAAGTCGTTAATAAAAATGGTTTGTGACCCATACAAAGGCGCGGGAAGGGATGATCCTGTGTTAAGCCATGAAGTCTCATTGAAAGTACCTGAGTGTGCTGTTGCGAGATATTTCCACGGCTTACCATAGACGCCGTTCCCAACTACCTCATTCGGCTGCGCCACAATCACAATCGTATTGCTGCCGGTACAGGTGCCCTTCACACCTGTTGCAGGAATCGCGATGTTCCAGTAAAGGTTTGCAGAAAGCTCATTTGCGTCGTCGGTGCGGAGGTTGATATTGCGGAGTGTTGGCACAAAAGAACCAGTAAGGGTGGTTGCGGATGCGTAGTCAGTATCAGTGAGTGACCACGCTTGTGCATCAATCGGCAGTGTGCCGAGTGATGAACAGCTCATGGTGGTACCAAGAACTTCGACGTCTGCCTTCGTGTTGCCACGCTGGGTGAGGATGGTTTCGATGTTTGTTGTCGAACTTGAGACTTCAGCAAGTGAACGTGTGCCATAGTCGATATCGTCAGGAAGGTTGAGGGCGAGGAGTGAGTTCATTTCGATGGTTCCCGTGCTTGCAGCTGAGAGGCCTGCGGTGTCACTGACGGTGACGTATGCTGACCAGTTGTCGCTTTCGTAGATTGAAGAGCTGTCGGTGCCGTCTACCCAGTAGGCGAGGGGTACTTCGCAGTTGTAGGTGATTTGGGTGTTGTCGCCATCGGTGTAGGTAGTGGCGCAGGTATTCACGGTGTAGCAGTCGTTTTTGTCGGCGGTACAGGTGTTTCCTTTACTCGTGCGGAAGAAGACAAGGGAAAGCGTTGACGAGGCGATGTCGTTTTCTCCGTTAAGATCGGTGATTTGACCGTTCACGTGGATAGTGCGGTCTACTCCTATGTTCGGGAGGATGCCGCTGGTGGTTAAGTCGTCTGCGCCGTATGCGCTTGTTGCAAAGCGGATGGTGTCGACGGTTGGTGCGGTGTTTTGAATTTCTGCAGATGTTGAAACATCAGCGGCTCCGGTGTAGCGGAGGACGATGCTTATGATGAGGATGAAGGCCAGGGCGATGAGGGCAAGTGAGGTTCGAATGAACTGGTTGTTTTCTTTCATATACGAACAGTATATATCCACATGCGCAAAACTGAAACTGTTTTGCTGTGGATAACCCATATTCCAAACAAATAACACCCGCGGGTGTTTGCTGTATCTTAGAATAATTTTACAATGTCGCTTACCGTCACGACCGCCATGAGCCCCAAAAGGAATACAAATCCTGCAGCATTTGCGTACAGCACCAGCTTCGACGGAAGCGCCTTGCGGCGCACCGCTTCAATAGCAACAAAGAGAAGGCGTCCGCCGTCAAGCGCCGGAAATGGCAAGAGGTTAATCACCACAAGGTTGAGTGAGATAAACGCAGTAAGCTGCATAAGTGCAACAAAGCCGTTTTGCGCAGCACTGCCGACCATCGACACGAGGCCAATCGGCCCTGATACTTCATCGAGGTTCGCCTGCCCTACGACTGCACGACTGAAGAACTGGAGAAGTCCATCCGCGACGGCGTAGAGCTGTGTGCCTGTCGTCGTAAGTCCATGCCAGACTGCCTCATGTACGGGGTACGAAACGGTTTCAACGAGCGCAACTGAGAGCCCGACTACAGGGCGCAGCGGCTCCTCAGCAATCTTCCCCGTTTGTGGCTCTACAAGTACTGTTGTTACTTCGTCACCGAGTTTGTACGTGATGCTGATTGATTCCGTTGAAGCGCCGGTGAATGCACGAAATGCGCTCGGCACAAGTTCGGGAGCTTCGCTACCTTTGCGCTGTACTTCAATAATTTCTGCACCGACAGGAACTCTCGCCTCGCTCGCTGCGGAATCCGCAGCAACCGACATAACGGTAAGTCGAGCGTTTGTTGCTTCTTCTTCAGAAACCACGGTATTCGCACCGACCATAAAAATGACCGAGAACAAAACCCATGCGACAAGCGCGTTCATAGTAACACCTGCGACGAGTACCAAGGCTTGTGCCCAGCGTGGCTTTGCAATGAAGGAATGTTTGAAATCGGGATCAGCGGCACGTTCTTCGTCACTTTTGAGGAGCGAGTCTTCCCCGTAGATTTTTACAAAGCCGCCGAGCGGTAGCGCGTTCAGGCTATATTCGGTGCCGTTGTACTTTTTCCCCCAGAGTTTTGGTGGAAAGCCGAAGCCGAATTCATCGACACGCATGCCGGTCTTTTTTGCAACAATAAAGTGCCCCCATTCGTGCGCAATGACGAGCACCAAAAGTACGGCAAAGAAAATAAGAACTGCCATATTAGATGCTCATTTCCTTCTCCTTCAATGCGAACATGTCGGCAAGTTTTCCGTTTGCCTCGTCGACTTTCTTTTGGAGTGTTTCCTTCGCACGACGGGCGTCGTCTTCGCCAGGAAGTTCGGCGACGATTTTTTTGTTTTCGTCGTCGCGAAGTCCGCGAATCGAAATACGTGCCTCTTCAAGCTTTGTCTTCGCAAGCTTCATAAGCTGTTCGCGGCGTTCCGATGAGAGCTCGGGGAACATCACGCGCATGCCGTTGCCATCAACAACAACCGACACGCCAAGGTCTGCTTCGATGAGCGCCTTTTCGACTGCCTTCACGAGCGACGCATCCCACACGGAAACGCGAAGTGTTCGCGCTTCTTCGACCGTCACGGATGCGACTTGGTTCATTGCGGACATTGCGCCATACGCGCTCACGCGCACGCTATCAAGAAGCTGCGGTGTTGCGCGTCCTGCACGAATACCCGCGTATTCTGTCTGAAGCCATTCAAAAATATCTTTTGCCTTTGTATCAAAGGCTGAAAAATCATATTGCATATGCACGAACTATACCCTGCCACGCGGAAAAACGCAAAAGAAAAAGCCACCGAGGCGGTGGCTTTCAAAGGAGGATTTCTGTGCTTATTTACGCAAGCGCAGGATACCGCGTATGCACGCGGCGATTGCTCGCAGTAACGACTTCTTCGAGCCCTTCAACAAAGAGCTTCAGGTTCGTGAAGATGTAGCCAGGCCTCGTATGCAGCGCGGTATCGAAGCAGTACCCAAGACGATTCACAATCGGGTCAGCAACTGCAACCGGCACCATGAACATCGCGCTTGCCGCGGCACGCTCATTCTTCCGCGCACTCACGTAGAGCGCGTCGCACGGCGCAACACGGCTAAGCATGCAAGCGTCGTACCAGAGCTTTCTCGTGCGATGCGTCTCAAGGTAAACCCCTTTGACGCGCTCAACGATACTCTTTTCGAGACAAACAATCTCGAGTCCGGCACCCGTGATGTACACGGGGATTTCGGCGTCGAAACAGATCTCAACGAGACGGAGCGAGTGCTCCTTTGCCGTAATGTCGCCGCCGCCGTTATTTATACCCAGCATAATGCCAGCGTCGACAACGATCATTTTTGGTTTTTGCATACAATCCTTCTTCAGAAAGTGTGAGGAGCAAGAGAACAAACGCGCATGAATTGCGCGCTGTTTTTATACCACACTTTTGAGTATTATGCAATATATCGCTGCATAATTTCTGCGTCGACATCGGCTCGGGAACGGCCATAGCGCGTGACCGAGTATTCGATGAGTTTTTGGACAAGGGCAGCATCGGACGCTGGTGGCGGGAGTGTCTCGAGTGAAAATGGACGGGCCGGGACGCCGCTCACCAGCATGCTCACGTACGCGTTACGATTTTCAACGGAAGCGAGGTCGCTCGCGGTGAATTCGGGGGCGAATTGCTTTTCGAGAAACGCAGCGTCGTCAGGGCCAACACGGAATGCTGCCTTATTGCCAACGTTACCGAACACCGCGTTCTTAATCGACTCATCAAGTTGCGCGATAAACTGGTGCGCAACCGTGAGTCCGAGTTTGTATTTACGTGCTTCGGAGAGGATTTGCGAAATGGAGTCGGTCGAAATGTTTTGGAACTCATCCATGTGGAGGTAGAACGGTGGATAGCCCTTGGTGGGGTCGTCCACACGTGAGAGCGCTGCCATAAGGAACTTGCCGACAATCATCATACCGATAAGGTTGGCATTGAGCTCGCCGAGACGCCCCTTCGAGAGATTCACGAGGAAAATCTTTTTCGAATCCATCATCTCACGGAAGTTAAAGGTTGAGTGTTGCTGCCCGAGAATTGGACGCATGTAGTCGTTGCCGGTGAAGGTATCGATTTTTGAGGTGATATACGGCACGATGTTCTCGAGCGATGCTTCACCGCCTGCCTTCCCTGCTATCTCGCGCCAGAACTGCACGACGATTGGGTTTTTCGCTTTCGAGAGTTTGTAATCGCGATACGCTTTGTCGGCGAAGACGCGCGAGATGTCAAGGAGCGTCGAGCCGGACTCAGGGTCATCAAGAATAAGAAGCGCCGCGTTACGGAAGTACTGTTCAAACATCGGCCCCATACTTTCAGCACTGTAGAGCTTCTTAAAAATAGCGAGGAGTTCGTTCACGACGAACGTTTTTTCTTCAGGCTTCTGTGGGTTGTATTCAAGAATATTGAGCCCGACCGAGCGCTCCATGTAGGCAGGGTCGAAGTAAATAACATCGTCGTAGCGTTCCGGCGGAATGGCACCCATGATGTCGGCGAGGTCGGTGCCGTGCGGATCGATCATGCAAACACCATCGCCATTGAGGATATCTTGCACGACCATGTTTTTCATCAGCGTTGTTTTACCGGTACCGGTCTGACCAATAATATAGAAGTGACGCAGACGGTCTTCTGGCGTGATGAAAATCCGTGTTTCCGTGCCTTGGTAGCGATTGATGCCGAGGAGCGTTCCGTCGTGCGCAATTGCGAGTGGTGCTGCGGCGCGCTTGGAGCCTGTTTGCTTAAGCTGCGACGTTTTTGCGGTGCCGACTTGTGGAAAGTGCGCCATGAGCGCGAGTTCTTCTTGAGAGAGGGCGAGTGCGTATGTTGCTTCTGGTTCGCGGAAGCTGTAGCTGCGTACCATGTCGCGCGCGGCGCCCCCTTCGAGCGTCTTCCAAGTAATACGATTGCTGTCTTGCGCATCAAACTGGTTAAATGCAGACTGAATGTCGAGCGCAATATGACGCGCTTCGTCGAGCGTCTTTGCAGAGGTTACGATACGTACCTCAGCGTTCATGGTACCTGACGCAAGCTTCTGTTCGTATCGCTTCAGTTCTTGTGAGCGGTCGACGCCTTGCAGCTTTTCTTTTTCTTTCGCTGCCGCTTCCGCGCTCTTAAAGAGCGAGCCGAGTGTCGAGAGCGCCGCGCCGCCGAAGGTGCTTTCCTTAATGGCAACTTTTGGATCATCGCCTTTTTTTACTCGCTTCTGAATCTCTTCCATCGAGCGACGATCTACGCTGTTTTGGTGCGTTGCAATCACAAACTGAATCGCAGCACCTGCGCCCGTGTGCTCTATTTTTGTCAGCGCCTGTACGACGACATCAATCGGGTCATGTGAAAAGCTCTCGACGGGAGCAAGAGGGTTAATAGCGTGCTCCGCAAGACGAGCAACCGCTGCGTAGGCGACGCCTTGCGGCACAAAAATGCTGTAATCTTTCGGCACAAAAGCAATCGACGCCCGGGGAACAAGCGAGAGGAGATGCTTCTCAAAAAGCTCAGCAGCGGCAGTAGGGACCGCGATATAAAATACAATATCACTCGATGCTTCTGCGACGGCGATTTCAAACGTGTAGTGCGCCGCTCGTCCGCCATAGCCCATCGACTGCATGCCTGCGAAAAATTGCATCATGACGCGAAGATCATCTTTGAGTGGCACCTTCTCCGCATTGTCACCTTGGGTGCGCGCAATTGAAATCTCGAAGAGCGACATGTGAAGCGCTTCAAAGTGCGGCGCGCCCTCTCTGAGGTCAGGCACGACAATGCCGGCACGAAGCTCTTCAACAAGCGCATCATGCACAAGGTCGACGAGCTGGGGGTTATTTTCCTTTTCCAGAAGCAGCAATGTTTTTTTGACGCCTTCGACTTTCATTTTCTCAAGGAAATATGCTTTTGGTTCTTTGACAGTTTCGGTCGCACCGACCTTTGGCTTCACACTGAACGTCGGCATGTTTTCTTGCGCAAGCACTTCGTGTGCCGGGCGTACTGCGTAGTCGCGCACCACTTCTCTTCCCGCTGCGGCGATTTTTTCAGGCGAAGCCTTCTCTTCTGCAAGTGCCGCCTCGCGACGCGAAAGCTCTGCACGCAGATGCGCTATTTCTTCCTCGGGATTTTTGAAGAGTTTTGGTTCCATATTAGTAATTAGCTTCGATAACGCGCTCCACCGCGTCTGCACGCTTAGTAACAACATTGCACGGCACGTTATAGCCGCGCGCAATCATGCGCGTAGAAATGCCACTTGTTTCTGCGGTCTTCACGACTTGGAGTATTGAGCAAAGTTCTTGACCGCTTCCTGTTGTCCAATTGAATTCGTATTCCTGAAGATCACCTGAAGGGATACCTGTTCCATTTCCGTACGTGGCAGTGGTATCAAAACAAGTGAGTTCTCTACCATCAAGATCTGTCGTTGGATTGAAATATCCTTTGTGTTTTGGGTTGAATTCATAAAATTGCCCACAATTCATCATCGACGTTGCTGCATAAAATGCGACATCACTTTCGTCTGCCGCCCCTGCGAGCGCGAGATCGTGCCGCACAAAACCCGCAATGAGCGTTCCCAGCGTCATAACAATAGTACTCACGAGCACGGCAAGGAGTAGTACGTAGCCTTGTTCTGTTGATGCTTTTTTACTCATACCTATTATAGAACCACACCGTTCTTGATGAGGTCGATGTTACGCCAAACACATTTCGCCACGTCACTACTGATTCAACCGCGACACGAAGCGGGTCGACATCATTCAGGCGAACATAGAGTGCACGCGCAAACGGCGTTGTCGATGCGGTTATTGCGTGCGTATAGCCTTCTTCGCCAAGATACATTTTACACGGATTTGCCGAAGTTGAATCACAGTGAATAAGCTCGCGTGTTATTGGCTCAAATGAGAAACCGCTTTGCGGGTAGGTGCTTGTATCCCAATCCCAGTAGGTATTCAAATCGCCCGTGCTCGACGCCACTGCAATGTTCATGAGCTCGACGCCCTCTTGCGCAAGATGCGCTGCGGTTATGCTTTCGCGCGTAAATGAAGCACTCTTGAGACTTTGCGAAATAACGCGAAGTGGCACCACAATCGCAATGACAAGCACACTGATAGCAACCAGTGTTTCAATGAGCGTAAATCCTTGGTGTGATGATCGTGTCATGGTGTGTTATTTACCGAATAATACGTAGAATGCTCCGCTGTTTCCATCCCCTGGCGCACCGATGAGGAAGTCGGTGATGAGGTCGCCGTTGAGGTCGCCCATAGTGGCGAGTGCGCTGCCATACGCGTCACCTACGGTAAGTGCAGGGCCGCCGTTTTGACCACTCGTCACGCGTCGATACTCTCGAATTGTTTCGTCGAGGTTCATAAATAAAACGTATACCGAACCCGTACCGCCCTGCTCTTCTGCACCAATAATATAGTCGCGGATGCCGTCGTTATCTAAATCTCCTGCGCTTGTAACCGCTATGCCGAAGTGCGCAAAAGCATTCAGTGTCGGCATACCGAGAAGCCCACTTGCAAAACGAGTTACTTCGTCGACCGTGTTTGCGCTGGTAAGATGCAGCAAGTACACTGCGCCGCACTCATTGCCATTTGCACACACTGCGCTTTGCGCACCAACGAGCAGCATGCGCCGATCCTCAAAATCTCGCCCGAGATACGCAACACTACTTCCAAAGGCGTCACCCAGAGAGAGGCTGAGGCCTGTTGCTATCTTCGTGATGACCGTGAGTGTTTTACTTGCGGTAATTTCTGCGATATAAATGGCGCCACAGTTTTGACAAGCGTCGTCATCGCCAGGCGCACCAATAACAACCTCTCCCTCGGTAAGCGAGGCAATACTTGCGCCAAAGGCATCGTTTTGCGTAAGTCCTGCAGGCGTAATGCGCACCGTGTCTGTTGCGGTATCCATATCCTGGAGCGTCGTGACATACACCGCGCCGGAGCTTGTTGCGTACCCAGGAGCACCAATGAGTACTTCGATGGTATCGTCGCCATCAATATCGCCAAGACTTGCAACGGCGGCACCGACGTTCGAGTCATTACTAAATGACGGCATGCCGTTTGTACCTTCACTTAAGAGAAGTGACCCCTCCACGTTGCCATCAGGAAGCATGAAAAGGACCTGTGCGCCACCTTTACTACCATTATACCCTGGCATGCCGACAAGAATGTCACTCACGCCATTGCCATCAATATCGTCGAGCGCTGTCAGCGCTGCACCAAGGCTGGCACCCGCGGTGAAGTTTATGTTCGCCGCGCCTTGTCCAAGTTGCCGCATCGCAAAACTGCGCTCCGAAGCATACTGTGTCATGCTTGTCGAAAGCGTAAATGGAGGAGCGCCAACCTCGTCCTTAGCCGCGCCACGAAGCGTAAAATTCACAAGCGGCGGGACGCCATCATAGATAGGCGCCCCCGTTACCATAAACTTCGCCGTGTCAACCAGGACGCGCGGCGAGGTCAGCGGAATCCAACTTCCTGCGCCAGCATGCCAGCCTTCGAGGGTTGATGAGGCACTGTTGAATCGATAGGCTTGTCGCGTGCCGTACTGGTCGAGAAAGATAAGTGTCGACGCACCATTTACACAGTCGAGAGGTTCATCAAAATGATAATCTTCACTGGTGACAGTATTCCACTCTGTAGGAGTAATGGTTTCATCGGTGCAGCGATAGTCTTTGCCGAGGCGAACTTGTCGTGACATAGCATCGAGGGCAAACGAGGTGTTGTCGATGGTGGTTTGGAGCGCCTGTGCGCGCGCTGACGCCTTCATGACGACAATCATAGTAGGGAGCGCAACAGAAATAACCGTTGCAAAGAGCGCAACAGAAACCATCATTTCAACAAGGGTAAATCCTCTTTGGAGCAAATGCTTTTTCATAATTATTCACAAAGGAGCGCCGAGGGTACGACGGCAACAGATCCCGTATGGTCAACTTCTATCCAATGGATGAGCGACAAATCGGCACCCGCAATACCGACATAGCTTCGAACAACTGGCGACGCGGGTATCGCCCAGCTTGGTGTTGAAGAGGCCGCAATATCAGGTCGTTGAAACGCAATATCGAGCATCTGCCCTACCGTCGAGGCGGCATGCACGCTTCCATCTGCGGAAACGGTGCAGAGCTTTTGCGTTTTATAGCCTGCGGTCAACTGTCGATATTCTATCGGCTGCGCCGTACCTTCCCCCTCTTTGCGCATGATAAGAATTTCCTCTGAACCTTTTGTAAAGCGGGCGAGATACTGCGTAGCGAACGCGGTGTCTGTTGAGGACGCAGCACGAATCTGTGTGGCGTACGCCTGTGCGGCGCGCACCGCCTGCGCCGCATCGTATGCCCGCGCTTTCGTAACAATCGCGGAATCAAAACCAGAAAACTGCACGACCACGATACCCGTCACGAATGTCATAACGGTAATAGCAATCATGAGTTCGACGAGTGAGAAACCGGCGCGAGCGCGCATGTTACTTGAGCAGCCAAAGATAGACGAGCCGTGTCGTCGCGTCAGCGAATGATTGTGTAAGCGTGAGAATATCGACATGCGCAAGGAGTACAAGGAAGAAACCAACAATAAGAAACGGCCCAAACGGTACTTCACTTCGCATTGTATATCGAGGGAGCGAAAAGTGGTTGTGGACGAGGCGCTTTGCGATAGTTTTCGTGAGCGCAACAACGCCGACATACAGCGTACCAATCCAAAACGCAAGCACGATAAATGAGAGTGTACCACTCGCGCTTAAGAAGAGCCCGAGCGGGAGCATGAGCTTCGCGTCGCCGAGCCCAATCCATCGCCCGCGACTTACGAGCCAGAGCGTTGCAAAAATACCCGAAGCTAACACTGCTGCAGCAATGTTGTACACAAGCGAGATGCCTGCCCCCTGCACATACTGGTAGCTGAGAAACGCCGCAGCGCAGAGCGTAAGGAGCAGCACCGCTTCATTAGGGATAATCGTATGACGAAGATCGTATACAAACACCACAACAAGAAGCGCGACGACGATGCTGAAAAGTGCCCATAAGAAAGGTATCGCAAAAAACTGCGCGGCAATGAGCGCAAACAAAATACCTGTCGTCACTTCAACAATGAAGTAGCGTGACGAGATACGCGACGTACAATCACGACACCGCCCACGTAGCACAAGGAACGAGAAGAGTGGCACAAGGTCAATCGCACGAAGCTGCGAGCCACACGACATACAATGTGAACGCCCATTCAGCGAGCGTCCCGTATGCAGGCGCAAAATAACCACATTGAGAAAACTGCCCATAATGCAGCCGAAGAGAAACGCGAAGAAAGGAATCATCCGTCTAGTATACCAGCCGAACGCCCGCGGATATGCGAAATATCTCCTTGACACACCAATAAAACTACGATAGATTATGCATGCACTTCAATTTCGAGTTGCTGTGCGTCCCGTGTGAGGGACCTCCCCCGAGGCGTGCTCCGGCACCCCTCGGGTTTTTTTGCCCAGCTTCAAACACCTTGCCCCTCAGCCTGGATCCCGTCAGGATGACAAAAGTTACAGCTAGTGTTTAAAAAAGACAAGTAGTTAAGTCCGCGTCGTTTTAACCACACAGTAATCAGAGACGTAGCATTTCCCTTTTGTCATCCTGACGGGATCCAGGAGTGTGACAGTAGCCCTTTTGTGTATATTTATTTTTCTGAACTGACGGAAACGCCTTTTGCCTCTCTCGCAGACTATGCTATCATGTTCCCTATGAGTATTTTATTTCATAAAAAGACCCAGAAGGTCGTTCGTGTTCTTGGAGGCATTATTGCGCTCGTGATTATGGTTTCCATGATTATCGCGTACTCGGGACTCTTGAGTATTCCTTCTGGCGTGTAATCGCAAAAAAGAGACGCCTTCGCATCTCTTTTTTTGTGCTTTACCTAGTGGAATATATGTGGTATGGTACTGTTCTCAATGTTCTTTTCAAGGAAAACCCCATGGTTGCAAACGTGATTGAATTTTCGGAACAGGTCCGCAGTGCTGCGCTGACCTATCGCGGAGTCGGACTGCGCCGCATCCAGGGAAGCGACTTCTATATCGCACCTTCCCGGAACGCGCCACAAGGCTATGCCGAGATATCCACGGCACATGTCGAAGGCAGAACCTTCTTTGTCTTCCGTGCGATTGGTGCGGAGTAGTCCGCGTTGCCCCAGGCACAAAAGCCGCATTCGTGCGGCTTTTCTTTGTTTATATTTTCTTGGTGCGAGGCCTTTTCTTCCCTGCTGCTTCAATAGCTTCAAGGGCGTGGATTTGGTCGCGGATGAGTGCGGCGGTTTCGAAGTCAAGCTCAGCCACGGCAGCTTCCATTTCGGCATGCTTTTCTGCGAAGACTTTCTCTGGGTCTTTTTGGAAGCGCGCAATATCGAGACGAACGAGGTCGTCAACTGCGTTATCGTGCTCAGTACGCATCGAGGAGGCGATATCTTTAATTTCCTTAATGATGGTCTTTGGTGTAATGCCATGTTTTGTATTGAAGGCGACCTGAAGTTCGCGACGACGATTTGTTTCGCCGATTGCCGCCTTCAGTGAATCGGTCATGTGGTCGGCGTAGAGAATAACTCGGCCGTTGACGTTACGTGCCGCGCGACCAATCGTTTGAATAAGCGCGGTTTCCGAGCGGAGGAAGCCTTCTTTGTCGGCGTCAAGAATAGCAACGAGTTCAACCTCAGGAAGGTCGAGACCTTCACGAAGGAGGTTGACGCCCACCAAACAATCGAAGTCACCTTTGCGGAATTTCGTCAAAATATCAATACGGTCAACCGTCTTCACATCGCTGTGAATGTATTCGGTTTTAATGCCTTTCTTTTTGAGAAAGTCCGTGAGGTCTTCCGCCATTTTTTTGGTGAGCGTCGTAATAAGCACACGCGCATTTCGTGCAATTACTTTTTCACTCTCAGCAATAACATGCGCAATTTGCCCGGGATATTTCCCTGCTTCAATCACGCCATGCACATCAATCTCGGGGTCAATGAGTCCTGTCGGGCGAATGATTTGCTCGACAAGCTGTCCGCGCTCACCATCGGCAAACGCACGCTCAATTTTCCCTGGTGTTGCCGAGACGTAAATCATATCGCCAACATTTTGGAGAAACTCGTTGTAATTGAGCGGACGGTTATCTTTTGCGGTCGGAAGTCGAAAGCCAAAATCCACGAGCGTTTTTTTGCGCGCCTGATCACCCGCATACATCGCCGAAAGTTGCGGCAAGGTGACATGCGACTCATCGATAACGGTAAGGAAATCAGGTGAACCATCCTCGTTACGTGGAAAGTACGACATGAGTGTCGACGGCGCATCGCCGGGCGAGCGTCCGTCAAAGTGCATTGAGTAGTTTTCAATGCCGTTGCAGTAGCCGATTTCGCGGATCATGGCGAGGTCCTGCTCGGTGCGACGCTTGATACGCTCCGCTTCGAGTAGCTTGCCGTCCTTCTTAAACTTCTTCACTTGCTTGTCCATGAGTTCCTTAATCTCCTTCATGGCGCGATCCTTTTCATCTTCAGGGGTGACGAAGTGCTTCGCGGGAAAGAGGTGGAACATGTCGACATCTCCTGCGAGAGCGCGAGTAATCGGGTCTATTTTTGTAATCGCAGAAATCTCCGCACCGCGAAACTGCATACGGTAAATCATGCGTTCGGAGGTTGGCATGACTTCAATGGTGTTCCCAACCGCACGGAAGGTGCCTGGCGTTAAGTCGCCGGCGACACGTTCAAAATACATGTTCACAAAGTCGCGCAAGAGTTCCGTACGGTTCGCCTCGGCACCAACCTGAAATGTTTTGAGCACCTTTTGGTACTGCGCTGGCGAGCCGAGACCATAAATACACGACACTGACGCAACAATAATCACATCACGCCGCGTAAGAAGCGCCTGCGTTGACGCATGACGAAGCCTGTCGATTTCTTCGTTAATCATCGACTCCTTTTCGATATAGGTGTCGGATGCTGGCATGTATGCCTCTGGCTGGAAGTAGTCGTAGTACGACACAAAGTAATGCACCTCATTTTCCGGGAACATGTCACGAAACTCCTGTGCGAGCTGCGCCGCAAGGGTTTTGTTGTGTGCAATCACCAGTGTCGGCTTTTGCACCTGCTGAATAACATTCGCAATCGTGAATGTTTTTCCGGTTCCTGTCGCACCATGAAGCGTCTGATTCCGCATGCCGTTTTTTAGACCCTCGACTAACTGCTTAATAGCCCTTGGCTGATCCCCAGCCGGTGTCTTTTCCTGTGAAATACGAAACATAATCGCAGTATGCATCGAAAAAACCGAATACGCAAATGAACACCAAAAAATCCCCGAAGGGATTTTTGTTATATCGACTCTTAATCTGAAGTCATAACGCGGTCGCCGGTACCCGTACCGGAAACAGCTACAAAGATACCGTTGCCGTAAGTGACGGAGAGCCAACCATTTTCAGCAGCAGATGCTTGAGATGTCCAGGTGACGCCGTCGGGTGAGGTCATAACGCGATTGCCTGTGCCACTGGTGGAGACTGCAACGAAGAGTCCGTTGGCGTAGGTAACGCCGCGCCAAGCGTTGTCTGCGGCAGAGGTGGCAAGCGTCCACGTGGTGCCGTCGGGTGACGTCATGACGCGGCTACCCGTAGTACCGATATATGACACGGCAACATAGAGTCCGTTGCCGTAGGTGACTGAGGCCCACCTGTCGTTCGCTGCAGCAGCGTGTGGTGTCCAAATGACGCCGTCGGGTGAAGTCATGACACGATCACCAGTACCAAGCTGAGCAACTGCAACAAAGAGACCGTTACCGTAGGTGACAGAGCTCCAGGTAACATCTGCTGCTGAGGATTGAGATGTCCAAGTGATGCCGTCGGGTGAAGTCATAACACGGTTACCGACACCTGTTTCTGCTACTGCCACAAAGAGACCGTTACCGTAGGTGACAGAGCTCCATTCGTTGTCCACAGCAGACGCACGAGATGTCCAGGTAATACCGTCGGGTGAAGTCATGACACGATTACCGGTACCGGACTCTCCCACTGCCACAAAGAGGCCGTTCGCATAGGTAACTGAACGCCACAGATCGTCCGAAGCTGCGGATCGAGATGTCCAAGTGATGCCGTCAGGTGACGTCATGACGCGGTTACCCGTACCTGTGTTTGCTACCGCAACAAAGAGACCATTACCGTAGGCGACGGATGTCCAAGTGTTATCAACAGGAGTGGTACGCGATATCCAATTATTGCCATTGGCAACAGTGTTTGTCTGCGCCACAATCACAATCGTATTGCTGCCGGTACACGTCCCCTTCACACCTGTTGCAGGAATCGCGATGTTCCAGTAAAGGTTTGCGGAGAGCTCATTTGCGTCGTCGGTGCGGAGGTTGATATTGCGGAGTGTCGGTACAAAAGAACCGGTGAGGGCTGCTCCTGATGCGTAGTCAGTGTCGGTGAGTGACCATGCTTGTGCGTCAATGGGTAGTGTGCCGAGTGCTGAACAGCTCATGGTGGTACCAAGGACTTCGACGTCTGCCTTGGTATTGCCGCGCTGGGTGAGGACGGTTTCGATGTTGGTTGTCGAACTTGAGACTTCAGCAAGTGAGCGTGTGCCATAGTCGATACTGTCGGGAAGGTTGAGGGCGAGGAGTGAGTTCATTTCGATAGTTCCTATGCTTGCAGCTTGGAGGCCTGCGGTGTCGCTGATGACAATGCGTGCTGCCCAGGAGTCACTTTCGTAGATTGATGAGCTGTCGGTGCCGTCTATCCAATAGGCGAGGGGCACTTCGCAGTTGTAGGTGATTTGTGTGTTGTCGCCGTCAGTATAGGTAGTGGCGCAGGTGTTCACGCTGTAGCAGTCATTTTTGTCGACGGTGCAACTAACACCTTTACTGACGCGATAGAAGGTAAGAGCAAGCGTTGACGAGGCGATATCGTTTTCTCCATTGAGGTCGGTGATTTGACCGTTTATGTGAATGGTGCGATCGGTGCCGATATTCGGGAGGATACCGCTGGTGGTTAAATCGTCGGTGCCGTATGCGCTTGTTGCAAAGCGGATGGTGTCTACCGTTGGTGCGGTGTTTTGAATTTCTGCAGATGTTGAAACATCGGCGGCTCCGGTGTAGCGGAGGACGATGCTTATGATGAGGATGAAGGCTAGGGCAATGAGTGACGCCACAATGTATTTCTTTTGCATGGGGATAGTATAGTGTCAGACTCGAAAAAGACAAAACCGCGATATCGCGGTTTTGTGCACATCTTAGCTAAGAAGAGTATCGATGCGATTCATGTCACGCGGGAAGAGCGTTGCTTCCTTGACGTTACCGAGACCACAGAACTTCATCGTCATACGCTCAAGCCCCATGCCGATGCCGCCGTGGCGTGGAATGCCGTGCTTGAAGGCCTGGAGGTAGAAAGCGAACTTTTCTGGATCCATGCCGCGTGATGCAATCTTTGCAACAAGGTCGTCGTGATTACTGATACGTTCTGCCCCCGAACACATTTCAAGCCCCCGGAAGAGGAGGTCGAAGCTGTCGCTGTATTCAGGATTCTCAACATTTGCTTTCGTGTAGAATGCGCGCTTTGCCGTTGGGAACTGGGTGACAAATACGAAATCTGAGCCAAGATTCTTTGCAGCATATTCGCAAATGAAGCGTTCGTCTTCTGGCTCCATGTCGAGCTCAGCATGCTTATCAACACCTGTTTCCTTTTGAATAATGTCATGAATTTCCGCAAGTGAGAGAACAGGGATTACTTCAGGGACAAGTACTTTTTCTGCACCAAGAAAGGCGAGCTCGTTCGCACAAGTTTCTTCAACTCGTTTCGTGATGTGTTTTACAAGTCCCGACACCGTAGCGATAACATCAAGATAGCTCGTAACATGCCCCATCTCGAAGTCCATCATAGAGATTTCTGAAAGGTGACGTGTTGTTGCGGAGCGCTCTGCGCGGAACATTTGCCCAATCGTATACACGCGCTCGAAGACGCCAACCATCATCTGCTTGTAGAGTTGTGGTGAAGTTGCAAGGAACGCTTTCTTATCGTCGAAGTAGTCTACTTTGAAGACTTCGGAGCCGCCCTCCGCGTCGCCACCAACAAGCTTTGGCGCTTGAAATTCTGTGAAGCCTTCGCCGTCGAGATACTCACGCCATGCTTTGGTAATAGTCGCCTGCACTTTGAAGACAGCGCGTTCGCGCTTGCGACGAAGGGTGAGAGGGCGGTTGTCGAGGAGTGTATCAAGATTAAGGTCGCCATCGAGATCAAACGGCATCGGTTCTGCAGCATTCACGATAGTGATGCCAGTGATTTCGAGTTCAATATCGCCGTTTTGTACGTTTGCATTGACCATCTTTTCAGGGCGCTTGTGCACAATACCTTTGACCTCGACCGCATATTCCTGCTTGAGCTCCTTGGCAACTTCAAGCACGTCAGGCTTGCCAAAGACAACGCCTTGCACCGCGCCCGAGCGGTCACGGAAGTCGAAAAACGCCATCTTTCCCTGCTGACGAGCGACGTCAACTGAAGCGCGGATGAGTACCTCAGTTTCGAGGTGTGCTGAGAGATCAGCAATCAAAATTCTTTCCATATTTATGTATAGGTTACGCACGGGATACAAAAACCCCGCACAATAATTATAGTAATAATCATTGTGCGGGGACGCTAAGTAGAAACTTAACGCGGTGCCACCCCGCTTCACCGTCCCCCAACCCCTCCATTAATGGAGGGGTTGGGGTCAGTGCGCTTTTTAGTTGTAATGCTTCAGCAGTTATCATCCTGCATCACCAGCTTTAAAGAATGTAGCACACCAGAAGATTACACGCAACCACCAGTTTTTAGTATTCGACTCTGGATTCCTTCTGAATGACAAAAGTGGCGTAAAATGTTTTAAAAAAATAAGTAGTTAAATCCATGCGGATTTAACTACTTAGTAATCATAAGCAATATATTTTCCTTTTGTCAGGAAGGATGGGATCCAGAGCGTTAACTATTCCTCCTGCAAGAAGCCGCCGGCTTGGTGATTCCAGAGGGTGGCGTAGGTGCCGGAGTTCTTTAGGAGTTCTTCGTGGGTACCGTCTTCTTGGATGGTACCGTGCTCAAGGACAAGGATGCGGGACATATCGCGAAGAGTTGAAAGACGATGCGCTATGGCAATAACAGTCTTCCCATACATGAGTTCTTTGAGAGCTTTCTGCACCGCGACTTCGCTTTCGCTGTCGAGGGCTGAGGTAGCTTCGTCGAGAATGAGGATTGGCGCGTCTTTGAGAATTGCGCGAGCAATAGCAACACGTTGACGCTGTCCGCCGGAGAGTTTTACCCCACGTTCGCCAACAAGAGTGTTCATGCCTTCGGGAAGCATGTCGATAAATTCGAGAGCGTGTGCTTTTTGTGCTGCGTCGCGGACTTCTTCGTCAGTTGCATCTGGGCGTGCGTAGGCGATATTTTCACGAATAGAGCGATGGAAAAGCGCTGGCTCTTGCGGCACGACTGAGATAGCGCGACGGAGTGAATCCTGCGTAACTTCTGCAATATTCTGATCATCTATTTTTATCGCACCACCAGCAATATCATATTCTCGAAGCAAAAGCGAAACCAGCGTCGACTTCCCTGCACCACTTTTACCGACAAGACCGATACGCTCACCGTCTTTGATAGTGAGGTTGAAGTTTTTGAAAACTTCAACAGCTTCGTGTGCGAATGATATGCCATCAAGAACAATCTCACCTTTCTTTGCAACAAGATCCTGTGCATTTTCAACATCAATCACCTCATGAGCTTGAGAAATAGCCACAAGCCCCTCTTCTGCTTCGCTATAGATCTGCGAGATGTTATTAATCATAAACCCAATACGTGTAAGTTCGCGCCATACGCTACTAATGAGTGCAAATACCAGCACAAAATCACCAGAGGTCGCCGTGCCTTGTTGAAAACTAATAATAAGTAGCGCAAGAATACCGCTCACCGCTAGCAGAATAATGATGGTATTGATAATCAAAATGTATTGCGCGACATCTGACTTTTTGACACCAATGACACGGGCGTCTTCAAGAGTCTCGGTAAGACGGGATAGCTCTTGTGAACCTTGTGCGAAACTGTGTACCGCACGCATATTCGTTAACGCATCTATCGAGACGCCACGTATCTTTGCAATTGCTTTTGCATGCATACGAGCGATACCCCCTTGCCACTTGAAGAGCGGGAGATTACAAAGAATAATCACCACAATGAGCGTGACGAAGGTCACTCCAGCACGCACATCGACAGAAAACATGAGTCCCGTGGTAACCAAAAGCCCAATCGCCGTAGCTGTCACTGTCCATATTGCTTCATGCAGCAAATTTCGCATACCGCCGCCGACTTGTATTTCCTTTGCGTTGAGCCCACCTGCAAAATTACCTGAAAAGAAACGATGACTATGTTTCTGAAGGTAATCACGGAGTGCGGGGTATGCCGTACTCTCCACGGCACGAGATATTCCTCGCACACCTAAGAAGCTGCTTAGACGAAATATGGTCGCAAAGAAAAGAAATGCGGACACATACACGATGCTCCAGAATACTATAAACGACACCACTTCTGCAGTTCCTTGTGTTTGAATGCCGTCAACAACGATTTTGTAGACATAGGGAAGAAATGAGACAACAGTTTCTCCTATAAGTGCCAATAGGAACGCACCAAAAAGAAGCCACCTGTTCCCCTTCGTCATCTGCCATATAAATGGCAGGATTTTCTTGGGGATTGTTTGATGTGTTTGCATATGAGTTGTGAGTGAATAAGGTCCGACCTTATTCATTTTGTGTGATATTTTAGCATTGCGGTGTCGCGGCCTTCTTTGATTATTGTGATGAGGGCGGCGGTGAAGGTTTTTATATTGTCTTCAATTTTTTGTCGTTCTTCGGGCGTGAAGGGTTTGAGAACGAAGTTTGCACGGGCGTCTCCGGTCACGGGATGGTTTGGTTCGATGCCGATACGGAGGCGTGTGTAGGCGGCGGTGCCGAAGGTGCTTGTCACGCTTGCGACTCCGTTGTGTCCACCCGCTCCGGCGCCGTAGGAGATTTTGAGGTCGCCAACGGGGACGTTCAGCTCATCGTGAATGACGATGGTTTCTTCGGGTGTGAGTTTTGAGGCGGCGACAACCTGTCCGCTTTCGTTCATGTAGGTGCCAGAAAGAAGGAGCTGCACGTCATGGTCACCTATGGTGCTGATGGTTTTTTCTGCTTTCAAGAATTTATCGTATTTGAATGCAGGAAAGTTATTCGATTCAGCGAACGCACGCAGAACATCCGCACCAATGTTGTGGCGCGTTCGAGCGTATTCTGGTTCTGGATTTCGTAGTGCAAGTAAAGTAATCATAAAAAATCTTGAGTCATCCTCGGGCTTTAGAAAACAAATGAGGAAGCCTTTCCGAATATTGTTTTCAAAGAACCGGGGATCCAGGATTGAGAATCTTGCTCGACATCCTGGATCCCCGGTTCTTTTAAAAATATACTCCGCTTCGCTGCGTTATTTTTATAAAGCCCGAGGATGACTCTGGGGTTTGAGTTATTCGTCAGTCAAGGATACCTCAGAAGACACAGGAAGCAAAGCGTCTACGGTGTAGCGGTTTGATGGTGCCCATATCATCCAATCCTGCACGCCAGCGTCATAGCTCGCCTCGAACTGTGCACGAACTTCTTTGGGGCCGTAGTCGCCGCCGTAGTCGAAGTCCTGAATCCAGGTGCGGAGTTTTCTGGTATCATATGCTGGCTTCAGGTAGAGCGCTGGCGTCGACGTACCGATTCGCTCGTGGGTGAAGGCGACAATGCTTGTTGTTGTTGCTGTCGCACGCTTCACGCCTTCAAGCATAGCATGGTGGACAATGACATACGGCGCAGAGTTTGGGTTCGCGATGCCAATGAAGTTCTTCGGGTAATGCGAAGGATACACCATCGGCGCGACCGCATCAAAGTACGGGAGCGCGCGTTCAAGCACTTGCCCGATATTCATGCCGTCTTGTGCGGTTGTCGTCATGCCAAAAAGGTCTGCAGAAATAATTGGTATTTGCTGTTCTCCGTCATGAATAACCGCCGTGTAGTGTGCAGGATTGCGAAGCTCGGTCGTAAAATACTTAAAGAACGCTTCGAGATTGTCTTCTTTGCTGGTGCCATACTGCGTCGCCTCTGCTTGCGGATGCGAAATGTCGGTCATGTTGCCATCGGACGGGTAGCGCACGTAGTCGAAGTTGAGTTCATCAAACCCAATGTTGTACGACGCCGCAGAAAGCTCAATAAGGTGCTCCCAGTAGTTCTTTGCACCAACATCAACAAACGCAAGGCCTTTGCTGTCTTTCCACACCGTCACTTTGTCAGCGCGCTTCACGGCATCTTCTTCATGCGCAGCGGCGTAGAATGGATCTTGAAACACGGTAATGCGCCCGATAACATACACGCCTTTCTCATGGAGTGTTGCGATAAATTCTTTCATATCAAGCGCACCACAGCGACTTCCCTGCCATGCCGGATACCAAAATGAATCAGCTCCTGGATTGAATGAAAGCGTGCCAGAAAAATCTTTAATATCGATAACGAGCGCATTGACTTCAGTGTCGTCAATCACTGAAACAACATCTGCACGAAAATCCTTGGTACCCACAACGCACGACGTCATGTAAATCGCTTTGAGCGGCGACGGAAGTGCGACATGCTTCACACGTTCACGTGTATCAACGGGTTCTTCCGGCACAGGCGAGGCGTTAGCATCAGTACGCACCACGGTGGCCATATCGCGTGTCACCGTCCCTTCTTGCTCGATTGTTTGCGAGAGTGTATAGACGCCTGTCCATACCAGTACCGTTATGCCGGCAGCACCAAGAAACCGCTTCATACAAGCGGTGAAGATACAGCTGCCCTAATTTTGGCAGCGCGGATAGCTGGTGCACTACGGAGCGGCACCTGTGTTGCAGGCGCGACCGGCGTTGGCATGCGCGATGATTCTGCAAATGACGCACCACTCAGTTCGCCGCGATGATGCATAATAGAGCGTCGATAGCGCGAGTGACGCAGGCTCATGCCGAGGAGCGCGAGGAGTACACCCGCGAGCATAAGAAGCGAATCGCGCAGCGTTTGTGGCACGCCGAGAAACGGCGTAAGCGCTACAACGATTCCTAGAAGTACCACAATAATCTCACGAGTCATGCGCGCATTATACTGGCATCGGTGTTGAAATGCAAAAAAAGCGCAGCGCCTCGGGAGGCACTGCGCACAGGGCAATGGTTACATCATTTTGCAAGGTGGCTGGTATCGCCCGTCCACACATTCCAGCCTTTTTGCCCGCCGCGCAGGTAGCCCTTATACGTGCCGTACTCGACTTTCGCAACGGCGCAATTGCCAAACATCTCACTCGAGCGGAGGAACATCGCCGGCGTGAAGTCGTCACCGTGCCGTATCGTGTTGATGAGGTAGGTGAGAAACATGCCGTGCGTCACGACGACGACACGTTGCTCAGGTCCGTCGAGCAAGAAGCGCAACACCTTCTTGGCACGCGCATGTGCCATAGCGAAGGTCTCCTCGTCACTGACCTGCACATTCCCTTCTGCGAACACCCGCGCACGCTCTTTGCCATACGCGAGAAATGCCGGATCCGAGGTTGCAACTCCTTGGAGATGCGTTGGGTGCGTCACTTCTGCAAGATACCGCGTCGGAGTCGGGACGAGTCCGAGAGGTACGCTGAGGAGATTGGCTGTTTGGAGCGCACGCATCATCGAGCTGCAGTAGATTTTCTGAATTGGAATTTCTGCTGCGAGCGACGTCTCCGCGAGGCGTGCGGCGAGGCGATGTGCCTGAAAGGTGCCCTGCAAATTCAAAGGCTCTTCCCAGCCTTGCACCGTCTTCCGTTTGTTGCTTTCCGTCTCGCCATGACGACAGAGGTACAGCACTTTTTCGACATACATAGCTAACTCCTTGTAGGTAAACTGGTTGAAAGGACTATCGAGTGCACCATACCACACAAATGCATACTACACAAGAATTCGCTCTGGCATTGAACCATAAAAAATGGCGCCACAAGAAGCGTAGCGCCATCAAAAGCCTGAGGCAAAGGTCATTTTCCAAAACGGAGTGCGGTGCACCTGGCATTCAATTCGGCGTCGAGCCAGGCCCAGCGCCAGTAAACCACGACACGGCCCGCGAAGAGGTGTGGCACGTAAAGATTATTGAGATTGTTATTCCGAACAACAGAGCGCCAACCGTAGACCGAATTCCCCGAAAAATGTCGACGAAAGACTTCGGTGTCGAGCTTTTGGATTTCCAGGAGCTCGGCGAATCCAAGGCAATCTTCGAGCATCCCGTTATCACGGAGATGCTCGTGCAGAAAATTCCCTGTCACCAGACCATTCTCCTGATCTCTATGGATCCACCGCTGAAGTGAGCCCAGAGAGAATTCAGGAGGTCCTACTGCTTCAAGCTCGGGGTACAGGGGTTGAAGCCACTCTGGGTAGATAACCGGCACCGAACGCTCTATCCGAATGATGTCACAGATTCCGCCACGCGTGAGTGGTTGGACTGTTACAGTTTTCATGATGTGTTTCCCTTTGGAAAGTTTGAGAAAAGACCTAACGGTAGTATATAACCACTACCTGCATAACTTGTCAATCAATGCAATTACACAAGGAGTTCTTCTGGCTTGTAGTCGGGGCGCGCACGCTCCACGGTGAGAAGCTTATGTTGCAGCTCTTCGACATTCTCGCCGCCTGCTTGTGCGGCGCGAACTTGCGCACGAATAAGGCTTGCATGGTAGGCGATGACATTTCTATGGAACTGGGTCAGCGACTGCGCGATACGGAACGACTGTGTTTTGAAATGTTCGGCACGCTCAGTCTCTTCAAAGTCGCGCTTAATCTCCCGTGTGCGACGCGCGATATAGTCGTTAATGTCGTGCTCGGTTGGCATCTGCGGCATATCGGAAAAGGTGGCGAGCTCCTGCAGGATTTTTTCAACAGCCTCCTGCACGCGCTCGTACATGATTTTCTTTTTGGGCTCGGTGGCAAGAATAGAAAGAAGGGTGTGAAAAAAGAGGAGATGGTCGTGGATACGTGCATCGTGATGTGGTTCAGCCTTTGGCGCTTCAAGTGGCGCTACCGGGCGCCGCACTGGCTCACCTTTTGCGGGCTCAGACTTTTTCTTGAGCGCGATAAGTGTGTCGACCTTCCCGAGAATTGCTTCTTTGGAAATGCCCGTTGCCTTTGCTACTTCGTTCGCAAAAAATTCCACCTCGATACGGCTCGGTATCACCGCAATAAGCGGAAGAATTTCTTCCTCTGCAGCACGGATAAATGCACGCTCATCTTTCGCTCCTTCTTTGAGAAGCGTCAGAAGCCACTCAATCACCGTGGTGGCGCCGCCAATTATTTTCTTGAATTCTTCGGGGTGATCTTTTGCGATGTCGGCAGGATCTTTGCCGCCGATAATGCGCGCGACTTTTACGTCCATGCCGCGCAAGAGCATTGGTTCTGCGGCGCGTTTTGTTGCGGCAATACCAGCCTTATCGGAATCAAAGCAAAGTACCGAACGTCCTGAGAGGCGCGAAAGAAGGTCGATGTGCTGCATCGTAAATCCGGTGCCCGAAACAGCGACCGTGTTTTGATAGCCGACCTGATGCGACATCACGACGTCAAACTGCCCCTCAACGACGAGTGAAAAATCGTGATGGCGAATGTTGTTTTTTGCGAGATGATACCCGTACATCATTTCACCCTTTTTGAAAAGCTCAGTTTCGGGAGAGTTCACGTATTTTGGGTTCTTTGGGTCGTCGGAAAGAGTGCGTCCCGAAAAGCCGATAACATGCCCTGAGGGGTCTGATATCGGGAACATAACGCGGTTACGGAAGACGTCGTACGGATCTTTGCCGTCGGCGCTTTTGACGAGTCCTGCCGCGAGCATTTCTGCGTCGGTGTACCCTTTGCCTTTGAGATGCTCACGAAGGTTTCGCCAGCCGTCGGGCGCGAGTCCGATGCGCCAGCCGTGTGCGGTTTCTGTCGTCACGCCACGACTCTTCAGGTATTCCTGCACCTGCGTTGACTTCTGCCCTTCGGCAAAATAGTAGACCGTTGCTTCTTCGAGGATGGCGTGTGCGCGGTCGCGTGCTGAGCGCTTCTCCGGGTTTTCTGCAACAAGTTCAACACCTGCTTTGTCGGCAAGAATTTTCAGCGCACCTTTAAAATCCACGCCTTCCATGGTTTGGATAAACGAAAACATATCGCCACCTTGTGAGGTCGAAAAGCAGTAGTACATACCACGGTCGGGAGACACATGGAATGACGGCGTTTTCTCGTTCGTAAACGGCGACTTCCCTTTCCAGCTTTTCCCCGCGCGGTGCAGCTCAACATAGCCACCGACCACGTCGAGAATGGAAAGCTTTTCTTTTATTTGTTCAACTGCTGATTTCATGATGCCTGTTTCGGCTTCACCTGAATAGGACTCTTAATGTCTGGCGACCACGGTTCGGTGATAATCTCGCCGTTTGCCTTTTCAAATTCGGCCACGCGATACGCGAGATACTGCTGAAAGCGCTTTAGGTGCGCTGGCGTGAAGGCATAGACCGTCATGTGCTCGCCGCTCGCAAAGCCCATCATGAACGAATCATTGCCAAACCCAATGGTTGCATTATCGCAAAACAATTTCTCCGCCTTTTCAATATTCATACGCGCAGTATAGCATTTTGCGCCAGGTTGCACAAAAAAGCCCCTGCTGCGCGAACACAGCATGGGCAAGGTGATGCCTTGGTGCACGAGGCGATCAAGCAACACCAACAAAGACAAGGGTCATCGAGGTTGCTGTCCACAATAGCATTCCCACGGAATAGCCATACCCGTCCATCGGCTTCCGCAGGATCGCGCTTACCATGAGAAGCACGGAAGCTACCAGCATTCCAAAAATTGAGTAGATGGCAGCGACGGGAAACTGCAGCAACCATCCTGAGGAAGAGATGAACATGGCAGCAATTGGGACAACACACATACCGTACGTGTAGATGCGAATGCGATTCTGCAAGACACGATATTTGTCCATGCAAGCTGCAAAGTTCTTAATGGAACTAGCACAGCCGAACGGCTTAAGTGCGCGGTACTGCAAATGCAGCAAAATGCCAATCATCACAAGCCCAATAATCCCGAAGGAAATCAAGGTCTCTTTCATTTTAGAACTCCTCTGTGAGTGAAAAAACATGCACGAAGTGTGCGGGATCAAGATGGTGATAGAGTGCACTATTATTTGCGAAATGTCAAAAAAGCCTTCCGAAATCTGAGGGGGGAGGTAATAACAAAAGATAACCAACTCACCCCAAGAACTGTCATCCCCGGGATTTAGAAAACAAATGAGGAAGCCTTTCCGAGTATTGTTTTCAAATACCCGGGGATCCAGGCGTTAGGGGGGTAGCTTTTCATCCTGGATCCTTCCAGGATGACAAAAGTGACAGATATTGCTCTAGAGAGATAAGTGGTTAAAGCGGTGTCGATTTAACTACTCAGTAATCAAAAACACAGACCTCTCCTTTTGTCATCCTGGAAGGATCCAGAGTCAAAAAGAAATACCTCCATTGCTGGAGGCATTTACTATTGTGGAGAAACTCACGGAATCTTGTTCCGGACCATGTTTCTTGAAATGAACCTGGAGATTCATATCGAGAAATATGGGCCGAAACGTATCCGGAACATATTTCTAGAAGTAACCGCAGGAGGTTACTTCAAGAAATATGCGCCGCATATCGATTGCTCGACAATTAAATAACTAGTTTGCAGAAAAGTAGAGCAAGCTAAACTTTCAAAATTGAGTGCAGTTGTGCTGGCTGGAGGACTTTTTTACACCGAACCGTACTGATGCGTACGGAGAGTGTGTGAAAAAGTCTGAAGCCAGTACAAATGTGCCAATTTTGGAAGTTTAGTTACGCACTCTATTTTGCTTTATCTAACGTCTGGTCTTTCCCAGATTGTATAGGTATACTAAAGATCTACCAAAGCTTTTTATTATGTACTCAATTGAGGTACATAATCGACCAATTGAGATACAAAGCATCATGCTTTGTATCGGTTTCCAATTGGAATTAATCCACGACCAGCTTCCGCTAGCCGTGCCTTGTTACGACTTACTCCTTGTTATCGAATTTACCGTAGAGGCACACTAGGTGCCGCTTCGGGTATCCCCGACTCCCCTGAGTTGACGGGCGGTGAGTACAAGGCTCGAGAACGTATTCACCGTGACGTGCTGATTCACGATTACTAGCAATTCCAACTTCATGAGGGCGAGTTGCAGCCCTCAATCCGAACTAAGGATGGTTTTAGTGATTTGCTCCACTTTACAGTATTGCGCCATTTTGTAACCACCCATTGTATCACGAGTGCAGCCCAAGGTATCTAGGGACATGCTGACCTGGCGTCATCCACACCTTCCTCCCCCGTGAGGGGGCAGTCTCGCCTGACATATAAAACAGACAACGTGGGTTGCGTTCGTTACCCCACTTAAGGGAACAGCTCAAGCCACGAACTGACGACGGCCATGCATCACCTGTCTAGCACCCTCTAAGGCTTCCCAGGTTTCTCCGGGAATGCAGCTAGATTTCTAACCTTGGTAAGGTTTTTCGTTTATCGACGAATTAAGCCTCATGATCCACTGCTTGTACGAGCCCCCGTCTATTCCTTTGAGTTTTAGTCTTGCGACCGTACTACCCAGGCGGCCCGCTTAACGCGTTAGCTTCGCCTCTTCGAGGGTCGATACTCGAAAAAGCCAGCGGGCAACGTTTAGGGCGTAGACTACTGGGGTATCTAATCCCATTCGCTACCTACGCTTTCATGTCTCAGCGTCAGGAAAATGCCAGTGTGTTGCCTTCGCTTTTGGTGTTCCCCAGGATATCAACGGATTTCACCCCTACACCCTGAGTTCCACACACCTCTCATTTCCTCTAGTTATACCGTTTCAAATGCGCGTTCCGGGTTGAGCCCAGAGATTTAACATCTGACTAATATAACCGCCTACACATCCTTTACGCCCAATAATTCCGGGTAACGCTCGGGGCCTCTGTATTACCGCTCCTGCTGGCACAGAGTTGGGAGCCCCTTATTCATGAAGTAATGTCAATATACTTCTTCCTTCATAAAAGGTGTTTACGACCTTACGGTCTTCATCCACCACGCTGTGTCGCTCCGTCACACTTTCGTGCATTGCGGAAGATTCTCGTCTGCAGCCCCCCGTAGGGGTATGGACCGTGTCGCAGTTCCATCGGCGGAGGTCAGGCTCTCACCTCTCCTACTCGTCGTAGCCTTGGTACGCCGTTACCGTACCAACTAGCTGATAAGTTGCAGGCCGTTCCTTAAGCGATAAATCTTTACTCCGTAGAGACTATCGGGAATTATCCCACCTTTCGATGGATTATGCCCGACTTAAGGGTACGTACCTACATGTTACTGCCTCGTCTGCCATGGGTCTAAACCCATTCGACTTGCATGACTAATCCACACAGCCAGCGTTCACCCTGAGCTAGGATCAAACTCTAAGTTAAAGAC